>CAJDWZ010000062.1_pt1 | contig 19082 bp, 15 predicted proteins | sample 7391701 | NCBI WGS metagenome assembly CAJDWZ01 (sample SAMEA7055744, study PRJEB34461) | soil metagenome | biome: terrestrial ecosystem; feature: Peninsula; material: soil | place: Antarctica | collected 2016
GTCACGGTGAGGCGCGATAGCTCGTCGTCGGCGTTGTCGACGTGCAGCCTTTTGTGCAGGCTGCGGCCGTCGGAGATCGCCTCCAGGTCGTACATCAACCTCTCCATCGGCTGGAAGATGCGGCCGGCGATGAGGTACGCCACTCCGATGGAGAGCACGATGAGCAGCGGTGCGATGACGAGTATGGTGCCCAGCACTTCTCGCTGCGCCTGGCTGCGGATCCAGCCGACGGGGATGCCGGTGATCACACGATCTATCTGTCCGGACGCTTCACGTGCGAGCACCATGGTGATGATCAGCTGCTCGTCACCCACGTTGAGCCGCGTCGTCTGGCCTGACTCACGAAGGTTACGGCCAGCTCTGACGAACCGCTCGAACTGCAGGTACGCCTGATTACGGATCGGGTAACTCTCGAAATCGCTCATCTCGCTGATCTTTTCCGGCGGCACCGAAGCGAGGTTCTTGGCAGCGACCGAGTTGAAGACGACGCGCCCGCTCCTGTCGATTACAACCACATAATCGGGAAGCGCAGCCAGGCGCGAGCCGATGTCCTCTCGGAGTCGGGGCTTGCTGTCTGTGCTGTCTGTCCCGTCTGGGCTGTCTGTGCTGTCTGTGGCGCCAACCCTCACCATGTCGCCGCCGTCGACCGCCCCCTGGCGCAGAATCACTGTCGCCAACTCCGCCTCGGAGAGGGCCACACGCTCCAGCACTGCCTCGGAACCCGCCAGACGGGCGACGACGAGCGCCCCGGCGAAGGCAACGATCGTTGCCACCAGAGCGCCGGCGTAGGCGACAGTGAGCTTGGTGCGAATACTGGCCATGGGATGGTTAAGCTACCGTCACGTCCGTTATAGCGCCCGTTCCAGAGGCTCAGCTCTTCTCGTCCGCGCGGATCAGGTAACCCACTCCACGCACGGTGGTGATAAGCCGGTTGTCCGGATCGTTATCCAGCTTCTTGCGCAGATGGTTGATGACCACATCCACGATGTTGGTGCCCGGATCGAAGTGATATCCCCATACATACTCGGTAATGAGCGTACGGCTCATGACTCGGCCGGCATGACGCATGAGATACTCGAGAACGGCGTATTCCTTGGGTGTCACGTCTACCTGGACGCCCCCGCGTCGTACTTCGCGAGTGCCCTGGTCCAGTTCAAGGTCGGCCACGCGCAGCACTGGAAGGGCGAGACTCTGGGGCCGCCGCGCGAGCACCTCGACCCGGGCCAACAACTCCTCGAAGGCAAATGGCTTGGTGACATAGTCGTCCGCTCCAGCCCGTAGCGTGATCACCTTGGCATCCACCGCATCCTGTGCCGTAAGCACCAGAACTGGCCGTTCGAAGCCGCGTGCACGCAGGTTCCGCAACACATCCAGACCGGATCGACCGGGGAGGCGCATGTCGAGGATAACGAGGTCGTACGGCTCGCGCAGCGCACGCTCCTCTCCTTCAATCCCATCAGCGACCAGATCTACCTGCCACAACTGTTCATCCAGGCCGCGCTTGATGAACTGCCCCACGGTCGGATCGTCCTCGATTACCAGTACCTTCATCCAGGATCCTTAGTAGTGCCTGACGTGCGAGCACGAGGCGATGTGGCTGTCGTCGGCCGCAATCCAAGTTGGCGGATACGCCGGTAGAGCGTACGTGGAGAAATTCCGAGGCGGGCTGCCGCGCGCCCTCGATGCCAGCCCAGTTCCTCGAGCACGGCGCCAATCTGGTGACGTTCCAGCTCCGCCAGCGAGGCAGTGGCGCGCACGGGGTCGGCCAGACAGTCGACACCGTCAGCGCTATCAGCGGCGAGCGGAGGCAACGCGAGATCGGAAGCACACAGAAGTCGTCCTGACACGCGCCAGACGGCGGCTGCCATGACGTCGCGAAGCTCGGCCACCTGCCCCGGCCAGCGGTGCCTGACGAGCAACGCCGCGGCGTCCTCTCCGAGTGTGATCGGTCCACGACCGGAGATACCCCCATCAACCCTGAGGAAGTGCTCGGCGAGGACGCGAACGTCCACCGTCCGCGCCCTTAGTGGCGGCAGCGAAATAGCCATCGTCGCGCTGGCATACAGGGACTCCGGTAGAGTGGACGCATCGTCAACGCAGATGCAGAGGCGCGCTTCCAGTGGCACCTCCGAACCCGTGCCAGATCGGCGGAAGCACCCGTTAGCCTGGATGCGCTCCAGCCGATCGCGCAATGGCTGCGCCAAACGAGACCATCCATCCACCACCACCATACTCAGGCGCGCCGACTCCAGAGCGCCGACAGCCGTATCGCCAGCGATGTCAGTGGCGCCCAGCAATGCAGCGCTGTCGACGGACTCATCTCCCGTCGCACTCACGAGGAGCGCCGGGTGGCTGGAACGCGCCGAGCGGGCGTGCAGCCAGCGCGCCAGAGTCCGACGGCCACTGCCCGCTGGGCCCGATATGATCCATGGCCCAGGGCTGCTGTCACGAGCGTCACGCTCAGCCGTCGCCAGTGCCCGCCGCAGCTCCGGCATGCGGGTCAGGAAGGCATCAGGAGCAGCGCCCATGATCCAGCGCCATCCGGCCGTCGCCAACCGCAGCGAATGCTTCTCAGCGGCTCTGCAGATCACGAGATCTACTTCCGCCATGCGGTACGGCTTGGCGACGTAATCGTAGGCACCGAGCTGCATCGCCGTGATCGCGGTGTCGATAGTGCCGTTGCCGGTCATGACGACAGCCTCCGGCGGAACGGCAAGACCACCGATAGCGCGCAGCACCTCGAGACCGTCCAGTTCCGGCATTACGATATCCAACAGCGCCACGTCGAACGCTCGCGCACGGAGAGCGTCAAGGGCGGCCCGGCCATCGCGAACTCGCGTCACGGAATGGCCACGTCCGCGCAGGAACGTCTCGAGGATGGAGCCCAGATGCTCCTCGTCCTCGGCCAGGAGCACGCGCGCGCCGGGTCGGCTCATGCCGCGTCCCCGGCAGGCAGGAGCACGCGGAAGATGGCCCCATCCTCCTCCAGACTCTCCACCTCAATCCGCCCACCATGCTCGGCGACGATGCCGTAGCAGATCGAGAGTCCCAGCCCCGTACCACGCCCCGGTGCCTTGGTGGTGTAGAACGGTTCGAAAACCTTGGCGAGTTGGGAACGTGGGATGCCGTGCCCGTGGTCGCGCACCTCGATTACAGCCTGCGACGACGGCCCGGAGATGCAACGGGTGGTCACGTCTATGGCGACCGGATCGCCGGCGAGGTGCTCGTCAGTCGCATCCATGGCGTTGATGAGTAGCGCCATCAACACCTGCACCAGTTGCTCGGAATTGCCGCGTGTGACCGGTGGCGTATCGGCCAGTTCCACGTGCACGGTATAGCGCTTGAAACGGCTATGGTGCTTGAGTAGGAAGATCGTCTGCTCCACCACCGCGTTGATGTCCACCGGTTCCGGAGTGAGAGGCTTCGGTCGACTGAACTCAAGTAGACGGTCCACGATTCGCTTGCAGCGCTGCACCTCGCTCTCGACAATGCGCAGGTAGTCAGCCGCCTCGACCGGCGCTGGCACACCGTTGCTCCGTGCATCGCTAAGGGTCAGCGTGAGGCTCTCGGCGCAGGCGGCGATGGTGGCCAGAGGATTGTTGATCTCGTGCATCACACCTGCTGCCAGTTGGCCTATGGCCGCCAGCTTCTCCGCCTGAGCGAATCGCTCCTGGGCCTCGCGTGACTCGGTGACGTCCTCCCCGATAGTGATGATGTGAGTGACATCCCCGCCGTCGTCGCGCATCGGGATCTTGCTGATGCGGTAATAGCGCAGGTCACCGGTGGAGTTGGACTCCATGGAGAAGTGCTGGACGACACCGGTCCTGAAGACGTCCTCGAACTCCTCGCGTAGCATCTCGGCCGGCTGCCGATGGAGGATCTCGAAGATCGTCCGGCCCACCGCCTCATCGCGCGAGATGCCCTGGAGTCCCGTCTCCCGCTTCCGGTTCCACACGCCGATGCGGTAGTCCCGGTCGATGACGTAGAGTCCCACCGGAAGCGAGTCGATAATGCGCTCGGTAAAGCGACGCTCGTCATCCACCTGCCGCACCCGGCGGGCCACTTCCTGCTCCAGCTCCTGCCTCCGTCGGGCGTGCCCGATAGCCGGCGCGAGCAGGTCGGCGACGGTACGGAGAAGGAGGGAGGACTGGGCGTCCAACGGCTGACGCACTCCCACCACGAGTGCTCCCAGAGCGTCTGGACCCAATCGTAGTGGGGCGCTCCACCAACTGCGACCGTCGCCGTTATCGACGCCGCTGTTTGGCGTGGAGAGGCTGAGTTCCACGGCCTTGCTGTCTGCCGTCGACCCGGCAGTAGCCGCTGCTGAGTGGAGCAGATGGCCATCGGAGAGCCAGAGCGAGCATTCGTCAGCCGACAGCATCTCGACGACGGCGTCCACGGCCCATCGCAGATGCTCGTCCACGCCCGCTCCGCTGGCGAGCTCGGCAGCGAGCATCACAAGAGCGCCCAGCGCACTGGCGCGCGGCCCGGTCGAGTCGGCGTTGGGAGAGTGGATGATGGGTGTCACAGGTATCAGTCGGGGGACGCAATACTGCGTGCGTACAATGATCCGAAGGACGGGTGAGGCGCCCGGTAATCGCACGACGAACGCACCGGCCAGGGTGCCGGTTCGGGATGCCAGAGAGAAGCTAAATGCAGAACTGGCAAACGGTTGCGGGCATACCAGTTGCAGCATGGGAACGACCGACCGGAGAGGCGCGTACAACGGGATGCCCCCTTCCAGACAGTACCTGAAAGCTACAACAATCCACCGGGGAGTGATGACGGCATGAGTGAGAATGGCCGTCAGGAGAAGGTGGCCGGCTCCCTGGTTCAGGAACTCCGATCTCTCAGATCGATGACTGGGATTGAGAAAGGCATCCGAGGAGCAGCCGGTCACGGGTCCACCGCGAACGCTGCGAAACGCGTCGGCCGGCATTCCGTGGGCCGGCACCGGCCCGAGCTTCGCCGGCCGGAAGATTCCCGTCACCTCTTCGCGCGCAACGCCATTCTCGAGCTGGGAATGGGAACGCAGCGGGGCCGAACGGCGCGGACGTGCCGCGCGATGAGCATGACATATGCTCGAACCGCATACTGATCGGGTACTATCAACACATTAAAGTGGAGCGTGTGGGGCTCGAACCCACGACCCCCGCCTTGCAAAGGCGGTGCTCTCCCAGCTGAGCTAACGCCCCCAGCCCGTCGCATCAGCAACGGATACCGAAGTCGGGCCGCAGCATTGTCTGCCCTGGCCCGTCGAGAATTATAAACCGATCAACCTGAACGTGGGAGGCCGGATGTCCGCATCCGTTACACCGGACGGTAAGAAAGCCACGATCCGCTGTCCTTTCTGCCAGAGCTGGAACCGAGTGGACGTGTCACGCGCAGCTGACAGGCCGAAGTGCGGCAAGTGCAGCAAGCCGCTCCTTCTGGACCGTCCGCTCAAGCTGGACGATGAGACATTCGCCCGCACCGTCGAGCAGGCCGACGTGCCAGTGTTGGTGGACTTCTACGCTGACTGGTGCGGGCCCTGCAAGGTGATGGCGCCGATAGTCGACCAGCTTGCCGCGGCCCACCAGGGTGAGCTCCTGGTCGCAAAACTGGACACCGATCGGAGCCAGGCTACGGCCCAGAAGTTCGACATTCGCGGCATTCCGACGGTCATCGTCTTCCGCGATGGCAAGGAAGTGAAGAGGCAGAGCGGGGCGTTGCCCCTGGCGGCGCTACAGGCCCTGCTCAAGTAGGCAGAGGGCACGTAGGCAGAGAGGGCCGGAGACGATTTTGTCTCCGGCCCTCTCTGTCTCACGAACCATGCACGTGCCAGGGGCGTTGCCTGGTTAGAGGCTCTCCCTACTCGTGCGCCGGCAGCGGCTCCATAGTGCGTGGATCCACCGGGACCTGGACCTCGTCCCGATATGGAGACGTCATCAGGACGACACGCATGCGCGGGAACGCGTCCATGAAGGCGATGTAGCAGAGACCCCACGCGCCCAGGTAGCCGAGCCCGATTCCGACCTCCCACAGTCCGAACGGAAGCGTGGTGGCGTGACCGAAAACTGACGGGTAAACCTCGATGTACCGGTGCAGCCAGAGGCCGAGGGTGGTCAGGGCGGCAACGGCGATCATGAACGGCCCGATCATCTTTGGCTTCTTACCCATCAGGGCGAAGAACGGGATGATGAACATGAGCACGCCCACCGTAGTGGTCAGGGCGGTCCAGGGCTGGGTGAGCCTCAGATTGAAGAAGAATGTTTCCTCCGCCATGTTGCCGTACCAGATGATCAGCAGCTGGCCGAAGCTCAGGTATCCCCAGAAGGCAGCAAAGGCGAAGCCCAGCTTACCCAGGTCGTGGTAGATGTTCTCACGAATGATGTGCTCAAGGCCCAGGTGCTTGTCCCACCAGCGGGTGACGATGTTCCAGCTCATCAACGCGCCCAACCATGCACCCATGAAGAACGCCCAGGCGTACATGGTACTCTGGAAGTGGAGCGTGAGAGCCATGGAGAGGTCCCACGACAGCGACATCCAGCCGTAGCCGAAGATAATGATCAGGAAAACGGCCAGCTTGCCCTGGAGAGAGTGCGTGTTGTGCAGCTCGCGCCTCTCCTCACCAAAGCCACGACGCATGCGCGCGCGGAGCCCGCGCGCCCAGCTCGCCCCACTCTCGGGAACCAGACCCACGTCCAGACGCACCGACGTGTAGACGTACCACAGGCTGAGCACCGTGATGATGGTGAACATCCCGAGCGTCCGAAGCAGGAAGAACCAGGTCTGGAAGTAGAACACCTTCTCGTGCACCGGCGGGACTTCGCCCCGGGCCCACGGGAAGATATGGGCCGTTCCGGCGAGCGTGATGATCACGAGCAGCACCCAGGCCACCGGCAAGAAGGCGACGTAGCCTTCCAGAAAGCGGACGACGGGGCGAGACCAGCGCGCTGTGGTTACGCGCTGCACGGCAGCGAAGACGACCGCCGCAGAAGACACACTGGCGAAGAACAGCCAGTTGAAGTGAAGCGATGTCCAGGCGCGATCAGGATTCATGAACAGGCCGACCACGAACACCAGCAGCCCGATCGCCGCCAGCACCATGCTGACCAGGCGGAAGCTCTTCGGGAACGGCTTGTCTATCGTGCGAAGGATCTCCTCGCGCGGCGGATAGTGATGGAAATCATGTGCCATCAGTTACGCCCTCCTGACGTGCCAGCAGCAGAGTCCGGAATGATAGCCGACGCTTCAGGCGCAGCGGTCGCGGGCGTGGCTGCACCCGGCGGCGCCATCTGCTCTAGTGGACCCGGCCGGAGGTAAGGCGAGGGCAGCGTGGGCGCGGTCGCCGAGTAGCCGGGTACTGCGGCGCCGTTCACGCCGGGTGCGGCGAGCGCTCCCGTCTGCACGGCGTAGCGGCCCTGAAGGCCACGGATGTAGTTCACCACGTCCCAGCGGTCCATCTCTTCGATCCGGTTGTAGTTCGCCATCAGACCGCGACCGTTCCGGATGATGCCGAAGATGTAGCCGTCGGAATAGCCTAGTGATGGCCCCTGAACGAGGTTCATTCCGATCATGCCGTAGAGCACAGCGAGCCCATCACCCTGGCCGGCCTCGCCGTGACAGACGGCGCAGTTGATCTGGTACTCCTTCCGTCCGTCGGCCAACGAACGCTCGTCGGGTGCCACGGGATTCGTGAGCACGCTCATCGAGTCGAGCTGGGCGATGCCCGGAATGTAGGAGACCCAGAAACCAGGCGCCTGAACGCCGTGTATCGGAACGGAGTACTGCGGCTGGCCACGCATGCCGACCTTCAACATCGCGGCTGAATCGGTGCCGGGAGCGGCGTAGGCCTCCCACGGCTCGATCCGAGGCTGATCCTTGAAGTCGGTGAACCAGTCGCAGGCGACCAGGGAAAGTCCGAGGATGGCGGGTGCCAGCCGACGAAGGAGAAACATTGGGTCGAACACCCGGTTGGGATTAGCTCTCACTCCGCACCTCCTCCGCGCCGTACTGCCGCAGCAGGGACTCGGCCGCACTCTCCCGCTCGGGCGTGCACCGAACGAAGATGCCGTAGGAGCCATGTGTGAAGCGCGTGTCGAAGCCGACTGTGAGAGTGAGCTTCGGGATCCGCGAGTTGATGAACATTCCGGCAACAGTGGCGAGCGATCCCACGAGGACGAACATCTCGAAACCGATGATCGTGTACGGGATCCAGCTGGCCATGGCTTTTCCGCCCACCACCAGCGGCCAGTATTCTGAAGTCCAGATGGCCACCCAGTAGCCGAACGTCGCGCCGAGTAGTCCACCGATGAGGGTGTAGACCCGTACCGGGCTGATCGGCGGCTTTACCGCGTCCTCCAACTCGGGGCGCGGCGCTGGGGAGTAGACATCAAGATCGCGGAAATTCTGTCGCTTTAGCTCTTCGATCGACTCGAGCGTGGAGTCGAGATTGGCGTAGATGCCGAGGATACCAGCCATCAGCGGTGCCCTCCATTCAGCGCCGACGCGGACTTCTCGGCGGCGACGTGATGCCCGACCCCACCATGCACCCTCATCTTCGGCGGGACGATTTCCTTGATCTCGGCGATGGCGATCACAGGTAGCTGCTTGACGAAGAGCAGGAACCACATGAAGAACCAGCCGAAGCTACCAAGTAGTAGCGCCATGTCGACCCAGGACGGCATGTAGTGCGTCCACTGCCAGGGCTCGAACTCGTTGCTCAGCGACGGCACGACGATGACGAAACGCTCGTACCACATGCCGAGGTTGATGAACAGAGAGAGAATAAAGAGCCAGGTGGTGTTGCGGCGGAGACTCTGCCAGAAGAGCGAGAGCGGCAGGACGCAGTTGCAGAGCAACATGATCCAGGCGGCCCACCACCACTGACCGAAGACACGGTTCCAGAAGAAGTTCTGCTCGTAGGGGTTACCGCTGTACCATGCCACCCAGAACTCCATTATGTAGGCGCAGCCCACAACCATGGAGGTGAAGAGGCACAGCTTTGCCGCTGCGTCCAGGTGGTTCAGCGTGACGTAGTGCTTCAGGTTGAACCACTTCCGGATCGGGATGATGATCGTGAAGACCATTCCGATACCGGAGAAGATGGCACCAGCCACGAAGTAGGGCGGGAACACCGTGGTATGCCACCCGGGTACGATCGTCACCGCAAAGTCGAACGACACGACCGAGTGCACGGAGAGCACCAGCGGCGTCGAGAAGGCGGCGAGGAAGAGGTAGGCGCGGGCGAAGTGGCGCCACTCGGCCTCGGTGTTCCGCCAGCCGAGAGAGAGGAAGGCGAGGATCCGCTTACGGATCGGGTTCTTCTCGCGATCCCGAAGTACAGCAATGTCCGGGATCAGTCCGACGTAGAGGAAGGTCGTCGATACGATCAGGTACGTGGTGATCGCGAACACGTCCCACACCAGCGGGCTCTTGAACTGTGGCCAGAGTAGCCGCCAGTTCGGGTACGGAATGAGCCAGAAGAACTTCCACGGACGACCGATGTGGATGATCGGGAAGAGTCCCGCCGTCATGACGGCAAAGACCGTCATCGCTTCCGCACATCTATAGATGGTTGTTCGGAAGCCTGCTCTGAACAGATAGAGGATGGCCGAGATCAGCGTCCCGGCGTGACCGATACCAACCCAGAAGACGAAGGTGACAATGTAGACGCCCCACATGACCGGCGGCGCGTAGCCAGCCTGACCCAGTCCCCAATAGATCTGGTAGGTCCAGGCGGCAGCGCCGATGAGCATGCAGAAGACCGACACCAGCACGGCGACAAGCCACGGTGCGGTCGGCTTCAGCGTCGCGATGATTTCGTTGTCTACCTGCTCATAGTCCCGCAAGGCGGGTAGGGGAACGTCAGCCGAGGGTAGATTCGGCCGTCGCACCTCGGGGGGCGCGATGGTTGCCATTCGCGCGCCCTCCCTATGCCTGCGCCGGCGACGCCGGCGACGGATGGTTGACCTTCTTCAAGTAGACCACCGCGGTGAAGGTGTTCAGCTCTTCGAATACGTGATAGGCGCGACGGTCGACCGCCAACTGGGCCACCGACCACGACGCATCTGCAGCGTCGCCGAAGGTTATCGCCCGCGACGGACAGCCCTGCGCACACGCCGTGGTGAACTCGTCTGGTCGCACTTCACGTCCTTCCGCACGCGCCCGATGTTCAGCCTCCCGAACACGCTGGACGCAGAAGGAGCACTTCTCCATGACACCCTTGCCGCGAACCGTGACGTCCGGGTTCAGCTGCCAGTTCAGGGGCTCCGGGAAGGCGTACTGGCGTCGGTCGGGCTCACCGTAACCGAACCAGTTGAAGTAGCGGACCTTGTAGGGGCAGTTGTTGGAGCAGTAACGCGTTCCGACGCAGCGGTTGTAAACCTGGACGTTCAGGCCGTCCGGCGAATGGTAGGTAGCGTAGACCGGGCAGACTGGTTCGCACGGTGCATTGCCGCAGTGCTGACAAAGCATTGGTACGAATCGCGTCTCGAAATCGGTGCTTCCATCCTCGCCGCCCTCGAAGTAGCGCTCGAGGCGGATCCAGGTCATCTCGCGACCCTTGACGATGTTCGCGCCAGGTGTCTCATCCCAAACGCCGGGACTGGTCGCCCGACCCTGCCAGGGCGCGCCCACGGTCGGGATGTTGTTCTCGGCGTAGCAGGCAACCACGCAGGCCGAGCAGCCGGTACAACGAGCCAGGTCGACAGTCATCGCCCAGCGCCGCTTGGCCATCCCGCTCCAGTGCTCCGGATCGTACATCCCGGTAGCGGCGGACTTGGGGTTGGCGTACTCACCCTGCGCATCGGCAGCCACCGGGGACCGCAAGCCAGGCAGGAAGGCCGTATTCGGCATACCGGGGATGTCGTGCCCATCACCCTCGCCGGGCGGCAGCACCTCCTCCACCGGTGATGTGTCGGCCGACGTAACACGTTGCGTCGGCACCGGTATCGCGCGCAGTTCGCTCGCCGTAATCGCCTGAGCAATGCCCCGGCCGTGCTGACGTGCCGATCCCTCCGTAGTTACCAGCGCCGAGTAATCGGCCGTCTTGGCGACCGATGCGCGGCTACCGGAGAGCGCCAGGGCGCCCGAACGCACATCCTCGACCGAGCCCAGAAGGGCTAGCGGATTGACTCCAATTCCCTTGGCGTAGCGACCGTAGGCCGTATGGCCACGACCGAGCGCGACCGCTACCGTGTCTGGCTGGATACCGAGGTAGACGAACGCCGGCGCCGTGATGCTACCGGCTGCCGTGGTCACCGTGAGGTGATCGCCATTCCTAATGCCGAGTCGCGTCGCGGCATTGGGATGGATCTCCACCCACGACTGCCACGAGATCTTGGTGACCGGGTCGGCGAGTTCCTGGAGCCATGGCTTGTTGCCCCCTGCGCCAGTTCCGAGGAGCGCCGACGGGTAGACGAACAGATGGAAGTCGCCGTCGCCCTGCTGAACCGTAGCCGGCGACTCGATGGCGGCAGCGCGCGGCGGCGCCGTGCTCTCCAGTACCGAGCCACTTCCGAGACCGGTGGCGAGCAAATCGGCAAAGGCACGAGGGCCGCCGTTGCGGGCGATCAACCAGTCGCGGTAGCTCGGCTGCTGGAATCCGCCGGCAGTGGACTGATCCGCGCGCGCAATTGCGAACAGCACGTCGGCCGTCGGACGGGTGTTGAACACCGGCTCCATCGACGGCTGCTGCAGCGCGAACGTACCGCGTAGCGGCTGAGCATCGCCCCACGACTCCAGCGCGTGATGGTCGGGGAGAATCAGGTCGCAGAGTTCGGCGGTCTCGTCGGGGAAGCTGGAGAAGCTGACCTTGAACGGGACCTTCTCCATCGCCGCGGCAAAGCCGAGCGCTGGAGGCGTCGTGAAGACCGGGTTGGCACCGCGAACGAAGATGATCGGTACTTCACCAGCTGCCATTCGCGTCGATAGTGCTCGGACGTCGGCATAGCTGGCGACGCGATCGTAGGCGGCGAGGGCCTCTGCCGGCTTCACCGTCACACCGACGTTGCCGGCCGCCTGATTGATGGCCGCGGCAGCGAGAGCGACGTCAGTCGCATCAGGCCCGCGTGTGCCGGCCAGGACGAGGCTGGGGCGAGTCCTGGACGCGCCGCGATCCACTCATCGGCATTGAGGCCGGTAAGGGAACGGCGAGCACCGATGTAGACGAAGCGAGGCGCGTCCTCCAGCTTGCCACGGGCTTCAGCCCAGCCCAGCTGGTTGGGCACCACCGCACCCCAGTCATCCAGGAAGTCGGCGCCAATGGAGACGATCAGCCGGGCAGCGCTGAAATCGAGAGCCGGCCAGGGAGTGCCGTAGGCCTGTCGATTGGCCTCCAACGTACCCAGATTGGCGTCGGCATCATACGCCACGTGCTGCGGCATCCCCTGCGCCGTCAACCACTGGTCAAGGACCGCCGGGAAGCTCCCGCTCTCCGCCTGATTGACGAAGGCGGCCCGACCCGCGGTGCCGCCGGAGCGCGCCTCGCCCATCTTCTGGCCGAGTAGCTCCAACGCCTTGTCCCAGGTGGTGGCGACAAGTGCGCCGTTCTCACGCACCATCGGGCCACGGTAGCGATCCGGATTGTACAGCCCCTGGAGCGCCGACTGGCCCTTGGCGCACAGCGCGCCACGGCTCAACGGATGCTCGGGATTGCCCTCCAGCTTGATCGCCCGTCCATCGCGCACCTCAGCGATGACACCGCAAGCAGCGGCGCACTCACGACAGGTGGTAGCGTAATAATTGGAGACGCCGGCGACCGTATGGTCCGGGTTTACGAGATAAGGGATCAGCTTCTCGACGCGCTCGGAGCTGCATCCCACCACGGCTCCAGCGGCGCCTGTGACGCCGAGGACCTTGAGGAAGTCACGGCGCTTAACGCCGTCGGACCCCGTTTCAGTGCTCATTCAGGATTCCTCAGATGCCAGTGCACGACTGTCGCCGCGAGATCGCGGCGAGAGTCGGCACAACCGGCTGTCGGGATTGGCACGGGACGATCAGTAGTGACAGGTGCTGCAATCATAGCGCACCTTGTTCTCGACGTGACAGTTCACGCACCAGCCCATGTTCAGGGACGAGTACTGATAGACGCGCGGCATCTTCTGAACATCGCCGTGACACGTCTGACACTGTACGTCTGCATTGACGTGAGCCATGTGCGGGAATTGCACGTAATCCGGCACCTTGTGTACACGCACCCATGGAATGGGAGTGCTGTCAGCGTAGTACTTCTGCAACTTCTGGATCTCAGGCAGACCAGCCCCGATGATCGTGTGGCAACCCATGCAGGTGTTCACAGCGGGCATGCCAGGATCGGGCGACTTGTTAGCCGTCGAGTGGCAGTAGAGGCAGTTCATCTGCAGCGACTGAACGTGCTGCGGATGGGGGAAGGCAATCGGCTGCTCGGGTGCGCGCCCCTGGGGCGTTGAAGCAGCCGAGTAAGCCCACGGCCCGGAGGCCGCCATCGTGTCCCGCGCCTGACGCAGCGCTACCGTGTCCCTTGGCGCGGCCGGCGCGGCGGTGGCCTGTGGAGCCGGAGCAACCTGACCTGCGCCGCCAGCCTGCGCACCGCTGTACGCCGACAGGACAGTCGCGGTAACGGCGATTAGGGCAAGCCCCGGAATTGCCGCCCACTTCCTCCTTCTCGTCATCGCTGCGACCTGGTGATCTGTGGAAGTTTAATCCCGATAAATCCGCTCGGAATTTGTAAACATTTTCGCAATCCCAAGACGGACGGGCGGTAAGATGGCCGCCACATGTAGCATTCGCAAGGCCGTTGTAGTTGTAGACAGCATGCGATGCACATACAACGTGCATTCACGCCTGGTTACAGCCATCACCGTTCAGTTGTGGTTGCTGGTCCCAGCAACGTTCGTGGATCAGCAAAGGTTGCCGCGACAGACGGATCTGGCAGCAACGCAATGTTCGCGGATGGCGTCTGCGTGAGCCTCAACGGCCACCCGGTACCAAAGACAAATCGTTCCCCGCCGATCGTGCGCAACAGATGAGCTAGATGATCCTCGGGCGGGCCCCATATCCACGAAATGTCCCACCACACCCGACGCTGCTCCTCTGGAGTGAGTCCCCAGTGAACCTCCTCGATGAAGTCGCGGCCGGCCGCCACGACCAGAACCGCCGCACGACTGGCGCGTGTCACCGCACGTACGGTGGCCGGGCGGAGGTCGCCGGCTACGTCCAGCCGCGAGCGCTGTCGTAGATCCTCGAAGCGAGTCGTGAGCAACAACACCATCCCTCCTTCGTCGCAGGCATGGGCAAGGTCCAGGAGCGGGGTCTCGTCGTCACCGTAGCCCCACTGTGACGGATAGGCACGAATGGCTGGCGACCCCTCATCGCGCGCACGCTGCAGTTCGTCCTGCCAACGCGGCCAATCGGGTCGCACAACTGGCGCTGGATGCAGGCGATGACGGTGCGGTGCCAGGGCGCGGTAGAGGTCGGCATTGCCATGCGACGGGTCGCGATGGAGCGCTGTCGGTAGGTGCCCAACCCAGGCGGCCCCTACTCGCTCCCGTTCGATGACGCGCACGAGCACGTCCGGATCCGGATGCGGCACGTGGCGGAACGGATAGGGCCCGATATAGCTGTGGACGTCCACCGCATGCCGATGGGGAGTCGGACCGGGTGCCGTGATGGTCATGATGTGCTCCCGGCCTGCTGGGCGATGGCCGGGAAGGTGCCAGGCGGGAAGATGCTCATCGCGTTTCGCCAACGGATCGCCGCCAACGCATCGTCGTCGAGGCCGATCACCTCCAGCGCCCACAGCTTGGCCAGCCCCGTCTCCAGCGTGACGTCGGCGCCCCAGAGGAGACGTTGCGGCCCGACGGCGACAAGTGCGTCGTCCAGCATTCCGCGGTCCACCCCGCTGCCGGAGACATCGAGGTAGACGTTCGGGATGTCGGCCACCGCGGCAAAGGTATGTGCGTAGTCGCCGCCCCCGCCTATATGTGCGAGGATGCACGGCACAGTCGGATGCCGTCCGGCTAGCCGACCCAGGTCGGCACCGTCGGAGATGTCCTGATTCGGCCAGCTTCGCGTCCGATGCTGCCAGATGTGATGCAGCACCGGCAGCCCATGTTCGGCGGCCATGTCCAGCAAAGGATCGAGCAGCGGATCGTCAGCTCGCCGGCTGGCGAGCAGCTTGACGCCAACGAGGCCGCGCACCATGCAGCGTTCGATCTCCGCCAGCGCATGGCTGGTGTGATTGGGATTGACCACGGCATACCCTCGCACCCGATGCCCTTCCAGCTGCTGAAGAGCAATCATCGCGTCGTTACCAAGCGAGACGTCGGAGGGCGACGGGAAGTACGTGGGTGAGTTGTGGCCCCAACTTCCCAGGATGGAGGCGACGTGACAGCCTATGCCGATACGCTCCCCAGCCCGGAAGCGGGCCTCATTGACCGCCTCCCAGTCCGCGCGTCCGCATCCCGCGTGAAAGAAGTGAGCATGGATGTCGATGAGCGGCGAGGCACCACCGAGCGGGGCCGCATCGGAGACGCTGGAGACGGTCATGAGATCACCGGTCTGGTGTTGAGACTGATGCCCGTAGGATCGTGTCGGCAGAGACGCTCATGAGATCACCCGACCGCGGGAGGTGAGGCTGACTCCTCAAGGGCGGCCGCGAGCGAGCCAGCAAGAGCGGAATGCGCGACGGCATCGTGAGCGAGCGAGGGGAAGTTATAAGCACCACGCTTGAGCAAAACGCCATGCGAGGTCAGCGCCTCCAGAAGACGTGTCTCGCGCGCCGCGTCGCCGACATGCAGGAACCACATGGGAGGGATACCCTGGACGAGCACGCCGGTCGTGTCGCTGGCTGCGATCGCGTCCGCGGCGATCTTCATCTGCTGTTCGCCGGCGGCCCAAAGTGCGCCGCACACATCAAACTCGGCGTGCCGGTCGAGGACTGCATCGGCAGCGGCGAGCGCCGTACTCTCGGCCGCCAGAGTGGAAGAGATCCAAGTGCGGGTTGTGGCCTCCATGACGGCGCGCTCTCCCACCACGGCCGCGAGCGGATATCCGTTGGCGAGCGCCTTGCCGAACACTGCCAGGTGAGGGCGGATGCCGGTGAGTCCCTGAAAGCCGGCGACGTGAAGACGGCAACCGGTCTTCACCTCGTCGAAGATGAGGACCGCTCCCACACTGTCGCAGAGTTCGCGAGCTCTTCTCACCCAGGCCTCCTGGGCGAGTTGTTCGATTGCTGGCTCCAGGATGACGGCGGCCAATCGATTGCCGGCGTCGGCGACGGCCTGCTCCAGCGCGGTGACATCGTTGAATGGAATGGGCACGAAGTCGGCGATCGCGCCCGCCGGTACGCCGGCATTCTGATGCCACCAGTCCAGCCAGCCGAAGTAGCCACATCCAATGACCCTGTCACGCCCCGTGATGGTGCGGGCGATACGTACTGCCGCCGCTACGCCCTCGGCGCCGCTCTTGAGGAAGCGCACCTGTTCGGCGCACGGAATGACTTCACAGAGCCGCTCGGCCAACTTCACCTCACGCACGTGTGACAGGCCCGCGACGTTGCCCGCTGCAGCGGCGGAATGCACCGCTGCCGTGACCGACGGATAGGCGTAGCCCAGCGCCACCGCGCCCAGAGACATCGTGAAGTCAGTGAGGTCGGTTCCAGCAGCTGTCTCCACCCTGCAGCCGCTGGCGCGGACGAAGTGCGTGGGCGCGTGTCCATCGCGACGACCGTAGAGGCCTTCCGGTCGCTTGCTACCGGTAGAGGCGCCCCCAGGTATTACCCGCGCGGCGCGAGCTGACCAGTTGCCCTCACTGGCGGCAGTCATCCTGCCTCCGTCACATCCGCGTCAGGAATGCCGATGCTGCGCGTCGAAGCTGGGGGCGCCTCTTTCGGCTCAGCGCCCAGCTCGACGCGCACACGGTCCAGCGACCGCCGCATCTCGATCGTCATCGCCCGCACGAGGTCCAGTTCGCGCGAGTCTGGCGAAGCACGGAAAAGAAGCGAGCGAACCGATCGCATGACGTAGTCGGAGTTCCGGGTATGGAAAAAGTCCAGCGACCTGAGTGACAGCTCGGCGTCGGCGAAGGTGAGTTCGAACTGCCTCTGGGACGCTGCCGAGGCGTGCTTGCGTGGACGGGCGAGTTGACGGGTGACGTCCCCGGCCAGCACGTGCAGTTCGTAAAGAGATACGAGGACCGCCTGGGCCAGATTGAGAGACATGTGCTCGGTGGTCGGGATCGTGACGACGACAGCGGCACGGTCCAGCGCGTAGTTGGGAAGCCCATGATCTTCGCGACCGAACAGGAGGGCGACCGGCTGTTCCGGCGCGTATTCCAGCAGGTCGCCGGCGGCTCGGCGCGGATCCATTCGCAACCACTTCGCCGCGCGACGCTTGCCAGCGTAGGCGTGCACACGCACGCAATCGCCGAGCGCATCGTCCAGGTCGTCGTGATGCTGGATTCGGGCAACGACGTCCCGGGTGTCATGAGCGATCTGCTCGAGCCTGTTGGGCTCGTAGGCACAGGGGCGAACCAGGTGCAGGTCGCGAGCGCCCATGTTCTTCATGGCGCGCACGGTAGCCCCGATGTTGATCGGGTCCTGCGGCTCGTACAGCACCACCCGCACCGAGTGCAGGATGGGACTCGTGGTATCTCTTTCCAATTCAGGCATCTGGCAGCAGGAACGGTAAGCAGCGCGCGGCATCGTGACGGTCGCCGCGAAGATAAACGTACTCGTCTCTGGTACCGCCGAGCACGAGTTGGCCGCGCCGTCGCTCGCGACCCGTCACACTCTCGTTGACGACAACGCCTATCCCGACGTTGACCGGACCGGCATCGTTTTCGGTGAGGGTCCGCGTGAGGAGGTGGAGTTGTACCTCATAGCCACCGCTTGAGCGACTCCAGTCGGCTCTGATGGGGATGATCCGGCCGAGCGGGTCGAGAGGGATCACCCGTAGAGCTCCGTCTGCTAGTGGCGCTATCAACCAGGCAGCGGTAGGCCGCGGCTCGGCAGGAGTGGCCATACCCGGCAGGACGAGGTGCAGTTGCACGCCATCGGCATTGATCTCTGCGCGTTCGTTGTCCATATCGTTCCGGACCTCGGGGTCGGAGAAGTGCGGCGTATCTCGGAAGACCTCCACGTCGACCGAAAGCGCGCCACCGTCCGCGGTAATCCGTATGCGCGCCCGTGGACAACCGGCCTCGGCCCATGAGGCTTCGGACCGACGGTAGTCGCCTTCCCCGAGCCCTAGCCCACCCAAACGAGCGAAGCCTTCACCATCGATCTTGACGCTGTTCACGGGACCGTCAGGACCCTCCAGCGTCAGGGTGGCGTTGGTGCCGAGCGCCGCCCAAAGTTCTAGTCCCCACAGGAACTGGTCAGCCGTGGCGTCCAAGGTGAACTCGTTCACCTGTTCGCCGCTCAGCGCGCCGTAGCTGCCGAAGGCGCCGCGCCACTTTTCGCCCTCCTTTAGGGCAGCATTCGGACGGTCAGGAGCGCCCGGAGCCACGGCGCGCCACCACGAGATCGGGACATCAGCGGTGACCCAAGCGACTGTGTGGCCACTATCAAGGGAATCGAGCCGGGCAACCGGCGGCACGTTGACTGAAGCAGCGGCACCGTCGCTAGTAGACGCCGCTGTGCCCGACGGCTCATCGTCTGAAGGCCGCTCGATAGACCGTAGGAACTCCGCGCCATCCGAGTCCGAGGCATGAGCGCTCCATTGCTCCACGCCGCCAAGCGACAGCTCGCCATGCAACGGCAGCTCCACTTTAACGTCGCGTTCAGCCTGCCAGCTCAGCTGGTCCACGAAGTAGTCGAGAAGCACGACCAGCGATCGGCGCAGCGTCACACCTGGCGCGACCCCCTCGACCGTCGCCTCCACCCAACCTATGCTGCCCCGTTCGTCCCAGTGCAGCAACTCTCCACTGGCTGGCAACTGTGAGCGACCGTCTACCAGTGGCGCGCAGTGGGCGAGTGTGCTCCTGTACCAGTGGAGCGAGGAATCGACATACGAGCCCGTACCCGGGTCGTCGATCCATCGCCTCTCCCCGTCGGCGTAGATGATACCGAGCCGGTCGGGATGACCGTGACCCCCGCCGCTATTTCCGTAATCGAGTGC
>CAJDWZ010000091.1_pt1 | contig 18586 bp, 19 predicted proteins | sample 7391701 | NCBI WGS metagenome assembly CAJDWZ01 (sample SAMEA7055744, study PRJEB34461) | soil metagenome | biome: terrestrial ecosystem; feature: Peninsula; material: soil | place: Antarctica | collected 2016
TCACGAGGTCGATGAACGCGGCCTGCCCAGATACCATGCCTCCTGCCGGAACGATGACGACGCTCGTCACGCCGTCCTCCCGTGCGGGAGCGACTGACACGGAGCGAGGATTCAGTCCGTCGACGGCGCGGAACGCCGCGGCAACGCCGTCCTGTCCGCGAGCTGCGTAGTCGCGAGTATCGGGGACAGCGTTGATGTCCACCAGACCGATATGTGTGCTCGAATTGATGAGTCCGGGTGTTACCCACTTACCCGTCGCATCCACACGTTGAGCATCGGCGGGCACCGGAACATTGGCCCCGACAGCGACGATTCGTCCATCCCGGATGAGTACCGTGCCATTCTCAATGGCCGGTCCGCTCACCGGATAGACCTTGCCGCCAGTTATGGCTATCGTCTGCGCCCCCAACGTTACTGGAAGAGCGACGAGAGCCATCGCGAGCATGAGCGCGCGGGTGGAGGCGCTGCCAGCCGACGGGCGTGAGGAATTTAGGCCAGTCATCAGCGTGTCCCCCCGGCTGGGACGAAACCGAGTTCGAAGTCGGTTCGCCATTGCACCTTCGGATCGTTCCGGTCGTACATGAGCGCTCCATCGATCCAGACGCGCTCGGCGCGAGAATAGACGCTGAGCGGGTTGGACGACCAGAGCACCAGATCGGCGTTCTTCCCAGGCTCCAGCGATCCAATGCGATCGTCCAGGTCGAGCGCCCAAGCGGCATTCAGGGTGATCCACCTGATCGCGTCCTCGTCAGTGAGTGGGATGCCCATGCGCCGACCCTCAGCGAGCGCCTTGGCGGCCTCCTGATTGAGTCGCTGCGAACCCGACGGGTCGTCGCTATGGATGATGGTGCGGACTCCAGCCTGTTGCAGCAGGGCGGCATTTCCGACCACGCCATCCATCGCTTCCATCTTGAAGCCTCCCCAGTCAGCCCATACGGAACCGGCAATGCCGTCACGGGCCAGCAGATCGGCCACCTTGTAGGCTTCGACCGCGTGATGGAATGAGCGGATGCTGTAGCCAAATTCGTGTGCGATATCGATCATCTGCGCCATCTCATCGGCGCGGTAGCAGTGATTGTGGATGAGGATATTGCCGCGCAGGACCTCCGCCAACGTCTCCAACCCGAGGTCGCGCGCCGGCGGCTCGCCCACAGGGTCACTGTTCCACCTGTCCCACTTGCGACGGTACTGTTCGGCGCCGATCCAGGCAGCGCGATAGCCGGCGACGTTGCCCATGCGAGTAGCGGGACCCCGGCTGGCATAGACGCGCTTCGGGTTCTCGCCGCAAGCCATCTTGAGGCCGTACTTCGCGTCGGGGAACTTCATTCCCTGTACCGTGGCGGACGGAAACACTTTGAGGACCACCCCACGACCGCCGATGAGGTTGGCCGAACCAGGCAGGATCTGGAGGGTCGTCACTCCTCCGGCCAGGTCCCGCGGGAACTGCGGATCTTGCGGCCACACGGAGTGCTCTGCCCATACGTGGGCCGTAACAGGATTGGTAGCCTCGTTCCCGTCACTTAGAGCTTCGACACCGGGAGCAGCGTACACACCAATGTGGGAATGGGTATCGATGATGCCGGGCGTGACGTACTTGCCCTGGCCATCTATCACGTCGGCATCGGGCGGAGCGTTCACCGACTGTCCCACTTCCACGACCCTACCGTCGCGGATGTAGATCGCTCCGTTACGGATGAGAGGGCCGGTGGCGGTGTAGATGTTGACATTTCGGAGCACTGTCGGTCGCGAAGCACGCGGCCGGTAGGTGCTGGGGAAGGGATTGTCGTCGGGCTTCGAGAGGGCGCCAGAACCCGACCTGCCCGCTCCCTCGCCTGCCGCCGCCGTGTTGGCGACGCGAGGGGCTGGCGTGACAGACGTGTGCGGTGGGGCACAGGCCACGACGAACAGCGCGAAGATCACTACTCGCATCGCTTGACTCATCCTCCGATAGGGCTGTAGCGGAAACCGTGCGAACCGCAAGAATCTCTTCCCCTTCCGATAGGGACGTCAGCGGGGGGAGCGACGAAGGTAGGGCCGGATTGCTCCGACGGCCAGGGTGCCGGCGGTCGCTTCTGGACGTGGGTGCGGGTCAATCGCTGCCGCGAAGAGCGGCGCGCAGCCGGCCCGGCCGGTCAGTACAGATAGCATCCACACCCATGATGGCGAGGGCAGCGGCAGTCTCCACGTCGTTTAGGGTCCACGCCACCACCTCACCGCCAGCGGCGTGGACGTCGCTCACCAGTTCCTCATCTATCATGGACCACTCCTGCCATAGCGCTGTCGCTCTGGCTGCCCGGAGAACAGCCACCGGATCCACCGGCCGCGCCACCAGGAGCACGCCATACGAGATCTCCGGTGCCAGCTCACTGGCGCGGCGAATGGCGCGGTGATCGAAGCCGTGAATGGCGCATGAAGAGTGTCCGGCACGGACGACTGCCACCACTTCGCGCTCGACTCGCTGTCCCTTCAATTCCACCCACACCCGCGCCTTCTGCCCGACGAGTTCGAGTACCTCGGCCAGTGCGGGCAGCTCGACCTCGCCGATCGAGCGCAGGGCGGACAGCGAGTAATCGGCGATGCGCAACTTGCTCTCGTCGGTGCCGGGCACGCGTACCGCATCGTCATGGTGTACAACCACCTGGCCGTCAGCGCTCAGGTGGACGTCGAGTTCGATTCCGTCGGCGCCTTCCTCCAGCGCCAGGGCGAAGCCGGCCAGGGTATTCTCCGGGCGCCGCTCAGGCACGCCGCGGTGAGCGATTATGGCCGGTTGGCTGGAGCTGGGGCGGTTGCTCGTGGAAGACATGAGAGACTGGCCGGTATGATAGGATGGCGCGATCTTAACGTCAGGCGACCCCGCACGTCTACCTTCAGGACATGGACGACGGCAATTGATCGTATCGGCCCTGGCCAGGGAGGAGCCTGGCGATGATGAGCTCATTACACGGTGGCAGGCAGGAGACGAGCGAGCGGCGGCAGCGATCGTCGAGCGCCACGCTCCGGCGTTATCGCGGTTCGCCGCGAGCCGCGGCGAGTGGGAGCACGTCGAGGAACTCGTCCAGGACACGTTCGTCCGTGCGTTCGAGTCGTTGTCAACGTTTCGCAGTGAATCTTCGCTCCGCACCTGGCTGTTCACCATCCTACGACGGCTCGCGCTCGACCGTCGGCGAAGTGAACGCGCACGGCAGCAGGTCGTCGATGCCTTACCTGAACGCTCAGGAAGCAGTTTCGATGCGCTCGATGAACTGGTCGCTGACGAGACGCAGTTGCGCGTCGGGGCCGCGGTGCGGCAGATGACGCCCATGCAACGAGACGTGTTCACCCTGCGGGTTTCGGAAGGTCTCTCGTACAAGGAGATAGCGGACGTGCTCGGATCCACCGAGGGGGCCTCGCGGGTACACTATCACAACGCGTTACGCGCCGTGAAGGAGGCGCTGGATGATGAATGATTGCGCCGTAGTCTGGGTGCGCGAATGCCTACCCGACTATCTTCACGGGACGCTGAACCAGCGGGAACGTCTGCTCGTGCAGGCGCACCTCACGCTTTGCGATGAGTGCAGCGCTGAGCTCGCCATGCTGGAGAGTTGCCGCACCATTATGGTCGCCGCACCGACAATCGACGTCGCTCGTGTGGTGGCCATGTTGCCTGTGCCGCCCACTCACGAGTACAGTCCAGGGCGTCTCGACAGAGGTCCATCGGCTGCCAAGGCTATCCCGATCCGTTCCTCGGGACACAGCGGGTGGAGTGGCGCCGGACGTGCTACTGGCTGGCGCATTGCCGCGGCGGCACTCCTCATGGTCGGCACGGTAGGAGTGCTGTTCACCCGCGGCGGCCACTGGCCAGCGGCGGAACCAGTAGTGTCTCCCGGTAGCTACATGGCGTCGAGCAACAGGGGCGCTGCTGATCCAGCGTCACGCACCAGCGACTCATTGCTGGCGGACCAGACGGGTCTCGGATCGACTGTCGGTCGACCGACATTTTCCCTGAGCGGTGGCATATCGGATCTCAGCGATGACGCGCTCAACGCCCTGCTCCTAGAGGTGGATGGGGTGGAGGCACTGCCGCTCATCGATCCACCCATGGTGGGTGCGTTCAGCGTAACGGAACAGGCTGGTGCGGAATGAATCGCTACACTGTTAGCCGGACAGCCGGGCGTGCTACGTCTCCGCGACATTGTCTACTCGTAGCACTATTGCTGGTCCTCGCGGGTGCGTTCGCGCCCATGAGTCTCACGGCGCAGCAGCGCGGCGGCCATACAACACCCGCCGAGCGCGGCCTGATGGAGCGCCAGCTTCGGGAGCGCCTCGCTGCACGCGTGCAGGACGAACTAAGACTGACTGACGCCCAGGCGGCCAAGCTAATGGCTACCAATGCTCGTATCGATCAGCAACGTAGGCCACTCCTCCAGCGGGAACGAACGCTGCGGGCGCAGCTCCGCACCGAGTTGGAGCGAGGTGCAGCAGCGCAGGACCGGACCGTCGGCCCACTGCTCGACGGTCTGCTAGTCGTGCATCGGAAGCGGATGGAGCTTGTGGAGTCCGAACAAAAGGAGCTGGCGCAGTTCCTGACACCTGTTCAGCGCGCTCGCTATTTCTCGTTGCAGGAGAACTGGCGCCGACAGGTGGAGCATCAGGCCGAGCAGGATCGTGGTCGCACGCGGAGCCGACGTCCCGGTGGCGCGACCAATCGCGATACGGGCGGCCGCGGTTAGCGCTCTCCAGAACGGTGAGACGGTCGCGGCCGACGGGCGCCTGACCGCTGTTTCCCGACGAGCGCTGACCCTTCGCTGGCCACCGCGAGAGTTGCCTGAGAGGATCTATGAGGCGGTCACAGCTTGCTGGCAGTCGCCTTACGGGCTAGTAATTCCGTTCCACTAGAAACGCCCGGGTGGCGGAACGGTAGACGCGGCGGACTCAAAATCCGCTGACCGCAAGGTCTTGTGGGTTCGATTCCCACTCCGGGTACTCAGGTCAGAGCGATCGGCGATTGAAGAAGACAACGTGGCGGTGCGCCGGATGGCGCTCCGCCACGTTTGTCCTGGCAGTTGAGTCTCGTCGACCGCGGTTGACGCTAATTGGAGCATCCACAGCTTGCCCGGCTCCGGCGGGTCGCGGTAGCTTCCGCGCACATCGCGGTCGCGTTCCGCGGCCGCCGGTTCCGGTGCCCCGTCCGTCTCATGCCTCCATCGATCTCCGTCATTCCGTTTGATCTCGGCGCAATTCAGGCGCCCCTGCTGGCCATAATCCTCCGTCAGGGCAGCTCGCTGACCAGCAACCTCGCTCCGCTGGACAGTGCCGTTGGCGGGGCAATGTCACTCGCGCTGGCCGAGGGTGATTTTCGAGGTGCCAGGGACGAGACGCTTCAACTGAGCGGCCCTGGCGGAGGACCGCGGCGAATCCTTCTCGTCGGTGTCGGCACGCCAGCTGAGGAAGGGCCCGCGCTGAAGCGTGCTGCGGCTTTGGCCGCCCGACAGGCGGCAAAGCTGGGAGTAGGTCGCATGGCTATCGTCGCTCCTGACACCAGCGATGAGCACATGGAGGATGTCGCTGCCGGAATCCATGCCGGCGCGTGGTGTTATGACGACCTGCTCACGCCCCCACCGGAGGAGGAACGGCGCTCACCCCTGACCGAGGTGGACATCATCGCCACGGACGTCTCCATCGGCACGGCGGCCGTAGGACGGGGCGACGCGGTAGGTCAGGGACAGTCCCTGGCGCGCCGGCTTCAGATGATGCCCGGAAATCTCTGTACACCCGAGTTCCTCGTCGATACGGCTCGCGACATCGCTAGCCGTCACGGCATGAAAGTGACGGTCCTCGGACGCTGTCGCCCAGGGCACGCCGCAGGAGCCGCAACTCGTCGCCCTGGAGTACAGCGGCGGCAGCGGCAAGCCGGTGGTGCTGGTTGGGAAGGGGCTCTGCTTCGATTCAGGCGGTATATCCATCAAGCCGTCAGCGAACATGGAGGACATGAAGTTCGACATGTCCGGCGCTGCTGGAGTGCTGGGCGCGATGGAGGGGATCGCCCTCATGAAGCTGCCGGTGAACGTCGTCGGTATCATCGGCGCCACGACCAACATGCCATCCGGCACGGCCGTGAAGCCGGGCGACGTCGTACGCAGCGCGCTCGGGACCACCATCGAGGTGATCAACACCGACGCCGAGGGGCGACTGGTGCTGGCCGATCTTCTGACTTTCGCGCGCCGCTACGAACCCGCAGCAGTGATAGACGCTGCCACCCTCACCGGCGCCTGCGTGGTCGCCCTCGGACATACTGCCACCGGCGTCTTTGGAAGCGATGAGCCGTTGGTGAACGAGGTGCTGGACGCTGGCCGGCGTGCGGGTGAACCCGGCTGGCCACTGCCGCTCTGGGACGACTACAAGGAGCTCATCAAGTCCGATGTCGCCGACATCAAGAACACGGGTGGCAGGGCGGCTGGGTCCATCACGGCTGCGCTCTTCCTCCAGGTATTCGCCAGCGAGTACCCGTGGGTGCATCTGGACATCGCCGGGACGGCTTACTCGGACGCGGACATGGTAGCGATTCCGAAGGGTCCGACGGGCGTCCCGGTGGCCACATTCATCGAGTTCGTGCGCGGTCGCGCCGGATGATCAGCCCTGGTGCGATCCGCATCCGTCGGCTCGCGCTCATCGGCCCTATTCTCATCGTCGCCGTCCTCGCCGGCGCGATGCTACCTGTTGCCGTCCAGGCGCAGGTTATCCCGCCTCCGGACACCATTCCGGTGCGCGATAGCTTGCGCCGTCTGGACAGCCTCAGGGTGACGCAGGACACCGTGGCGATTCCCATCCCGCCGCGCGCGGACTCACTCGTCCTGGACTCGGCGGGAAGAGCCGCAAAACAGTTGCGAGATAGCATCGCGGCGGTAGCAGATTCTATCAAACCGTCGCTCGCCACCGCACCGGCACCCACCCAGCACGAGGTTGGGGCCGGCTTCGTCTGGGATCGGGATGCTCTGTTCGCCAGCGGTGCGCATACTCTGCTCGATCTGCTGGAACAGGTGCCGGGGGTGAGCGGATTACGGGTCGGCTGGTTGTTACCACCCGAGACGGCAACGTACAACGGCGCCTTCGGGAAGATCCGGGTCTTCCTGGATGGAGTTGAATTAGGGGCCAATGAGCCGCGAACGGGCGGTCTGTTCGACCTCTCGTCAATCGACCTGTGGCCCCTGGAGCGAGTACAGGTGGAACGCGGTGCCGGTGAGCTTCGCGTACACCTGCGTAGCTGGCGCGTGCAGCGCACCATCCCCGACACGCGCACCGATGTCGCGACGGGTCAATACCGGACGAACATCTTCCGTGGTTTCTTCGGCCGACGTCTCAAGCATGGCGAGTCGATCCAGTTCGGCTTCCAGCAATTCAGCACCGGGGACCCGCAGAGCGGTGGCGACGGCGACCAACTATCGCTGATGGGAAGGCTTGGCTGGACCACCGGCAGTTGGAGTTTCGACGCCTACGGCACCCGCCGCCGACGCGGAGTCAACGCACTCGCCCGCCGCGAGCAACTGACCCCGCTCTCAGGGATGGATGGCATTCAGCAGTTCGGCTACGTGCGAGCTGGATATCGGCAACCCGACGCACCTGGCGCGTGGTTCCAGGCAATCGCGTCGAGCGATGCGTTCGCTGAGAACACGGACTTTCGGTCTGCCACCGCCACCTTTCCCGCAGACTCGGCCGACACCACTCGTTCGCGCACTCAGTATGTCGTGAGTGGCGGTTGGAATCAGGGCCCACTTCGCGTCACCGCCACCGGGCGCTACTCGTCGCTGGATGGCGAGAACTACCTCACGCCCATGATTCGCGGCGAGTTCGACACCCGCTGGGGCAGCATCGCCGCCCGTGCCGAGCGAAGGATGGAGGATTCGACCACGCGAGCGGAGGTAGTGGTCGAGGCGCGGCCTCTGCCGTGGCTTACGGCGATCGGCTCGGTAGGCCAGACGCGCAGCGATGGCGACGACGCTCGAGGTGATGTGATGGCGGTTCGAGGCGAACTCGGGGTTGGATTGGGTCGTGCCTGGCTGATCGGGGGAGTCCTTCGTGGCGGCGATGTCTCCACAGGCGCCCCGATAGTCCTTGACCGTACCTTCCAACCAACATTCACGACCGACGCACTCGCGTTTTATGGGGGCGTTCGCGGGCCTGTATGGCGCGATGCTAGTGCTGACGTGTTGATCACGAGCTGGACCGGTGGCACAGTCGGCGTCTACCGGCCCCAGCAGCAGGCGCAGGGCACGATCACCCTGGATACTCGTTGGCTAGGCCGATTTCCGAGAGGGCAGTTTGGGATCCGTGCCTCCTTGAGGACCCTGGGCAGCACCGTGGTCAACGCGCGCGTGCAGATCACGATTCAGCAGGTGGCAGCCTTCGTCGAGTCGCGGAACACGCTGGCTACGGAGTATGAGCTGGTCCCTGGCTACGTCATGCCTCGGAACGTTCTGCTGTACGGCGTGCGCTGGCAGTTCTGGAACTGAGTTGAATTGACAACCCTATTGAGCTGTCATAACTTACGTGGCTAATCATGATCCATAGTATGACCGGTTTCGGGGCGGCTGAAGGGCCGTGGGGAAGGGGGCGCCTGCTAGTCGAGGTGCGCTCCGTGAACCATCGATTTTTCAATCCGAACCTCAAGCTTTCCACCCGCCTGCAGCGTTGGGAAGCGGAGGCTCGCGAGGCGCTGAGAACTCGCGTCGCTCGCGGCCATGTAACGCTTACTGCGCGTATCGACGAGTCAGCGGCCGCCGGCATGGCGGTGGATGAGGAGAGAGTGGCGGCCTACGCCGAACAGTTGCGACAGCTCACGGTCCGCCTCGGGCTCACCGGCGGTGTGGACATAGCCACCATTCTCCGCCTGCCGGAGGTAATGCGGCCGGCTGCTGAACTGAGCGAGATCTCTGACGGCACGCTCGAGGAGTTCATGGCGGTCGTCGAAGAGGCCACCATTGGCCTCCTCGAGATGCGCGGCGCCGAGGGCGAGCGTCTCGCCACCGAACTGCGCGAACGGCTGGCTGTACTCGAGGCGGCGCAGCAGCGGATCGCCGAGAGAGCGCCCCAGCGTCTGGTGGAGCATCGTGACAGGCTGCGGGCGGCGGTGAACGAGCTACTGGATGGTGTCGTCCTCGACGAGCAGAGACTGGCCCAGGAAATCGCCCTGCTGGCCGAACGTCTCGACGTCCAGGAAGAGCTGACGCGGTTCGGTGGGCATCTCGTCGCCTTCCGGCAGGCGCTCGACACGGCGCCCGACGAGGCGGTCGGGAAACGGCTCGGTTTCGTGCTTCAGGAGATGCTCCGGGAGACAAATACGACCGGTAGCAAGGCGAATGATCCAGTGCTGCTGCGGGATGTGCTCATCATGAAGGAGGAACTCGAGCGGCTGCGGGAGCAGGTGGAGAACGTCGAATAATGCCTTTCCCCATCATCCTCTCGGCTCCTTCTGGCGGTGGAAAGACGACTATCGCCCACGCATTGCTCCGTCAGCGGCACGACCTGGGCTACTCGGTGTCGTGCACGACGCGCCCGGCTCGGCCCAACGAAGTAGACGGCAAGGACTACTTCTTCCTCTCGAGGGATGAGTTTGATGGCCGACGGAATAGCGGAGAGTTCGCCGAGTGGGCTCACGTCCATGACCGGATGTATGGTACATTGAGAGGGGAGGTCGATCGCCTGCTGGACAGCGGACGGCATGTGTTGATGGACATCGATGTTCAGGGGGCGGCGCAGTTCGCTGCGGCGTTCCCGGATTCCGTGCTTATCTTTCTCGTCCCACCGTCGGCCGAGGTGCTCCGTCAGCGGTTATGCGGACGCAAGACGGAGGACAGCGAGGCGCTCCGCCGCCGGCTCCAGACTTCGCGCGACGAACTTCGTGCGGTAAGCGGGTATCAGTACGTGGTTGTGAACGACAGGTTGGACGAAGCAGTGCGGAACGTCTCGGCAATAGTCGATGCCGAGATGCTTCGCCGTGTTCGCCAGCCGGATATACCTTCGCGAGTCGAGGCCCTTGTGGCCGAACTCGACCGCATTCTCGTCGAGGCGTGACCTCGGCGTCTTACAGTCCTTCCAGAGAGCCCATATGCAGGTCTTCACCCCGAACGAACTTGCCAAGCATGCGTCGAACAAGTACCTGGCGGTGCTCGTTGCGGCGCAGTATGCAAGGGCGATGAACGAGTTCCCGCGACTGGGCGGAACCGGACGCGAGAAGAAGCTGACTACTCGGTCACTGGAAGAGCTTGCCTCGGGCAATATCGCCTTCCGCATAGTGCCGCGTCGGCGCCCCGAGTAAGCATCAAGTCTTTGGGCCTGTGGTCTCGCCGCGACGTTCCCGGCGGGACTGCTCACGCCGTAGTTCTCAGCGGCGCTCGCCGATAGACCGGCGGCCGAACCGCTCGTTCTGACACCCTCCGGCTCCCTGATCGTGCGCCCCTTCCACGGCCGCCGCATCCTTCTCGGGGTGACCGGCGGGATTGCCTGTTACAAGTCGCTCACCATCGCCCGGCTGTTAACCCAAGCGGGTGCGGAGGTGGACGTGGTGATGACCGCCGCGGCGCAGGAATTCGTCGGGCGCATCACCTTCGAGGCCCTCACCGGCCGCCCCACCTACAGTTCGCTCCTCGACGCCGGCCACGCACTCGACCATGTGCGCCTGGCTCGCGCGGCCGACGTGATCGCTGTAGCGCCGGCAACGGCCGACTTCCTCGCCCGCGCCGCGCAGGGCAGGGCCAGCGACCTCCTCTCCGCCTGCCTGCTCGCCGCTGACGCGCCTGTACTCATCGTGCCCGCGATGAATGACCGGATGTGGGCGCACAAACAGACCATGCGGAACGCCGTCCATCTGCGGGAGCTGGGCTACACAGTGCTCGACCCCGCGGAAGGGCCACTGGCCGTCGGGGAAGGGAGTGGACCCGGCCGGATGCCAGAGCCGGAAAGCGTCATGGCACACATCGGTCGCCTGCTCGAAGCTCAAGGACCGCTCAGCGGCCGTCGCGTGATCGTCACCGCTGGCCCCACGCGCGAGGCGCTGGATCCGGTGCGCTACATCTCCAACCACAGCAGCGGATTGATGGGTGTATCCATCGCCGCCTCTGCCTGGCGACGCGGCGCAGAAGTGCTGCTCGTGCACGGGCCACTCTCGGTACCGCTACCGGAAGGCCCGCAATCGGTGGCCGTGGAGACCACCCAGGAGATGCGGGACGCGGTGGCGGAGGCGCTGGGCACGTCCGACGCGCTCATCATGGCCGCGGCGCCGGCGGACTTCGCACCGCGCGACCCGAAAAGTACAAAGATCAAGAAGGGCGACTCACCGGCCGCGATCGAGCTCTCGCCGACCCCCGACATTCTGCTCACGACCCGGCAGAACCGACGACCTGGGAGCGTCATCGTGGGTTTCGCCCTGGAGACAGGCGATCCGCGGGCTAATGCGAGAGAGAAGATGACCCGCAAGGGGCTCGACATGATCGTTGCCAACGACGCCACCGAGCATGGCGCTGGCTTCGGCGTGCCCACCAACCGCGTCACTTTCATTCACGCCGATGGCGGCGAAGAAGCGCTCCCGTTGCTCCCGAAGGAGGAAGTAGCGGACGAGCTGTTGGATCGGGTTGAGATCCTGCTGGAGAGTTCGCGTGGACGCTAAGGAGAGGCTGCGCCAGTACCTCGAGCAGCGGCGCGAACTCGGAGAACAGGAGCTCGTGCTCGACCGGCTGGAGGTGGACGATGTGCTGCGTATGGTTGGCGCGATGGGCGCTGGCGCCAGCCGCGAGCCGTCTACGGGGCCCCTGGAGAAGGGTGTCGGCGGCGGCGGCGGCGTGGCGCGCGAACCGTCGCCAGAGTATCGCCGTGCACCGTCCTCACAGGACGAGGCTGCCTCAGTTACCGCGGCGCCCAGCCAACCCGAGCCATCAGACGATCCTGGGTCGAGAGCTCCCACGGAATCCCTGGGCGACTGGCGTAAGACGCTGCGCGCCGCCGGCGGAGGGCCGCCGGGGCAGTTGACGCCGCCAACAACAGAGAGCACGGACGAGGCGAGGGAGGCGGCCGAGATGACACGACGTGAAAAGGCAGACGGGGCTCGCGTCCCGAAGGTGAGCGAAGCCGGATCGGCCGCGACGGCGCCTCGCGGCACTCGACAGGCCAAGCGCGGTGAGGCGGCCGAAACGCCAGGAGCGATTTCGGCAGCTGGGGCGGCCGTTCTGCCGTCCTGGGCAGCTGAACTCGGCGTTCCGGCGGGCCTGTCCGTGGGCACCTCAGCGGCGCTGGATGATACCTTCACCCGGCTATCGACGCTCGACGAGCTGGTCAGGTCGGTGGAGAAGTGTACACGCTGCGAGCTCTACCGGACGGCGACTCACGCGGTACCTGGAGATGGCAATCCCGACGCCGACCTCGTCTGCGTTGGCGAGGCCCCGGGAGCCAATGAGGACGCCACCGGCCACGCTTTCGTGGGCACCGCCGGCCAACTGCTGACGAAGATCCTCGCAGCGATTAACTTGAGCCGCGAAGACGTCTTCATCTGTAACGTCCTCAAGCACCGCCCGCCCGCCAATCGAAATCCCGCGCCCGACGAGGTTGAGGCCTGTAGTCCTTACCTCCTTCGCCAACTGGAGTTGGTGAAGCCGAAGGTGATCCTGACCCTCGGTGCCTTTGCCGCCCAGACACTCCTGGAGACGAAGACGCCGATCGGCAAGCTTCGCGGGCAGGTGCACCTCTTCCACGGCATTCCGCTCGTGGTCACGTATCATCCAGCCGCGTTGCTGCGTAACTCCGCCTGGAAGCGCCCCACCTGGGAAGATGTCCAGTTTGCCCGCCGACTTCTCGATAGCGCCGCCCGTTCCGGCGCGTGACCCGTACCGCGACCGCCAGCCACCCTATGCGGCGGAGGCGGAGCAGGCGGTAATCGCGGCGATGCTGCTCGATCCGGACGCGATCATGCGGGCGGCGGAGCATGTGGACGACACCATGTTCTACCGCGAGGGTCACCGGCGGATCTTCCGCTCGATGATCGCCCTCACGGAGCGCGGCGACGTCGTCGATCCGCTCACCCTCGCCGACGAGCTGGACCGGCGTGGTGAACTGGAAGCGAGCGGCGGTCGCGAGTACATCGGCTGGCTGATGGACGCCGTGCCTACCGCGGCCAACGTGGAGTACCACGCGAAGATCGTCCGCGAGAAGGCCACCATGCGGCGGCTCATCGAGGTGTCCACCGGTATCGTATCGGAGGCATTCGACGGTAGTTCCACCGCCATCGAGTTGCTGGACGAGGCAGAGAGCCGGATTTTCCAGATTGGCCAGTCGCAGGGCGGCCGCGGTTTCACGCGAGTGAAGGAGTTGCTCTGGCCGGCGATGGAGCGGATCGAGGCGCTGCAGCGGGGCGGCCAGTCCATCACCGGCGTTCCGAGCGGCTTCCACGACCTGGACGAGATGACGTCGGGTTTCCAGCCGGCCGATCTCGTCATCATCGCCGCCCGACCGTCAATGGGTAAGACGGCCTTCGTGCTCAACATCGCGCAGAACGCGGCCATCACGCACAACGTTCCGGTTGCGTTCTTCTCGCTCGAGATGAGTAAGGAGTCTCTCGTGCAGAGAATGCTGACCAGTGAAGCGCGCATCGACGCGCAGGATCTGAGACGCGCCCGCCTGCGCGATGACGACTTCCCACGCCTGGCTCGTGCCGCCGGCATTCTCAGCTCGGCGCCGGTCTATATCGACGACCAGCCTGGCATCACCCTGCTCGAGATGCGATCCAAAGCGCGTAGACTGAAATCCGAGAGCGGAGTGGGGATGGTCGTCGTGGACTATCTGCAGCTCATTGCCGGCCCGGCAAATTCCGAGAACCGTCAGCAGGAGATCAGCCAGATCTCCCGTGGGCTGAAGGCGCTCGCGAAGGAGCTCAGCGTACCCGTTCTGGCGCTATCGCAGTTATCCCGCGCCCCCGAACAGCGCGCCGGCGACCAGAAGCGTCCCCAGATGTCGGACCTCCGGGAATCAGGCGCGATCGAGCAGGACGCCGACCTCATCATGGCCATCTACCGCCCCGAAGTCTACGCAGAGAAGGAGGAGGGGCGGCTGATGAATCCTGAACTGGAAGGGGTGGCGGAGATCATCATCCTGAAGCAGCGGAACGGACCGATCGGCACCGTCGGGCTGCACTTCCACAAGCAGTACACCCGATTCGAGAACCGGTCCAGCCGGCCGCAGGGTTGATGGCGCGCGCGCGCACTGTCTACCGGTGCTCGGAATGCGCGGCGGAATCGCCCAAGTGGGCAGGCCGCTGCGACGCCTGCGGCGAGTGGAACTCTCTCGTTGAAGAGGTTGTCACAGCAAGGCCGACGGGCAGGGCGGCGGCACGCCGCGCGGCTGGCGACACGGCGTTTCACGCCGCCGGTGATGTGGGGATAACGGCGCGCCTGTCGGACATCCGCGGTACCGAACGGGAACGTTGGCGCAGCGGCCTGAACGAACTCGATTTCGTGCTCGGCGGTGGCGTCGTGCCGGGCTCCATGATACTCGTCGGCGGAGAGCCGGGCATTGGCAAGTCGACTCTCCTGCTACAGGCTGCAGCGCGGCTGCAGGAGAGCGGGCAGGGAACGCTCTATGTGTCGGGGGAGGAGTCTCCGCTGCAGGTAAAGCTGCGCGCAGACCGGCTGACGGAGAACGCCGGCGGTGTCACCTTGCTAGCCGAGACGCAGTTGGAGACCATCCTTGCCACCGCTGCTGCACAGCGGCCAACGGTGTTGATCGTGGACTCCATCCAGACCGTCTTTACCGCAGACCTCGACGGCGCTCCGGGCAACGTCGGCCAGGTGCGCGAGTGCGCAGCGCGACTGATGCGCTTCGCCAAGGAGAGCGGCACGGCAACCTTTGTCGTCGGACACGTCACGAAGGGCGGTGGGATCGCCGGTCCCAAGATGTTGGAGCACATCGTAGATACCGTTCTCTACTTCGAAGGAGAGAACACGCTCGACCACCGCGTGTTGCGGGCGACGAAGAACCGCTTCGGCAGCGTCGACGAGATCGGCGTCTTCCGAATGACGGCGTCCGGACTGATACCGGTGGAGAACCCGTCCGAACTGTTTCTTGGGGATCGAAGCCTGAGCGCGTCCGGTAGCGCCGTGACGGCGCTGATGGAGGGGTCGCGCCCCCTGTTGGTAGAAATCCAGGCCCTGTCCGCTAAGGCCGGATTCGGCACGCCTCAGCGGGTGGCCACCGGCTACGACGGCCGACGGCTGGCGCTCCTTCTGGCAGTACTGGAGAAGAGGGCAGGGCTCTCCTTCGCCCAACTGGATGCGTTCGTCAACGTCGTCGGTGGCTTGCGCATGCAGGAGCCTACCGGAGATCTGGCTGTTGCCGCAGCGCTCGCCTCCAGCGTCTACGATCGTGCGCTTGAGCCGGAGGCCCTATTCATGGGTGAGGTGGGGCTGGGCGGTGAGATTCGCCCTGTATCACAGATGGAACGCCGTCTCTCCGAGGCGGCCAACCTGGGAATGCGTCAGGCGTACGTCGCCGAGCGGGCGGTCCCGCGGCGGTCGCCGAAGGAGATCAGGGTAATCGGTGTACGCACCATCGACGAACTCTTCCGAAAGCTCTTCGCCTGAGGCCAGATAACATTCGATTGAAGCGTTAGCGCCCGGTGTAGCTTACTCCCCAGAAGATCGACGCCGGAGCCTCGCCCGTTCTCCGCCACCGACCAACCAGTCAGCCCCAGACACCGATGTCCGAGCAGCCAGATGCCACCCCTTCTCCAAGCGATTTCAAGCCTGACGTGGGAGTGATCCTGGTGGCCGCCGGTACGGGGACGCGTACTGGCGGGAAGGAGCTGAAACAGTTTCGCTGGGTGGCCGGAAAGCCGATGTTGCTTCACGGCCTGCAGCTCTTCCAGTCACGCCCTGACGTGGCAATTGTGGTGTGCGTGCTGCCGCGGTCGCACGCAGGCGATCCGCCGCCGTGGATCTTCCAAAGCGACGCGGAGCGGCTGGGTCTGACGGTGGGAGGGCGAACCCGTGGCGAGTCGGTGATCGCCGGCCTGCAGGAGCTCCCCGACGAAGTGAAGGTGGTGCTCATTCACGATGCCGCGCGTCCGCTATTGACGATGGACGTGGTGGACCGCGTCGTCCATGCGGCGCGCGGTGGCACTGGTGCGGTGGCCGCCCTTCCGGTGGTGGATACACTGAAGGAAGTAGACGACGACGGCCGGGTGATCCGGACTGTGGAGAGGGCGAACCTCTGGCGCGCCCAGACACCGCAGGGATTCCCCCGTGAGATGATCGACCAGGCGTACGTCACCGCGCACCGCGAAAGGATCGAGGCGACCGACGACGCCGCTCTTTGCGAACGGCTCGGCTACCCTGTGGTGGTGGTCCGCGGCAGCGAGAGGGCCATGAAGGTGACGGAACCAGCTGACTTCGACCGTGCTGAGGCACTCGCGGCGCTGGACGCCTGATGCCGGCTTCCATACGCGCGTTGCCCTTCTGGTCGATCGACGAGGTCGAGGCCGCTCTCTCGCGCGTCATTACACACCTGCAGGACGGTCGCGTACTCGCCTATCCCACAGAGACGGTGTACGGTTTTGGCGGGGCGGCAGACGAGCGATCAGTGGAGCGCATCGTCGCGCTTAAGAAGCGGCCTGCGGGCAAGCCATTCCTGGTGCTCATCTCTCAGAGTGACATGCTCGACCGACTGGATCTGCACCTCACACCCTCTGCTGCGCGCCTGGCCGCACGGCACTGGCCGGGTCCGCTCACGCTGGTGTTGCCCGGAGGAGAGCGTCGTGTGCCTGACCGACTGAGGGGGCCCGAAGGGGGTGTGGCGGTGCGGTGGACACCGCACGCCGGTCTCAACCGCCTCATCCGTGCGTTCGGGCAGCCCATTACCTCCACCAGCGCCAATAGGCCCCGCCAACCGCCAGCCGCGTCGGCCGGCGAGGTGCTGGTCGATTGGGCTTCCGAGGTCGCGTCGGGCGACGTTATGGTCCTTGACGGCGGAACGCTTGCTCCATCAAAGGCCAGCACGGTGGTGGATTGCACCGGCTCCCGGCCACGCGTCATCCGACCCGGTGCGATTCCGGCCTCCGTCCTGCGTCAGGCTGTGCCGGATCTGGTGGGCGACGTGTAGACTCACTCAGTTTCCGGAGCGCGTTCGGCCGCTGCGACAGCGGCGCTTTACGGTGCCCCATCAGTCGATAACTTCAGTGCGGTTCAATCCAGGCCAGCCGAGCTAAATGCGCCTTCTCTTCGTCTGCACAGGAAATACCTGCCGGAGCCCGATGGCCGAGGCCATAGCCACACGACTCGCCGCAGAGCGCGGCCTCGACGACCTCGTGATAGGGAGCGCCGGAGTTGGCGCAACCGCGGGTGCGTCGGCCTCTGATGGCTCTCTTCTGGTGGCCCTGGAGCACGGCCTGGACCTGTCCCCGCACCGGGCGCGCATCGCCACCCCGGAACTCATAGCCGATTCCGACCTGGTGCTCACGATGAGTTCCAGCCATGCTCAGCGGATCAGGGAACTGGGTGGGCAGGGACGAACGCAGGTGCTTCCCGACTTTGCCACAGCGGGCGCAGAACGAGGGAACGTGAGCGATCCTTTCGGTTCCGACCTCGAGTTCTATCGCCGTACATTTGCAGAGCTGGAGCGATACGTGGGTCAGGCGCTGACGCGACTGGCTGGCGAGAGCCTCTCTGACTGAGTCTGAACATGCCCGCACCGTCACGACTGGTCGTGTTGGGCGCCCCGGTGGCGCACTCGCTCTCGCCACGGATGCAGGGGGCGGCGCTCAAGGCGGCGGGCATCGACGTGCCATACGACGCCGTCCACGTCGAGCCGGCAGAGCTGGCTCGCGTGATGCGCGCTCTGGCTAGCGAGGGCGCCGGCGGCAACGTGACCGTCCCGCACAAGGAAGCCGCCGCGGCGATCTGTGACGAGCTCACTCCGGTGGCGCGGCGGGTAGGTGCCGTAAATACGTTCTGGAGCGAGGATGGAAAGCTGATCGGCGAGAACACCGATGTCGGCGGCTTTGACGCTCTGGCGCGCATGACGCTGGGGCTCCTTCCGTATGACGCCAGGATTGCCGTCCTTGGGGCGGGAGGAGCAGCTGCCGCGGTGTTGATTGCTGCGTCGACCTGGCCTGGCGCATCGGTTCGCATTCACTCCCGACGCTCGGCACGGGCACAGGCATTGACCGGGCGACTCGGCATCGGTGTCGCGGTCCATTCGCTGGCCGAAGCCGTTGCTGGCGCTGACATAATCGTCAATGCTACTCCGCTAGGACTTGCCGAGGACGATCCGTTTCCGGTGCCTCTGCAGCTGATCGAGCGCGAATCGGTATTGCTCGATCTCGTCTACCGGGCTGGGGGCACCGCCTGGGTGTGCGCAGCTCACGCGGACGGCAGGCGAGCAGCCGACGGACTGGGGATGCTCGTCGAGCAGGGAGCTCTGGCCTTCGTCCGCTGGTTTGGCATCGAGCCGGACCGCGAGGTCATGTGGCACGCGCTGTCCTGACCGAGTCCACGAGAGATAGTAGGGTCTCCTCAGGAGCCGTTACTGAAGTTCGTCGCGTCTCCGGTCGCCTGGCCTCCGATCTGCTTCAGTT
>CAJDWZ010000106.1_pt2 | contig 18540 bp, 11 predicted proteins | sample 7391701 | NCBI WGS metagenome assembly CAJDWZ01 (sample SAMEA7055744, study PRJEB34461) | soil metagenome | biome: terrestrial ecosystem; feature: Peninsula; material: soil | place: Antarctica | collected 2016
ACGCCCTCGCTACTGGCGGTGATGGCTGCCGAGCCCGGGGCGACCGCGGTAACCTTACCGGTCGCGTTGACGGTGGCCACCCCCGGCGCGCTACTGGTCCAGGTGATCGACGCATCCGGAAGCACGTTGTTCCGGGCATCGCGAGCTGTAGCGACGACTGTACGTGTCTCGCGGGTAGTGAGAGCCAGCGACGTCGGAGCGATGGTCACCGAAGCGACCGTTGGCGGACTGACCGTTACGCTGGCCGTCGCCGACTTCCCCTCGCTGGTCGCCTTTATGGTGGCGCTGCCGACGGACACCGCCGTCACAACTCCCGTCCTCGAAACCGAGGCGACGGCCGAATTGCTACTGCTCCAAGCGATGCTCGCCTCGGGCACCGGTGCGCCAGAGGAGTTTCGCGCCGTGGCAGTCAGTTCAGCGGTGGCTCCCTTCCTGAGGGCCAGGGTGGTTGGCGAGAGAGTGACCGACGCCACTGGAGCGCGTGCCACAGTGACTGTGGCCTGAGCCGACACACCGCCGGCCGACGCGGTGATTGTTGCGCTACCGGCGGTCAACGCACGCACCTCACCGGTGGATGAGACGACAACCATGGAGGGCGCGCTACTCGTCCAGGTGAAGTTGACGTCGGCGATGGCGTTACCGCGATTGTCAGTTGCCGTAGCCGTGAGCTGCCGGACGTCGCCGACGGTCAGTGAGAGCGTGGAGGGCCCGAGGGTGATCGCGGCAACCGGATCACGTACGACTGTTATGCCGGCACTGGCGGTAAGCCCCTCGCTGGTAGCGGTGATGATGACCGAGCCCAGGCCAGCAGCGGTGACGAGTCCGCCGGCCGCGACGTACGCGACATTGAGATCGCCGGACTTCCAGACTACCGGTCGGCCGGTTATCACCTTGCCAGTGGCGTCTCGTAGTACCGCGGTGAGGGTCAGCGTCTCGTTCCTAACCAGGGTCGCGGTGGGAGGCGTGATTGTAAGCTGGGAGGCCGTCGGCGGGGGTACGATGATGACGGCTCTGGTCGAGGCACCCTCGGAGGATGCCGTGATCACGGCACGCCCGGGAGCGACTCCCACCACTGTGCCGTCGTCGGTGACGCTGGCGATGTTAGGCGCGCTGGTGGCAAAGGTGATGGACCGGCCGGGAAGGGCCTGGCCAGCCAGGTCATGGGCGATGGCGACCAACTTTGTCGTCGCGCCGATGGCGACAGTGGTCGAGTCGGGGATCAACTCGATCGTCGCCACTGCTGCTGCCTTGACGAAGAGATCGACTGTTGCGCTGACTCCCTCCACCGTGGCTGTCAGACGCGCCGAACCTGGCGCTAGCGCCACCACCCTGAGTCCGGGTAGGACAGCGACCACCGTTTGCGACCGGTAAGCGCCACGTCATTGGCGTCATACGCGGTTACCCGGACATTTGTCGTGTCACCTGCCAGAAGACTCCTGACGTCCGGGACGACCTCCACGCGCGCCACTTTAGGTGGCAACACCCTGATTGTGGTCTCGGCCGAGCGCCCCTGAGTGCTGGCGGCAACCCGTGCAGTACCGACGGTTCGCGCCGTGACGAGACCGCTCTCGCTGACGGTGGCGATGTTCGGGTCGGAACTGGACCAGAAAACTGCGCCCGGCTGCGCAGCAACACCATCCACGGTGGCTACCAGGGAGACCGTTTGGGATACGGCGAGCTCCGGATTGGCAGGCGAGATACTGATGGACTTGGTCGTCGGACCCACGGTTCCGTCGCCGCCGCCGCCGCAGCTCGATACGACTAGCGCGGCAGTGGCCAACAACGACCCGAAAATGAGCATCCTGGACAGTTGGAACATGTCCCGGAGGCGACGTGAGATTGTGGTGAGGGTATCCGACATGGTCAGTTAGCCATCAAGGTGGAAGAGAGGCAGCGGCGGGACGGAGTCGATTCTGGCGCGTTCCGTCGCCAAGCTGACCGTACAGGTTGTACCCCCAACAGAGGACTTCGCCGCCCTCGGTACGTCCGCAACTGTGCGCCCCGCTGGCCTCCAGCTCCGCGAAGCGGGCCGGCCCGGAGACGCGTACAGGCTTGTCCCGATCTATCGTGGTGCCATCCCCGAGCTGTCCATAGCGGTTCTGACCCCAGCATGAGGCGACGCCGTCGGCGCCAAGCGCACAGTTGTGCATGCTTCCGGCCACGAGGCGGCGAATGGGCCCACCGATCTCGACCTGGCGCGGTGTCGGGGCACTCTTGCGAGAGCCGATACCGAGTTGGCCGGCGTCGTTGCTCCCCCAGCAGTAGAGTTGCCCCGCTGTCGTCAGGCCGCAGCTATGGGCACGCCCGGCGGCTATGCTGCGAAAGCGTAGGGAACTGTTGATGGGCGTTGGCACGTTGTGGCTCTCAGTGGTGCCGTCGCCCAGTTGTCCGGCGCTGTTGTCACCCCAGCAGAGTGCCCGGCCGTCGGTGGTCAGGGCGCAGTCATGCCGCCATCCGGCGGCAATGGAGGAGAAACGCAATTCGCCGGCGACGGTGACCGGCATTGCGCGATCCCGATTGTCGCCCGTGCCGAGTTGCCCCGCATCGTTGGCGCCCCAGCACTCGATCTCGCCGCCACGGGTGAGAGCGCAAGTGTGGCTGGCTCCCAAAGACAGTGCGACCTGGTTGTCGGAGCCGGGCACGAGGCGGGCGTCGCGGTGGTCTCCACGGGTGCCATCGCCCAGCTGACCGCGATCGTTGGCGCCCCAGCACAGTGTCCGCCCGTCGGTGGTGCGCCCACAACTATGAGTGACACCGGCAGCAACCTCCCTGAACCGGGTGTCGCCAGCCGGGCCTAACTGCCCCTTGTCGTCAGCGCCCCAGCAGCGCAGGCGGCCATCGTCAAGGATGGCGCAGCTGTGAAGTCCCCCAAGTCCCAGGCTCGCGGCAACGTGACGACCGGTCGCCGCCGCCGGCTCAGCGGCCGTCGCTGCTCCTGGCGACAGGTCCGTCTGGGGCGCCAGGCCGGGAACGGTCGACGGCTGAGCTGTCGATGGCGGTGGCGCGGGAGGAGTCGTCGCGACGCCAGGCGCTGCCGGTGACCGACGAGTTTGAGGCGCAGGTGGGGGCGTTGCCGCTAAGCTGCGCCTGTCGGGGGTCGACGGCACCGGTGTCGTCGCCCGTGCATCTGGTCTGGGGAGCGCTGACGTGGCTGCCGGGTTGACGCCGGAAACTGGTGGAGGGATGGCCGAGGCCGCCGCAGAGTCGGCCGATGTGCCGTAGACCGAGAGCGACGGGTCCAGGCCGGCGCCCAACGAATCAGGATTGGCGAGTTCGGGCAAACCGGGGAGTGCTTCCGCAGTTGGCGGAGGGCGCACGGCAAACGAAGCTGGAACGTCTCCGCCAGCTTCGGCCACCGTGGCAACGGGCCGGTTGGCTATGCTAACGAAGCGCCAGGCGCCAATTGCGACCGCGACCAACAGGAGCGCCACGACGACCGCCAGCGGTCGTCGCCAGCGACTGCGCGCCGCCGGCTCGAACTCGTCGAAGTCGTCATCGTCATCGAAATCATCGGCGGCGTGGACGGCGAGCGCTGGATGTGGCTCATCTTCTGGCACGCGCACCAATGGCGGAGGCGCGGGAGAAGCAACGACGGGAGGAGGCGTGTAGGGGGTGTCGTCGTCGGCGCGATCGGCGCGGTTTAGCCGCATGGTGGGCTGTTCGGCCGCTGGCTTGCCCAGCCCTCCGCGAATGTTGACTTGGGAGTCCGACAGCTGCGTTGCCGGGCCGAACAGTGAGACCCGTCGTCCAGCGGCCGTGCCGCCCAGCCAGCGACGCGGCGCTGGCCTGTTCAATTCCTCGAGGAAACGGTGCATGTCCGGCCACCGCTCAGCCGGATCGGCGTGCAGCGCACCGGCTATCGCTGCCGACACCGTTGGCGGGATATCATCGCGCAGGCTCTCCAGCTCCGCCAACTGACCCTGCTTGCGGAAGGAGAGAACGGCGAACAGCGAATCTCCCTCCCATGGCGCACGTCCGGCGAGCATCTCCCAGACTACCAGCCCCAGGCCATAGACGTCGGCAGCGGGGGTCGGATGGCCACCGTCAATCAGCTCCGGGGCCATGTAGCCAGGGGTACCGATGGCCATGCCTGCCACCGTCAGTCGGAGATCGCCCCGTAGTGGCGTGGCTGCACCGAAGTCGGCCAGCAGGGCCCTCTTCACGCCATGCTCGATGTGGATGTTCTCCGGCTTCACATCACGGTGTACGATGCCGTGCGCATGTGCCGCGGAGAGAGCATTGCCAACGTCATTGGCGACAGCGATCGCCCGGGCTAGCGGCAGTGCGCCGCGGCGCTGCAGCTCCGTGCGCAGCGTGTGCCCCTGCACGTATCGCATGACGAGGGCAAGGCTACCGTGGCGCAAACGGCGAATACCCAGCAGGGCAACGACGTTCGGGTGATCGAGCCGTGCCACTAGACGTGCTTCCCGTTCCAGCCGTGCCACCAGCTCGTCATCGCCGACATATGGCGCGCGGATCACCTTGATCGCGACCACCCGGTCAATGGTGCGCTCGCGCGCGCGATAGACCACAGCCGTTCCGCCGCGACCTAGCTCGCCCTCGATCTCATAATCCGCGGACAGTTCCTGCAGCTCCAGCGGCGTTTCGCCCGATTCTGGCTCTTGCTCTGGCGGCTGATGCGACTGGGGTGGTGTCACGGTGTGGGCAACTTCTTCTGGCTATGGGTTCGTGCGGCGTTAACGGCGTTCAGCTGCGGAACCGCAACACCAGATCGCCCATCTCCACCGCGTCCCCCTCAGCCAGCGGGATACTCTCGCTTTCCCGTAGCTCCACGCCATTGACGCGCACCGGGTTCGTCTCTGAGAGGTTGGCGATGGACCAGATGCCGTCCCGGTACTGCAGCGTGGCGTGTCTCCGGCTCACTGTTGGCGAGGCGATCTGGATGTGCTCGTGCAACGGCCCCTCGCCGCGTCCCACGGTGAAACGCTGCTCACCAGTGGTGGCCAGGGCAATGAAACGTATGTCATCGCGGAGCGCGTTGCGATCCTCCGGAACGAGCCGCCCAGGCAGCATGCGCAAAGTCCCGAGCGCCGCAAGACTGTCCGCCACCGGACGGTTGCGCGGCACACGCCGCCGATTGAGGGCCAGCATGTTGTTATCGCCGGTCGACATGGGCGAGCTCACCTGAGAGCCGACGGCGCTGGCCAGTGCCGTCACTTCGGTGATTGCGTGCTCCTGGATCAGCTGAGGCCGGGTGGCGCCATCGTCCGATGGGGCGGGCTGCGGCGGCACGTAAGGAGCGCGCACGATTGGCGGCGCGCTACCCTCGGGCGGCAGAAAGACCATTGGCGGCGCGGACGTGCGACCGCCGTGCGCGTGCCGCTCGCGCTTCAGCAGCCAGACGAGGAGCAGAGCGGCGGCGAGCACGAGCACGACCGTCACACCGATGAGAATTACCATATCGTGTCGTGGCGCCGGGGCGCGTCAGCGGGTGGCGGATCGCGCCATGCGGCATGGCCACGGCGCGGAGTGAACGACGCGAACCGACCACCCGTTGCTGAAAGCGGGCTAATCGCTGCTGCCCGGAAAGGCGCAGTCGGCCGACGTCATTCTTATAGTAGACGCAACGTAGGTGCCGCCGCGACCGCAGGCAGAGGCTGCTTCGTGACGGGGATCACTCTATTCACCTTACTACCGGGCGCTCACAGTCGTCAGGGCTCCTTTCCGCCAAGTCTTGCGTGCTGACCGGCGCGGCCCGATGATTGGGCGTCTCAGAACAGGCCGCTCCTCACCTGACCTCGCCAGCCCTCGCCAGGGCTATCGCGCTAAAACCCCCGATCCGAGGATCCCGTATGCAGGACGCTTCAGTTGAGTCCGCTTCGAGCAAAGCATCATTCATGGAAGACTTCATTGACATCTTCTACACTCCTTCGAGTGTCTTTGAGCGCCGAAGGGAGGCCAGTCCGTGGCCTGCAGTGCTCGTCGTCACCGGCCTCTTCGCCATCCTGTCTTACGTCAATTTCAAGCTGCTCGGTCCAGCTATCGAGGCTGAGGTCGCCCGCAATATGGCGAACGCGATGGCCGCCAATCCACAGTTGACGTCCGACGCCGCGTCCAGCGTAGGCAGCTTCATGCGCATATCGATGATGGCTGGCGCGATCGTCCTCGTACCCATCGGAGTCATAGTCGGCGGACTGGTGCTCTGGCTAGTGGCCAAGCTCTTCGACGCCCAGGCAGCACTGAAGGCGACCTTCTTCATCGTCACCATGAGCTGGATGCCGCGAGTGATCGAGTCGTTGCTGAGCGCCCTGCAAGGGTTCTTCCTCGACCCCGCGTCAATGACTTCGCTGGCTGCTGTAAGCCTGACCCCGGCGCGCTTCGTCGATGTGGCGACGACGTCGCCGGTCGTCGTCCTGTTGCTTCAGCGGCTCAGCCCGTTCGTCATCTGGTCGTATATCATCGTTGCCATCGGGATCGCCGTAATGGGGCGCATACCGCGCAGCAAGGCCGCGCTGGCGAGCTTCATCCTCTGGATCCTGGCCACCGTTCCGGCACTTCTCGGAGCGCTCAGGCAGCCCGGCGCGTAAGCGAATCTCGAGCGCCAGGTGGTCGAGCACCGAGGGAGCTCCGACGCTTCTCGGGGCGTCCCGGCGCTCCGGCGCTCCGGCGTTTCGGCGCCCGGGCGCTCCGGCGCGTAGGCGCATCTCAGGCGCTGGTTCGTCGAACGCCAGGGGATCGTGAGAGACACGTTTCCAAGATTCGGATCACCCGCATCAGTGCCGGTCCGACTTCTCTAGACGTGAGCCCCGACTGGTGTCGTGACCGGCTCGGCCAGGTCGCTGGCGCGTGCGCGCGCCCAGCCCACGGCGACCATGTATTGCTCGACGAGGACTTTTGGGGCGATGCCAAGCTGCTGGCCTAGATCGCTGACATCGTCCCAGCGGCCGCCTTCATAGGCCTCCACCAGCGCCAGCACGGCGCCGAAGAAGCCCTCCCGGTGGAGTAGGGCGTCAGCCACCTCATCGTCCACCTCCAGGCGCGCCACGATCTCCTGCATCGGGCTCCCCATGATGAGGTCGAGAAGCGAGAACACTCCCACCAGGAAGAGCGGGCCGGCTGCCGGTCGCATGCCCATCGGTGCGGCCAGCAACTCGCACAACCTGCCTCGCAGCAGCGATGTGTAGGTGAGTTCCGCCTGCACGCCACTGTCGGACACCGACGAGAGAAGCAGAAGAGTGACCCAGCGATAGAGTACCTCGCGTCCCATCAGTCGCACGGCGTGCCCGATGGACCAGATGCCCCGTCCTCCCAGCGCTGCCGAGTTGACCATCTGCAGGAGCTTGTAGGACAGAGCGACGTCGCGGCGGAAGCTCTCCTCCACCACCGATTCGTGCACCAGCGGGTCGCGAAGTTCCTTCAGTAGCTTGAACGTCTGCACGTGCTGGATCGGCAGGTCCTGACGCGCGAGCATCTCCGGCTGAGTGAAGCGGTAGCCCTGGAACAGTTCGAAGCCCAGTCTCAGGCATGCATCGCGCACCGCCCGGTTCTCTGCGTGCTCGGCCAGTAGCCTCACGCCGAACGGACGAACCTGTGCTGCCAGGCGGGTGAGCGATGCCGGTCCGTGGTCGCTCAGATCCACCTTTATCATGCGCACGTGAGGTAGCAGGCTGGCAGACTGCTCGGAGAACTGGAAGCGGTCCAGCACTACGTCATAACCCGAATCGGAGAGCTCCCGACAGGCCAGGCGGACGTTGTCGTCAGCCACCGCGTCGGTGCGCAGCTCGAGCGCCAGGCGGCGCGGATCGAGTAGGCGGATAGTTGGGCTGCTGAGCAGTGCCGGCGAGACCTTGAGGTGCGCCGTGCGACCGTCCGTGAGTTGTTCCACACCGCCGCCGAGCGCGGTATCCACCAGCAGTTGATCGGTCGCTTCGTCGCCCCCGTTTCCACCTGCATGCAGGAGTGCGTAGGCGACGATCCGCTCATGGCGGTCGAAAATGGGCTGGCGAGAGAGGAGCAGGCTCATGGGCGCATGGGCGCGGGACAGCGAATCACCATCGGCGAGCGGCGGGACATGCTGCCGATATGCCGGCGGCGTTCGAGCTTATCGGTCTGCCAGCTATAGACGCCACGACTCGGCTCTCGTCACGCAGCGGGCAGTGCGGCCATGGCGGGCCAATGCGCGGGTATGCCGGTTTCCGCGCACGGACTCTGATCGGGACGGCATGGACGTGCTACTATCCAATCCAGCTCCCTCGCCGTTCCGCACGGCGTCGCCGTCACACCAATCCGTTCCGATGCTGTCGCAGAAGCTCCTCCATCGGCTGAGCCAGGAGCTCAGCCTGACGCCTCACCAGGTCTCGAGCACCCTCGCGCTGTTCGACGAGGGCAACACGCTCCCCTTCATCGCCCGCTACCGGAAGGAGGCTTCCGGAGGGCTGGACGAGGTCCAGTTGCGCGATGTGCGCGATCGGGCGCTCTATCTCAACGAACTTGAGGATCGCCGGACGGCCATTCTCAAGTCGATCGAGGAGCAGGGCAAGCTGGATGATGCCTTGCGGTCCCGCATCTCCGCCGTCGACACCAAGCAGGCGCTGGAGGACCTCTACCTACCGTACAAGCCGAAGCGTCGCACGCGCGCGATGATCGCCCTGGAGCGGGGGCTCGGACCCCTGGCCGAGCTGCTATGGAGCGGCGTCTCCACGGACGCCGACGCCCAGCGGGAAGCAGAAGCATTCGCCGCCGCGAGTGATCAGGTGGAAGATGCGGCGGCCGCCCTCCTTGGTGCGCGCGACGTCCTTGCCGAGCGCGTCGCCGAGGACGCCGAGATACGTGGTTTCGTGCGCGACCGTACGCGGGCGAAGGGCGTCATCCGCTCCAGCGCCGCTGCGGGCAAGGCTGACGAGGTCTCCAAGTTCCAGGACTACTACGACTTCCATGCGCCGCTGTCGGACATGCCATCGCATCGTGTCCTGGCCATCAGGCGTGGTGAGGCTGAGGGTTATCTGGTCTGGAGCATTGAGGCTCCGATCGACGAGTTGCATGGCGGGCTGCAGCAGCGTGTGGTGGCTGGCCGCGCAGCAACAGCGCAGCTCACCCTCGTCGTTCAGGACTCCTACAAGCGACTTATCTCTCCGTCTATCGAAGTGGAGTTGCGGCTTGAGCTGAAGACACGAGCCGACGAGGAGGCGATTGTCATCTTCGGTCGCAATCTTGAGCAGCTTCTTCTCGCTGCTCCAGCCGGCAGTCAGGTGGTTATCGGCCTCGACCCCGGATTCCGCACCGGTGTGAAGGTTGCGGCCGTCTCCCGGACCGGTGCCGTGGTCGCCACCGATGCCTGGTTCCTCCACCAACCGGAGCGTTTCTCCCAGTCCTTTCTCCGTCTTCTCGCGCGGACCGAGGCTCAGTTCGTGGCTATCGGCAACGGTACTGCTTCGCGAGAGACCGAGGCGCTGGTGCGGGAGACGCTTGCCACGCTGCCAGCCGACGCGTCGCGGCCGCAGGTAGTGGTGGTCAATGAAGCTGGCGCTTCCGTGTACTCGGCCAGCGACGTTGCTCGCGAGGAACTGCCCGACATGGATGTATCGCTACGCGGCGCCGTCTCCATCGCGCGCAGGTTGCAGGACCCGCTCGCCGAGCTAGTGAAGATCGATCCAAAGTCGATCGGCGTGGGTCAGTATCAGCATGACGTCAACCAGCCGCGTCTCAAGACCCGTCTCGACGACACGGTGCAGAGTTGCGTCAACCGTGTCGGAGTGGAAGTGAACACGGCGTCGGTGCCGCTACTCTCGTATGTGGCCGGTATCGGGCCGACGCTGGCGCAGAACCTCGTGAGGCTGCGTGACGAACGCGGAGGCCTGCGTTCGCGGCGCGAACTCAAGGACGTCTCCCGTCTGGGAGCGAAGGCATTCGAGCAGTGCGCCGGATTCCTCCGCGTGCGTGACGCCGAGCATCCGTTGGACTCCAGTGCCGTCCACCCGGAGCGTTACGACACCGTCGAGCGAATCGCCAAGGATCTTGGCGTGCCGCTGGACACGCTCGTTGGCAACGACAGTCTGCTCGACCAGGTGGAGATCGGCCGTTACGTGGCCGACGACCTGGGTCTGCCGACACTGCGCGATATCGTGGCCGAGCTCCGCAAGCCGGGTCGCGATCCGCGCGCCAGCTTTGAAGCGCCGGCGTTCCGCGACGACATCACCCAGCCCAAGGACCTCAATCCCGGCATGGTCTTGGAGGGAGTGGTCACGAACATCGTTGCCTTTGGCGCATTCGTGGACGTCGGAGTGCACCAGGACGGCCTCGTCCACGTGTCTGCAGGTAGGGCAGCGGGTGAAGGTCACGGTACTCGCCATAGACCTGGAGCGGAACCGCATCGCACTCTCCATGAAGAGCCAGCCATCTATCGACGGTGGCCGGACACAGGCCGCGCGCGGAAGTGCAGGAGGCCAGCAACGCGGAGGGAAGGGAAGAGGTCCCGAGGCGACGCGCATACCGGCTACGCCGGCGGCCAAACCGGCCACGCCGCGGATTCCTCGTCCCGGTGAAATCGCATCGAACGGCATGCGCTTCAAGTAATTCGACACCGGCGCGCCGCTGGCCGAAAACGATTGCAGAGAGGGGAGCGAATCTTTCGGATTCGCTTCCCTCTCTGCTGTGGTAAACACGCTATCGAATGACTATGACTCACGCCTCTCGCAATGCAGCCAGCGGCGGTTCATTAAGCACGTCGCGTCCGCCCACCAGTCCAATCGACACGGCGAGGGCGATCATCACCGCGCCAATCGCCACCACTGGTCCGTAGACGGGAGCGAACGGGGACTGGAAGACCCACCGCATCACTCCCCATGCACCGCCAAACGCCAGCACCACACCGGTAAGGCTTCCAAGGATTCCCAACAGGGCGTACTCGGCGAGGAGGATGCGACGGATCTGGCCACGGGTCGCACCGAGCGTCTTGAGGAGGACGCCATCGCGCAGACGCTCGCGCTGGGTGGCGGCGACGGCGCTCATGAGCACCGGGATGGCCATCGCCAAACTGAACAGCGCCAGGAACTGCACCGCTGCTCGGACCTTCCCAACCACCTCATTGATTGTTTCGCGAACCAGCGAGAGGTCGATGCTGGCGACGTTCGGGAAGAGCCGCACTGCCTGCTGCTGCACCCGGGCCGCCAGAGAATCACCCTCGGCATGCGCGAGAATCACATACTGCACCGGAGCGCCGGTGAGCGCGCGTGGCTCGAAGACGGCGAAGAAGTTCGGCTCGAACTGCGCCCAGTTCACCCGTCGCAGGCTGGTGACGCGGGTGACCACGTCGACGCCCTGGACGTTCCAGGTTACGGTGTCGCCGAGCGCCACACCCAGGTCACGGGCGACGTCCTCCTCCAGAGATAGTTGAGGCACTCCCTCGGCCTGGCTGGCCCCCGAATCGCCGAACCATTGCCCGGACACCAGTTCTTCCGTCGGAACCATCTCATCACGGAAGGTGGAGCGATACTCGCGGCGAAGCGCCCATCCGGCACGCACCGTGTCAGAGGTGAGCGTCGCGACACTTACGCCATTAATTGCACCTCGGCGCCGCTGGATCTCATCATCGAATCCAGCGGCGTCAACTGGTCGTCCTGCACGTCGAAGAAGAGGACGTTGGCGCGCGACTGTGCGGCAGTCGTCTCGAACTTCGCGAGCAGGTTCTGCTGCACCAGGTAGAGAGTGGTGATGAGAAAGGCACCGAAGCCGAGTGCGAGCACCACCGACCGAGTCTGGTTACCCGGACGCGAGAGGTTCGCGACGCCCTGCCGCAGTACGTATGGCCAGTGCGTGCGCAGCACGGCGCGGGCAACGCGCGAGAGGAGCGCGGCGGCGAACCAGAGGCAGACCAGCACCAGCGCCACCGCGCCAGCCATCGCTGCGCCTGCCGCAAGGCTACCGGCGCGACTCCAGGCGATGCCTAGCACTGTTAGAACGATCAGCGTGTCGACCGTGAGCCGACGCCAGTCGTGCCAGACAGGACGCAGCACCGACGGATCAGCCGTGCGTCGCAGCGCCTGTAACGGCGAGATCGTGCGCAACGCGAGCAACGGTCGGAGCACGAAGACGAGCGCGACCCAGAGACCGATCCCCAGCCCCATGAAGATCGCCGTCGGCTCCAGCCGCACGCTCACGTTCACCGGTAGCACATCCATCATGACGTAGGGCAGGGTGAACTGCACCGCCACACCCAATGCCGCGCCAACGGCTGCGCCGGCGAGCCCCATCAGCGCTGCCTGGGTCGCATAGATCGCCAGCACCTGACCGCTCGTTGCTCCAACGCAGCGGAGCACAGCCACCGTGTCGATCTTGCGGGCCACGAAAGCGTGGACACCGCTGGCCACGCCGATACCGCCCAGTAGCAGGGCAACGAGGCCCACGAGGCCCAGGAAGTCGCCCAGGTCGTCGACCGCGTCGGTGAGACTGAGTTCGCTCTGGGTGACGGTACGGATACGCACCCCGCTCCCTTCCAGACGCTCGCGCATCGGCTTCGCGGCGTCGTCGGACGAGGCACCTTCCGGCAGTCTGGCTACCGCCTCGTATTCAGCTCGGCTGCCAAGGACGATCAACTGCGTCTCCGCCACGTAGCGGTCGGCGATGAAGACGCGAGGCGCGATGGCCGAGGCTATGCCGGGGTCGCCGGGCACGCTGCGAAGGACGCCGGCGATGCGGAAGCGGGCCTGACCTAACGTGAGCGTGTCGCCCACCTGGCCGTCCAGGGAAAGCAGGAGTGACGGATCCACGAGAACGTTCGCGCCCTCGCGCAGACTCTGCCACTGACCAGCCGGATCGGTGATTATTTCCCCGTAGAACGGATAGTTGTCGCTCACCGCCCTCACCTGGGCGAGACGCGTGCGTTCAGTGCGCGGCACAACTGCCATGGACGCGAAGGATGTCACGCGAGCGATCGGGACGCCGTTCGCCTTTAGCGAATCCAGCAGCGAGTCGGCGCGGGCCGGGAAGGCCTGACGGGCGCTGAAGGCGATGTCACCGCCGAGCAGCGCGCGCGACTGTTCGCGAATGGATCGCGTGACGTTGCCGGCGAAGGAGTCGATGGCGACCAGCGCGGCCACTCCGATGGCGATCGACGACATGTACAGGAAGAGCTTTCGGCGAGCGCTCCGACTCTCTCGCCAGGCAAGCCGAGCAAGGCCGCGGAAGCGAGCTATCACAGCTCCTGCTCCAGTGCGACCTGCTGCACTGGAAGTGGCTCATCAGCGGGCGGCAGGCCGTTGCCAGCGGATAGAGCTCCGGCCGTTGCGTGGCCGGCGCTACCGGCGCGGTCGTCTACTATGCGGCCGTCCTGCATGCGCAGCACGCGGTCGGCACGCTCGGCCAGCGAGATATCGTGCGTGACGAGAACTACCGTGGCTCCATCCTCGCGGTTGAGCGCTTCCAGCAACTCCACTATCCGCTCGCCCGTCGCGCCGTCCAGATTGCCCGTGGGTTCGTCGGCGAAGAGGATGCGCGGCCGATTGCTGAAGGCGCGGGCGATGGCCACCCGCTGCTGCTCGCCGCCCGATAGCTGCGTTGGGTAATGGTCCAATCGTCCGCCCAGTCCCACCCGCTCCAGTAACTCGCGCGCGCGCGCCGCAGCGCCCCGGTCGCCGCGGAGTTCCAGCGGAACCTGAACATTCTCTTCTGCCGTGAGCGTGGGTATGAGTTGGAAGCTCTGGAATACGAAGCCTACCTTCTCACCACGCAGGCGCGCGCGGGCATCCTCATCCAGTTGGGTGAGGGCGACGCCATCGAGGATCACCTCGCCTCCGCTTGGTGTATCCAGGCCGGCCAGCAATCCGAGCAGCGTTGTCTTGCCGCTCCCTGATGGCCCAACAATGGCGACAAAGCTGCCCTGCGGTATCTCGAATGAGACGCCGTGGAGCACGGTGAGCGGCCGTGAGCCACTCACATATTCCTTGGTCAGATCACGAGCGACGAGCATGCGAACGGAGATCGGGGACGTGGGCAGGAAACCGGAGCGTACTCCTGCCGTCAGGAGAGCGGCTGGAGCGCTACTGCTGATATTTCCACTACTGCTAACCCTGTTGGCGGGCGGATGTGCCGGTACTTCCGACGACGACGGTTCTGGTCGCCGGATTGTCGCGAGCGGAGAGTCGGGCAACCCAGCCCGACCGGGCTCGACGGCCAGCGGTCAGCCCTCAACTGTGGCTGGCTCCGCATCGTCGGCCGCGGGTAAGAATAGCGAGCGGAACGCGTCGACGCCTGGCGCTGGGCCGACAGTGTTGATTGCCGGCACCAGCCTCACGGCAGGGCTGGGATTGGACCCTGACGACGCTTACCCAGCGGTCCTGCAACAGCTCGCCGATTCGGCGGGGTTGCCGGCTCGTATCGTGAATGGCGGCTCGAGCGGCGAGACGTCAGCCGGCCTCGCCCGCCGCATGGACTGGCTTCTCAGTGAACCGGCGGCGGTGGTGGTTATCGAGACGGGGGCGAACGACGGGCTGCGCGGAGTGGATCCGTCGGCGACGAAGGCGAACTTGCGGGAGATAGTTGCCACGGTCCGGGAGCGGGCGCCATCGGCGAAGATTCTGCTCGTTCAGATGGAGGCGCCGCCCAACCTCGGCGAGGCGTACACGGCGCGATTCCGGGCGATGTATGTGGACGTGGCACGAGAGACCGGTTCCACTCTAGTCCCCTTCCTGCTGGAGGGGGTAGCTGGCGTGGCAGGGCTGAACCAGGCGGACGGAATCCACCCGAACGAGCGAGGAGCGCGACTCGTGGCACAGACCGTCTGGCGCTCTCTGGCGCCAGTGCTGGCGGAGGTTGACCAGGCTGGCAAAATCCGCTAAGTTTCGGGGCTGTCGTCGTTTAGGGACGGCAAACCATTCAATCCGGGACATCGATTCATGGCAATGCCGGCAACGCAGATTCGTCGTGGGATGGTTCTCGTCATGGACGGGGATCCTTGCCGCGTGATCGAGTTCCGCCACCATACTCCGGGTAATCTCCGAGCAATGGTGCAGGTAAAGCTCAGGAACCTTCGCTCGGGGAACAACTTCGATCATCGTTTCCGCGCCGCCGACTCGATCGAGCGGGCGCACATGGAGACGCACGACCTGGAGTTCCTGTACAAGGGTGGCGAGACCTACCACTTCATGAACTCCGAGAACTACGAGCAGCTCGAGATGGACGACGAGATGCTCGGTGACAACGCTCAGTGGATGGTGCCGGGAATGCGGATTCTTGCCGAGTACTACGATGGCAAGCCGATCGGCATCCAGCTTCCGACCGCGCTCGTCCTTACGATCACCGACACCGCCCCAGTGATGCGGTCGGCGACGAAGAGCGCATCGAACAAGCCGGCCACACTGGAGAACGGCGTAGTGGTGAACGTGCCGGAGTTCGTGAACGCTGGTGAGCGGATCAGAGTGAATCCGCAGACGGGCGAGTACACGGAGCGCGTCAAGGACTGATAGAGGATCGGGCGGGCGAAGGAGGGAGTTCCGGCGCAGCCAGAGTCATCTTTCACAGCCCGTGTTCGGCTTGATTCCTGCCTCTTGCGCGGTTAGAATTCCGAGCTTCCCGAACGCAGGGCCGGGAAGGCATGTTGGAGCGCTGGCGATGGTCCGCGGCTGGGCAGCGGCGCTCTCATGGTGGCTGTAGCTCAATTGGTTAGAGCACCGGACTGTGGTTCCGGGGGTTGCGGGTTCAAAGTTTTGGCGCGGCGTGGTGTTACCGCGTTGGATGGATGTTCTAGGTCCGTAGCTCAACTGGTAGAGCACTGGTCTCCAAAACCAGCGGTTGGGGGTTCAAGTCCCTCCGGGCCTGTTTTGGGAGTGGTTCGAGTTTGGAGCGGTTGTTCTGTGTAGGATTGGGTAATAGGGCGCAGGTAGTACCGTTCGGCGTCGAGCCCGGTTAAGTTCACGGTCTTGCCCGAAAATAGGGCGGTATCGTCTAGAGGCCTAGGACACAGCCCTCTCAAGGCTGGAACACGGGTTCGAATCCCGTTACCGCTATTGCCCGGCTTTGGGGCTGGGTGGCTGCGCCAACGTGGACGGCCCCATCGTCTATCGGTTAGGACGCCACCCTTTCAAGGTGGAGAGACGGGTTCGATTCCCGTTGGGGCTATGGGTTGTGAGTGATGCTCGGCTGGTGCACTGAGGTGGTGGCCCGAGGCCGTCAGGGATCGGGTTTGTAGTTGGAGATTGGGACTGTAGCTCAGCTGGTTAGAGTGCCGGACTGTCACTCCGGAGGTCGCGGGTTCGAGCCCCGTCAGTCCCGCTATTGGATAGCAATACAGTGATTGTGGTTGCGGTTGGTTGTGAATGGAAGTCTGCAGGCTGGAATGCCCTGGTGGTGAAATTGGTAGACACGCCATCTTGAGGTGGTGGTGCCGAAAGGCTTAGCGGTTCGAGTCCGCTCCAGGGCACTTGGCAACGGCGATTTGTCGCCGCCGAACCATGCCACCGTAGCTCAGTGGTAGAGCACCCGATTCGTAATCGGGCGGTCGTCAGTTCAATCCTGACCGGTGGCTCTGTGAAAGAGCAGTCATGGTAGCGTGAAATAGCTCGGCCGTCCCTGATTCAAGGGGCGGCCGTGTGCGTTTGAGAGGCTGTTTGTGGGAGTAGGAGGGGAAGTGCGGACGTTGACGGCGGGGAGTTACGGCGGTTAGAATGCGAGGCCCCGTGTGGTGAGGTAGGGGTGTTTTCGCGGGCGTAATTCAGTTGGTAGAATGCCAGCTTCCCAAGCTGGACGTCGCCGGTTCGAGTCCGGTCGCCCGCTCTTCAGAAGGTTGTTTCAGAGTCTTCACTTGCGAGGCCCGGGTCCCGATCGTGGACCCGGGCCTTTTCGTGTCGGCCAGCCACAGGCGGTTCACCCGTCGCCATCATCGTCAGGCCCCGGCTCGGGGCTCGGGGCTCGGGGCTTGTCGCGGTCGGGGAACGCCCGGGTCAGGTTCACGAGGTACTACGAAACGGGTGCCTCGTCCCGTGCGCCGGCGCGGGAGTGACATCCATTCCTCCCGAGAGTCCTCGGCGTATGACTCGATGCTCTCGCCTCTTCGGTCTGGCATTGCTCGGTTGCGTCATATTGACGCCGCACACAGCTCGGCCGATACTCGCGCAGAGCGCAGCCGCGACCATCGTGGGAACGGTCGGCGGCGAGGAGCATGCACCCATTCGCGGTGCGTCCATCCAGCACGGCTCGCGCGTCGTCGTCACCGACTCGCTGGGTCAGTTTGTCCTCGACGGCCTGCGGGGTACGACCGCAGAGTTGACCATTCGCCAGGTCGGATTCCAGCCGGTCGACACGACCGTGGCTCTGAGGGCCGGCAGGTCCGTGCGCCTGGATGTGGTGCTTGGCATCTCGCCGATGGTCCTCGAACACCGCAGGCAAGCAGCCCTGGCCGGATCTGCCGGTACCATCGATAGCGGCGCCCGAGGTCTCCTCTCCCGGGATACCAGTAGTATGCTCACCTTCGGACGCTTCGGTGTCCGACTGCTCGCCGCGGCCGTTGCGGGGAGCGATCCCGAAGCGAACACCGTCCTCTCTCCCGTAAGTGCCGCCATGGCCCTCTCCCTGGCGCTCCTGGGAGCCGGAGGCACGACCGCTACCGACCTGTCGCGCACGCTCGATATCGAGGGCCTAGATCGCGCTGAGCTGGAACGGCGAGGTGCTTCCCTCACGATCTCGACAGCTGGTCGGACCGACGTGGAGCTCGAGATACAGCACGCCGTCTGGGTCTCCAGCGATCTTGCGCTGTCGCGCGAGTTCGCGGCGTCGGCAAGAGCGTGGAGAGCCACGGTAGACACTCTCCGTCTTCCCTCTCCAGCCGCATTGCTCAAGATCAATTCATGGGCAGACAGTGTGACCCATGGACGCATTCCTAAAATTCTTGACGAGCCCCTTTCGGACAGCGTGGCACTCTTCATCGCCAGCTCGGTGTACTTCAAGGGGAAATGGCTGGTGCCGTTCGAGAAGTCACGGAGTCGACATCGCGATTTCAACCTTCCATCGGGCGAGCGAATCAGCGTTCCCATGATGGAACGGACCGGCTCCATGCTTCACTCGCGCGCGCCGGGCTATCAGATGGTGCGCCTGCCCTACCGGGGCGGGCTCGCGGCGTTGTACGTGATACTGCCAGACTCCGGTGCGCTGGACTCGCTGCTACAGCAATTCGCTGAGGTTGGCTGGCCGGTATCGCTTGACTCGCTGGAGTCGCGGGACGTGCAACTGGTGCTGCCCCGTGTGCGCGTCGAACTGGAACTCGATCTGGGACCGCTGGTCCATCGACTCGGTGCGGGCGTCGCACTGGATTGCGATCGCGCCGACTTCCACAACCTGGCCGTCGACCGGGCATCTGGACTGCCATTCGCACTCTGTATTGGACGTGCCACGCAGAACGTCTATCTCGACATGGATGAGGAGGGCACGGAGGCCGCGGCGGTCACGGGGCTGGAGATGATGATCACTTCAGTGCCTCCTCCGCCGATCCCGTTCATCGTCGACCGGACATTCATCCTGGTACTGCGGGATGAGACGAGTGGCGCCGACCTGTTCGTCGGTGTCATCAAGCGGCCATAGGCAGGCAGCCGTTCC
>CAJDWZ010000035.1_pt2 | contig 18226 bp, 19 predicted proteins | sample 7391701 | NCBI WGS metagenome assembly CAJDWZ01 (sample SAMEA7055744, study PRJEB34461) | soil metagenome | biome: terrestrial ecosystem; feature: Peninsula; material: soil | place: Antarctica | collected 2016
CCCGGCCTGGACGAGATATCTCCTTTGGGCAGGACGCTCGTTCTGGAGGTGCGCGACGGAAGGATCAGCGAGTGGACCATAGACCCGGCAAGCCTCGGTGTTCCCGTGGCCACACCCGCCGAGTTGGCGGGCGGCTCGCCCGCCGAGAACGCCGCGCTGGTTGCCGAAGTCCTGGCCGGGCGAGGGCCAGTTGGCGCCCGATCCGCGGTGGCCCTCAATGCCGCTGCCGCCCTCTATGCCGCCGGCCTTGTGGACGACTTCGCTGCAGGCGTCAGGATGGCTAACGAGGCACTACACGATGGGGCAGGCGCAGAGGCTCTGGACCGGATGCGCACAGCCTATTCGGCTGCCGCTGCGCGCCACCGCTAGCGACTGTGACGTGAGGCGAGCAGTGTCGCCGCCGGGCAGCGTCCAGCGACGGGCACTGCCCATCCCGATCATTCCAGATCAGTAGCGGCGCAGCACTCCGACCACGATACCCTGGATCGTAATGTCGTTCTCATGGAGATAGATGGGAGCCATTGTCTCGTTCGCCGGCTGGAGGCGGATGCGGCCGTCCCGTTCACGGTAGAACTTCTTCACCGTGGCTGCGCTACCATGCGTCAGCGCGATTACCATCTCACCATTGTCAGCGCTCTGACGTTCGTGGACGACCACGAAGTCGCCGTCCAGGATCTGCTCGTCGACCATCGAGTTACCGCGAACGCGGAGGGCGAAGTGATTGCCCGACCGGCGCACGAAGCTGTCCGGAACGGTGATGCTCTCACCCGCCGCCAGCTCTTCGATGGGCATGCCCGCCGCCACGGTACCCAGTAACGGAAGATCCACTGCCTGCCGGGAGTTCCGGCTGGGTAGGATCTCTATCGCCCGGCTCTCGTTGTAGCTCCGGCGGATGTAGCCCTTGCGTTCGAGGTTGCTGAGGTGCTCGTGAACGGTGGCAAGGGAGCTGTAGTCGAACTTGTGCGCGATCTCCTCGAAGCTGGGCGCGTAGCCGCGGTCAGCCACATAATCAGAAAGGAAGTCGAGAATCTCGCGCTGGCGCTTTGTCAGCGGCATGGCACGCCCCGGTGGAAGAGAATAGCTTCAGCTCTGGACGGTTGACGTTCCCGAACACCGGCCGAAGTCCACGTTAGCCGAAGAATGACCGAAGTGCAAGCACCCACAAGCTGGAAGCCACCAGAAGGAGTACTCGGCGTCCTCATCGCCGACGCCAGGGAGCGAGCCGCCGCGCTCGAGGCCCGGGCCTCTTCATTGCGCCCCGACGCCGTTGCCGCTCCCTTGCCACCTTCATTCGCCGCCGCGCTCGCGAAAGGCGAGTTCGTGGCCGTGATTGCCGAGCTGAAGCGTCGTTCGCCATCCAAGGGAGACATCAATGCCTCGCTCCCCCTGGAGGAGCGTGCGCGAACTTACGTGGCTGCGGGTGCCGCTGCCTTGTCGGTGCTCACCCAGCCGTCACACTTCGGTGGCGACGCGGCCGACCTCGCCGCCGTGGCCGCTGTCGTCGACCAGCCTCTGCTGCGGAAGGACTTCATAGTCTCTCCACTACAGATCGTGGAAGCACGAGCGCTTGGCGCTTCAGCGGTGCTGCTCATTGCTCGGGGTCTCTCCCCTGAGCTCCTCCGTTCGCTGGCGGCGGTCGCACGCGATGAAGGACTGGAGACGCTCATCGAGGTGCGCGACGAGGCGGAATTGGAGCGGGCGTTGGGCGCAAGTGCCGACGTTGTCGGAGTCAACAATCGGAATCTGGAGACACTGGCCATCGATCCAGTGGTTAGCGAGCGACTCATTCCGCTCGTCCCTTCGGGCGTACCTGCCGTATACGAGAGTGGAATCTCCGACAGGAGTGGGGTCGAGCACGCCGCCAGCTGTGGCGCCGACGCCGTGCTGGTCGGCTCCAGCCTCTCCTCGTCCACCGATGGCGCCGCGGCCGTGCGTGCCCTCGCCGGCGTCAGGCGCCTGGGTCGTGGCGGGCATTAAGTTCTGCGGGCTCACGCGGGCCCGTGACGCCGACCTGGCAGTGGAGCTTGGCGCTGAGCACGTCGGCGTGATCTTCGCCGGCGGGCCACGCCTGCTCAGTAGCGAGAAGGCGCGTGAGGTGCTCACTGCCGTGCCGTCGGAGGTGAAGCGGGTGGGCGTGTTCGGCACTCAGGACGTCAACCAGATCGAAGCGCTGGTTGAGTCGGTCAGACTGGACGTCATTCAGCTCCATGCGCCACGCGACCGGCGGGAGATAGATGAGCTTCGCAGTCGGCTGAACGTCGAAGTGTGGACCGTCGTACGAGTCGCCGACGGCATGCTCCCGGCCGACTTTGTAGATCTCGACAGCTACTCTGATGCAGTGGTGATCGATTCTCTAGTTCACGGCGCGCTCGGTGGAACCGGGGTCGCCACGGACTGGCCAGCACTGGCCGTCTCGCTCGAAGCCCGAGGCCGGCCCCGCCGACTCGTTCTGGCTGGCGGGTTGCGCCCGCAGAATGTCGCGCGGGCGCTGAGTATTCTCCAACCTGACATCGTCGACGTTTCATCGGGCATCGAGGTTAGCCCTGGCGTCAAGGATCCGGCGCTCATGCGCGCCTTTGCCCGATCAGTCCTCCATACCGAAATCCATACATGACGTCCCTCGACCTCCAGACCACCCCCCCGGTGATCGACCGCTTCGGCGCCTTTGGCGGCCGCTACGTGCCCGAAACCCTCATCCCCGCGCTCGACGAACTCACAGAAGCGTACCGGGAGGCCATGGCCGATGCCGCATTTCGCGAACGCCTGGACACCGAGTTGCGCGACTACGTGGGCCGTCCGTCGGCATTGAGCACGGCGCCCCGATTCTCGGAACTGGTGGGCGCACCGGTCTTTCTGAAGCGCGAAGACCTCAACCACACGGGCGCGCACAAGATCAACAACACCGTGGCGCAGGCAATGTTGGCCATGCGGATGGGCAAGAGGCGCATCATTGCGGAGACCGGAGCCGGTCAGCATGGCGTGGCCACGGCAACCGTGTGCGCCCGCTATGGCCTGGAGTGCGTGGTCTACATGGGCGAGGAAGACATGCGTCGGCAGGAGCTGAATGTCTTCCGGATGCGGCTGCTGGGCGCGACTGTGCGGCCTGTGGGAAGCGGAACGAAGACGCTGAAGGATGCCACGACGGAGGCCATTCGGGATTGGGTGGCCACTGTTGCCGACACCCACTACATCATCGGATCGGTGGTCGGGCCCGCTCCTTACCCCCGCATGGTGCGCGACTTCCAGTCGGTGATCGGTCGGGAAGCGCGCCAGCAGATGCTGGACTCAATTGGTCGTCTGCCGCATACGGTCGTCGCGTGCGTGGGCGGCGGCAGCAACGCCATGGGAATCTTCCATCCGTTCATCGACGACGCCGAGGTTCAGCTCGTGGGGGTGGAGGCAGCGGGCGAGGGGCTGGAAACAGGACGCCACAGCGCCTCGCTCAGCCGTGGCCGGCCCGGCGTGCTCCATGGAGCCATGAGCTACCTGCTCCAGGATGATGCCGGACAGATCCATCCAGCGCACTCCATCTCTGCTGGCCTGGATTACCCTGGCGTCGGTCCCGAGCATTCCCACCTGCGGGACACCGGCCGTGCCGAGTACGTGGCCGTCGACGATAGGGCGGCGCTGGAGGGAGTTCTCACGCTCAGCCGACTGGAGGGAATCATTCCGGCGCTGGAGACCGCACACGCCGTAGCCTGGATCGCCGAGCAGCGCGGACGCTGGGCGGCCGACGAGCCAGTGCTGCTCTGTGTGAGCGGTCGGGGCGACAAGGACGTCGCCCAGCTAAGCGCCATGGGACTGGCTGACGAATGAGCTCGCCGCGCGTGTCGGGCGCATATAGCTGGCTCTCCGAGGATGATCGCGGCGCGCCGGCTAGCGTCGAGGACATGCTCAGGCTCCTCGGCAAAGCTTCCCGCGCGCACCAGCTCTATCTCGCCAACAATCCCACCTATCAGCGATCCCTGGAACTGCTCAGGCGATCCATGGAGGCGGTCTGGCAACTACTTCCGGAGCTCGTCCTGACCGTGACCGAGCGGGCGCTACTGCTCGACGATCGTCCGGTGTTCCAGGAAGCTGAACGAGCCTCGGACACACTGCCCTGGTTGCTTTATAAGGACGGCGTTCGCGAAATCAGGTTTCTGCCCGGTTTTGAGGAGACCGAGGTGGAGGCCTTTCTGGCCGTGCTCGGTCAGTTGCGGCGTGCCGCGGCGAATGAGGACGACGCCATAACCCTGCTCTGGGAACGGGACTTCTCATTTCTGCGTTACCGCTATGTGGAGCAGGCGGAGGATGATGAGGCCGGCGCCTTTCCGACAAGGGAGTCGCCGGGGCGGTTGAGCGGAACGGTCAACGGGGAGACGGAGACTTCTGCTCAACGGCCGTCTGGCGTGGTGAGCCTGCAGGACTTCGACGGCTCGTTGCACTTCCTCGCCGAGCGCGAGCTAGCCTATCTGCGGGAGCAGTTGGCGGCGGAGTACGCGCACGACCTTCGTGCCGACGTGGTGAACCAGCTACTCGACGTGCTGGAGCTCGTGCCGGCACGCCAGGCTCGAGACGAGGTCTGTGCCGCGCTCGAGGAACTGCTCATACAGTCCCTCAGCGTTGGCGACTATCGGGCGGCGGCACATCTGCTACGCGAAACAGCCGCGACTTCAGCTCGCGTGTCGGCTCTGGAACCGGTTCACACGGAGCGACTCCGCGGACTCGCCAAGCAACTCAGCACGCCCGAGGCGCTGGGCCAGCTGGTGGAGACCCTTGAGTCCGGCTCGGCAGTAGCAGTCGAGGCCGACCTGCAGGAACTCTTCGGGCAGCTTGAGCCACAGGCGCTGGCGACGATCTTCCGCTGGATCGACCGTGTGCAGAGTACGCGCCTGCGCTCGGCCCTTCGCGCCGCTGGCGACAGACTGGCGCGGGAGAGCTCGGCCGAACTCGTACGGCTGCTAGGCAGTGATGAGCTATCGGTTGTAACTGAGGCTGTGAAGCGAAGCGCCGACCTCAAAGCGCAGAGCGCCGTTCCTGCTCTGATCGCGCTCCAGAGGCGCGACGACCGTGCGCTGCGCATTCTCGCCGCCCAGGCCCTCGCCGAGATCGCGACGCCCGCTGCGCTTCAGACGCTTGCCGAACTGGTGGACTCGGACGATCGCGATCTGAGGTTGGTGGCCCTCAGGGCGGTGGGCTCGCGCGGTTATCGCGGCGCGCTCCCGCGTCTGGAAGCGCTGGTGCGCGGCAAGCGTCTACGCGAGCGCGACCTGACCGAGCAGATGGCTGCTTTCGACGCTTACGGCGCATTGTGCGGAGATGATGGTGTGACGCTACTCGACAACCTGCTCAACGGGCGATCGCTCATTGGTCGCCGCGCTGACTCCACGGTGCGCGCGTGTGCCGCGGTCGCCCTCGGGCGCATCGACACTGGCCGCTCTCAAGCAGTGCTCCGCAGGGCGACGGGCGAGAAGGAGGCCGTCGTGCGCACCGCCATCCAGCGTGCCATTCGGGGAGTTCGCTGAACCGTGCCTGAGAGGTCCACCACTTCGGTCCCTGGCGAGCCCGGCCACCCTGTCGGCAGTAATGACCGGCCGGCGGCTGGATTGCGCGACGGTGCGCCAGGCGCTGATAGTTTTGTTCGTCGAACGGGGAAAACACTCATTGTCGCGCTTCACGGAGCGATGAGGGCGATCAGGCTCTATCCGGTGGAGAATGCCGCCGTCCAGCGGGCCCTGACCGAGCTTGTGAGCGCAGCCGACGCCCTCATCGCCCGGGATCACGAGGCCACTCTGCGTACCTCGGGTCAGGTGCTGTTCGTGAACGACGTTCGATTGCGCCTGGAACTGGATAGCTACGCCGCTTTCACTCAGGTCCTGACACTGCTCCACGACAGTGGTGTTGGGCGGCTCACGGCGAATGCTGACGCCCGCAGCCGGGAGTGGTTGGCCCTCCTGCTGCAGCTACGACGCGCCGCTGATACGGTGAACGAGGGCCGCTATGGTGAGCTGGTGGAACAGCTTCAGCTCGCCGGTCTGCGCTGCTTCGAACTGGGTCCGGTGGTGGAGGAGTCGCCGGACGCGGGGCAGGTGGTAGAGGGGAAAGCGGCTTCCAAACTTCTGTACGCGCGATCTGTTGCCGTCGCTCGCGAGGTGCTGCAATCGGTGCGTGTGGGCCGTCCGCCCAGCCTCCGTCGCCTCAAGCGCGCAGTGCAGGGAATAGTCGATCAGATCCTGAGCGACGAGACGCCGCTCATGGGGCTCACCACCCTGCGTGACTTCGACGACTACACGTTCACCCATAGCGTCAACGTGGCGATCTTCGCCGCTGCCATCGGCAAGCGGCTTGGGCTGTCCAAGATGCAGCTCTACGATCTGGGATTGGCCGCGGTGCTGCACGATCTGGGGAAAACACGGCTACCGCTCGAGCTGATCTCCAGGCGGGGCAGCCTGGGTACGGACGACTGGGCACTGATACAGGCCCATCCGTGGCTGGGAGTGCTGGCGATGTTCGAGCTGCAGCACGGCACAGGCGACCTGCCCTTGCGGGCGATGCGCGTGGCCTTCGAACATCACCTCAAGGTGGACGGTTCCGGGTACCCTCGCGTGGTGCGAGCGCGGCAGCAGGGGCTCTTCAGTCGTATCGTGGCGGTCGCCGATGGCTTCGATGCAGCCACCTCGCAGCGAAGCTACCAGGACACACCCCATACCCCCTCGGAAGTGCTCAGAGAGATGAGCGAGAATCCGGCGCGTGGTGTCGATCCGGTCGTCGTGAAAGCGCTAGTCAACACGCTCGGCATCTATCCAGTCGGCTCGCTGGTCGTGCTCGATTCCCTGGAGCTGGCGATCGTACATGCAGCGCCGACTGGTCCTGAGGTGCTATCCCGGCCGATGGTCCGCGTCATCTCTGATACGCTGGGGAACCCGCTCTTCCCCGGTTATCTTCTGGATCTGGCTGTGCGAGACAGCGCGGGCAATTTCGCTCGCGCGATCATCAACTCGGCAGACCCCGTTCGCTACGGTATCCGCATCAGTGACTACTTCGTCTGACATTTTCGGTCATCCGCCAGTCGCCATCCCGTCATCCGAGACGACGGGGAGGCTGGCCGAACGCTTTGCCGCACTGCGTCGAGAGGGTCGCGCCGCGCTCGTTTGCTACGTGACGGCAGGACACCCTGACGCCGACCGATCGCTGGCCCTCATTCAGGGCATCGCTGAGGCCGGCGCCGATGTGATCGAGGTCGGTGTCCCGTTCTCCGATCCGATGGCTGACGGTCCAGTCATCCAGGCGAGTTCGCAGGCGGCTCTGGAAGGGGGGATGACGCTCGCCGGCACGCTCGAGCTCGTCCGTCGAGCCAACCTGAAGGTGCCGGTGGTGCTGTTCAGTTACCTGAATCCGGTTCTGTCGGCCGGTTCGGAAATGCTGGAACGGGCCGCACAGGCGGGTGTGGACGGCATTCTCGTGACCGATCTCCCGGTGGGTGCTGACAGCGAAGTGGAGCGCTGGCTGGCCGATGGGCCACTCGACTTCGTCCACCTCGTCGCTCCCACGACACCCGACTCCCGGATGCGCGAGATCGCCCTCCACGGTCGTGGATTTGTCTACCTCATCAGCCGTCTCGGCGTCACTGGCGCACGTGAGGACGTCCCTGAAGGTCTCGGCGACATAGTCACCCGGCTTCGCGCGGCGACCGATCTCCCTGTGTGCGTCGGCTTCGGCATCGCGACTCCTGAGCAAGCCGCGGCCGTGGCGAGCCTGGCTGATGGAGTGGTGGTCGGCAGTGCGATCGTACGTGCTGCCGGGGAGAGCGTGGAAAAGGCAGTGGCCCTGGTCCGTTCCCTGAGGGAGGCCATCGACTCGGCCGTAAGGCCGTCCTGAGCACCCCACCAGCGCCCGCTGGACACGGAATTGACACCTCTCCGGACCCACCTCTACGTTCCCGCCGTGCCGACGACCCAGATTGCGGTCTCCCTCCGTGGAATGCGCTTCCACACACTCATCGGAGTTCTGCCACACGAGCGCGAGCTACCACAGCCGCTCGAGGTGGACGTGACGGCGTGGATATCAGGTACGACACCGCTGGATTATCGCGTATTATACGATCTGACCGCCGCCGTCGCCGGCAGAGGCGCCGGCTATCTGGAGGAACTGGCCGACGAACTGGCCAGTGACGTCCTCGCGCTCGGCAGCGTCTCCAGGGTGGCGATTACGGTCCGTAAGCCTCATGTCGCGTTGCCGGGTCCCCTGGAGTGCGCCGAGATCCGATTGGAGCGTGAGGCCGTGGTTCTGGACTCGCAGTCATGACTGGGCAGTGGGACGCGTCGCCGTCGCCAGACGGAGTTGTCGCGTACATAGCTCTTGGTGCCAATCTCGGTGATCGCGCGGTCGCACTGGCCGGTGCGCGGTCAGGCATAGAGGCGCTTCCCGGCACGCGGATACTCGCCTGTTCGTCGGTGGAAGAGACGGCGCCTATTGGGCCAGCCGGTCAGCCTTCATATCTGAATCAGATGCTCGCAGTCGTCACCACGCTCGCGCCCCATTCGCTGCTCGACGCGTTGCTCGAAATCGAGCGACGCGCCGGCCGCGTGCGCCAGTCGCAGCGTTGGACCGCGCGCACTCTGGACTGCGATATCGTGCGCTATGGTGACATGGAAATCGCCGACGATCGCCTCACCATTCCGCATCCAGAACTTCCCAACCGCGATTTCTGGCAGCGCGAACTCGCTGAGATAGCTGCGTCCACGCTACCTAGCGGGCAGGCGCCGCGCGACTGCAACCAGCTTTCACGCGAGCCGTCGACATGACCTGGCGCGGCGTCGTCGCCGCCCTCGATGACGGGGAGGCCTTCAACTCACGGGTGAGTCTCTACCTGCACCCACTTGCCGGCCGGCCCGTACTCTGGCACGTCGTCTCGGCGTTGCTCGGCACCAGCCCGCCGCCCAGCGATGTGCTGGTGCTGCAGCGGGCCGAGTTCTCCGGTCGGCCACCAGACCTTCCCGCTGAGGTTCGTTTCGAGGCTGTGAAACGAGGCGATGAACGACGCGCGATGCGCGCCGCCATCACCGCTCCTGGCCCGACGGTACTCGTGGACGGATCCGCTGCGCTCCTGACTTCCGAGAGCATTGGCAGGTTACTGCATGCGGCGCAGAGTGACCTTGCGGCACTGTCTCTGCCGGAGCCGCAGTCGCTGGCTGTCGCTGTGGCCGGAGAAGGCCCTGCACTCGCCTCTGCCGAGGACCCACTTCGACCCGTCGCAGCCACACGTGTTGCACCGATCCATCCCGACGAGTTGCTCCGTGTGTCCGACCGTCACGCACTGGCGACGGCGGGCGAGGTCGTCAGGGATCGCCTGGTGCGCTGGCACGAGGCGCGCGGAGTGAGCTTCCTGCTCCCTTCCACGACCCTGTTGGAGGTGGACGTACGAATCGGTGCCGACACAGTCATCTATCCCAACGTGGCGCTCGAGGGCGCGACCGTTATTGGGAGCGAGTGCGTCATCGGCCCGTACTCCCGCGTGGTGGAGTCGACCATCGGGCGCGGCAGCGAGCTCACGGGATGGAACTATGTGCTCCGCACCCAGGTGCGGAACCAGGCGGTGCTGGAGGCCTACGCTCGCCGGGGGACCGAATGAGCAGCGCGGGATCAACGACGCACGACGTAGCGGGATCGCGCGCGTTGGTGACTGCGCCATGGCTGCCGGCATGGGCAGTGGTGACAGCGCCACGTATGGCCCACATGGAGCGTGTGGCGACGTTACTGGAAGGGTGGGCCGAGGCGATCGGGATGGACGAAGCGGAGCGCTATGCCTGGCGTGACGCGGGTCGCCTACACGATGCGTTGAGGGATGCCCCGGAAAGCCTACTTCGCGAGGCCGCAAAGGACGATCGATCGCCTGTCGAACTGCTTCACGGCCCGGCCGCCGCCAACCTTCTGGCCGCCGGCGGCGAACGTCGCCAACCGCTACTTGAGGCCATTCGCTGGCACACCATAGGTAGGCCGGACTGGGACAGAATAGGGAAGGCGCTGTTCATGGCCGACTATCTCGAACCCGGTCGGAGTTTTGATACAGAACAGCGCGCATTTCTGGCCCGACAACTCCCGCACGACTTCGAAGGAGTCTTTCGCCAGGTGTTGCGCCTCAAGCTGGAGTGGTCCATTCGCGACGGGAAGCCACTCATGATGCCGACCGTGGAGCTGTGGAACCGATGCGCCTGACCGGTCGGTGGCGGCTCTGGGTGATCGCTTTCGGGGTGGTAGCCGCGGTGGGTGGTGTCTACCTACTGACACGCCCCGCAGCCGATGCGGCAGCGGCTGTTCTGCCGGATGGCGGTGCAGCCTTCGGTACAGCTGACGACAGTTCGCGCGCACCGGACGGCGTCCGGGTGCGCGTCGAAGTGCTGAACGCGAGCCGGGTACGCGGTCTGGCCAGGCGCGCGACTATGGAACTGCGGGATCGAGGGTTCGACGTGGTAGCCATCGGCAACTCCGGTGAATTGCGCGACAGCACCCTGGTGCTCCACCGCAGCGGCGACGAGGAGTGGGCGCGCCGGGTGGCCAGAGCTGTTGGCGGAGCTACCGTGGAACTGCGACCGGACAGCTCACACTACGTCGACGTCAGCGTGCTCCTCGGTGGCACCTGGCGCCCGCCGCCTGGTCCGTTCCGTCCTTAGTTGACCGCACGCCGCCGCGATATCCATCCCCCGGCTCTTGCGCACCGCCACCTCCACCGAACGGGCGCGCAGCTCACGAGCGAAGGCGGCTATGCGCGGCCCGCTAGTCGGAGTGAAGTTCCCGGCGCCACCGGGGTGAAGGGGGATCAGATTGACGAAAGCGCGGCATTCCCTGGCCAGCTGGGCCAACTGGCTCGCGTGTTCGGGTCCGTCGTTCACGTCTCCGAGCATCACGTACTCAAACGTCACCCGCCGATCGAACGCCTTCGCCGCGTCTATGACGTCAGCCAGAGGGTACTTCGTGTTCACCGGCATCAGCTCGCGGCGCAGCTCGTCCGACGGCGCATGCACGGAGATGGCGAGCCGGAACTGCTCCGGGCGCTCGGCGAGGGCGTTGATGCCTGGCAGGATACCGACGGTGGAGACCGTGATGTGCCGGGCCCCGATGCCTAAAGCGAGCGGGTCGTTCAGGATCGTCAGGGTCGGGCCCACGGCGCGCCAGTTCATCAACGGCTCGCCCATCCCCATAAAGACGATGTTCGTCGCCTTCAGGGGTGGGTCGAGTAATGCCAGCTCACGCACCTGGCCGGCAATCTCCGACGGAGACAGATTGCGCGAGAAGCCCATGAGGCCGGTGGCGCAGAAGGAGCACTGGAGCGCGCACCCCGCCTGCGACGAGATACAGAAGGTGAGCCTGTTCCCGTCAGGAATGGCCACCGTCTCTATCGTCTGTCCATCGTGGAGCCGGAAGAGGAACTTCTGCGTGCCGTCGCTGGAAAGCTGGTGGGCGGCCAGTTCCAGTCGGGGAAGCACGAAGTGGGCGTCCAATTGCTCTCGGAAGCCGACTGGCAGCTCGGTCATCTCGGAGAAGCTGGCTACCGGGGTGTGCCACAGACGGCGGACGATTTGAGAGGCGCGGTAAGGCGGCTCGCCAGCTTCGGCCGCGAAGCTCCGCAGGCGCTCTTCGGCATCCGCCGGCACCAGGTCCAGCAGGTTCTCGCGGCCTTCGTCGGCAGCGGTCCCCAGGCTACGTTGCGGCCGCTGGCCGGCGGCCGCTGCCATCGAGGGAGAGTCTCCTCCCGGTCGCGTCTGATTCATAGCTGTAGAAAGATATAGTGCTATTGCCATTCGTGCGGCGACTTCCGGCGTTACCGGCGGTGGGTTAGCTTCTTCCGATCATGTCCGCCAAGCCCTGTCGTGTTGCTCACTGACCTCCTGTCGCCATCACGGGTGAGAGTTCCCCTGGTCGCGACCACGAAGGAGGGCGTGATGCGCGAGCTACTCGATGCCGCGCTCCCTGACTACGATGCCGACACCCGAGATGCGGTGATGGTAGCGTTGCGGGCGCGCGAGAGCGTGCTCAGCACCGGTATAGGTGGCGGAGTGGCCATTCCGCACGCCAAGACCCCGCTGGTTGGCGAACTCCTAATGGCCGCCGGCGTGGCTGCAGGTCCAGTGGATTACGATTCCCTGGATGGCGAGCCGGCCGACCTCTTCTTCCTGCTCCTGGGTCCGGAGACTGCCGCCAGCGCGCATGTGCGCGCGCTCGGACGCATCTCGCGACTGCTACGCCGCGAGCCACTTCGGGAGGCCCTCCGCCAGGCGAACGATCAGGAGGCGTTCCTGCGGGTCGTGGCCGAGTCGGAGGCGGGGTGAGTGTACCACGCTGGCTTCCTGTCGTTGCCTGGGCTGCAGTGGTCTTCACCCTCACATCCGTTCCCAACCCACGCGTTCCGAACATCCCTGGCGGCGACAAGGTTGCGCACGCCATCATGTACGGAGTGCTGGCGGTGCTGGCCCATCACGCCTGGCCACCCCACAAACGTCCGGTAGGTGCGCGTCTGCTGGTGCTGGTGGCTATCCTGGCGCTGGCGGCGGCTGATGAGTGGCACCAACTCTTCATACCGGGGCGCTCGGCCGACGTCGCTGACTGGATTGCCGACGGTATCGGAGCATCGATCGGTCTCACAGTCTCATTCCTCGTCATGGCGCTGCGGCGCCGGGAGTCTCACTAGTTGACGCAGTCCGAACATTTCGTCACCGCCCTGCGCACCGATCTCGCCGGCACCCTTCGCCTCTCCGATGTCGGACGCAAGGTGCGGCTCGGCGGCTGGGTTCACCGCTCACGCGATCTGGGAGGCCTCCTTTTTCTCGACCTCCGCGACCGTGGTGGCCTCGTTCAGGTCTCGTTCGACCCACGCCACGTTGACGCGGACACGCTGGCAACTGCGGCTGGAGTTGGAGTCGAGAGCGTGGTGGCAATCGAAGGCGAGGTGATCGCGCGACCGGCCGACGGCGTGAATCGGGAAATGGTGAGTGGCGAGATCGAGATCCGCGGGCTGACCATATCGGTACTGGGTCCGGCCGCCACGCCTGCACTCCCGGTGGCTCGCGGACGGGGAGAGAAGCTGCCGGCGGAGGATCTCCGCCTGAGACATCGCTATCTGGACCTTCGTCGTCCCGAGCTGCAAGCGAACCTGATCCTCCGGCACAAGCTACTCCAGGCGACGCGAAGCTTTCTCGCCGACCGGGAGTTCCTTGAGGTCGAGACGCCGATCCTCACCAAGCCGACGCCTGAGGGAGCCCGTGACTACCTGGTGCCCAGTCGTGTGCATGCGGGTGAGTTCTACGCGCTGCCGCAGTCGCCACAGCTATACAAGCAGTTGTTGATGATCTCAGGTTTCGATCGCTACTTCCAGATCGCGCGCTGCTTCCGCGACGAGGACCTAAGGGCCGATCGACAGCCCGAGTTCTCCCAGATTGACGTCGAGGCTTCGTTCGTTGGGCCCGAGGATATTCTCGCGCTCACCGAAGCCCTTCTGGGTAAGCTGTGGAGCGTGGCAGGCATCGAGATCCCGGGGAAGTTTCCGCGGATGACGTATGCCGACGCAATGGAGAGCTACGGCTCGGACCGACCGGACCTCCGATATGAACTGCCGATCAGCGACGTGAGCGAGTCGTTCGCCGGTTCGGACTTCGCCATCACACGGTCGGCGCTGGAGGCCGGTGGTCGAGTGCGCGGATTGCGTCTTCCTGGCGGTGCGGCCCTCTCGCGCAAGCAGGTGGATGAGCTGGAGGTCCTGGCCAAGGGTGCCGGAGTTGGCGGTCTGCTGCGCATCAAGCGTGTTGACGGCAAGCTGGAAGGTCCTATCGCCCGCTTTCTCGACGAGGCTGGCGGGGAGCGGCTGGGATTGAGTGATGGCGAGCTCGGGCTCTACGTCGCTGCTCCGGATCACCTTGCCAATCCTGCCCTGGACCGGGTCCGCCAGGCAGCGGCTCAGCTGTTGGGGCTGGTGGACCACGGCAAGATCGCTTTTCTCTGGGTTACTGATTTCCCCATGTTTGAGCGCGATCCGATCAGTGGCGCGCTCTCTGCCGTGCACCACCCGTTCACGGCGCCATGCCCGGAGGATGCGGCCAAGCTGGAGAGCGAGCCGGCGGCAGTCCGGGCGTTGGCCTACGACGTGGTTCTGAATGGGACCGAACTCGGAGGTGGAAGCATCAGGATTCATGAGCCGCAGCTACAGCAGCGTGTTTTCCGCCTGCTCGGCATCGACGAAGCCACTGCTCGCAGCCGCTTCGGCTTTCTTCTCGAGGCGCTGCGTGCCGGTGCGCCTCCTCACGGAGGCATTGCCCTCGGCTTCGACCGGATCACAATGCTGCTGGCGGGCGCGAGCTCGTTGCGCGATGTGATCGCCTTCCCCAAGACGACTGCTGCACGCGCGCTTTTCGAAGGTGCACCGTCGTCCGTGCCGGACGCAGATCTGACCGACTTGCACCTGGCCCTGCGAGATGTTGCACATGGCTGACGACGACACCAGCTCACAGCTGAATGTGGAAGGTGCCGACCTGCTGACGCTTGCGGGTCTCACTGCGGGGTGACGCACTGACGCTGACGGGAAGCGCCGAGAGTATCTCACGCGCGCAGTTCGTTGCGCAGCGCATGATCGACACGGCGCGCCAGCGTCTGCCGCTGGATCCCGATGACGTTCTTCGCCTCTCCCTTGAGCCGACACCGCGCAACGGCACCGACGCGGCTCCGGACAGCGCGCCGCGTATTGCCCTGCCGGGCGTGCGGAAGCTGATCCAGCCCAAGACCAGTGGCCAGTCCGACTATCTGCAGGCCATCCTGGACCACGATATAGTCGTCGGGATAGGCCCGGCCGGTACGGGGAAGACATACCTGGCCGTGGCCGCGGCCGTTGACGCTCTGACTCGAAAGCGGGTCAAGCGGATCATCCTCGCCCGCCCGGCAGTGGAGGCTGGGGAAAGTCTCGGTTTCCTACCTGGTGACATGCAGGCGAAGGTGGATCCCTACCTGCGCCCGCTCTACGACGCCCTGGAAGACATGATGCCCGACGATCGTGTCCAGAAGGCTCTAGAGACACGGACCATCGAGATAGCGCCACTGGCCTACATGCGCGGTCGTACACTGGCTGACGCCTTCGTCATCCTGGACGAGGCGCAGAACGCCACTGGCGCCCAGATGAAGATGTTCCTCACCCGACTCGGCGTGAATTCCAAGGTCGTCATCACGGGTGACAAAACGCAGATCGACCTGCCCCGACGGGAGGATAGTGGCCTGATCCAGGTCGAACGCATCCTGCCCGGCATCGATGGTATAGCTTTCCACTATCTGAGTGACGCCGACGTCGTGCGGCATCGACTGGTGCGCGAGATCATTCGCGCTTACGCTGACGACGCAGGAGACTGATGCCCGGTCCCGCGCGGTGGTCCGTGACAAAGCTTCTGGCGAACCTGGACGATCAGCGACCGCTCATCGTCCACAGTTCCAGGGTAGCTGTTGGCATCGCCCTGGCGGTGGTGACCTACCTCCTCTTCCCGGCATCACCGGCTGTGAACTTTCCGGTGCTCGAGGTGGGGGCGGTCGCACCGGATAACGTGATCGCGCCATTCGAGTTCCGAGTGCCCAAGAGCGAGCTCGAACTCACCTCGGAACGCGACGAGGCGGCTCGATCCGTAATTCCGACGTTCGTCTACGTGCCGGCTGCACTGGATAGCGCCCGTGCGGACCTCAAGCTCTTTTCCGAGCGAGTCCGGGCGGTCACCGGGGCGGCGCCGAGCACTGGCGATCGTGCTGCCGCAGTGCAGCAAAGCGCGGCCGGGCAGGGCATACGGCTGACTGCAGCCGAGGCCGCCTACCTGGCGAATCCCAGCCAGCGGCGCGCCGTTGTAGACGCGATCAACACGGTGATGGATCGCTGGTTGACCCAAGGCGTGGCTCCCGCGGGAGCACTGGACAGCGTGAGAGGAAACCTCCTTCTCCGCCGCGATGGAAGCGAGCGTACGGTATCTGCCGATAGCGTGCTCAACTTTGCCGGGCTGCTTTCACGAGCGCGATTGGTGCACCCTGCTTCAGCGGATGACCCCGTTGCTGACGGACTCTTCCTCAAGCTGCTGGGTAGCTTCTTCCATCCGACAGTGGTACCCGATCGGGCTGGCACGGAACGGATGCGCCAGGAACTCCGTCGCGCTGTGAGCCCTGACAAGTACATCGTCCGTCAGGGAGAGAAGATCGTTGGTGCTCACGAGGTCATAGGCCGTGAAGACTACGAGAAGATGCGTGCGCTGCGCGACCAGCTGCGGGCGACTCCAGACGGCCAGCGGCAGCCGGGTCGGGTTGCTGGGGCGGTGCTCCTCAACCTTCTCCTGATCAGCATTCTCGGCATCACGCTCCGGCTCTTCCGTCCGCTGCTCTATTCGTCAATGCGGGTGGTGTTGGTCATAGCGGGCGTGGTGCTCGTCGTTCTCTTTGCCGCGGCCGCTGTTGGCAACGATCCGGTGGCGGTGAGAGCTGAGTTGATCCCGATCGCCTTCGCTGCGGTCCTCTTCAGCGTGCTCTTCGATTCCCGCTTCAGCCTCATAGCGGCGATGACAATGGCGCTACTCATCGGCGCCCAGAACGTATTCCGTGGCACCAACGCGCTCTACTTCGCCGTCCTGGGTGGTGTGGCGGCGGCATTCAGCGTGCGCATCATCAGGCGTCGGAATCAGTCCTACTATTCGATCCTGACAATAGCGGGCGCATACCTGCTGGCCGCGGTAGCCCTCGGTCTCACCCTGGATCGTGACATCAGCGAGATAGCCCTGTCCGCAACCTGGGGCGCATTGAATGCCGTCGTCTCCGTGTCACTGGCGATGATACTTCTGCCGCCGGCGGAAGACCTCACGGGCATCGACACATATCTCAAGCTGCTCGAATGGTCGGACCTCAACCGTCCGCTGATGCAGCGCCTGAGTCTGGAGGCACCAGGGACTTACGCCCACACCGTGGCGATGGCCAACCTGGTGGAAGCGGCGGCGAACGCGATTGGCGCCAACGGTCTTCTCGCTCGGGTTGGCACTTACTATCACGACATCGGCAAGCTGCGGAAACCACAGTACTTCGTTGAGAACCAGTCGAAGGGTCGGAATCCTCACGACAAGTTGAAGCCGCAGCAGAGCGCGTCGATCATCCGTCACCACATCCGTGATGGCCTTGAACTGGCCGAAGAGCACGGGGTTCCGAAGGCCGTGAGAGCCTTCATCACCGAGCACCACGGCACCGGTCAGATCAGCTACTTCATGGAGAAGGCACGCGAGCGCGATGGCGTCGCCCCGAACCCCCTGGAGTACACGTATCCCGGTCCGGTGCCGCAGAGCGCCGAGACGGCCATATGCATGCTCGCCGATGGGGTCGAGGCGTCCATGCGGGTGCTCAATGACCCGACGCCGCAGAAGATCCGCGATGTGATCGATCACATCGTTCGGCAGCGGATGGAGCAGGGTCAACTTCGGGATGCACCGCTTACGCTGCGCCACATCGAGGTCATCAAGCAGGAGTTCGCTCGCGTACTCACTGGCATGTACCACAGCCGGATCGACTACCCCGCCTCGAGTGGTGGCGTGACGTCGGAGTTCGCGTCGAAATGACACCTCTCCCTGCTGAAAGCCGCCCTCCATCCGCCAGACGACGGCCGGAGCATTTGTCCGTGGACGTTTCCACGGAAGATGTGCGCATCGGCCTCTCGCGTGAACGGGTGGCGACGATAGCGCGCACTGTCCTGCGCGCCGAGCGCGTCAGACACGCCCTGCTCTCCATCACCTTTGTCGACGAGCGATCTATCGCCAGCCTCAACTGGAAGCATCTGCGCCATCGCGGGCCCACGGACGTGATATCGTTCGGACTCTCCCGCGACGAGCCCGAGGCTCCAGTGGTTGGCGACATCTACATTGCCCCGGCTGTTGTTCGTGAGCAAGCTCGCCGTCACGGCATGGCCGGCCGCGCAGAGCTGACGCGAGTCGTGGTACACGGAGTGCTGCACGTTCTCGGGTATGAGCACCCTGAGGAGGACGAGCGGGTGAACTCTCCGATGTGGCGTCGCCAGGAATTGCTGGTGCGTCGCCTTCTCGCATCCCCGAATCCGTGATCCTTCTGGCAGTATTGGCGATCATCGCTTTTGCGGTGATCGCTACCCTGGCCGCCGTCGCCGACGGCGCGCTAATGGCCCTGCAGAGACAGTCTTCCCGTCCTGCAGTCACGCTCGAGTTCGCCGCCGAACGTGACCGCTCTC
>CAJDWZ010000039.1_pt1 | contig 18220 bp, 14 predicted proteins | sample 7391701 | NCBI WGS metagenome assembly CAJDWZ01 (sample SAMEA7055744, study PRJEB34461) | soil metagenome | biome: terrestrial ecosystem; feature: Peninsula; material: soil | place: Antarctica | collected 2016
CACGGACAGATACTGCTTGGTGACATTGGTTCGCAGCGTCTGGGCGGAAGCGGCGATCTCGGCGTCGGTTGCGTTCAGGTTGGCGCGCTGCACCTTCGGCGCGAGCAGTGAACTCTGGTTGAGGCTTAGTGATGCGTCCAATCCGTAAGACGAACTGATCACGTCTGATGTCGCACCTAGCGAGACACCCTGGAAGAGCTGTGTCTTACCCTGGCGATACGAGGAAGAGAAAGAACTACCCAGCGTCGGAAGCAGGCTGCCGTAGGCGCTACGAAGCGCAGCACTGGCGCTCTGCCGTCCCTCCAAGTCCTGCAGGTACAGCGGGCTGCTCCGGCGGGCAATTCCGAGTGCCTCTTCGAGAGAGAGCGACGGGCCAGCGGGAGACGCGGGTGTCGTCGGCTGAGCCGCCAGTGGAGCGGCAGTGAGGCATACGGCCAGCGAGCAGAGCAGAAGTCGCATCGGGTGATTTCCTGAACTAGAGTCGAAATGTCAGATCTGCCCGCCATACGAGAGGTGTACGGCCCAAGTTTCAGCACGCACGAGAAGATCCCGCTTGCTGGCGGAGACTGGGTACTCCCGCCTTCACGAAGCTACAGGAGGCTCTGGAAGGATATGGTTACGGAGATGGCAAACGGCAGAAGGGGCGCTCAGCGGGGAGGATCGTCGCGGATAGCGACAAGCGATCGTCCGGGGATGACGACCTTCAGCACGCGGCCCTCGGAGTCAACCCAGATCTCGCGGTCGCCGGTTCCCGGGTCGGTGAGCACGAGATGAGTCGCCGGCAGCGTTCGACGCCCGATGGTGACGGTTTCGTCACCGCGCGACGCCAGCCGCATCGTGACCTGAACGCCGCGCCTGGGGACGAGCACCGGAATGCTCGCCGGGAGGGGGGAACGCCGGGCGACGAAGTAGTACTGGTGGAAGACGTCATCGTCGAGTATGAGAGCGCCATCGGAGATGACGTATTCCTTCGCCGAGGCACCACCGGGCCCCTGCTGGTGAATGCTCACCCGACCGCGGCTCACCTGCCCGGTGAGTCGCTCCGTCTGGGCACCGGTACGCACCTCCACCTGATAGGAGAGAGGTGCGCCAGCCTGGTCGGTGCTTAGCGATGGCGCTATGCGGCGCCCGTCGAGCGTCACTGTGGACTGGGCCCTGTAGATCGTCCCACCTATGCCCGGCGTACTACGAATGCTGAAATCCTCTCGACCTGCCGGGGCGCCATTCTGCGTGATCGTGAAGCTGCCTTCGTCAACCGTCACGACCTGACCACTCAACGGCGCCGGTGCGACGATGAGTGCTGCAGCCGCTGTGGCGACGAGGGTGAGACTGGCGAACAGGAGTCTGTGAGCCATCAATGCTATTTGGAATGGACCCATGAGTGGTGGACAGCGGTACACCGGCTGCTGGCCAAAAGTTCGGTCGGGCTCGCCGACGTCCAGCGGCCTGAGAGCTCCACGATTGACTCTGTCATCGGTCAAATCTCATCGTCCTCTGCCGGTGCGATGAAGATCCGGGCCGCTACTCGTTCGCGAATCCTGCGGTAGATCGCTTCCCCCTTTTCGGCCGAGGCGAGACTGGGTCGGCCGATAGAGCCAGCGCTGTCCTCGGGCACCTTCAGCCAACCCCGGCGGTAGCGCCGGAGCTGTTCTCGCGACAGCATGTAGTCCTGCGCCAGATCCTGACGAACGAGGTGCGGGGCGAGGTACAGCATCAGCGAGGTATCCACCTCGTCACCGTGCATCGGTTCTTTCTGGCCATCAAGCAGGTCGCTCATGGGAACGGCGAGGAGGTCCACCACGCGTACTCTGGCGGCGTTGGCAACAACTGTCGCGAGAGCCTCCTGATGGGGATCATGGCCGTGAGCGGTGAGGAGGATGAATTCCGTCACTCCCACGTGCTCCCAGCTATCCACGAGGTCGTTGAGGAGCCGGTGCAGTGTCTTCCGGCGGACGCCGGCGTCGCCAGGTAGGCCGCGCTCGGTAGCCACGTTCACGCCATATTCAACCGTCGGCGCGCGGAGCACTCCAAAGGTGGCGGAGAGGTCGTCAGCCAGCCGCTCGGCGATGATGGTGTCACAACCTGCCGGCAGATGGGGGCCATGCTGCTCCAGGCTGCCAACAGGCAGGATCAGCCGTGAATCGTGCGCCAGAACGGCGGCGATCTGGTCAGGGAGCATCTCTTTCAGATGGCGCGGTCCATTCGCGTCGGGAGCAGCGGTCATCGGGTCAGCGGCGATGGGACTAGGAAAGAGAAAGGCATCCAGCGTCTGGCATGCGACGGGGGACGGCTGGCTGGTGCTCGGCGCGCTGGTCGTCCTGACTGCGGCGGCCTGGCTCCGTCTACCGTCGGTACTCTACCTGACGGCTGCCGCTGTGGCTACCGTGGGCGCCTGCTGGGTAGCCTGGAGAGCGATCCGCGCGCGGTCGCCGCGCCGCTGGTGGCGAGCTGCTGTGGCTGCCCTCGGCGTCATCTTCGTTGCCAGCGCACTCGGCCCGCAGTATACGCTGGGACAACTGGAGACCGCCTGGCCGTCGTGGGAGGGGCACGCACTGGAATCGGCGGCGATGCAGCTCGATGTCGCACTGGGTCGTGCTGCCGATGAGCTGACGAAGCTGACCGCCTCGGCGGTGGAGATGGAACTCGGGGACGACAAGGACACCTTTGCCGTTCTCCAGCAGAGGCTGGAGACGTTCGACGACGCCGAGTTGGCAGTGGTGTTGATGGAAAATGACGTGCCGCGGGGCTGGGGAGGGACGCTCCGCATCGCACTCGACGGAGTGGACGACGGACTGGGAGTGGTGCACACGCCGTTCTACGACGTGCTCACGATGGGAGTGACTCGCGGCCCGAGACGCGCAGTGGGCACTCTGCTGCTCCAGGCGCGGCCCCCAGCAAACAGCCTCGCGAGGTCGCTCGAGGGTCAGGTGGTGGGGAGCAGCGCCGCTCAAGCGGTCCAGTTCGACCTGATCCAGCTCGACGCCACTCCGGTGGCCGATGCCGCTCTGCGCCTTCAGGACGGCGACTGGCTGGTTGGCCGTGTGGCTCCACTGGTTCGCGACGAGATCGTGCTTCGCACGCTGGAGGATGCGCGGAGTTGGGGATTGCTCTGGCTCTCCCTCCTGGCCGTCACGTTCCTGGCCTCGGTGTGGGGGCCGTCGCAGTTGCTCAGGGTGCGTCTGACTGCGCTCGGCGTGGCGCTGGCAGCGGTGGCGGTGGTTCCTCTCAACGCGCTCTCCAATGTCAGTCCGCTCTTCGATCCGACCTACTATTTCGCTCCGCTGGGCGGCCCGCTCACCGCCACCGTGGGGGCACTCACGCTGTCCAGCGGACTCATCTTGCTGGCCGTGCTGGCGCTGCTCCGATCACGGGTTCGACTTCGATCGCGTTGGGGAGCGGTGCTGGTCACCCTGATGGTCGTCGGGTTCGGCCCATTTCTGCTCAGAGACCTGGCGCAGGGAATCGCGGCACCGGCGAGCGGGGTGCCGGCATCGTTGTGGCTGGCCTGGCAGACGGCGCTCTTCATCGCGGCGACGGCGATCCTTCTGGCCGGGGCAGCGGCCGGCCGGTCGCTGCTCCGGTCTGGAGTGGGACTGCCCGTTCTCGTCGCTCCGTCGCTGGCTGCCATCGCGGCGTTGCTCGCCCAGCCACTGTGGGACGCCACCGGAGGCTGGCCAGTCTGGTACGCGGTGCTCTGGATAGCTGCCGTTGCTGCCCTGGCCGTCACCCGTCGCACCCGCGCCATGGTATTGGCCGCTGCCGCGGTGGCTGGCCTGGGAGCGATGACGCTCGTCTGGAGCAGCAGTTCCAGCGGACGGGTGGCACTCGCCGAACGGGACGTGGCGGGTCTGACGAGGGTGGATCCGGTGGTGCGCACTCTACTGGAGCGCTTCGCGACCGACCTCAACTCTGCCCCGTCGCCTCACTCGCGCGCCGAGCTGCTGGCGGCCTATGCGGCGTCCGATCTCGCCGCTGCCGACTTCGCGGTCCAGCTAGGGGCATGGAACCCTGTCGGTGAGCCGGTGGCGCAGCTAACGGACGTGGCCGGCGACGGGTTGCCGCCAGAACTCCGAGGTGCGGTGGACGAGGCTCTGATGTCCGGAAGGATGGTGATACGACCGGTGACGACGCCGGTAGGTGTTCGGCTTATGATGGCGGTACCTCACCCCGACGGCTGGGTGACGACGGTAGCCGTGGCCGCCCGAACCCGTCTCTTCCCCGAGAACCTCTACGCGTCGCTATTGCTCGGCACCTCCCCACCGTCCACTATGGAGTCTCTGCCCGACCGTCCGGTGCACGTGCACGTGGAGGTTGAACTGCGCACGCTCCCCGTGCTCGCCGCACGCGGAGCGCTGGTTCTGCTACTGGATCTTGCCATCGTGCTCGCGCTCTGGGCGTTGACACTGATCGTCGAGCGAGGGTTCCGGCGATGGGTACGGGCCCGGCGCCGGCGATGGTCGCGAAGCTACCGCTCGCGTCTCTCGCTGGCGCTCTTCGCTTTCTTCGCTCTGCCGGCGGTGGTGTTCGGAGCCTGGGCGGCCAGGCAACTCCAGAGTGATGCCCGCCAAACACGCGAGTTGCTGGTCGGGGAGGCGCTCCGCGCGGCAGCGCCGGAGGCGGATGACCTGAGCGCGATACTGCCATCGCCGCTGGAGCTCCTCGCGCGTCAGCTCGGACCGCCGCCGCTACTGCTCTACGAAAATGGCATCCTGACCGCCGCCAGCGACGACCTGCTCACATCGCTGGCCCCCCTTGGCCGGCTGCTCTCTCCCGCTGTCGTTGAGGTGATCGGCGAGGGTGCGCACATGACCGTCAACCACGAGCGGAACGTGGGTGACGTGCGAGTGCTGGTGGGTTACCGCGCGCTGCCTTCGACGACCCTGGCCGGCGGCCTCCGTCCGGTTCTCGCCGTTCCAGCCGGCGCGAATCAGCTGGCACTGGACCGGCGGCGACGCGACCTGGGTGTGTTGGTCCTGCTCGCCATAGTCGGCGGTGCGCTGGCTGCTCTCTGGTTGAGCGGAATAGCTGCGCGACAGCTCGCCCGACCGATCGGCACCCTTCGCGAGGCGGCACTCGCCATCGCCGCCGGTGAGCGTGAGCCGCCGTTGCGGGGGCCAGCGCCGCCGGCAGAGTTCGAGCCCGTCTTCTCGGCATTTCGCCTCATGGCCTCCGACCTCAGCGCCAGCCGCACCGCGCTGGAGGAGGCCGAACGACGGACTGCTGCGGTACTGCGACAGGTGGCCAGCGCGGTGGTGGCCGTGGACGACGAGGCTCGGGTGACGCTGTACAATCCGGCGGCCGCGTTGCTCTTCGGTCGCGTCCTTCGTGCCGGTGTCCCGCTTGGCGCGCTCGGCGTGCCGGCGTTGGAGGAACGACTGGCCCGCCTGCCGCTGGCGACCAGCGAGGCCGCCGAGGACGTCGTCGAACTCACCCTCGGCCCCCGCCACATCCACGCTCGTCTCACCCCTCTGTTGCACCGTGCCGGAGCCGTGCTCACCCTGGATGATGTGACCGAGTTGGCGCGGGCCCAACGCGTACTCGCCTGGGGCGAGATGGCTCGTCAGGTTGCGCACGAGATCAAGAATCCGCTGACGCCGATACGCCTCGGCGTCCAGCATCTCCAGCGAGCGTACGGAAGGGGCAGGGAGGACTACGAACGCATCCTCGACCAGAACGTGGAGCGCATCCTTGCCGAGATCGACCGTCTGGACCAGATCGCCCGTGCCTTTAGCAGGTACGGCACAGCACCGGAGCAGCGCGGCGGCGAGCCTGTGGATGTCGCGCACCTGGTGCAGGATGTCGTGGAGCTGGAACGGCTGGGCGCCGCGGAGAGTGGCGACGGTACCAGCGGCGTCGTCTGGCGGATGGTGGGAGCCGACGACCCGCTGATCGTCATTGCCAGTGCCGATGAGTTGCGCGAGGTGCTGCTGAATCTGCTCGAGAATGCAAGGCTGGCAGGTGCTCGGGAGGTTCGGGTGGAGCTGGGCGGCCGAGGTGACGGCGATGGCGAGATCCGCGTCCTCGTGGTGGACGACGGCCATGGTATTCCCGCCGACGTCCTGCCGCGTATCTTCGAGCCGCACTTCTCGACCCGCACAAGCGGTAGCGGCCTCGGACTGGCAATCAGCCGTCGACTCGTGGAGAGTTGGGGAGGTCGCATAACCGTTCGTTCCGGACTGAATGGTGGAACGGAGGTCGAGCTCGTGCTGGCGGCTGCGTCCGCTTAGTGTCAACTTGTAGGTCACATGTCAGCAGCGCCGATGCGCCCCACAGACCAGAATAGCCCGTTCGAGTTCACGCATACCGTCCCGTCACACCTGACCGCCTGGCAACTGCCGCAGAACTGGCACTATGGGCGCGAAGGTGTGACGGTGGAGTATCGTCACTATCAGGAAGTCATAGACGCCCTGGGGCGGTCGTTGTCGCTGGTGAGCGTGCCAGATCCCGCTCATGAGCCATGGCTCTTTGCCGAAGCGCGGCATCTGGCGCATCTGAGCCACCCGTCGGTTCCCACGACCTACCACTACTGGACCCATCATTGGGAGGGGCGCCGGGGGCCTGGTTATCTGCGCCGTTGGATTGCTGGTGAAACGGTGGGCGCGCGCCTCAGGCGTACTGGCGCCGGCGATATCGCCTTCGTACTGCAGGTGCTCCGCGGCGGAGGGTCAGCGCTGGCCTATCTGCATGACGCCGGAACCGTGCACGGAGCCGTGGGCCCGGACACCGTCTGGACCATTCCCTCCGGTCGGCTCTGGTTGATCGGCTGGCAGTGGGCGATGGGTAAGGAGCACGTCCCGCCCGGGCTGGCGCCATCGCGCCGCTGGATGCCAGCGCCTCCGGAGTGGGGCGACAGCGGTTGGAATCCTGATCCGGCAAGCGACCAGTGGCAGTTGACAGCTCTCTGCTATGCCACCCTCGTCGGCGAGTTGCCGCCTGAGCGCGACATTCCCCCCGTTCGTTGGGTGCGTCCGGACTGCCCGCAGGGGCTGGCAACGCTGCTCGACCGGGCGCTGAGCGTGGATCCGGCGCAGCGCTTCCCGACCATCACCGCGATGCTGCGCGCACTCGACCGTGTGTCCTCGGCCCGGACGGCGATCTTCGTCGGCGCCGAGGATACGGAAGAGGAAGGGGATGAGCAGAGCGAGGAGACGCGGTTGCGATGGGCGGTTGGCGACGACTACGACGTGCTGTCGCGGCTGGGTGCAGGTTCGTTCGGCTCGGTTTGGCGTGTCCGCGACCTCACACTGGAGCGTGAGGTCGCCCTCAAGATGCTCCACGAGCACATCGCCCGCGACGAGAGTGCCGTCGCTCGCTTCCAGCGCGAGGCACGGATGGCGGCGCAACTGGCGCACCCCGGAATCGTACCGATTCACGACTGGGATAGTCGAGCCGAGGTAGCGTGGTACACGATGGAACTGGCGGAAGGCGGATCGGTTGGGCAACTGGTCGCGCAGCACGGCGCCCGCCCGCTCTCCGAAATCGCCACTCAGGTAGACCTGGTGCTGGATGCGCTGGCTGCTGCGCACGCGGTTGGGGTGATCCATCGAGACCTGAAGCCGGAGAACGTCCTTATAGACCGCTACCGTCGCTGGCGGCTGGCCGACTTCGGCATCGCCAAGATGACCGGCGAGGACGTGCGTGGAACCACTGGTAGCCCCCAGTTCGCCGCTCCCGAACAGCTGCTTGGTGAGCTTCAGGGGCCGGCGGTGGATCTTTTCGCGGTAGCTGCGATCGTCTACTTCGTGCTCATGGGCAAGCCGCCGTTCACCGGCGACGACGGTCGAGGGATTCTCGCCCAGCAGTTAAGTGGGGAGCTGTCGTATGAGGGATTGGATGACGCCCTCGCCGACTGGATCCGCACCGCCCTCGATCCCGATCCTGAAAAGCGCTTCGACGTCGACGCTGAGGCGATGCGGAAGGCTTGGTGGGTTGCGGTGAAGGAGGCCCAGCGTCACGAACGGTCACGCCGCTGGTGGAAGGGGCTCTGGGGCGGCTGAGGAAGCCACGGATTCCATCCGAACGCCAGGGTGCCGGGGCGCGGCCTCAGAGTCGGCGCCGCACCGTCTTCACGTTCACAAACTCACGCATCCCGTAAACACTCAGTTCGCGGCCATGACCGGAGTTCCGGATGCCGCCAAAGGGGTAGCGCGGGTCCGACGCGACCATCGCGTTGATGAACACGCTGCCCGCCTCCAGTTCGTCGGCGCACCGGTCGGCCTCGGCCGCGTCGGTCGTCCAGGCGCTGGCTCCGAGACCGAATGTGGTTGCGTTCGCGATGTCGATGGCGTGATCGATGTCGCGTGCCCGTAGAAGGGTCGCCACGGGCCCGAACAGCTCCTCGGCATAGGCCGGTGCATCCTCGGGAACGTCGGCCAGGACCGTCGGCGCGTAGAAGTTACCTGGGCCATCCAGCCGACCGCCGCCCGTAAGCACGCGGGCGCCCGCGGCGACGCTCGCCTTCACCTGCCTGTCCAGATCATCCAGGATCCGTTCGGTGGCCAGCGGACCGACGTCCGTCGATTCGTCCATCGGATCACCAACTTTGAGCGCGGCCATGCCAGCGACAAAGGCGGTGCTGAACTCTTCGTAAACCTCGTTGTGGATAATGAACCGCTTGGCGGCTATGCACGACTGTCCGGCGTTCACGACGCGTGCCTTGACGGCAGTCGCCGCGGCCTGCGCGATGTCGGCGCTGGGGAGGACGACAAAGGCGTCACTGCCGCCCAATTCGAGAACCGTCTTCTTGATGTTGCGGCCGGCCGCCTCACCAATGGCCCGGCCGGCCGGCTCACTACCGGTGAGCGTTGCCGCGGCAATACGAGGGTCGTCGAGCAGGCCGGCTACCCGGTCGCTCCCGATGAGCAGCGCCTGGAAGACTCCCTCCGGTGCGCCGGCGTCCCGCATTAGCGTTTCGAGGGCGAGGGCACATTGGGGCACGTTGGAGGCGTGCTTGAGCAGCGCCACGTTACCCGCCACCAGTGCCGGTGCGGTGAACCGGATCACCTGCCAGAAAGGGAAGTTCCAGGGCATCACGGCCAGCACCACGCCCAGCGGCTGGAAGCGTACCTCGCCCTGCCACTCCTCACCCTCCCCACCCTCCTCGACCTGCTCCGGCGTGAGGAACTTGGGGCCGTTGTCGGCGTAGTAGGCGCAGGTGACGGCGCATTTGGCCGCCTCGGCGCGGCCTGCGCCGACAGTCTTGCCCATCTCCTCCGCCATCAGCCGGCCATACTCATCCTGCCGGTCGTTGAGCAACCGGCCGGCACGGCGGACGACTGCCACGCGCTCGGCGAGTGGCGTGCCTCGCCAGAGGGTGGCCGCGGATGCGGCGGCAGCTACTCGCTGCTCGAGCTCGGCGTCCGTGAGCGGCTGGAAAGTCCGGAGAGTTCTGCCTGTGGCTGGATTGACGGTGGCGATGGTCATGGCGAGGATTTGGACGAGGAACAGACTCCAATCCGGCGGTGGCGCCGGGCGCTCCTGACGGCCACTGCACCGCTCGCGCCAACCCACGGCTACGGCAGGCCTCTCAACAGTGGGCGGTCGTCGCACGTTTCCAAGATACCGGCCGGCGCCATCCAATGCCGTGCCATCCTCTTCGTTCCCCCGGTCCGAGGATTCATGTCGCATCTGAAAATTCCCGTCCGCGTAGCGCTGCTTGCAGGGCTCACCCTGTCGGTCATCGCTCCCGCGGCGCTAGTAGCCCAGGGGCCGGCAGCGCGCGCCAGTGCAACCGCGGCAGCGCCGCGCGCCTTCATTCCGGCCGACTGGTACAAGCTCACTACCCTCTCCAGCCCGGCCATCTCCCCCGACGGTCAGCGGATAGCGGTCACGGTCACCACCGTCCGTGAGAGCGAGAACAAGCGCCACTCAGAGATCTGGGTGGCTCCAGTCGCTGGCGGGGAGCCGGCTCGTTACACATCGCCCAGCACGGAGAGTTCCAATCCGCGCTGGTCGCCGGACGGCAAGTACCTGTTCTTTAGCTCGCAGCGGTCTGGCGGAAAAGGCTCCACCTGGGCGCTCCGCATGGATGCGCCCGGTGGCGAGGCGATACAGCTCCCGGACTATCCGAACGGCTCCACTCCTAGCGACAATCGCTTCGCCGTCTGGACCGAAGGCGGAGCCTTCGGCCGCTTCGGTGGGCCCGGCGACTCGACAGGTACTCCGGGCGATTCAGCGTCGCGCGCGGCGGCTCCCGATCCTTTCGGACGCATGACCGCTACGGCTCGTCCGCCCTTCGGGGCCATCACCCGACCGCAGGACAGCCGTCGCTTCGACGGCCGGCACGTCGTGGAGATGGGCTACAAGGTCAACGGTCGTGGTTTCGTGGCCAATCCTCGGGAAGCCCGCAAATATTCGGCGTCCCAGATCTGGATGGCCAACATGGACGGCACCGGCAAGCGTGCCCTCACCAGCGGCGACTATTCGCATCGCGGCGCGGTGGTCTCGCCTGACGGACGCACTGTCGCCTTCCTCGCCGATGCCGCCCTCCGGTCCGACTCAGTGGCACAGGCGGAGCGCGACTCGCTGGGCAAGCTGCCCTATGATGCCGCACGCGACGAGGCCGTACGGAATGATGTCGACATCTTCCTGATCGACATCCAGGCGGGCGGTGCACCGCGACGCCTGGCCGAGCTTCCGGGTTCGGAGAACGGCGTCATCTGGTCTCCCGACAGCAAGAGCATCGCCTACACCGCGCGTTCCACGCGCACTTCGCCGCTTCGGCTCTACGTCATTGGGGCCAATGGCGGCACCCCGCGCGAGTTGCTCGGCGACTGGGTCTATGAGCCCGACGATGTGACCTGGCTTCCCGACGGCGACCTGCTCATGCGGTCTACCATCGGCGGCAGCACGGCCATGTTTCGCGTGAACCCCAAGAATGGCGCACGGAAGGAGATAGTCGGCGGACGCCGTCGGATCATGGGTTCGTCCACCGACGCAAAGGGCAAGAAGGTGGCGTTCGTGTCCACCAGCACTACCCAGCCCACGGAGCTCTACATCGTGGACTCCGATGGCCGCAACGAGCGGAAGCTGAGCAGCTTCAACGATGCGGTGATGAAGGAGGTCGCGTTCGCTGACGCCGATCGCTTCGTCTACACGTCGGTGGGCGGTCGGGAAATTGAAGGTTGGCTGATGAAGCCGTACGGATACGAGGCGGGCAAGAAGTACCCCCTCGTCCTCTACATCCACGGCGGACCGCACTCGGCTTACGGTGAGAACTGGTTCGACGAGTTCCAGAACATTGCCGGAGCCGGGATGATGGTGCTCTACACCAATCCGCGCGGCTCGAGCGGCTACGGCTCGGAGTTCACTTACGAGACCCGTGGCCGGTGGGGTGCCGAGGATTATGAGGACATCATGAAGGCGGCCGACATAGCCTCGGTCCGACCTGACGTGGACAGCACTCGCATGGGCGTCACGGGCGGTTCTTACGGCGGTTTCATGACTGCCTGGATCACCACCAAGACCGACCGCTTCAAGGCAGCCCAGGCTGACCGCATGATCTCGAACTGGTGGTCGTGGTATGGCGCTTCCGATGCTCAGGGACTCACCGAGTTCGAGTTCTTTGGCAAGCCATGGGAGAACGTGGCCATGTACGACACCCTGTCGCCGATGCGCTACGTGGCCCGGGTGAAGACGCCGACCCTCATCGTGCAGTCGGAAGAGGATCATCGCACACCGATCGCTGATGCCGAGCAGTGGTTCGCTGCACTCAAGAAGCTGGATGTGCCGGTGGAGTTCGTGCGCTACCCGCGCTCCAACCACGATCTCTCGCGCACCGGTGAGCCCTGGCTGCTGGTGGATCGCCTGGGCCGCCTGCGCCAGTGGTTCGGCTACTGGCTTCAGGATGTCCAGCCGCGCGACGTAGCGACGCAGAGTCAGTAAAGTGTGGTGTCGTTGGCGGGTCGATTGCGGCCCGCCAACGGCGCTACATCACCAGTACCAGTTTGCCAAAGGTCTCGTTGGAAGCCAGCCGCGCGTGCGCCGCTCCTATGTCATGAACTGGGTACGCGCGGTCAACGATCGGCATGATGCGACCGCTGGCCAGCAGGGGTAGCACATCGTGTACGAAGGCGACCGTAACGGCAGCCTTCTCGTGTAGCGATCTGCTGCGGAGAACGGTGCCCCGTAACGTCAGTCGACGCGACAGCAGGAGACCCAGGTCCAACTCGGCGCGTCGTCCGGCAACAAGGCCGACAAGGATCAACCGACCTCGCAGGGCGAGCGAGTCGAGACCGGCAGCGACATAGTCGCCGCCCACGAGATCGAGCACCAGATCAGCTCCGGCGCCGTCGGACCAGGCGCGGACCGCCGCCGCCAGCGGCGCTGGCCCGTCCTCCAAAACGGCGCCGTGGCGCACCGCGGCGGCTCTGGCGCGATCCAGCTTCTCGCTCGTTCGCGTGGTGCCGAAAACCGTCGCCCCGAGCGCGTCGCAGAGTTGCGCTGCGGCCAGCCCCACGCCACTTCCCACCGCGTGCACGACTACCCGCTCGCCGGCGCTGAGACCACCCTGGGTGAAGAGCGCATCGTGCGCGGTGATGAATGCTTCGGGCACCGCTGCGGCGTCTACCCAGTCCAGTGAATCCGGGATGCGAGCCAATGTGGACGAGGCAGTGCAGAGGAACTCAGCCTGGGCGCCGCCGGCAACAATCCCGAATACGAGCTCACCCAGACGCCAATCGGCCACTTCGGCGCCCAGTTCTACGATCTCGCCGGCAAACTCCAGCCCTGGAATGTCAGCGGGCACTCCTGGCGGCGCGGCGTAACGCCCCTCCCGCTGAAGCAGGTCGGCCCGGTTGATACCGGCGGCCCTGACCCGCACCCGCACCTCGCCCGCCAGCGGCCGTGGAATCGGAACCTCCCTGACCTCCAGAACTTCGGGGCCACCGGGGCGGGTTATGACAACGGCTCGCATTGTTGGCATGGCGGGCGCGATGAGATTGTCAGAGTGCGCCGTGCTTCGACGCGGTCGGCGATGATCGACCGGGGCTGCCGCACGGCAGAAGCTCCTTATCGCATGCAGGTTGGGAGCCGCTCTGGCCTGACGACCTCTGCCGCAATACAGACCGAAGAGCGGTCTCCCGGCGAGCGCGGCGCCGCGAACTCCCAAGGCTGCCTCCCGCACAACTTCACGGACATGGCGAGAATACGTGGAAGGGTGTCCTACCGGTCGCGTCGCACCCACAGCGCCTGGTTGCCTCCCAGGCCGCCTACCCGGAGACGGCGATGCTCTCCGGAACGTCTCCTACCAGTCGCGCCGTCGGCGGAGGGACCGGATCGCGCGAAACGCGAGAACCACCACGCAGACTACCAACGCGATCTTGAGTACCATCATCCCCATGGCCACCACCAGGCCTGTGATCGCCAGCAGGACGCCACCAGTGAGGATGACGAGCAGTACGGGTAGCCCGATCACGAACAGCACGAGCATCAGTGGAACGGCGAGGATGCCGAGCAGGATGAGCAGGGGGAACCCGACCGACTTCAGAATCGCGGCAACTGGCAGGAGCAGCAGCAGCGAGCCAAAGCTGCGCATGACCAGATGACGAACGGCCCACTGACCGAGCAGGGCCTTTAGCAGCAACCACATTGGCGGTACCTCCGAAAGGTCGGGGTTCTCTCTCCCCCCTCACTACGACCGGTTGCCCAGGATGGTTTCCATCGGGTGACTCGGCCTCGCGACGAACTGAAGCTGATGAATGCTACCGCCCTGCCGCCAATGCGTTAGCCTTCCGGGTTCCGCCGCCACCCGTCTCACACCCCGTTGTGCCATGCTGCCGTTCTCCATACATCGCCTTTCCCGCACCGTCGCTGCTTGCCTTGCCGGCGTTTTCCTCGCTGGCGCAGTCGCCTGTTCCAACGAGAGTGCTGCCGACGCCGCTGCCCTGGCTTCCGCCGCCGCCGTCGCCGCGGACAGTGTTACAGATGAGGCCGCTCTGCCCGTCTCCGACAGTCAAACGGCTGTTGCAGCCGACGAACCAGCGCCCCAACCGCCGGCTGAGGCAACGCGCGTTGAGAGCGGCGCGAGTGCGGACACCGGGATCTCGGTGCCGATGATAAAGGGGCGGACGACACGTGACAGCCTGGCGCTGGTCCGTACGATCCGCGCGGGCCGGAACGCCACGGGATGGCCGGTGAAGGGACCGCAAGCCGCGGCAGGCGCAATCCTTCCAGGCAAGCGTGTCGTCGCCTTCTACGGCAATCCGCTCTCCAAGCGCATGGGCGTGCTGGGCGAGTATCCGGTAGACGAGATGCTGGCGATGCTGGATAAGGAGGTCAAGGCGTGGGAGAAGGCCGATCCGTCGACGCCGGTTGTGCCCGCGCTGCATCTCGTCGCCACCGTCGCCCAAGCAGAGCCTGGCCGTGGTAGCACCTACCGGCTGCGGATGGACAGCACACTCATCGGCAAGGTCCACGAATGGGCGAAGTCCCGGAACGGCCTGCTCTTTCTCGACGTGCAGACCGGTTGGAGCACCGTCCAGGACGAGTTGACGCGTCTGCTCCCCTGGCTGGAGAACCCGGACATCCACTTCGGCATTGATCCGGAGTTCAACATGCACGGCGCTAGCGCGGGGATTAAGCCCGGGAAAAAGATCGGCACGTATGACGCGAAGGACATCAACTACGTGATCCGCACGCTTGGGAAACTGTCGGTTGAGAAGAACATTCCGCCGAAAATCCTGGTCGTTCACCGGTTCACCCGGAAGATGGTCACGAACTCGAGCTCCATCCGCCTCGATCCCAACGTGCAGGTAGTGATGGACATGGACGGCTTTGGGCCGCCCTGGCTCAAGTACGACTCCTACCGCGAGTTCATAATCTCGGAGCCAGTGCAGTACACGGGTTTCAAGCTGTTCTATAAGAACGACGTGAGTAAAGGCGATCCCCTGCTCACGCCACGTGAACTCGTGTTGCTCTACCCGGCGCCGATGTACATCCAGTACCAGTAGCGCGCGGGCAGTAGCAAAGAGGTAGCAGGGCGGTAGGTAGTACGGCGTTGGTAGTACGGCGGTGGTAGTACGGCGGTAGTACCACGGCGGTAGTAGCACGGCGGTAGTGGACGGACGCAGTAGCACGGCGACAGTAGCGCGGCGACCTGCGCATCCGGCCGATCGCGTTCTGAGGCCTCTGGCGGCGGGGATCTGGTGCTGCCGACTAGCCGCCAGGCGGCGAGTGTGAGACCATGCTCGCCGCCATCAGAAGTGCCGCCGTAGTCGGCATCGAAGCCGTAATGATCACCGTCGAGGTAGACGCGGCGCGGGGTCTGCCCAACTGGACCATCGTGGGGCTTGCCGCCGGAGCAGTGAAGGAGAGCCGCGACCGCGTTTGCGCCGCCATCGCCAACTCGGGCTTCGTCCTGCCGCCGCGTCGGGTGACCGTGGGGCTGGCGCCCGGCGACCTGCCGAAGAGCGGCACGGCGTACGATCTGCCGGTCGCTCTCGCCTACCTCGCCGCGACCGGCCAGCTCTCCATCGATGCGCTCGCCGGCCTGGTTGCGGCCGGCGAACTGGGGCTGGATGGCAGCATTCGCGGCGTCCGCGGCATCCTCTCCATGGCCCGGGAGGCGGCCGTCGCCGGCGCCACCGCCTTCATCGTGCCGCCACAGAACGTGCCCGAAGCAAGGCTGGTGGATGGGTTGGTCGTATCCACCGGACCCACGCTGGCCGAGTTGGTGGGGATGCTCCGCAAGGGCGGCCCGGTGGCCGCGCCACCGATGCCCACCTGTGTCGCTGGTGGGCCACCCCTGGAAGACTTCGCCGACGTGGTGGGGCAGGGCGCCGCCAAGCGTGCGTTGGAGATCGCCGCCGCTGGCGCGCACGCCTGCCTGCTCATCGGGCCGCCGGGCACCGGCAAGACGATGCTTGCCCGCCGACTGCCCTCCATCCTGCCTGCCCTGGAGCGAAATGAAGCTCTGGAGGCGACTGCCATCCACTCCGTGGCCGGCCTCCTGCCGCGCACCGGCGGCCTGCTCCCCGCACGGCCCTTCCGGTCACCGCATCACACAGTGTCGGCCGCCGGGTTGGTGGGAGGCGGGAGCATGCCGCGGCCGGGCGAGGTGAGTCTCGCCCATCACGGTGTCCTCTTCCTTGACGAACTGCTCGAATTTCCTCGACATGTGCTGGAGGCGCTCAGGCAGCCGCTGGAGGATGGTCGAGTGGTCATCGCCCGATCAGCGATGTCGGTAGCCTTTCCGGCCCGCTTCACCCTCGTCGCGGCAGCCAATCCCTGCCCGTGTGGTCACGCTGGCAATCCTCTACGACAGTGTCGTTGCACCGATGCCGAAGTCGCCCGCTACCGCGGCCGTCTATCGGGCCCGCTGGCCGACCGGCTCGACATGCACGTGACCGTAGGCGCCGTCTCCCTCCGCGCGCTGGGAGCGCGGAGCGAACAGGAGCGATCGGCCGCCGTCCGGGAGAGAGTGGAAGTTGCGCGGGAGCGCCAGCGCGTGCGCTATCGAGCGCTTGCCGGCACCGACGTCAACGCGCGTGCTCCTGGTCGCTGGCTGGACGCCCATGGCGCCGTGGAGGTCGTCGCTCGTGAGCGGTTGACAATGGCAGCGGAACGGCTAGCGCTCTCGGCGCGCGCGTACCACAGGGTACTGCGCGTGGCGCGCACGGTCGCCGACCTGGATGGCGAGGAGACGGTAGGCGAGCGGGCGGTGATGGAGGCGCTCAGGTACCGGCCAGCGGAGCGGGATGCGGTGAGTACGGGGTGAGGCGGCGCTACTGCGTTCAACGCTCGGCTGGATGAGTACTTCGCCGATGCATTGAAGAAGCGCACGTTCTCGCCTGCCGACACGGCGGCCGGACAGGAATTCGTGGAGGCCTACTTTCGCCTGACGCACTTCGCCGAGGAGGTGGAGGCGTTCACGTTGGCTCATGGCCACACGGTGCTGACTGCGGGGCAGCCAGCCCCACACCACCCGAAGTGATTACTGCCGGTGGCCCTCGCGCAATCGCATCTATCAGGCGCGGTGCGCTGAGGCTCCGGGGCAGCGCGCCGTTCGCGACGCCGTGATAGCGCCATTTGAAAGTCCGACGATAAGCTGGCGCGCTACACGATCAGCATCCACTGGAGTTGTAGCCGAACTGAATTCAGTACTCCGGGGTACTGACTTTCAGTTCATCAACGCTCGGTGCCGGGATGACGTGTAGCGAGAGGACCGACCGGGAGAGTCGAAGACGCTTACGGTTTGAACGGCCTCAGCCTCGCTCTCACTCGACGGCGACGTGCGGCTAAAACCTTGGAAGGCGGATAACCCGCCGACGGTTAACAAAGAGGCACCGTGATCGCGCCACAGCGGACGGAATGGTACGGGCAGAGAGAGGGGTGACCAAACCGCTGCCGACTAGAGTTGACTCGTATCCTGCATCACAGCGTCTGCGCGCCAGCCAGGCGTGGCGACCGATGGCAGCACGCGCGCTCCATGAGCACGCACGTTGCCGGAGCGCCTGCACCTCGAATCGTTTTGTCGTGCGCCAACGAACTGAAATGGAGTTTCCATGAAACACCATCTCTCCCTGCGCCGTGGTTTGCTGGCCCTGGCTATAGCCCTGGCCTTGGGAGTGGTAGTGGCTCTGGCCCTGACCGCCCGGCCCGGATCGTCCGATGACGACTGCGATGCGCCGGTAGCTCGCTGGCAGTCGCGCGAGGCCGTGCGGCAGATGGCGGATAAACAGGGCTGGCATATCCAGCGACTGAAGATCGACGACGGCTGCTACGAAATTCGCGGCACGGACGCTCAGGGCCGCGGCTTCAAGGCCAAGATCAACCCGGAGACACTGAAGGTGTTGAAGATGAAGCAACGCGATCGCGAACGCGGCCGGGATCACGAGCGTGATGACTAGGAAGCTGTCGGCAGCAAGCCGACAGTCGCAGCGGGACGATGCCGCAGCACCATCGCCTTTGTTCACCCCTGGCGCCGCGTCGCGCGGCCAGATCAAGTAACCCCCGCACCGGAGCATCACCATGTCGAGAGCTCTATTCACCACGATGGCCGCCGCCGCTGCCTGCGCGCTGGCCCTTCCCGCCCAAGCGCAGAATCGCCAGGTCACTCTGAGCGCCCAGCTCAAGAACTATGGCGGCGACGGTGCCTACCTGGCCGCCTACCTGACCGACCCCAAGGGCGCCTACGTCCGCACGCTGTGGGTGTCCGGCGGCAAGGCCAAGTTCTACACGCACCTGTCCGACTGGAACCGTCTCTCAAGCGCTGACCCCAAGC
>CAJDWZ010000029.1_pt1 | contig 18156 bp, 15 predicted proteins | sample 7391701 | NCBI WGS metagenome assembly CAJDWZ01 (sample SAMEA7055744, study PRJEB34461) | soil metagenome | biome: terrestrial ecosystem; feature: Peninsula; material: soil | place: Antarctica | collected 2016
GCCCGTTGTCGATGAAATCCACCAGCACCGCGTCGCAGCCCGAAGGCAAGCGAGAAGCGTGCCGCCCACCGCGCCCGTTGGCTGGCCTGTGCTCACACCCGGGTGCTATCTTTGGTGCATCTGTAGACCCCGTATCGGAGACCTATGGCTACCCAGACCAGAGCTGAACGACCGAGCGACGTGGCCCTCAGCCGCGACCAGCTTGTCGCGGCCTATCGCACGATGCTCCTCTCGCGCCGACTGGACGACAAGGAAGTCCAGCTCAAGCGCCAGAACAAAATATTCTTCCAGATCTCCGGTGCCGGACACGAAGCCGTGCTCGTGGCAGCCGGCCTGGTGCTCCGCCCGTCGTACGACTGGTACTACCTCTACTACCGCGACCGGGCCCTCTGCCTGCAGCTCGGCATGACGCCGGAGGCCATGCTCTATTCGGCCGTCGGTGCCGCTGCCGACCCCAATTCGGGCGGCCGCCAGATGCCCAGTCACTGGGGCAGCAAGGAGCTCAACATCGTCTCCACCTCCTCCCCTACCGGCACGCAGTTCCTGCAGGCCGTGGGAAGCGCCGAGGCAAGTATGCGGGCGAAGTTGCTCGACATCACCGACGGCTTCGAGGGCGATGAGGTCGTTCTCGTCACCACCGGCGACGGCACAACGAGCCAGGGCGAGTTCTGGGAATCGCTGAACACCGCCTGTAACCTCCAGCTACCCGTCGTCTACCTGGTGGAGGACAACGGCTACGCCATCTCCGTCCCGGTCGAGGTGAACACGGCTGGCGGTTCCATCTCCAAGCTCGTCGCCTCCTTCCCCAACCTCTATATAGAGGAAGTAGACGGCTGCGATCTCGTGGCCAGCCACGGGGCGATGAAAAGGGCGGTCGAGTTCGCGCGCCAGCGAAAGGGGCCGGCACTGGTACACGCCCACGTCATCCGCCCCTACTCGCACTCCCTGTCCGACGACGAGACCATGTACCGGCCGCCCGAGGAGCGCGAGGCCGAGGCGCTGCGCGACCCGATCACGGTCTTCCCCAAGTGGCTGGTGAGCGAGGGCCACGCGACCGAGGCCGATCTGGCAGCGATCGAGGAGGAAGTGGATGCCATGGTGCTGGCGGCGACCGACGACGCCCTGTCGCAGGAGCAGCCGGGCGCCGAGACGGTTCCGTACGCCGTCTATTCGCCAGACGTGGATCCGACCGGCGAACAGTTCGACACCGAGGACGACCCGCAGTTCAGTGGTCAACCAACAACGATGGTGGACCTACTCAACGCCTGCATGAAGGACGAGATGCGGCGCGACGAGCGGATCCTGATGTTCGGTGAGGACGTGGCTGACCTGAGCCGCGAGCAGCACACGGGCAAGGTCAAGGGCAAGGGCGGCGTCTTCAAGGTGACGTGGGGGCTGCAGAAGGAGTTCGGCTCCACGCGCGTATACAACTCACCGCTGGCCGAGGCCAACATCATCGGCCGTGCCATAGGCCTGGCCATCCGCGGCTTCAAGCCAGTGGTCGAGATCCAGTTCTTCGACTACATCTGGACAGCCTTCATGCAGTTGCGCAACGAGCTCGCAACCATGCGCTGGCGCTCCAACAACGACTTCGCCGCGTCGATGGTGGTTCGCGTCACTTACGGCGGTTACATCCGCGGTGCCATCTACCACTCCCAGACCGGCGCATCGCTGTTCACCCACACCCCCGGGCTGCGCGTCGTCTGCCCCAGCAATGCTCTGGACGCCAATGGTCTGCTGCGGACGGCCATCCGTTCCGACGACCCGGTGATCTTCCTCGAGCACAAGCACCTCTACCGCCAGACCTACAACAAGGCGGAGTATCCGGGCCCCAACTTCATGATCCCGTTTGGCAAGGCGCGAACGGCTCGTGAAGGGAGCGACCTGACCGTGGTAACCTACGGCGCGACGGTGCAGCGCGCAGTCACCGCCGCAAATCAGGCGGCCGACGAGGACGGGCTGGACGTCGAGGTCATAGACCTGCGCTCGCTCAGCCCGTGGGACCAGGAGGCGGTCTACGCCAGCGTGAAGAAGACCAATCGCGTGATCGTCGCCTACGAGGACTCGATATCCTGGGGCTACGGCGCCGAGATTGCCGCCCGTATCGCTGACGACTGCTTCGCCTGGCTGGATGCGCCGGTGGCGCGGATAGGCAGTCAGGACACCTTCGTGGGTTACGCGCCGCAGCTTGAAGACGCCACGCTCCCGCAGGTAGAGGACTTCCGGAAGGCGTACCGGACGACTGCCGCGTTCTGATAGTATTGTCGGCTGGCTGACATGTGCGGGGCCGCGGCGGAACATCGCCGCGGCCCCGCATGCGTTCCGGCTTGCGCCTTCGCCCCCCGCGGGCCACGTTCTGACGTCCCTGCCGCGCCCGCTTCCGTGGCCCGGTGCGCTCACTCCAATGACCCATGCCACCGCGCTCGCTGATTCTCGTCTCCGCGCTCGCCCTCGCGGCCATGGCGCCAGCATCGCTCCAGACCGATCCACGTGCACTGGTCCAGGCCGCCGACCAGGCAGTGGAGCGGGACGGTGGCGACGATGCGCTGGCTGAATGGCAGGCCAGCGTGCGCGCCACGCCGGGCGATCGCGCCGCGCATCTGGCGCTCGCCACCGTCGCTCGGCGTCGCTACGACTACCAACTGGCGGCACGCGAGTACGACCTCGCCCTCGGCTCACTACCCGAGCGGGACCTGCTGTCCGGCTATGCCCGGCTCGGTATGGGCGACGCCCTGGCCGCCCGCGGGCTCTTCGCCAACGCCGCCCAGCACTACGAGGCGGCGCGGGCGATCGGGGTCACCGCCGGCGACAGTGCACTCCAGGTTGAGACGATGCTCGCGCTGGCCGGGCGGCGGGCCGGCCTGGGCGTCGCCGCAGTGCTGGATAGCGCGGCAACACTGCTGCCCGACACCGACCTCGAACTCCGCGCTGCCCTGCTCTGCCGACGCGCCACGCTCGTCCGCGCCGACGGCTGGGATAACCGTGTGGCCAGCGCCGATTCCGGTATCGCCTTCGCCAGGAGCGCCGGACGAGTCGGATTGGAAGGCCGCTGCATGGCGGCGAAGGCAACCGTGGCCGGTGAGCGCGGGAGAGTGTCACCGGCGCTCTTCCTTGCCGCTGACAGTGTACTCGCCCTCGCCCACGACGATGTCGAGCGGGCCAACGTCCTCTCCCGTGCCGGCTTCAAATACGTGGTCCGCGGCGACTATGGCGCCGCTCGCACCACGCTCCGCCAGGCGCGGGAGCTTGCCGCGCGGGTGGAGCACCGGCGCTACCTGGGTAACTCCATGGCCGGTCTGGCCGCGGTCGCCATCCGCGTTAACGACTTCGCCACCGCCACCGCCGAATTGCACACCGCCGACAGCATTGCTGTCTCGGCGAGCGACACCGTTCTGCTGCGTCTGGTGCAGGCTTATCAGGCGGACCTCGCCAGCGGCACGGGCGACGCTGGGCGTGCCCGCGATCTCTACGACATCGCCCTCGCCTCCTACGTCGAAAAGGCCGACCCGAACAACGAATGGGTGGTGCGGCGTGACATGGCCCAACTGGCCATGCGTCAGCATGACTGGTCGACGGCCGAGGCCCAACTGGACAGCGCCCGCACCCTCGCCACGGCCAACCGACTCACCGGATCGCTCAAGGAGCAACCGGAGCACGAGGGACGCCTGGCACTCATGCGCGGCGACGCCGCCGGCGCGCGACGGCTCTATCAGCAGGCGTTGGCGACGCTCAGGCCATCCCAGCACAGCCTGCGGTATGGTGTTCGCGCGCGCCTGGCCGAGGCGAATGCAGACCTGGGCGAACTGGACGCGGCGGAGCGTGAACTGACCGCGGCGAGCGACGATCTGGATGCCTGGCGGGCCAACCTGGCCGATGACGACCTGCGCTTGCTGGCGGCAGACCTCTGTGCTTGTGCCGACCAGGATACCGGGGTGCCAAGGGTGCTCGCCGCGCTGGTCACTGATGGACGAGCGGGACCGGCGTTCGCCCTGGCCGAGCGACGGCGAGCACGCGAACTGGTGAACCGCATGATGCAGGCGGAGGTGCTGCGCGATGCGCGGAGTGCCGACGGTGAGTTGCGGGCGGCGGTCGAACGTCAGGGCGCCCCGGTGACCTCGGCCGAGCTGGCCGCAGCGCTCCCCAACGAGGGCACCGCCCTCCTGGAGTACGTCACCGGTCCCAACGGAGCGCCGACCACCCTCTTCATCGTGACCCGAAACGGAGTTCAGGCGCTACTCCTCCCTCCGCTGGATTCTCTGGCGCCGCCGGTGCAGCGCTGGCTCGCCTTCCTCGAGGGCGGCGACTCCCCCGAAGCGTTGGCCCGTGCCCTCGGCGCCGCCCTCCTCGATTCCGCCCAGACGCTGGTGGGACCGGCGGTAACGAGTCTTGTGATCGTCCCCGACGGGCTGCTGCACCGGGTCCCCTTCGATGCCCTCCGCCTGCGCGACGGACGCCACGCGGTGGAGCGGTTCACCATCTCCACCTCCCCGTCGGCAACGGTGACCCGCGAACTCTGGCGGCGTGGTGAGCGTTCCATCCAGTCCACCGTTGCGACGGCGGGCTTGAGCGGAGCGGCGGAGGCGTCAGTTGGCGAGACTGCCGTCGACGCCACGTTACCAGCACCGGTTGTCGTCCAGGAGCGCACGGCCAGGGTCCTCGCCTTCGGTGACCCCACTTTCGCCAAGTCGGAGAGCGACGACGGCAACCTGTACAGAGCTGCGTTCGACGCCGAGGGCGGGTTGGCTCGGCTTTCCGGTTCGGGCAGGGAGGCACGGATGGTGGCCTCCTTCGCGCCTGACGGGCAGGTGCGGCTGCGCGGCCGAGCGACGGAGGCAGCGCTCCGGGAGGGGCTGGCTGGCGACGTACAGGTGCTTCACCTGGCCACCCACGCAATCGTCGACGAAACGACAGTGGCGCGGACGGCGCTGGCCCTCGCTCCGAGTGACGGAGATGACGGCTTCCTCTCGGCTGGCGACGTCGCCGCGCTGCGGATGGATGCCGACCTCGTCGTGCTCTCCGCCTGTCGCACCGCCGGTGGACGTCTGCTGGGTGGTGAGGGAATCTGGGGGCTCACCGGACCATTGCTCCAGGCCGGCGCCCGGTCGGTGGTGGCTACCGGCTGGCAGATCGGGGACGAACGAAGCGTGCGACTCGTTCGAGATTTCTACACCGCCCTCGCCGACGGCTACGACGTGTCAGGCGCCATGCGCCAGGCCAAGCTTGCAGCCATCGCAAGGGGCGAGAGCGAGTCGACATGGGCCGCCTTCTCGGTGGTGGGCGACCCGACGGTTCGCGTGTCGCTGATTGTCCCGACACGGACGCGGATGCCGGAGCGGCCGGTGATGCTAGCGATCGCGGCGCTGCTCATCGTCGTTGCCGCCGCTGCTGTCGGCTGGCGCTATCTGGCTGAGAGGCGGAGCTGACGGACGGGCACACGGCTACCACCGCACGCCCAGACTGGCGCTATCGCGCCGGGATCCGGAGCTGACGGGCCGGCGAGCTTCGCTCTCCCCCCGGAGTACGAGCGCGAACCAGCCAGCGGTATTCTATGCCCGGAAGGAGCGCCACGTCGGCCGGCCAGGCCATCACGGTGTCGCTGGTGGTCGCCTGATGGAGCGGCTCCCCAGCGGCGTCGAGCAGTTCGAATTTATAGTCTGTAGCTCCCGGCACAGCGCGCCATACAAAGTTGGCCGCGTCATCCCCGACCGCCGGTCGGGTTGCCGGAGCCACCAGCGTCACGCCGTCACCGGCCCCTCGCGTAGCTTCGGGAACAGTGCCAGAACGGTCCCACGCGAACAGCCCGACGGCGACGAGGGCGGAGGCGGCAAGCGCCACCGGCGCGCGATTTCTACGCCACCACGAGCGCCGCGCACTGGCATTGCCAGCGCCGCGCGGCGCCGTCTGTCCAGCGGTTCCGGCAGACGACGTCCCGACGAGCTTCAGCGGCTGCCTGGCATCGGCTAGGGAAGCGGCGATACCCGGAGCCTCGTCCCGCCCCAGACCTCCCACACCGTGACCGCCATTGGCGGTGGTCAACCGTTTCGCCGCGTCGCCGGACAGGGTGTCGCCACCGTTCTGCCGACCGACGGCCTCCACCACCCGCAGTAACTCGAAGGCTTCGCGACAGGCGCTACTCGACATCACCTCGTCCAGCAACTCGAGCTGCTCCACTTCGGGAAGCTCGCGCCGCACCAACGCGAGGAGTCTCTCGGGCGCAATGGCGCACGCACCTACCAGCTCCGACCGAGCATCGCGCCCGGCCATGCCCCGGCCATATAGCTGTCGCAGTCGTTCGTCGTTCATCTGGTCGCTTTCCGGTCCTGAACTGGTGTGCCGGTGGGGCTGCTCTCCCACCCGATGCCGCGCTCCAGCAGCCCCTCGCGCAGATCGGCGAGGCCCCGATAGAGCAGGTTGCGTGTCTTGGCCTCCGTCCACCCCAACAATTCGGCGATCTCCTCGCGAGGGTAGCCGGCCAGGTGCATGCGCACGACGGGCCTGCGAGCTGGCGCGATTGCGCCCACCACATGCACGATCTGCTCGGCAAGCTCCGATTCAGCGAGCTCTTCTTCGGCGCTCACGGCCCGTTTCGTCTCCGCCGCGGCCCCATCGTGCTCGTGCAATTCGAACGGCACAGTGTTGCCGGCCCGCCGTCGCCGGAGAAGATCCAGCGCTGCCGACACCGCGGTCCTGTAGACGTAGGACGCTCCCACCGTCCGGATCTGCTCACTATCCGGGCGCGCGCGCCACAACCGGACCCTCACGTCCTGGACCAGCTCTTCCACGTCGGCCTCAGGCAGCCGGTGGCGCCAGCCCACGTTGCGCACCATGGTGCCGAAATTATCGAGGGCGGCGTCCAGCGCTGCCGAATAAGGATCCGGGACGGAATGCATGGGCCGGAGTTAGGGCGAGATGACGACCGGTGGAGTGGGGCGGCGGTGGAGGCCAAGAGGGGTCGGAGCGCACCACGCCCCGACCCCGTCTCAGCACTTACCAGCGCCGGACATGGCGGTGGTTACGGCTTGCGGAAGATCCCCCTGATCTTCTTCTTCGCCTCTTCCTTCGCGCTCTCCTTACCGGCTTCCTTCACGGCTTCCTTCAGCTCCTCGCCAGTGCTCTCCTTCTCACCAGCAGTTGCGTTACCGGAGCGAGCCCGTGCGGCGTCCAGCGAATCACCCATCGACGCCAACTCGGCGAAGGGCATCTGGATTTCCTTGTAGTCGCCGGGGATGGCGAAGGTATTGGCCGGGATGTCGCCATTCTTGAAGTTGGTGACTTCCATCGTCGAGATAGTCATGGTGGACTTCCCTTTACCGTCCGTGGCATGGCTACGGGAGACCGACTTGAGCGGGAACCCGGCGGGTATCTTGGCCTGGGCTGCCTGAGTCTGCGTCTTGTACTCGGCGCTGCCGAAGTCGATGCCGGAGGCGGCCGCGCCCATCTGAAGGAAGGGGTTACCGACCATCTTCAGTTCCGGCGCGATCCACATCTCGGTGGTGTCGTTGGAGATCGTCACGCTCTTCCGACCCAGGACGGAGACGGTCATGGTGTGCGTCTGGGCCTGACGGATATGCCGCGTCGCGTAACCCTGGATACGCTCGCCGGCTCCCAGGTCCTTTACGTCGATCTTGACATCGGACATGGTCATCTTGACCATACCGCCCATCATCTTGAGGGCAGATCCGAGTCCGGCAAACATCTGCTCGGTATTGAAGGAGTAGTACTGCTTCTCGCCCGGATCCACCATGTACATGGTGGTTCCGCCGTCCTTCACGATCACATAGCCGTCCTTGCCGGTGAACATCGGGCCACCGTTCTTGGCCTCGACCAGATCGATTCTGGCGCTACTTCCGGTCACCTGACCCCGGCCGGCCATGACGCTCAACTCCTTCGAGTTGTCGCCCTGGACAGAGGAGGTGCTGACGCGGAAATCGTAGGTGATTCCCGCCTCGAACAGGGGAGTGGCAAAGAGCGCCGCGGGTAGCATGACGGCTGCCAGCGGCCACGCATGGCGAAGCTTGGAGCGGCGACTGCGAGGGGTAGTTGACATGTTCATCCTCCTGGGACTGGAACGCATCCTGTGCCGGACAACGCAGATAGGTCGCAGGCGACAGCCACATGGGCTGTCAGATCTGGACCAGTGCGCCCTCCAACCTACCATCCTGCCGCTGGAGGGCAAGACACAGGACGACCGTAAAAGCGAGCTCGATCATCGAAGCTCGAGCGAGAAAGATCAGGGCTGAGAGGTCGAGCGATCCCGGAGTATCGCGCCCTCGACCACGACAAGGGTCGGCTCCGGTGCTCCAGGGTGGACTGGCAGTGCCCCTGTGGGGTCACGTTCAAAGAGCGTGAAGTCCGCCGGATTGCCGCGGGCCAGCACGGGGCCCTGCGTCTGTCCGGTGTCGGCTGAAGTATCCAACGCTGACGCGGCCACCATCGCCGCCAGCGCACGCGAGAGATTATCGTCGTCGGCGCCGGGCACCAGCAGACCTCGTGCAGCATCCACCACGCGTGCCTCGCTACCAGCCAGCTTGCGGATCTCGGCGCTGGAACCAACCGCCGCAAGTAGCTTGCCGCTCACCGCCAGCGCGTCCGCCCACGGGCGGGCCGCCCGACCGGTCCAGATGCGGGCGTTCACGACGACAAGCGACACGATGGGTCGAGCACCGGCTGACTCGCCAGGCGCAGCGACCGAGTGCATCATATTGTAATCTAACGTTTGGTGGAGCTAACGTCAGCGAACTAACGTCGATCCATCCCGTCACGGATATCGAGGAGGATCTCCAGGTAGAGCTGCTCGCGGCGGTAGGCAAAATCGAGGGCCGACATCTGACCCTTGTCTTCGGTTGCCTTGGCACGCTCGAAGGCCTCACGATACATGTCGTCGAGGTTGGCGAGGATACGATCGCGGGAGCGGGACATTCGGGAACGGTTAATTGCGTCGGGTGTAAGCCGCGGCGGACTGTCGGTGGACGTCTCTAGCATCTCCTCATTTCCATCGAAGAGGAGACGCTTTGCGGCATCGAAGGCGTGGCGGCGCGGATTGAGAGGAGGCATCGGTGAAACGAGATGACGTCTTCGCGCGCGACGAATATCGCTGCGTCTATTGCGGTCAGGTCTTCGAGGTAGAATCACTCACGGTAGACCATGTGCAGCCGCGGGTACGCGGCGGCGACCACTCCGGGGGCAACCTAGTGACAGCTTGCGAGAGCTGCAATGCGCTGAAGGGACAACGACGGCTGTCCGACTTCCTGTCGGCCGAGCCCGCCGCACGCGAGAACTTTCGACGTTACGCACGATCAGTGTGGCCGCGGTTGCTGAAGGAGCTGCGCTAGTTGCCCGTGCGCAGGAGGTCTCCGGTGCTTCCCAGTCACTTCGCGCAGTGGCTGCCCAACCCCCGCCGTCGCCGCGCGTTCGCCCACTGGCTCTCCCCCGCGCGCTTCCTCGTCCTCTCCTTCCTTACCCTGGTAATCATCGGAACCCTCGGGTTCCGCTTTATCCCATCGCTCTACGTGGGAGACCGGCTGGGCTGGATCGACAGTCTCTTCATGGCCACCAGCGCTGTTTGCGTCACCGGCCTCGTGGTGGTAAATCCGGCCACCTATTTCACCTTCTACGGCCAGCTCTGGGCTCTCTGCCTGATCCAACTGGGCGGGCTAGGGCTGCTCACTCTGACGAGTGGCGTCCTGCTCACGGTCGGGCGTAGGCTATCGTTACGCCACGAGGAGTTGATGCGGTCGTCGAGCGAAGCGAACCCGCAGATTGACTACCGCCAGCTGGTCCGTCGCGTACTCCGCTACACATTCCTGATCGAGCTGGCCGGAGCAATCGTGCTTTACGTCGCGTGGGTTGGCGACATGGGGGTTGGCGGCGCCGTTTGGCCAGCGGTCTTCCACTCTATCAGCGCCTTCTGCAACGCCGGCTTCTCCGTCTTCTCCGACAGCCTGATGGGACACCGCGGAGATGTGGTAGGGATGACGGCGGTGATGATGCTCATCGTCCTGGGTGGACTCGGCTTCCTCACACTCACCGAGATCGGCCGGTGGGTGCATGGCACCTCACGCCACCAGCGACGGCTGTCGCTGCACACGCGCATCGTCCTCGTCTCCACTGTCGTGGCACTCGTCCTCGGCATGGTCGCCTTCAGCTTCTTCGAGTGGCACAATACGCTGGAGGGACTGCCGCTCCATGAGCGGATCGTGACCGCGATGTTCGGATCGGTGACGGCTCGCACAGCGGGCTTTGCCGCGGTCGACTACAACTTCGTCAGCGGGCCGACGGCGTTCGCGACGATAGTCCTCATGTTCATCGGCGGCGCTCCCGGCTCCACCGCCGGTGGCATCAAGGTCACGACGATTGCGGTCCTGCTCATGATGGCCATGACGAGGTTGCGTGGGGTGCGATCGGTGAGTGCATTCCACCGCGCCATCCCCGACGAGACGTTAGCCCGCGCGACGGGACTGACGGTGATTGCCGCGACCTTACTGATAACCGCGATCTTTATTCTTTTGGCGGTGGACCCACAGGCGTCGTCGCCGGAGCAATTCCTGCGCTATGCGTTCGAGGCCGTGAGCGCCTTCGGCACCGTCGGGTTGAGCATGGATCTTACCCCGTCCCTGTCGACCGGCGCACGGCTCGTGATTACCGCACTGATGTTCATCGGCCGAGTGGGCCTCATGTCACTCGCCGCTGCGCTCACGCTGGAGCCGCAAACTCTCCAGTTCCGCTATGCCCGCGAAGACGTGGCTGTGGGCTGAGCTTCACCACATTCCCGTATCCTGAGTAGAGATGAGACGCTTCGTCATCGTCGGTCTGGGCAACTTCGGTACTGGTCTCGCCGAGAGCCTCGCAAACGAGGGCCACGAGGTCGTGGCCGTGGACGGCGACGCCCTACGTGTCGACCGCATAGGCACGCTGGTGGAGCGTGCGGTAGTGGGCGACGGCACGCGGCGGGAAGTCCTGGAGCGAGCCGGTGCTGCCGGTGCCGATGTCGCAGTGGTGAGCGTCGGTGACGACATCACGGCGAGTATCCTGGCCGTCCTCGCGCTCAAGGACATGGGCATCCCGCACATCTACTGCAAGGTCATCAGTATCGACCACGCCCGGGTCATGGAACGACAGGGTGTGACGGAGACGGTCTTTCCGGAACGTGACAGCGCGATCGCCCTCGGCAGGCGGCTGTCCACCTCGGGGCTGCTGAACTACGTGCGACTGGGTCCGGGCTTCTCCATCCAGGAGATGGGCGTCCCGGATCGCTGGGAGGGAAAGACGCTCCGTGAGCTCGATCTCCGGCCCAAGTATCATGTGCAGGTGCTGGCGGTCCACGACATGCTCCGCGACGAGATGATACCGGTGCCCGATCCGGACCGAATGCTCACCGACTCGGACACCCTCGTAGTCTCCGGTCGCGAAGAAGACCTGGCCCGCCTGAGCAAACTGTGATGGATTGGCGCGGGGCTCGTCCGGCGTCAACCTCATGCCATTTCCCCCCGATTTGACCGGATCCCCGATTCATCCACCCACCGATGTGCGCTTCCATGACAGGCGCACGCCCGGTGGGCTGACGATGCGCGTGGCGTCGCCGATCAGTCCGGCGAGCGCATCCACACCGCCCATCCTCCTCGTCCACGGGCTGGCCGGGGGCGCATGGTACTGGGATCGCTTTCAGCGCGTGCTCGCCGGACACGGCTTTACGTCGCATGCTCTGAACCTGCGCGGCCATCACGACAGCCGCCCTGTCGCCGACCTGGGCCGCGTATCGCTGGCCGACTATGTCGCCGACGTCGGCGAGGCGGCCGCCCTTCTCGGTCGACCGGTAGTGATGGGGCATTCCCTGGGTGGGCTGCTGGCCCAGGCAGTCGCCGCCGCTGACGCGGTCAGCGCCGCGGTTCTCCTCACTTCCATGCCACCGAAGGGGATCCGCTTCCTCTCGCCCGGACTGGTGCTAAGGCAGCTTCGCCACGTCGGCGCGATGCTCTTCGACCGCCCCCTGCGCGGCACACCGAACGACGTCATCGCCACCTCGCTAAACCGGATCCCCAAAGCCGAGCAGATGGCGCTGGCCGAGCGATTCGTTCCCGACAGCGGCCGGGTTGCGCGAGAGCTCTCTTTCGGCGGGCTCTCGATCGATCCCACCCAGGTGCGGGTGCCAGTCCTCGTCATCTCCTCCACCGAGGATCGCTTCTTTCCGCCACGGGTCGGCGCCAGCGTTGCCGCACGCTACGGCGCCGAGCACAGGGTCTACGAGGAGCACGCTCACTTCATCGTTCGGGAGCCCGGTGGCGAGGCCGTTGCCACAGATATCTCGCGATGGATCAGGGCGACCTGTAGCTAGCCGAGAACCGCCAGCACTATCTCAGCCACGATTAGGAGTACAATCGCCACCTCCAGCGCCTCGGCGCGGCGGGACTGGGCTTCCCCGTTGAGCATGGCGTACGTGTCGCGGATGATCGCCAGCTTTCGGTCGATGCCAGCGCGCCACGCCCGCCCGCGAAAGATCTCCAGCGCTGCGGTGTAGATGCGGGCGAGATAGACGTCGTCGGTGACCTTGAGCGAGTTCTCCACCCGCTCCACCAGCTCAGTTGAGTCGGCCACCATGCTCTGCAGGTCGGCCAGCAAAGGCGCGAAACGGCGACCGAGAAAGGTGCCGGCTCGGCCGCGGAGGGTCGCTATCCGGTCGTACATCCGGGGTAGCTCACTGTCCAGCATCGCGTCGTAGTAGCGTAATTCCAGCAACTGCGCGTTCGCGAATTCCAGGATGTACTGCACGTCGGTGTCGGTCGACGTGGGCTCCACGACGAGCGCGTTGTCCCACGTCAGGATCGCCAGGTCATCGGCATAGTAGGAGAACCGGTGCGGAAGCAGTTCGCGACGGGCGTCGGCGGAGAGCGGCCGGCTCTCGTTGAGCAGCAGCGGGACCACGTCCACGTCACGCAGGGCGTCACTAGTCAGCGGCTCATCGTTGGCGCCGAGCAGGCGGTTCACCCTGTAGACGACGTAGTCCTCGGTGACCCGGGCCAGCTTCGGCCGATCAATGGCATCATGGATGCGCTCGCTGACCAGTCGGAGATGATGGACGAAGAGTTCCTGCTGCCCGGCGGCATCGATCTGGTTCCCGAACTCGGAGAACTCTGCCCACGACATGACGCCCGGCGTGTCGATGCGTATGCGCAGCGAGATCACTCCGAAGTCGAAGATGCGAGCCGACACCTCGGCATCCCGCCGATGCTGGCCGACCACGACGCTCTCGGAGCCCAGAACGACCGAGATGGGCGGGTTCGGTATCTGGATTGCCTGCCCCTCGCCACGCACCGGCCTTACGCGCTCTGGTAACTGGGCGGCCAGAAGGTCCAACGCACGCTCGATGTCGATGCCGTAACCGACGTCATGGAGGCGGTAGAGTATCGCCGCACCTGATACGCGCGGAAGGTCAGCTGGAGCGGGGGTGTCCATTCGGTTCTCGCCTTCAAGAAGAGCCTGCCAGGGTGCTGCGCCGGTGACTCGCTTGACTTCGCGGGCCGTCCCCGGACAAGCTAAGAGTGTCGCGCCTCAACCACCTCGCGCGATCATCTCTGACCGTTGAGGAATGCCAATGGCAAGCACGGAAGCCGGCTCTGCATCCGCCAGCAAGACAACAGAAATTAATGCGCGCGGTTACGCGCGCCCCGAGGTGCTGGTGAGCACCAGTTGGTTGGCCGAACATCTGAACGACCCGTCGTTACGCCTGCTGGAGTGCGACGAGGATGTATTGCTCTACGACATGGGGCACATCCCGGGGGCTCAGAAGCTGGACTGGCACCAGGACCTGAACGACCCGGTGAATCGCGACTATGTCGACCGCGAAGCCTTCCAGGCACTGCTGCGCCGCCTGGGCGTGGATCTGAATAGCACGGTCATCCTCTACGGCGATCGGAACAACTGGTGGGCAGCCTACGCCTTCTGGATCTTCCGCCTCTACAACTTCCCGGAGTCTCAGATGCGACTGCTGGACGGCGGTCGACAGGCTTGGGAAGACGAGGGTCGTAAGATGGTGACCGAGGTACCCACCTTCCCGCCCAGTCAGTACGAGGCACCGGAACGCGACGACAGCACTATCCGCGTCTTCCAGGGCGAGGTCGTGGCGCACAGCAAGGCCAATGGCGCGCTGATCGACGTGCGCAGCACTGACGAGTATACGGGGGCCAAGCTCCACATGCCCGACTACCCGCAGGAGGGAACGCTCCGCGGCGGTCATATTGCTGGCGCGCGCAGTGTGCCGTGGTCTCGCGCCGCCAACAGCGACGGCACCTACAAGACCGCCGACGAACTGCGGGCCATCTACGAGGATGAGGCCGACCTCACGCGGGACCGCGATGTTGTGACGTACTGCCGCATCGGTGAGCGCAGCAGCCACACCTGGTTCGCTCTCAAGTATCTTCTGGGATACAATAACGTGCGCAACTACGACGGTTCGTGGACCGAGTGGGGGAATTCAGTCCGCGCACCCATCCGCGTGGGAGAAGAGCCTTGACCAGCCGGGAGAACAGCGTGAAACCAACCGAAGCTTCCATTGAGCCGCCGACGCCGACGCCGCAGGGCGACGGTGCCCCCGGCCCTCTTCCTGACAGCCCCACAGACATCGCGGCAAGCGGGAACGCCGCGACGGCTGCCAGGGAAGGCTTCAAGCCACCTTCGCGGGTGCGGGTGGGCTGGGCCGGAGAACACCGTTTCGATGTCTCCGACGGCGCTGGCACACCGCAGTCGCGCATCGATGCATCGGGTGCCACCGGGCCGGGCCCTGTACGGATGCTCCTCGGCGCTCTCGCTTCCTGCGTGTCGGTGGACGTGGTGGACATCCTGGCCAAGTCGCGGACGCAGATCGACTCGCTTTCCGTGGACGTTGTGGGCCAGCGGCCCGACACCATCCCGGCGCCCATCGTCGCCGCCGAGCTGACCTTCCATATTTCCGGCCCGGACATCCAGCGCGCCCGCGCCGAGCGAGCTATCGATCTGGCAGTCACGAAGTACTGCTCGGTGCGCGATTCGCTGAATCCAGAGACACCGGTGACCTGGACTCTCAAGCTAAACGGCGAGGAGTGAGCCGAATCTGAATTGGCAGTACCTCGGGAACTGTTCCGAGAATCGAGTTTCTGCTATTGGCCCCGGGAGATTGCGCGCACTCCCGGGGTCAATTCGCGTCGTAGATCAGGGCCAGCAGGTAGCGGCAGGCGGTCAGCCTCCGCCGCCACCGCGTCGGCGTCGGCGGTGCGGCCGGCGCGGCGTAGCAGACGCACCAGACGCACACGGGCGTCGCGCTGGTACGGATCGTCCACCAGGGCGGCCCGGTACTCCGACTCGGCCAGCGCGCTGTCACCTCGCGCGTCGGCAATCACTCCTGTGCTCAGACGTATCTCCGCCTCCAGCGAGGCGAAGCCGCCGTTCGCTCCCGCGCCGGCGCTCAGGATGCGCTGGGCAGACGCTATCTGCGTAAGTGCGTCCTCGGCGCGGCCAGCCCGCCAGAGAGCGATCATCTGCTGTTCGCGCAGTCCCCAGTTCTGAGGCTTGAGCGGCGCCAGACTGTCGAAGAAAACCAGTGCTCCGGCAGTGTAGCCGGCTTCAGCTCGTAGTGATGCGGCAAAGGCAGCAGCGCCGTCGCGCGTATCGCGCAGGTACGTGCTCACCATGGGCGCCGACGCGACATAGCTGTCGGCGGTCTGGAGCGCTTCCGGAACGCGAGCGAGCTGGCGGTAAAGACGTTGTAATGCGCCACTCAAACTTGCCCGTAACGCCAGGTCAGTCTCCAGCGATAAGGCACGTTCGTAGAGCGCTGCCTGCTCAGCCGAAGAGAGGCGCTCGGCGTCCGGCGCGGCAGTGCCAGCCGCCCGCTCGATTGCCGTGCGTCGGGCGAGCAGCACGGCACGGGCGGCGTAGGTGGGCGCGTAGCTGGAGTCCGTGGCCTGGGCGCGAGCGAGCAGTCGGTCGGCGTCGTCGAACCGCAACTCCTCGCGCCGTAGCTGGGCGTAGGAGAGCATTGCCGGTACGTAGCGCGGATCCCAGACCAGCGCGGTATCCAGGAGCGCCGAGGCCTCGGCGAGCTTCGCACGCAGCGTGTCGGCGCTGTGGGCTACGCTATCGGCAAGGGCTCGTCGTGCGGCGCCGTCTTCGGTGCGCACCAGTCGGGCGCTGTCGGCGGCGCGCGACGACCGCGCACTGTCGGAGAGCCAGAGCCCGCGCAGCGAGTCGGCGAGGTTGGCGTACGCCTGCGACCAGTTGCTGGCCAGCACTGTTGTGTCACCAGCCATCGCCGCGTTCTCACGACGTACCAGCCCATCCACGAACGCGTAAGTGGCCGGATCCTTCCGGGCCAGATCCGCCCGGACGTTCATCGACTTGTGGTTGAGCGGATGGACCTTCACCGGCGACAGATAGGCCTCATACGCCTGAGCCAGGAACTCGCTCTCGTTGTTGGAAGCGTAGTAGTCCAGCGTGGCGTGATCGCGCATTGCGTCCCAGTAGAGCTGACGCACCTTCCGACTCTCGGAGTCCGTGAGGGCACGGCCGTGAAAGAGGTGTACATACTCGTGGGCGAGGACGTTTCGCTCCCAGTGCGCTCCGCGCTCCACATATTCCAGACCGGCCGCGCCGCTTCCGACACCCCGAATGTCCATCCACTGCCGGTTGTCGAACGTCGTGGCGCCGCGGAAGAACTTGCGATCCATCGCGTCCGCCAGGTCGTGATGCAGCGGCGGCACGTGGAATGTCTTACCCTGCCGCGCGAGCAGGGGCAGGTAGGCCAGACTCGGCCCCATCTGTGAACGCGCCATGCGCAGCACTCGATCACCCGGATACTGCCGCAGGTCAGCGAAGACGCTCTCGAAGGCCGGGTCAGGCGGCAGCGGAGTGTTGGCAATCACCTGCTCCAGCGAGTCGAATGCGGCGAGCACTCCCACCTGTCGCTGCTTGATGACCGCCGCCAGTCCGTTGTGCGCCGGACCATAGTTCCGAATACGGCCAAGGATTCCGGCGAAGGTAGCCTGCGCCGAATCCAGGCGCGCCTCGCGATCCATGGTGTAGGCCATGTAGAAGGCCGAGCCGCGCAGCATCGCTGGCAGCACCGACTCGGGAAAATCGCCCTCGATCACACGGCTGAGGGCGATCGCGTCCTGCGTCCGGTTACCGGCAATGAGCGAATCGGCGCTCTTCAGCCGCTCGCGCACCAGGCTGTCGGACGGCTGGGCGTAGTCGGCGTAGGTGCGGTCGGTGTGCCCGTTGCCGTAGTGCCAGTTTGTGATGTAGTGCAGCGGATCCACGGCGAGGGCGAGGTTCCACTGCGCCGCCATGGCTCCGAGCTGGCGCGCGTCTACCCGACGCCAGATGGCGTAGCCGTAGTTGAAGCGCGCATCGGGGTCGAACGGATCGCGCTCCAACGCCATCCGAAGCGGCGCCTCGGCCTTCGCCGGCTCCTCGCGCCAGAAGTGGACGTCGGATTCCAGCAGGTAGCCGGCCGCACTGCCCAACTGTTGCAGCCGGAGCGCACTGGCGAGTGCCTCGTCGTAGCGCTTGTCCAGTAGCTGTACGCGTCCCAACAGTTCAAGGGCCGGAACGTCTTCCGGGAGCTGCCGCAGTACGTATGCTGCCGAAGCAGATGCCGAATCCAGCTTCCATTGGTCCACCTCGATCCAACCGTGCGCCACCCTCAGGTCCGAATCGTCGGGCGAGGAACGAAGAGCAGTGGCGATCACGCGCTGAGCGTCGTCGTAACGATGCCGCTTCCGCAGCAGTGCGCCTTCCGCCGCGGCGAGCGCCGGCGTGATGCGTCCGGCGGTGCGCTCGGCGACAGCCAGCCGGCCAGCATCGTCCCACAGTCCCAGATGGGTGAGCTCGCGAACTCGTTCGGCCGCTGGCGACTGGCTATCCAACAGGGCCGCGGCACGGCGGGTCTCGAGATAGGTGAGTGCGGCGCGCGCATCATCCACCATCGCCGCTGGCGAGACCGTGGAAGACTGTGCGCCGACCACCGCGGCGGGCGCCGCGTCGCCACCACCGGCGGGCACGGCGACTGGTCCAGCTTCCTCGACCGCGCGCACGCTCGCCTTGGCCACGACGGCAGGGCTACTGAACAGCCGGTCCACGCCCGGCTCCGGCAGCGGCGCGGCGGCGGGCCGGGTGGCGCAACCGGCC
>CAJDWZ010000019.1_pt1 | contig 17863 bp, 15 predicted proteins | sample 7391701 | NCBI WGS metagenome assembly CAJDWZ01 (sample SAMEA7055744, study PRJEB34461) | soil metagenome | biome: terrestrial ecosystem; feature: Peninsula; material: soil | place: Antarctica | collected 2016
ACTTCGGCCCATGAAGTAGAGGAACCCGTCCGAGTCCTTGCGGAAGAAGTCGTGGGTGCACAATACGCGCTCGCCAGGGTATTTGCCGGGCTTGAGCATATGATCCGTCTGGGCCGGCAGGTTCCAATAGCCCATCATCACGTGAGGACCGCGAACGTAGAGGGTTCCGGTGGCGCCCGGTGCGGCCAGTTCCCCGTCGTCGTCAAGCAGGTACGTCTCCGTGCCGGGGATGGCCTTACCTACCGACGATGGTTTGTCGAGGACTAGCTCAGGCTCCAGATAACAGACGCGCTTGCACTCGGTGAGGCCGTACATCTTGAAGATGAGGGCATCGGGACTCATCTCGAGCAGGCCAGGCACGTACTCGTCGGGCAGATGCGCGGCGGTATTGGTTATGCGCCGCACCGACGGCATGGATAGCGCTCCGTTCCGGTGCAGCGAAAGAAGCGTTGCGAACACCGTGGGCACACCCGGGAAGACCGTCACCTCCTCCTCCACCACGCGCTTGACGATGGCGGCCGGGAAGGCGAACGACTTCTCCAGCACCACGGTGGCGCCCATGTGAACGCTCATCAGTACTTGGTAAAGCCCATAATCGAAGGCCAGCGGCAGCAGATTGAGGATGCGGTCATCAGCGCTCAAACGAAGATATTCAGCCACGCTGCCTTGTGCGAACACCATGTTCTGGTGGCTCAGCATCACCCCTTTGGGACTGCCTGTGCTGCCGGAGGTGTATATAAGAGCCGCCAGATCAAGGGGGATGGTACCCGGCTCTTCTGGGTCAGGTTCGTGAGTGGCCAGCAAGTCTGCCAGGCTCGTTGATACCTCGGTGGCCTCGCCCACTCGAACTAGGGTGTGCAGGTTCGGGAGCGTGGGAGTCAACTGCTCCACCGCCCTCGTCAAGCGCCCTTCCGTGAGGATGGCGGCGGCACCAGAATCGGCCAGCACATAATGGAGCTTGTCTTCCTTGGTTTGAGGATTGACGATCATGAAAGCCGCACCGGCATACAGGGCCGCGTAGACTCCTACCACCGTCTCTGCGGAGTTTTCCAGGTAGAGAGCTACTCGATCACCCCGTTTAAGTCCCCTGGTCTGCAGCGCGGCAGCGAGGCGCAGCGCCTTCTCCCGAAGATCTCGGTAACTTAGCGGCTCGCCACCCGTCACTACAGCCGTCTTATCCGGGTATCTGGCGGCGCAGCTCGTTTACCAGGCAGTGGGCCTAGCGCACGAACCTCGATCCTTCATCGCTACTCTAACCAAGGGTTATAACGACACCCTTACTTCCGCTTTATGCCAGCTCCATGACCTGCCCACCTTTCACCACGCGTGTAGGTACGGCGGCTGGGGCCAGCACCGGTGCATCGACCAATTGGTGCTTCAACAGCATGGTGGAAAGTATCCCCACCAGGCCCATCTCGTCACTTTCACTCAAGCCAGTGTCGGCATAACGTGTCGCCTTCTTAACCAGCAGGGCCACAGCAGCGGCGTTGAAAAGCCCGCTCGCCTCGATGCTTTCCGGCGCCAGCAAGTCCAGGACGTAATCCGGCGCTGCCGCGCCGAAGAACGGTCGCAGGATCGGGGCCCGGTATGGACGCTTAGGACGCTCGTTTATAGCCTTGGGAAGTAGTGGCGCCATGGCTTTTCGCAACAGGTATTTCTCTCTTATGCCATTAAGCCTTAATCGCTCAGGCAGCGACGCGGCGAACTCCGCCACGTTCACGTCCAAGAACGGGAAGCGCCCCTCCACCGAACTGCCCATGAGCATGCGGTCGCCCTGTGACGGAAGCAGAAAGCCGCTCAAGAAGGTGTTGATCTCTAGGTATTGCGCCTGCCCGAGCTTGCCCATCGCGCCGAAGTCCGGCGGCAGACTCGCTATCAAGCGCTCCTCCGGGTCACCCACTGATTCAGCGCTGGCGCGCACCTCGGGCGAGAGGAAGCGTAGGTTGCGGGCGGTGGTGCGGAAGCGTGGTCGGTGGCTGTAGAGCGGGTCGTCCACATCCTCCATACCTGCACGGAAGAACTCGGCCATAAAGCCGCCGCCCTTGGCTAGGTCACGCGATAGGTACGGATAGAGTCGCCCCAGTAGCTGCGGCCGCAAGCTTGACTGAGGTTGACGCGCCCAGAAGCGCCTAACCATGGCTTCCTGGAAGATCTGGTAACCGCCCAGAAGCTCGTCGGATCCCTCCCCGGTGAGCACGACTTTGAATCCGGCTTCTCGGACGAAACGCGACAGTAACAGCAGGGGCCCAGGCGCTGTGCGCAACATCGGCTTTTCCGCTAAGCGGACGACCTCTGGAAGGGCGTCGGCCACGTCGGAGTCATGCACGGTGATGCGCTGCAGCTTGACGCCTAACTCGTGCGCCATGCTGTCCTGGAAAGACGACTCGTCAAAACGTGGATCCTCGAAAGCTACGCTGAACGCTTCAAGCGCTCCACTCGTGTGCTTGCTCGCAAGCGCCGCTGTAGCCGAGGAGTCAAGTCCGCCACTTAAATACACACCCACTGGTACATCGGCACGCAACCGTATTCGGGTGGCCTCATCGAGCGTGACTAGCAACTCTTCAGCTAGTTCTTCGGGGTTCTCCTTGCGTCTGCCCTCCTGTGGACCGAAGCGGATGTCCCACCATCGAGTCGCTTCGCCGGGGCCTTCCGGGCCGACCCAAAGGTAGTGACCTGCCGGCAACTCACGGATAGCTGGAAACGCGCTGAAATCCGACTGCACCGCCCAAAGCGTGAACGTTTCAACGAGGGCGAACGGATCGATACGGCGTTCAGCGCGAGGGTGCCGCAGAAGCGCCTTCGCCTCCGACGCGAACGCGAAGTCGCTGCCACTGCCAGATGCGAACTCGGCTAAGAATAACGGGCGAACGCCAAATCGATCGCGGGCGAGGAAGAGCCGCTTCGTGAAACGGTCGTACACTGCGAGTGCAAACTCGCCATTGAATCTATCAAGGCACTCCACACCCCACTCTTCGAAGGCATGAACGATCACCTCGGTGTCGCTACTAGTACTGAAACGGTGACCGAGCTGCTCGAGTTCACCGACAAGCTCAGGGTAGTTGTAAATCTCACCATTCTGCATGACCCAATAACGGCCGTCCTCATTGGATAGCGGCTGATCACCACCAGCCAAGTCGATAATTGAGAGTCGAGTATTGACCATCCCGTAACGATCGTCCAGGTATAGACCCACACCATCGGGGCCCCGGTGGGCGAGCTCACCTGCCATGTCGAGGAGAAGATCGCGAGGGGCCGCGGAGTTACGTGGCGTGTAGAGGCCGGCTATGCCGCACATGGTTGAAATCCTTTCTGGTTCAGAACCGCTTAAGAAGAATAGTCGATTCTTTCCTCACAGGCTCTCGAACATTGGGCAAGGCTTTTGAGGGCTCCTCACAGTCAGATCACGAGCGACCGCTTAAACCTCACCACTGCTTCGCAGTTCAGTGCTTTCATTGCCCCAGTGAGGCGCCTACAGGGAAGCAATGAAACTCGTAACTCCCCCCAGCCGATGAGCGCGGCTGTCGTCATCGCCGACTGCGTGCCGGTTTTCGTCGTCCATCCCTCCGGCGTGGCGGCGCTCCTCCACGCCGGATGGCGCGGCGTCGTCGCCGGCATACTTCCGGCGGCCATTCGGCAGTTGGAATCGGCAGGCTGCCGTGCCGCCGAGCTCCGCGTTCATACCGGACCGGCCATCTGCGCCCACTGCTACGAGGTTGGTGCCGAGGTGGCCGCACAGCTCACGGGGCGGCCCGTGGATGGCCCCCGCAGGGTGGACCTGCGCGCCATTCTCGCTGGCCAGGCCCGCGCCCTCGGCGTCACCGAGTTCTCGTCCAGCGATCGGTGCACCAGCGACCACGGTGGCGATCAGCTATTCTTCTCTCACCGGGCCGGCGATAGCGGCCGTCAGGCGGCTGCTCTGACCACTCCAAACTGAGCTCCAGGGTCAGCGCGACACACCTCGTCGGGTTGACTCCCCTACCACTGTGCTCTACATTCACATTGTTGCCGGGCCTCGCCGCTCGGCAGAGCTATGTGGGGGAAGTTCCCCACATTTTTTTGTTCCAGGCGGTAACGTCCAGATCACTTGAAGCCAGCTCTAGAAGCTATTGTCGCAAAGGAACTTGATGCGCTCGACTACGATCTCGTCGAGTTCCATAAGGGCGGCTCGCGAGACCGGCCGGTGCTCGAGGTAAGGATCGATCGGCGCGACGGTGAAGCCATTACCGTGGCCGATTGTGCCCGGGCATCGCGAGCGGTAGAAGCGCGACTGGAAGTCGATAAGCTGGTATCGGAGCGGTACGTCCTGCAATTGTCGTCACCTGGGGTGGAGCGCCCGGTGCGCACCGCCGCCGAGTGGCGACGTTTTATCGGTAAACTGGCAAGTGTGAACAGTCCGGCGCTGCATGGTAGAGAGGAGGCCGAGATAGTTCGCGTGGAGGGTGATGAAGGATCGGAGGTGATAGTGCTCGAACATCCGAAACGGGGCGAAGTGAGAGTTGCCCTGTCCGACGTGACGGACGCGCGTCTCGCGTTCCGGTGGAATCCGAAAGCGGAAGACTGAGAGGAGCCTGGAATGGTCAGTTCTGCAGAGATCTTGGCGGCAATCCGCGAGTTGACCAACACGAAGCAACTCGATCGTGCTGAGTTGCACGGGCTACTCGAGGACGGCATCTACGCTGCCCTCACGAAGAAGTACGGCCCTACCGTGAAGGCTGAGATCGACATCGATGAGGAACGCGGCACGATCGAGATCGTGCTGCTGAAGACTGTCGTTCAGCAGGTTGAGGATGCGGCGACCCAGGTGTCGCTCGATGAGGCCCGTTTCTTCGACGAAGGTTTCGAGGTCGGCGACACGCTGGAGACCCAGATCGACTTCGCCCAGTTCGGCCGCGCGGCCGTACAGGCCGCGAAGCAGCGGATCATCCAGCGGGTTCGTGAGGGAGAGCGCACGCGCATCCGCGACGAGTTCGCCGGTCGCGTGGGCGATCTTCTGTCGGGCGAGGTCCAGCAGATCGAGCGAGGCAAGCTGGTCGTGATGCTGAATAAGTATCGAGAGGCCGAGGCGATCATCCCCTATCGTGAGCAGAATCACCGCGAGCACTTTCATCAGGGCGAGCCCGTGCGAGCCGTGTTGAAGCGTGTCGAGGAGACGCCGAAGGGGCCTCGCCTGATCCTGAGCCGCTCTGACCCGATGTTCGTCCAGGCGCTGTTCAAGCTTGAGGTCCCGGAAATTCCGCAGGAAATCGTGGAGATCCGTGCCGCCGCCCGCGAGCCGGGCAGCAGGACGAAGATCGCCGTCTACTCTCGCGATGACGCCATCGATCCGGTGGGCGCATGCGTGGGAGTGAAGGGAGCCCGGGTACAGGCTGTCGTAAACGAACTGGGCGGCGAGCGTATCGATATCGTCCCCTGGTCGGAAGATCCGGAGCGATTTGCCAAGCTGGCGCTCGCGCCGGCGCGAGTCGCCCGCGTATTCAGCGACTCGCAGACGCACACCATTCAGGCCATTGTCGACGAGGACCAGCTCTCCCTGGCGATCGGACGTAACGGCCAGAACGTACGCCTGGCATCGGAACTCACCGGATGGAAGATCGATCTCTACTCGAGTCGCGAGTGGCTGGAGCGCGGCGGTGACGCCGTCCTCTTCGCTCCGCTGCCCGAGGAGGAGGAGGAGGAAGATGCCGCCGTTGACGTAATGCTGAGCGAGATTGAAGGGTTCCCGGTCGCCACGGTCGCGGTGCTCGAGCACGCCGGCTTCCGTACGCTAAATGACATCCTGGACCTCGACCGCGAAGATTTCCTGCGGTTGCCCGGCATCGCTCGCGAGGAGGCAGATCGTATCATGAGCATCCTCAACGAGCTGACGGACGAAGACTCAGAGGACGAGGATGCCCCGACGGAGGAGGCTGGAGTCGACTCAGCCGCTGTAGAAGTGGCCGATGGGACGGCATCTTCGGATGGCGACGCAGAGGTTGTCCAGCCTGCCGGAGCGGGCGGAGAGATGCCGCCTGCGGAGGGCGGGGAGGCGTGACCGAATTGAGCGCCGATGTCGAGCGGAAGTTGCTTGCTCTACTCGGCCTCGGCGTGCGGTCGCGGGGCGCCGTGGTAGGAGTGCAGCAGGTGCGCGACGCGGCAGTGCGTGGTAAGCTCAAGTTGGCAGTAGTCGCACCGGACGTTTCGCGGCACAGCCTGGACAAGGTGGTGCCGCTGCTGACGGCGCGGCGGATAAGAATGGTGCAGGGACCCTCGGCAGCGGTCCTCGGGGCGCAGGTTGGCCGCGATGCAACGGCCGTTGTAGGGGTGGTAGATGGGCAGCTCGCGCGCGGCATTCGCGCGCTTCTGGAGGCGAGTGCCAGCGGTACGGGCGACGCGCCCGATCCGCGGACTCCATAGGAGGGTTGTTTGAGCAAGCTTCGTGTTCATGACATGGCGGGCGAGTTCGGGATTCCGAGCGAGGAAGTGATCACACTCCTGCGCTCGATGGACGTCCCTGTACGCAGCCATCTCAGCGTGCTTTCCGACGACCAGGTCGCCCGCGTGAGGGCGCGCTGGGAGCGCGAGAAGCGGGCGCGGGCGGAGAAGCCGGCTGCTGCGTCGACCGGACGCCGCCGTCGCGGCGCCGCTGCGGCCGAGCCGACGCCTGCAGTGGCGTCTCAGCCGGCTGGTCCCGTGGCTGATGGTGCCGGCGCTGTTCGCCGTCGCCGTCGGCGGGCGAGCGAGCCGGTCACCGGCGAGCACGAGGGCGATGACGTGCAGGTGGAGGAGGGCGCAACTGCCGCCGCTTCTCCGCAGGCTGTCCCTGCTCAAAGCGCCGAGGCGCAGCCGGTCGATGCTGCCGCTGCCGCGCCCCCGGCGACCCCTCCTGCAGCCACCGATGTCCCGGCCACGGCCACCATCGCCACTCCGGCCGCCGATGCCGTACCCGTCGTTGACGCCCAGAAGGTAGAGCCGACAGCCGCGCCTGCGGCAGCTGAGCCACCCCGCGCTCCGGTGAGCGCTCGTCCGCCATCTGCCAGACCTGCTGAGCGCGAGGTGCGCAAGCCGGCCATACCGGCGTCCGACCGGGCGGCAGCAGCAGAGGCGGCAAGCGCTGCCGAAACGGCGCCCCGAACCACCGAGAAGCCCTCGGCACCGGCAGTACCTCCGGCGGCGCCCACTCCCACTCCGGCTCCGTCGGCGCCTGCGGCGACCGCGCCCACGCCGCCGCCGGCGCCGCCGTCTACCCCGGCAGAATCGCCTCCTGCCCAGATGACACCTGCCTCGGCAGGCATGCGGCCGGCCGCTTCGGCCACCCCGTTGCGTCCGTCAGAGCAGGCCAGGCCGTCGGCTGCCGGTCCACGACCGGCGCCCGCTGCCGGCGCTCCGCGTCCCCGTCCCGTTGGGCAGGGCGCTCCGCGTCCTCGTCCGGTCGCTGGAAGCAGTGGCCCGGTGCCACCTCGTTCGGCTGCTGGCGGGGCCGGTCGGCCGGCGCCACGTGCTGACGCCACGTCAGCGGCAGCAAAGGGTCGTCGTAAGAAGGGACGTCGCGGTTCGGTGGATCAGGAAGCGGTGTCGCAGAACATCACCAAGACGATGTCCGCCATGCGTGGCGGCAGCGGCGGCCGTCGCGGCCGCCGGTCGTACGACGATGGAGGAGCTCGCGAGGAGCAGGAGGCGCAGCGCGTCGCCGCTGTCGAGCGCGAGAAGAAGACGGTCCATGTCAACGAGTTCATCACCGTCAGCGAGTTGGCGACGATCCTGAAGATTCCGGCAACCCAGATCGTTGCCTTCGCCTTCAAGAACCTCGGGCTGATGGTGACCATCAACCAGCGCCTCGACTTCGATCAGATCGAGTTGATCGCTGGCGAATTCGGGTTCCAGGCTGTGCTCGAAGCTGAGTACGCGGTTGAGACGACCGCTCAGGAAGAGGCTGATCTACCAGAGGAACTGCAGCCGCGTCCTCCTGTCGTCACCATCATGGGTCACGTTGACCATGGTAAGACGTCGCTCCTGGACTACATCCGGAAGGCGACAGTTGTAGCCGGAGAGTCCGGCGGGATCACGCAGCACATCGGCGCGTACCACGTCGCGCTGCCTGATGACCGTCGCATAACCTTCCTCGACACCCCTGGGCACGAGGCGTTTACCGCCATGCGAGCCCGTGGTGCCCAGGTCACTGACGTTGTAGTACTCGTGGTTGCCGCTGATGACCAGGTGATGCCCCAGACGGTCGAAGCCATCTCCCACGCCCGCAATGCTGGCGTGCCAATGGTCGTGGCCATCAATAAGGTGGACCTTCCGTCGGCCAACCCGGGCAAGGTCAAGCAGGACCTCCTTCAGCACAGCGTGGTCGTCGAGGAGTTCGGTGGCGACGTGATGGCCCAGGAGATCTCGGCCAAGACTGGTGCCGGCGTGCCGGAGTTGCTGGAGAAGATTCTCCTGCAGGCTGATCTGCTGGAGTTGCAGGCGAACCCCGATCGGCGCGCTACGGGCGCTGTGGTCGAGGCCCAGCTCGATCCAGGCAAGGGTCCGGTCGCAACGGTTCTCGTGCAGAACGGAACGATCAAGGTCAGCGACGATTTTATCTGCGGTATCTTCTCCGGGCGTGTACGGGCTCTGCTCGACGAGCGCGGAAAGCAGGTGAAGTCCGCTGGTCCGGCCATCCCGGTTCAGGTGCTGGGTCTCACCGGCGTACCGATGGCTGGCGACCAGTTCGTCGTCGTCGAGGATGCCTCGGAAGCGCGCGAGATTGCCCATCGTCGCGAACGACTGGAGCGCGAGGCGCGCAGCCGTCGCTCCAGCAAGGGAATCGTCACGCTTGAGGACTTCATGTCGCAGACTGATGCTGGCGAGAAGCGCCAGTTGAAGCTGCTCATCAAGGCGGATCAGGGCGGACCGGCGGAAGCGCTCGCCGACGCGCTGCAGCAGTTGTCCAACGAGGAAGTGCAGGTCGAGGTCATCCAGCGGGCCGTGGGTGCAATCACGGAGAGCGACATCCTACTCGCCAAGGCGTCTGGGGCGGTCATCCTCGGCTTCCACGTGCGTCCGGACAACAAGGCCCGTGCGGCTGCCGAGCGCGAGGGCGTGGACATCAAGCTCTACCGCATCATCTACGAGGCGGTCGCCGATGTCCGGTCGGCACTTGAAGGCCTCCTGCGGCCTGAGGAGCGCGAGGTCATCGTTGGCGAGGCGCTTGTCCGCGAGGCGTTCAAGGTGCCGAAGATTGGACTCGTCGCCGGCTGCATCATCCGGAGTGGAGTCGCCACCAGGGCTGGAAAGGTGCGCGTCATCCGCGATGGGGTGGAGGTTTACGATGGCCATGTGGGCTCGCTACGTCGCTTCAAGGATGACGTTCGCGAGGTGCGCGAGGGCTTCGAGTGCGGCATCGGAATCGAGAACTTCAACGACGTCAAGGTCGGCGACGTGTTCGAGTTCTACCGCACCGAGGAAGTGGCTCGGACACTCGAATCTTCGTCCGCCAGCCACAGCTAAGGCGCAAAGGTACGGGGTAGGGCCGATGCGTCGACGTGCCGCCAGGCACGCCGGCGCGTCGGTGCTCATCGCCGCTCACGCGTCCGTCGGGGAACATCCACAGCCGTGTGCACGGCGCACACGGTCGGCAGCGTTCGCTGACCGCCTTTCGTAGCAGATCTGCAGCTTCCGGTACCCACCAATGGCACAAGAGCATCATCGTTCCGATCGAGTTGGCGCAGCGATCCGCGAGGAGGTCGCGTCATTCCTGGCAGGCAGTGTGAAGGATCCCCGCGTCCAGGGGCTCGTCACGGTGACTGGTGTTGACCTGACCCATGACCTGCGACACGCCCGCGTCTTCGTGAGCGTGCTCGGCACGGACGCTGAGCGCGCTGCCACGTTCGACGGTCTGGCGAGCCTCGCCGGCCACCTTCGTTCGGTTGTCGGGCGCAATCTTCGGCTGCGTCTGGCGCCAGAGATCACTTTTAAGGCCGACGAGAGCGTGGCTCACGCCGCGCGCATAGAGTCGCTTCTCAGCACCCTCCGCGCCGATGGTGAGATGGGCACGCCCGACGATAACGAGAGCGCAACGCCTGACGTGCCGAACGCGCCCGATGAAGCGGCGGCGACCGGGGAGAGCGAGTCTGTCGACTGACGGCCTCCTCCTTGTGGATAAGCCGGCCGGGATCACATCGCACGATGCTGTCGCCCGGGCGAGGCGCGCCTTCGGCGAGCGACGCATCGGCCACCACGGAACGCTCGACCCCTTTGCGACCGGCCTTCTAGTCCTGTTAGTGGGTCGGGCGACTCGACTCGCCCCGTTTCTCTCCGGCGAGCCAAAGGTATACAAGGCTGAGTTCCGGTTCGGTGTGGAGACGTCCACCGACGACCTCACCGGAGATAGTGTGCGGGAAGCGCCGCTCCCCGCACCAGAAGCGGTGCGTGAGGCGATCGTCGCTCTTACTGGTACGTTCGAGCAACTGCCACCGGCCGTCTCCGCCAAGCAGGTGGGTGGTGAGCGGGCGCATTCTGCCGCCCGCGCAGGTCGACCGCTCAACCTCCGTCCGGTCATGATCACCGTCCACGAATGGACGATTCATGACCTGACGTCGGATCGTCTGGTTGCCACAATTCGGTGTGGCGGAGGCACCTACATCCGGGCACTCGCCCGCGACTTGGGACGGGCCACCGGAAGTGCTGCCCACCTCGTAGCACTGCGGCGTTTGGGCAGCGGTGTCTTCAGGGTCGAGGACGCAATCAGCGCAGATGACCTCGAGCCGGGAGTGAAGGTTCCGCTCCGTTCGCCGCTGGATGGGCTGCCCGACCTGCCACGCGAGGTGCTGGACTCGGAAGCCGTCGGACGTCTCCGGCACGGTGGCACCGCTCCAGCTAGCGTCGCTGGCGACATCGGGGCGCTGGTCGACGACCAGGGTGGCCTGGTCGCGATCGGCGAGCGGGTCCATGATCACTGGCAGCCGCGAGTCGTGCTTCAGGATCCCGGACAGGGGGGCGCTTCACGTGGTTGAACTGGGCGCCGACGACGGTAGCGGGCTACCACCCAGCGTGGCGGGGACAGTGATCACGGTCGGCACTTTTGACGGTGTGCACTGCGGCCACCAGGACGTTATCCGGCGGCTTGTGAGGCGCGCTCGAGAGTTGGCCCTTCCCAGCGTCCTGCTAAGCTTTGAACCGCATCCGCTGGCCGTCGTTCGTCCGGAGTCGGCGCCGCCGTTGCTGACCCTGCCGCCCGAGAAGCTCGAGGCGCTTGCACCCCTCGGCCTGGATTACGTGGTAGTCCTCCCATTTACCGCGTTGCTCGCCGCATACCCGGCGGAGCAGTTCGTGGACGTCGTCCTGCGCGGGCGCTACAGGCTGCGCGAACTGCTTGTCGGTTATGACCACGGCTTCGGGCGCGAGCGGGAGGGCAGTGCCGTAGTACTTCAGAGGCTGGCCGCCTCACGCGGCTTCTCCGTTCAGGTGGTCCGGCCGGTGAGCACCGCCGACGAATTGGCGGTCTCCTCGACCAAGATCCGTCGCGCCGTGAGCGCCGGAGACCTTGAAACTGCAGCGCTCGCTCTGGGACGGCCGTATTCGGTGAGCGGTAGGGTCGTGCACGGCGATGGGCGCGGCCGGACTCTGGGTTATCGTACGCTCAACCTGGAACCGCCTGACCGTCGGAAGCTATTGCCGCCGCAGGGGGTGTACGCGGTGCGTGTACAGACACCCGATGGGATCCATGATGGAATGCTGAATCTGGGTCCGCGCCCCACCTTCGGCGATGCCGAGGTGGGCATAGAAGTGCACCTTCTGGACGCTTCAGGTGACTGGTATGGAGCGTGGGTGAAGGTGGACTTCGTGGCGCGTCTGCGCGATACCCGGCGTTTCCCAGACGCCGACGCGCTCCGCAGCCAGCTCGATCAGGACGAACATGACGCTCGTCGCGCGTTGACTATGACGCCAGTCGCCGGTAACCTTTGTAGCTCCGCCGGTTACGACCCTTTCTAACCTACTGCCTGCCGTAGCATGTCCAACCTGAAGTACCGCATCCTCGCGATAGCCGTCATGATCGCGGTATCGCTGTGGACGCTGTTCCCCAGGACCGTCGTCGAGCGCGTCAGTCGAAACGGCGAGTTCGTCTACGACACGGTGCAGCGAGTCCCGCTCAAGCGGGGACTCGACCTGCAGGGCGGCATGCACCTGGCCCTCGAACTCGACCTCTCGCAAGGCACCGTCGCGGACCAGAGTGACGCGCTCGACCAGGCGATCCGGGTAATCAGAAATCGAATCGATGAGTTCGGCGTGGCCGAGCCGGTCGTCCAGAAGAGCGGCGATAACCGTATCATCGTCGAGCTTCCTGGGATCGAGGACGCCGAGCGAGCCGCAGCAGTGGTTCAGCAAGCTGCGTTCCTCCAGTTCCAGATAACCGATAAGACGCAGGCGCTGGAAAAGGCGCTCCCGCGTCTGGATCAGATCGTCCGCGACCAGAAGCTCGTGTCAACCGCCGGTCAGGCGGCTCCCGGGACTGCTACTCCGGCGGGCGGCCTGGACATATTCAAGCCGAAGACCGATAGCGCGGCCCCGGCCGGCGACAGTGCGGTGGCCGGTAGCGCCGACACCGCCGTGGCCGCGTTCCCGGGAAGCCAGGGACCGTTCGCGCGATCGATACAGCAGGGGCAGGTGCCCGGGCAGTTCTTCGTCGCTCAGAGCGACGTTCCGATGCTCCGTGGACTCCTCGAGAATCCGGCCATCCAGGCGGCACTCCCGCCGGGCAAGGTCGCCCGTTGGGGAGCCGATTCTGTAATTCTTGGCGGCCTCACGTATCGCGAACTCTACTTGCTGGACTCGCGACCCATAATCACTGGTGAGTTCATCACTGATGCGCGCCCCAACCAGAGCGCGCAGGAAGGCACGGTCGTGTCCTTCACCTTGAACGCCGAGGGCGGGCGCCGCTTCCGCCTTGAGACGGGACGGCATCTGAAGGACTACATGGCCATCGTTCTTGACGACAAGGTCATTACCGCGCCCATCATCCAGAGCGCGATCGGCCGGCGTGGCCAGATCTCTCTAGGCGGTCGTAATCTGCAGGAGGCGCAGGACCTGTCGCTGGTGCTCCGCGCCGGTGCGCTCCAGACGCCGCTCAAGATCATGGAGAGCCGCAGCATCGGCCCCAGTCTTGGGCAGGATGCCGTCGCATCGGGCAAGCGTGCCGGAGTGCTCGGAGTGATTTTTGTAGTCGTCATAATGGTCGGCTACTACCGATTCTCTGGTCTGCTCGCGGTGATTGGGCTGGTGATCTTCGCGCTGTTCACGGCGGCGACGCTAGCCGGCCTCGGGGCGGTGCTCACGCTTCCGGGGATCGCCGGCTTCGTACTCTCCATCGGCATGGCGGTCGACGCCAACGTGCTGATCTTTGAACGAATGCGCGAGGAACTCGACGCCGGCCGGACGGTGAGGTCGGCCGTGGATAGCGGTTTCAGGAACGCCTTGAGCGCCATCATCGACTCCAACGTCACGACCGCGCTGACCGCTCTGGTGCTCTACCAGTTCGGCACAGGCCCGGTACGAGGTTTCGCCGTCACGCTGCTGGCCGGTCTGGCTGCCTCGATGATCACCGCGATCTTCGTCGTGCGTACCTTCTTCCTGATCTGGCTGGATCGTCGCACGACTCCCCAGACGCTGAGCATCTGATGCTGCGAATCCTACATAACGCCAAGTTCGATTTCATCAGTCAGTGGCGGAAGACTGTCATCCTCATCGTCGCCTTCGCCATTCCTGGAATCATCTGGGCAGCCGTCAGCGGCTTCAACTACAGCATCGAGTTCACAGGTGGGACTTTGCTGCAGCTTGAGTTCGCCCAGGCTCCTGATGTCGGCCGCGTACGTAGCGCGCTGAGCAATGCGGGGATCGGTAATGTCGAGATCCAGACCTTCGGACGGCCAAATGATATCGTTATCCGGGCCCAGGATGAGTCGCTCGTTTCAGAGCAGGCGGCTGGCGCCGAGGCCATCGTGAAGCGAGTGACCGCAGCGCTGGATGCAGATTTTGAGCAGGGTGCCTACAAGGTCTTGCGCACAGATGCCGTTGGCCCGAAGGTGGGCAGCGAGCTGAAGTCGAACGCCCTGACAGCTCTTCTGATCTCCTTCCTCGTGTCGCTCCTCTATCTGGCGTGGCGGTTCGAGTGGCGCTTCGGCGTTGCGGCTCTGGTCGCAACTATCCACGACATCGTCGCCGCCGTCGTCTTCATGAGATACGCCAATGTCGAGGTGTCGCTGTTCGTAGTGGGCGCCATCCTGACGGTCATTGGTTACTCGCTTAACGACACGATCATCGTCTTCGACCGAGTGCGTGAGAACTTGAAGCTCTCGGGCAAGGCCGCCACTCTGGCAGAGATCCTGAACAGGTCCGTGAACGAGACGTTGCCGCGGACGATCCTCACCAGCGCCACGACGCTGGCGACCTTGCTGGCGCTGTTCTTCCTTGGTGGCGAGGTCATCCGACCGTTTTCGCTCGTTCTCATCTTCGGCATCTTGGTGGGTACGGCGAGCTCCATCTTCATCGCTCCGGCAACGCTGTACTGGATCGAGAAGCGCTACCCGCGAGGTGCCACGGGCGCGTCCAAGGCGTCGGCGGCGCCGGCCGGGAGCTCACGCTCGAGCGCACGTCGTCACGCCTGAGCTGTCTCGACCTCCTCGCGTCGCTAGCCGTCAGCGGTTGACGGCGCGAGCTTCTCTGTCCAGAACGCCGCGGCCTGCCGCGGCGTTCTGGCATTCATGACGACAGCGGACCGCACTCTCCGATCATGGCGACCTTCATTGACAGTCACGCTCATCTCGCCGATCCCGCATTTGCCGACGACGTAGACGCCGTCGTGCAGCGCGCGCGGGACGCCGGTGCACTGGCCACGGTGTGCATCGGAGCCTCCCTTGAGGCCGCTGATGAGGCGGCGAAGCTCGTCGCCAGATTTCCCGACTTCCTGGCCTACACCGCGGGCGTCCATCCACACGATGCGGCGGGTTTCGACGCCGACCGGGACCTGCCGCTGCTCCGTGCGCACCTGCGCGCCGGTGCCGTCGCCGTCGGCGAGTGCGGACTGGACTACCACTACGACAACTCGCCGCGGGAACAGCAGCGCGAGGTGTTCAGTGCACAACTGGCCCTCGCTGCCGACACTAACTGCCCGGTGGTCGTTCACACCCGTGACGCCGAAGCGGATACGGCTGCCCTCATCAACGAGGCAGCGGCGCGGGGAGTGGTGGGCGTGCTCCACTGCTACACCGGTTCCAGCGACCTCGCCCGCCGCGCCATCGATCTGGGCTGGTACGTCAGCTTCAGCGGCATCATCACCTTTCGCAGCTGGACCGATACCGCGTTGTTGCGCCTGATCCCCGACGATCGACTTCTGGTTGAGTCGGATAGTCCCTACCTTGCGCCCGTCCCCAATCGCGGTCGACGGAATGAGCCGGCGTGGGTGTCACACACCCTCTCCCGCCTGTCCACCGTCCGCGATACTCCGATCGACGCACTCGGTGAGATCACGACCGCCAACGTCACACGGCTGTTCGGGCTGGCTATTCCGGGGCAATAGTGAGTAGAATCCGCCAGCCGCCGCGATGCGCGCGGTTATCGATGCACTGCAAACGAATCTCACCTCACCGACGCTGGAGTCTACAGTGACCGTTCGCCTCGTCCAGACTGACGCTGCCCCCGCCGCCATCGGGCCCTACTCCCAGGGCACCATCGGCGCCGGCTTGTTCTTCTCGGCTGGCCAGATCCCACTCGATCCAGTTTCAGGCGAGATCGTGGATGGCGATGTCGTGGACCAGACGCGGTGCGTCTTTGCCAACCTCGATGCCGTGCTTGCGGCCGCCGGGACCAGTTGGGCCAACGTTCTCAAGACGACCGTCTACCTGGTTGACATGGCCGACTTCCCGCGGGTGAACGAGGTCTACGCGAAGGCCGTCGGCAGCGCCCGTCCAGCCCGCTCCACCGTGCAGGTGGCAGCACTGCCGCGCGGCGTACTCGTCGAGATCGACCTCGTCGCGCTGGTCGGCCAGGGCTGAACGCTGTGCACCAGCAACGGTCGGTGGCTAATTCGCCTGTGCTGCCGACCGCAACGGTGGACGATTAGCTTGCGCGAGTGCTCCGCTCACTCGTGAGATCAGCTCTCAACGCATCACTTGAATTTCTGACCGTCGTTTCCAGAATCGGGATTCGACGGTCGCTCGTGTGTGCGCATGAAGCGCAGCACCCTACGGTCTCGTCTCGCATGACCATGGGCTGTGCGAGAGCCGTGAAGCTGAGCGCGCTGGTGACGGCGGCCATGCTGCTCGCCAACGCGCCCGTTTCTGCCCAACAGCGAGACAGCCTCCGCGCCGGTGTTGCAGGCACGGTTGGCCAGCCGCCTCGCCCTACTATAGACCCGACGCAGCTTCCTCTGGCGCCCCTGTCGCCACGCCGGGCCTTCCTCACATCGCTCGCCTTTCCGGGCTATGCCCAGGCCCGTTTCGATCGCCCTACCGCGACCGCCCTCTTCGTAGCGGTAGAAGCGGCCAGCGTCCTCATGCTGCGCAAGTCGCTGGACGATCTGAGGCTGGCCAAGCGCCTCGGACGGGACAGCCTCCCGGCCAGTTTCGACATCGACCCGGCCACCGGCAGGCCGCGCCTGGATGAGAAGGGCGCCCCGGTGGTACGCTCCTGGCTTCCTCCCGCGTACTCAGAGGAGATGGTGAGAGCCCGACGCACTCACCTTGAAGACTGGATTGCGGTGCTCATCTTCAACCACTTCATTGCCGGCGCCGACGCCTTCGTTTCAGCGCACCTCTGGGACGTACCGGCGGCGGTCTCCATTGGCGCGGCGCCGGGCGGGCGCGGCGCTAAGATCAGCGCGTCACTCCGCTGGTGATTCGACGCGCCGGAATACAGTGAGCCAGACAGGAACGAGCGGACCATGGTGATATCGACCACGCGCGAGGCGCCCGTGGGCGTCTTCGACTCGGGCATTGGCGGGCTCACGGTGGTCAGGGAGATGCTGAGCCAGTTGCCGCACGAGGGCATCATCTACGTCGGTGACACGGCGCGTGTGCCCTACGGCCCGAAGAGCCCGGAGACCGTTCGCCGCTACGCCCGAGAGATCGCCCTCTACCTCACCGGACAGCACGTCAAGGCGATCGTCATAGCCTGCAACACGGCCACCGCGCATGCGCTCGACTCGCTGCGCGCGGAACTGTCGTTGCCCGTGGTAGGTGTCGTCCAGCCCGGTGCTAGAGCGGCTGTTGCGGCGACGCTGAGCGGACGGATTGGAGTCGTTGGGACCACCGGAACTGTTCGCTCTGGAGCGTACGAGCGCGCCATACGTGCCCTTCGCGCCGATGCCACGGTCATCTCCCTCGCCTGTCCACTCTTCGTGCCGCTGGTGGAGGAGGGATGGACCGATCACGCAGCCGCCCGCCTCATCGCCACCGACTACCTGCGCCCGCTAGTCGACGCGGGCATCGACACGCTAGTGATGGGCTGCACCCACTATCCGCTACTCAAGCCACTCCTCGCCGACATTATGGGCCCGTCAGTGCGGCTCATCGATAGTGCGCAGGAAACGGCTGCCGAGGTCGGCAGAGTGCTACGGGCAGCGGCGCTGGACGCCTCCGGAACGCAGGACCCTGTCCGCCGATTTCTCGCCACTGACGACCCGGACCAGATGCTACGGCTGGGTCAGCGCTTCCTGGGCCGGTCGATCGAGCGAGTGGAGACGCTCGCTCTGGAGTGAGCCGACTACAGTTGAAGACGCGCCAGCGGGCATCGAGCTCGAAGAGGGCAGGCCGGAAGACTGAGTAAGCACCCGGCGTAACTCGATCCGCTCGGGACTGACCCGCAGGTACGTGGGCTCGTCGAGCCACGATCCTGCGTTAGCGTAGAC
>CAJDWZ010000044.1_pt1 | contig 17806 bp, 8 predicted proteins | sample 7391701 | NCBI WGS metagenome assembly CAJDWZ01 (sample SAMEA7055744, study PRJEB34461) | soil metagenome | biome: terrestrial ecosystem; feature: Peninsula; material: soil | place: Antarctica | collected 2016
CCTACGTCACCGACTCACGCGCCGGGCGGAGTGAGGGGTGCCCGGCGATGGAGCAGGATCGCGCGAAGGAACTGCTTCCCAAGCTCTCCAACGGCGGGCTCGTCTTCCTGTTCGCCCCGGACAGCGCGTGGATGGCGAACGATCCCTGGGTGCAGGCAGGGTGAGCAAACAGACGCCCCGGCGTCCGCGCTGGGTGCTCTCGCGCCCGCTACCTCAGTGTTCACGTGGCTGCATCCAGGGCCAGGAGCGCGCCGCTGACGGACGCTCTTCCAGGGTCTCGGAGAGCTCTTCTTGGCGCTCGGGTACGTCAGCCCGGGTCTCAGCGTTCCGGCTCAGGAACCCACTTGGTGTCCAAAATCGTTGACAGGTTCCGGCTCAGCCTTGAACCGTCCGATCCCCGACAGCTGAGATCCATGACCTTCTGCTGGCACTGGTCATTCGGAGAAACGGTCACATGAGAGCCCTACTCGCGCTGTTCGGATGTGTGTTGTTCTCGGGCTGCGCAGATAGAATAGTCTGCGCGGCGCTGGGCTCACCTGGCATTGAGCTGAGCGTTACCGACGCGACGACTCACAGGAGTCTCGATGCCGAAGCCACCGTTACCGTCACGAATCTGCAGCGCGGAGATAGCCTCCGAGGACCCCTCATATCCAGTTCTGGTGGTTCATCACCTCTGGTCATCGCGGACAATCGTCCGGGTAACTATCGAGTGTTTGTTGCTGTACCGGGATATTCTGATTGGGTTACCGAGGTCAGCGTTACTCTCCCTGCCGATAGATGTGCCGTAGTCACGACTGTGGTTATCGCTGCAGAGCTGCAGCGATCGGCCGGGTCGAGGGTGCGGTAACTTCAAGGTGACCAACATGCGGTGCATCCTCGACGAGGCCAGCGCGTACGAGACCCAAACCGCTCCTGGAACCGTCGGAGGCGACGCGACTCCTCCGAACCGTTCTCACGTAAAGGCCGATCGATCGAGAAGAGGTGCCCGAGCTGCCGAACGTGCAGGCCCGGGGAACCAGCCTGGCGCCTCACATTACGTCCGGAAGACGACGCTACTCCGACCCATCGCGACGAATCAGTATTCTGCCACCCTTCGCTCGGGACCCGTCCACATGAGGTCTGGAAGATCCAGCCGGAGACTGGGATGACCCACTATCGGCGACTATATCAAAAGTCCACGCGGACTGTCTCGGATAGCCGCCCCAAACCACGTACAGGGAATCACCCACTCCCGGTACGGAAGGGTACCTGAACGGGACTGCGTGGACCCGGATTACGTTAGTGCCGTACGGTCGCCAGTTAAGGGCGATGATCTGTATTTGATAATTCGACTCTCTCGCGACCGCACCGGAGAATGCGAAGTCAACGATCGCGGTGGTATCGTCCTCTGCACGACGGATCTGTACTCTGGCTCGAATCGTGTCCGGTACAGGGATGCGAAGCGTCAACTGTGGGTCGTAGTCATCCCCATCCCTGAATGTGGAGAGGTCACGACCCGACACCGTTCGCACGCCATTTTGGTCCTGCACGGTCACGGTCAGCAGCGGCTGCAATAAGTCCGGACCGATGTACGTGACTTCCAGCTTGGTCGTCGACGAGTCGGCGTCAGTGCTCTGCACCGATTCCACCGGCGAGCCAACTGGAGGATCCAGCCTGGCACCTATCGCTGGCTGCTGTGTGCAAGCCAGCGACAGGAAGAAGGAGAGAGCAGCCGTGATCGTAGAGTTCGGAGTAAGTCGCATCAGCTAGTCGGCAATAGGTGCACATCCGGACCAACTATTCTGAGAAAGTGCTAAACCGCGGCCAGCAATTCACGCCGCTATGGCACGAACTTCGTGCCGCACCGGCTACAGATCCAACTCTCCTCCCACTCTGCCCGCGCCTCTCGATACTCTGGACGCTGCGGGTACGAGATGAAGAGCCACACCGCGGTGCCCAGAATCAGTATGACCATGATCGGCCCGAAGGGGCCGAGACTGGCGATTCCCGCGACCCGCGCAAGGACTCTGATCACGACGTAGGCGATGATCAGGGCGATCAGGATACCGCGTGCGTTTGAGAAAGCGTTGTTTCTTGGCGCGGCATTCTTCGAGCGTTGGGTGCGAGTCTTCGCCAAGCTATCCAGCTCGTGATGCGCGGCATCATGTCCGCTCGTACTCGTTCCACTAGTGATGGTGTCGCTCTCCGGGATTCCCCGCCAGTGGGCGACAGAGCTGCGGTGGGTATCCTGCGATCCACATTTCGGGCATTCCATGACGGCAGCCTCGCGTGGGAGACATGTATTCTGTGCACGCCGCACCGTTACGTCGGGAGCAGACTGTACGCTGCATCCGGTGGATCCAGGGAGGGCACATTCCACTGGAGTCGGGCAGCGATCCGAAGCCAGAGTTTGCAGTCGGCTGGCGAGGGCGGCAAGGTGTTCGCCCGACGTGGCTGTCTCACGTTAATGCCGTCACCTGCGGACTGTGTTGATAGGTGTCTCATGCGCGGGTATCGGCTACGAGACATGGGTGCCCGTCGAGATGACGCGTCGGACGGGCTCCGTGAAGCATGCCGTGCCGACAGCGAGGAGGTTGGCGAATCAGTACGGTCTGCAAACGAGAAACGCGCCACCGACCTCGAAAGATCGGTGGCGCGTGGCTGAGCTCAATTAATCCCTTCCGAATCAGCCGCGCGTGCGAGTCCGGCGGCGCAGGCCCATACCGCCCAGGCCAATGAGGCCGGTGGCGAGCAGTGCCAGTGACGCCGGTTCCGGTACCGTGCTCACGCCGGCCGCGTTAAAGGTCATGGAGAACTGCGCGTCGTAATTCTGAATGCCGTAACCGCCATCCCAACGCTGGTCTGTCCACTGCGCCTTCGTCTGGTTATTGAAGTAGACGAATCTTCCATCGGCGTATGTGTTTACGCTGGTAGACCAGTAATCCCAGCCCGACACTTCTTCACCAGTCGTACTGAAGAAGGCGACGAACATTCCGCCCGGTGTCAGGTTCACGCCGCCCGTGCTGACCGCGATCTCGCTGTAAGCCACGCTGCCAGGGCTGCTCATGAGGTTGCTGGTGAACAGGGCATCGCCCACAGCATGACCGAGAGAATTGTCCCAGGCGTAGACGTAAGCGTGGAAACTGAGGTCTGATCCTTCGTCGCTGGCGCCGAGCCAGAACGAGAAGTTGTCCAACCGGGTGTCCGTGGTCGGCGCCAGGAAGGTCTGGCCGTAGGTCGCCGTGTTCACCGGGTCGCCGCCAAACGGAGAGACCCTTTCGCCGCCAGGGCTACCGATGGTTGTCTGGGCCGCCAGTACCACCGGCGATAGGAGTAATCCGGCGACGAGTGCGAGATGTTTCATGAGCGCGGGGTCGGGGGGGAACTAGCGACTGGCTGCAAGCAAGACTCATGATCGGAGCACGGAGCGTACCCCCACCTCAGACTGCCTGCTCTATCGGTAAAGCGATGGGGGATAAAAGATTCGGGCTCTCACGCCGCGGTTAGCGCTGTGGCATCTGCCACGCTCCTGCGACACGTTGTTGTTTCGGCGCCACATTATGCGGAATGGCACCCTCTGTCTGGGGCCCAAGCTAAGCTGTCGCCCGTTCCGCAGATGTATAGCAGTTCAGCCAACTGCTGTAGAGGTCGATTCCGTATCGAAATCCGCTCGCATCTGTGTGCTGTGCCCTCTCATCGCGATCAGCGATTTGGGCATCCCCATCCACCGCTCCACATGGATGCTGCCGTCCGGAAAGAGAGACTGCAGCTCACTCTTCTTCACGAGCCGCACCTCAGCCATGAAGGCGTCCCGCTCCGCTGGCGATGGCCTTGTGAGCCAACCCCACACGGTCGCGTAACGCAGCAGGGCGCGACGAGCCGGGCGGGGGAGATAATGGATGAACGGTGTCAGCAGGTGAGGCTCGACAAAGAACCGCGGATCGGGCGTCTGCACAAAGTATGAGACACCGAGTCGCCGAACCTCGCCAGCCATGAGCCGTTGTGAGTCGAGGTCACCGAGGTGTTCGATGACAGAATTGCTGTAGACGAGATCGAATTTCGTGTCGCCCCCCCCCCCCCCCCCCCGCACGACATGTGGCGAGCGTCGCCCTGCATGTACTCGATTTCGGCTGGCAGGTCGGTCGGGCGAGGTTCGAGGTTGAGCAGCGTCAGCCTCGGCATCACCGGCGCGAGCGTCCAGTTGAAGAGCGTGCCGCCAACGTCGAGCACTCGCGTGGAGGGCGTCAACTGGAAGTGGTCGTGCAGGAACTGCATGCGGGCCCGGCGAAAGTGCAGCAGGAACGGCCGGTAAACGTCATGAATGGACGGCATGCATCCTCTATCGTCGTAGCAGGAACAGAGTAACTCGGGCGACAAGGATGGTAAGTCGTGCACCTGTCGGGGACCACACCCAAGGTGACGGTCTGTTGATGATATCGCGACGTTGAAGACGGTGCGTTGGGTCTTCTCCGCGTAATCGCCGCACGACGTCCAACGCCGTCCAACGAGCTCGACAATTCCGCCATGTACAGCCCGCTTCGGCATCGCTGAGCCCGCCGAAACAATCGTTGAATCATTTCCAAACACACTATTGCGGAGTGCTCGTCGGAGTCGTACGGTCTCTGCGACAGGCCGCCGGAATGGGCCTGTATCCGCGAATGATCGTCCTGCCTGAGTGGCATTCACCAGCACCGGAGATCCCTCCATGCGAGTTGCGCTGGAGTTCAACGGAATACAGGTCCGAGGCGCGGCTGCGCTGCGTGAGCCGCTTGTCTGGCCGGTGTGGTTCGCCGTCGATGGCGATGCGATGCGAGCGCTGCTCGGCGACGTTACAGCGTCGTCGTGGGTGCATGCGCCGGGACCACAGGCGGGCGCCGATACGCTCGGATGGAATCGTACTCTCGTACCATCCGGCCTGCCTGAATCTTCATCGGGTGTGGGGCTGGCACTGCTCTATACCGAGGGCGGGAAGTCGAGCGCCGCGACGCGTGCTCAGTACGAAGCGTTCTCCGAACGGGTGCGTGAGATTGCGCTGGACGCTGCCGCCGAGGCGAGCGGGCTGACATCGTTGTTTCCCTTCCGTGGCGGGGCGCGATTGCGCACTCCGAACATCGACCAACTCAGGAAGGGAGTCGAGCACGACATTCTGTTGTCACCGGAAGCGGACGGCGACGCATCGAACGACGATGCGGCTGCAGCCTTCGCCTATGTGGCGCGGCTGCTGGCGCCTCTCGCGCCCGGCAATCCCGTACAGCGTGACGAGGTGACGCCGCCAGCGACGCCCGTTGAGATCGATCCCCGGATCATGCACCCCGTGCGGCCGATCGCTCCGTTGCCGCCTTTTCTGCCGGGCCTTGAGACGCTTCCCGGAAGAGTGCAGCCAATCCCCGGAAGAATGCAGCCAATTCCCGGGAGAGTACGGCCAGCCCCTGGAACAGTTCGGCCGGTCCCCGGGGGAGTTCGGCCAGCCCCCGCTGCTCGCCCGCTAGACGAGGGGACCGTCGCCGCATCGCTCATCCAGTTCTGGCCCGTCGCCACGGACGCCAGGCCCGGCATAGCCGACATTCGCCGCGCCCTCCCGACCCGCACCAAGCTGCGCGATACGCTGAGCGCATCGCTCACCCTCAACGGCCGCCTGCGCCGGGAGGGATGAGATGACCTTCGTGCGCGGCGCCACCATCCTCGATCTCATTGCCCAGGTACCGCCCGGCGCGCAGGGATTCGTGCCCGATGCGGTCCAGCAGTTCATGGAACTGCTCAACATCGCCGACCTGACAACTCGCACGTCAGGCGCCTTCTTCGTACACGAAGGTCGGGTGAACTCGGCCTCCGATGTCGGTCTCGCCCTCGGCCCCGACTTCCCGGTCGAGATTCCAGGGCTGAACGTGGGCGTGCCGTTCCAACTGGGTTGGGTACGCTCGACAACCGGTGGCGCAAACACCGATCTGGAGGGCGAGCCCACTGGCTGGGTGCTCGATCTGGTGCTCGATCGTGTCGCCGTCGTGATCCCGTTCGGTAAGCCCGGTGAAGTGATTCCGGCGTCTCCATCATCGCCCGCTTTCATGCGTGCGGCGTCGGGTGATAGCAGCCGGGTGAAGCTCTATGCGCGCGGCGTATTGCGCATCGAAGGCGGCGCGTCGGGCACCAAGGTACGGCTGATCGCTGACCCTGATCCGCTCATCCCGACTACGCCCAGCGGTATGGTGATCGAGACGGGCTTCTCGCCGCCGGACCTGCTGCTTCACGAAAGTGGTTTCGGTCTCACGGTCGACCAGGTAGTGCTCGACATGACCGATGCTTTCACGCCAGTCGACATCACGGCGCGCGAGCACGGCCCGGATTTCGAGGGGCTCTCCATTCGGCAGGCGAAGCTCTTCTTCCCGCGCAACATCCCGTTCATTGGCGATGTGAGCATGGGCGTCAACGATCTGCTCGTGGGATGGAAGCCGACCACGTCGCTCCAGGGCGAGGCGCAGTTGGAGTTCGGTGTGCCGCTGGGCGGGGCGCTCGAACTTCACTTCTATCAGGAGATCGAGGGGCACGTCGTCGACCTCGGCGGGCTCTCCGGAGCTGGCCGCTCGCACACCGTTACCGTCCATGCGGAAACGGGGCCCACGGCCCGCATCATTGCGCGCTTCCCGACACCCAGCACCAGCGCGTCATTCTTCCGTCCCGACGGTCAGCTCGCGCTCGGCGCGGACTCCGGCTGGTTCGATGTACCGATGTCGCCCGGCGGACCAACGATGGTGGTCTTCCAGCATCAGCCGGATGCCGACGGCAACATGGTGTCTACCGAGCACACCTTTGCCTTCGTGCGCTCCACCGACACCACCGCATTGCTGCCGCACATCCACGTGCGCTACGCGAACACTGGATACTCGCACGAGTTCGACGAGGTAGTCTTCCTTCGCGGTCCGGGCCTGGAGCTGGATTTCGTGCGGTTCTCAGCCATCCAGCCGCCTGACGAGCCCGGACACTCCTGGACCGACGAGGATCGCGACGGCCTGCGCTGGAAGTGGGAGAGCAACGGTAGCACGCGCAGCGGCAAGGGCATGGAATTCGACCTCGACGTTGGCTGGTCGCAGGGAACGCACACGGTCACCCTCACCGACCGGCACGAGAAGGTGCGCCGCTGCCGCATTGAAGCGGTGAGCATGGGTCCGCTGTTTGTGGGGTACCGCACTGGGAATGTGCGGCAGGTGCTCCTTGCCCACAACGTTCCCGCGGCCATACGAGCGGTGGAGAACTCGTGGGACCTGATGGCGTTCCATGCCACCGACGCGCGCAAGACAGCCTCTTCCGCGGCGACGCTGAGCGGAGGCTTGCTCACGGTGCCGGTGGGCACTCTAGCCGAGGTGACGATCGGCGAGAATACCGACCCCACCGAGCCAACAACGCCTCCGCCGCCCACGACGTTTCCGGTGTGCCATCTGTTCGTCGGCATGAACTTCAATGACAACACTCCCATGTCGTGGAGGCGCATCCATGGGTCCGCGGCGCTCCCCTTTGGGCCGCCCAGACCGTACCCGCGCTATATCGGGACTAGCGAGCAACTGCATTCGCCAGACGACGCGCTCATCGGCTCACCGCCCAGCACTTCCGACATCACCGACTGGGTAGCTTCGCTGCCGAGCGACACGAAGTTCATCGTCATCGGTAGATGCTGCGACATCAAGAGCGCGACGGAAAATCGGAATCGCGACCTCGCCAACGAGCGCTATACGAAGGGGCACGGCATGCTCGTCGCTGCCGGTGTCGATGCATCGCGTATCCAGGGGATCGGTGAGCAGGGTACGGTGCCCGGACCCGACGGCGCGGCATACGCCAGCGCGACAAACTTCGCGCCGACTGGGCCGGTCCGTGCCGAGATAGACGAGGCCTGGCGAATTCGCGAGGACTACGACGATTCTACTCGCGCCAGTTGGGGCGATACGCAATCAAGACCGGAGCGGATAGCGGCGCGCGGCGTGGACATATACGCGATCGTCACCAACCCGGCCACCACACCGCCAGTTCCGGATAGCGGCGAGGCTGCCACCCGCGGCGCCGCCCTGATGCGCGCGCTCGTGCCGGGCGAGGACCCTGAAACCACTGCTCCGCACGATCCTAGCACGCTGCAACCGTCCTATCGCTTTGAGGCGAAGGCCGTCTGGGATTCACCGAGCATTGTGAACGGCGTGGACTGGGTGCCCACGCTCGCCCAGCTCACGCTGGAGTGGGCGTCAACCGACGTGCAGGTACCTGGACTGTCGGACGGCAATACCATCGCGCCGAGGAATCCCAATCCGGACACCGGTCCGGACCTCTGGCGCATCATTGCTCGCTTTACCACCGACCAGCGCAGCGGCCAGACTTCGTTCCTGCTCTCGCTCGACTCCATGGGCGATTCCGACGGGCTGTTCGCCATCGTGCAGCCCGATGCCGCGAGTCGTGTTGACGAGACGGTGGCCGTGACTCTGGCTCTCGCGCCAGCACTGCTGGGCGGCATCACGACCGATGACCCGGCCGGCGCCGGCGTGCGCGTGGCCGCCCTCATCGCCGCTGCCGCCGCCGCGGCGGAGCTCAAGCTTGATGGCGAGCACGTCATCAAGGACGGCAAGGTCATCGTCGAGAAGCTGGAGGGAGAGGTACGCCTGCGGGCGATCGACGCCAGCGAGGGGATGAAGGTTCGCCTGAGTGTGGACTACACGGCGTCGTTCGGGGTGAGCGCGAATCTGGGCGGCGCGGTGGGCGTGTCGACAAGCGAACCGATCAAGGTCCGCTACAAGAACGTGGGACTGGAGTACGAGCACGACACTACCAAGCCGATGCTCGAGCGGGTGCGCTTCGTCTTCGAGGACGCACAGTTTGAAGTGGCCGATCCCGGCCGTTGGGCCATCACCGGCGCGCTCGGCAAAATGCTGGGTATCACGGCGATCCGTGTCGGTGCGGGCTCCATCTGGGTTGAGGTAGACATAGAGTTCGCCCTCGACCTGGGCGTGGTAAAGATCTCCCGTACGACGATCCGGCTGGAGATCGATACCGACGTTGAACCACCGTCAATCTCGGTGGGTATCCGCGGCATCAAGGCGTCCATCGATGTGCCGGCAGCGGTGAAGGGCGTCGGCGAACTGGTGATCCTGCCGGACGGATTCGGGGCGAGTATCGAGCTGGACATCATCCCCGCCAAGCTCAAGGCGTGGGGTAGCTTCGTCTACCGCGACCCGAGCATGGTGCACATCGAGGGCGGTGTGCAGTTCGCCACTGGCATCCCGCTGGGCAGCACCGGGCTCGGCCTGTTTGGCTTTGCTGGTCGCTTCGTGGCCAACGGAACGCGCAACCTCGATGGCCTCAGCGCGACCGACGTCTACGCCCGCGAGGTAGGCTGGCACAAGCGTCCGGTGCTCCAGAAGTACAACCCGCAGCCCAACCAGTTCGCTGTCGGCTTCGGCGCGATGGTGGGCACGCTCCCCGACTCCGCGTTCACGTTCAGCGCCAAGGGGATGCTCACGATCGGCTTCCCCGACATCTCGGTCGTCTTCTCCATTGAGGCGGTACTGGTGAAGCCGCCGGTGGGTGGGGCGGAGGAGGATCGCTCCAGTGTGTCCGCGGGGAGCGGGCTGCAATTGCTGGGTATCGTCTCCATCGATCCGACAGCGATCGGCGTCGCCATCAGCGCCGATTACGTGATCCCGGGTGTCCTCAAGCTGCAGGTGCCGGTGGGCGCCTTCTTCCCGCTGCAGTCGAGCGCGCAGGGCGGCTACGTGCGCGTGGGTTCCGACGGTGGCGATGACCGGCCCGACCGACCGGTCACGGTGCAGATTCTTCCCGATGTCCTGGACCTGCGAGCGACGGCGTTCTTCATGGTGGAGGAGCGTCACCTCCGGAAGCTGGGCAAGGTCGACACGCTCAACTTCGAGGGGTTCTCGATTGGAATGGGCGCCGGCCTGAGCGTGAAGTGGGGCGGCGGCTCCATCTACCTCAAGGCGTCCATCTCCGTGCTGGTCGGGTTGGGTACGCGACCGTTCATACTCGCCGGCGCTCTGTACGTGTCGGGCGAGCTTCGCCTTGTGATCATCAGCATCAGCGCCTCGGGCGAGCTCGAAGCGTTCATCACCGACGATGGGTCGCAGCTCAAGGGCAAGTTCTGCGGCAAGGTGGATTTCTTCTTCTTCAGCGTGAAGGGCTGCGTCGACTTCACGGTCGGCTCCACACCAGTTCTGGCGGCGCCCCCCGCCGACCCGCTTGTGACCAGCCTGGTGCTGGCCGACAAGTTCACGCGCGTTGTTGGCGCGGGTCAGGATGCGCTGGCCGGGTTGGGTGACGCGCAGACTGCCTGGCCGGATACGGTGCCAGTGCTGCGATTTGCTCACCGTGTGCGGTCCAGCATCCCGAACCCGACCACCGGGTTCACTCCCACCCCCAGTCAGGGCTGGGGCGGTGTGGAGTGGTCGGGCACGAGTCGCGTACGCTACCTGTACGAACTGCAGGCAGCAGGGCTCGTGAAGATTGAGACGAATGGAAGCGAGACGGTGCTCGACACGCACGACTGGCCGGCGGTTTGGTGGATGCCCACCTTCCGTCCCGCCGTGCCCGGGGTGGGCAGCACGCCCGCCTCCAGTCACGAAGGGTGGGACCTCGCGCTCCTGCGTTGGGATCCGGCACCCTGGTCGCGAGTGCACACTGAAGGCGGCGAAGGGTTGTCGTCCGACCCGGCCGATAACCTTGGCCGCGTCTGTGATCCGGCCCCTCGCCCCACTCGATATTGCGTGCTTGGCGGAACGGGGAAGCGAATCACCCAGGAGCGTGTGCAGTTCACGGCGCCGCCCAGCGGCCAGACGCCGTACTCGCCCGACTTCTTCGTGGCCGGTCTGGAGGGCGTACCGCCCACCCTCCCGGTGTCTGCGCTGGCCGCACTGGCCACCATTTTCGGCTTCTCCTTTGAGCCTGGGATGAGCGGCGCGCTACCGACTCCGATGCTGCCCACCGGCGAAACGGCGGCGATCGCGAACGCCTGGCGGTTGCCTCGCTACACCCGCGCCTCGATGACGGCGCTGAGTCTGGGCATCCAGGGTACGTTCGTACCCGAGGTATCGGAGCCGGAACTAATCCTCGCCGTATGCCTCACCGTGCCGGACATTGGCAAACGCGAGACGACCTGCCTCTACATGGAACAGCTCAAGCGTTACGGGCGATTCAGCGGCCGCGATATCAGCATCGGCGCCGTCAAGTTCAGCGCCGGACGTGGACTGCTTGGTGTGGCCAATAGCTTCCCGATCAACAAGCCGGACGGCGATCAGGAGCTGACCTTCACTGAGGGTGTGCTCCAGGCAGTACTGCCCACGGAGACCGATCGCGTCTCGTTGGAGATCGGCGCGCTCGTGGAAACGACAATCAATGCGTACGGCCTGAACCGTGACGGTAGGGTCATGGCGCAGGAGACATCTCGGGGCAAGGTGGGCGCGGTACACACGATCACTCTGCGTGGCGTTGGTATCACGTCGGTGCAGATCAAGATGAGGCCTGGTGTGGGACACCTCATCAGCTTCTGCTACGATATCGACGCTTTCGTGGATGAGCAGAAGATCGTGGAACAGATCATGTCCATGTTCCAGCCCCTCGCCCTGTCGGGAAGGGAGAATCGCAAGGGAGTGCCGCAACTGCCGCTGCCGATCGTGATCGGAACGACCCAGGGCAAGGGACAGCCGTGGCCCGGCGAGCTGCTGAGCGTGTCGGTGAAGGGGCGGCATGGCTGCGCATACGTGCGCTACCGGCCGCGTATGTCGGGACCGTGGACCGCCTTCCAGGTTATGCCCTATCCCTACTTCGATATCGGCCTGGTGCGCGTCTGTGGTATAAGGCACGACGCCATCGTTGCCGCCGACAATGACGATGCCGCGCGCGACGAACTGCGGGACGCCTGGAACGACGCTGCCGACGCTGGTGGTGGCGGCGGTGGTGGTGGTGGTGACGGGGACGACGCCATTGATCGCTACAAGTTGCTGGACCCCGGCACGCGCTACGCCGTGCAGGTGAAATATCGGGCCGCGGTCTGGGTGGGCACCGAGCCCACTCAGAATCCTCCGTCGGCGTCGACGCTCGACTTCGGCACGCCGCCGGCCGGCGTCACCGTTACTGAACACGCGCCACGCTTCTACTTCCAGACGGCCGGTGTGGGTACGCTACCCGATGCCCAGCTCCGGGACTTCGCCAAGCAGGAACTGTTCGATCCGCGCGCCCTTGCCCGCTACCTGCGGGGCTTCGATCCGGTGGCCGAGGTGCCGTCACATCTGCGCGCCGACCCCATGCTCGTCTGGTTCGAGGTGGAGTGGGTCGAGGACCTGCTCGACCGCTATGGCTATGCGCTAAAGGTGATCGTGCGACGTACCGATCCGCCGCCCACACCGCCATCGGGAATACCACCGGTGATCATGCCCCTGCTGCAGCCGTTGGTGTGGACCGGACTGCCGTTCGAGCTGCGTAACCTGGCGGACCAGCGCCTCATCACCGCGGCGGTGGCCACACCGTGCCTGGAAGACGCACCGGTGGATGGTGCAACGCTGCAGGTGACAGCTGACCTCGTACCGCAGGCGCGTTACGATCTCGTCGTACAGGCAGTGCCGTTGGCTGGCGGTGACGGTATAGACATCGGGCTCTCGCACTTCCGCGCCTCACGCTACAGCGACGTCACCGAGCTCATCGAGGCCACCGGCTTTGGCTTCACGACACCCAATCCGTTTTATCCGCTGGACGTGCTGGTGACCGGCGCGCTTCCGTCTGACGTACAACTGGCCGACGATGAACTGTTGGACGCGGCGCTCACCGCCATCGGCCTTGATCCGTTCGCACCGGCCACCGGACCGCGGTCGGTGGCCCTCTGGCTCGAGGTCGGCACGGACTGGCGGTTGGTAGGACTGCTCCTGGATAGCGACGAGGCGTTGCTGCGCGCTCCCCGGCTGATCGATGCTGTGAGCAACCCTCCGCGTCTCAACATTCTCGACGCGAGCATCCCGGGCATACCGTCTACCGAGCCATCCACGCTCGTGCCGGTGCGCTCCAACCAGTCGGCGACGCGCGTGCTGCTTGCCTCCTCACCCGGTATTGAGGTACCGGAGTTGGCCAGTCTGCAGCTACGCATCACCGAACCGGCCGGGACCCGAATCGCCTCCCGTAGCATCAACCCCATTCCGCTGGTCGTCCTGCAGGAGCGGACATGAGCGCGCTACCTCCACGTTGGGCCATGGGCGCCTCCGGCATTGATGGCGCTGGCGACCCCCACCTCACCGACGGCATCCATCTCAGGGTGTATGTAGCGCCACAGCTCGGACTGCCGGTCTGTCCATTCCTCGTCTATCGCGTGGACGCGAACATCGCCGAGGATCTCGTAACGCGAGGTACGCGCACCGGCATCGCCTGGGTGGATGCGTACGGACGCGTGCTCACCCTCCCGTTCACCGTCACGCCGGACAACCCGGTCACCGGCCACCTGTTGCGCAATGCCGGCGAGGTGGCGATCGCGGTGGCCGTACAGGGCGGGGGGAACTTGCGTATGCCGGACCTTACGCACCGTCAGCCAGATTCGACTGGGGCAGGTGACGGGCTGGTCGTATCGGCCTATGTCGATACGACGGCTGGCCGCCGCTTCATCGCCGAGCGCAGCGTGTCGCCGTACACCGTGGCCGGCTCGCACATTGACGGTGTGGTGATCTCGGGGCAGGGTGTGGTGCGTGCCGCGGCCTGGGTAGCCGCCGACGTGAGCGTGGTGGAGAAGTTGAAGCCGGTCGACCTCCTCGGCCTGCCTTTCGAGTCGGCACCGCGCTACCAGGGCCTGCCGTTCGCCCGCGAATTCGCCGAGAAGCGGGTGCGCCGTGGTGCACCGCGGCGGATGGGGCTGCACGACGATCCGACCGTCGCCTCGGCGGCGCTCGCGTCGCCTGCTACCGACAACGACGAATGGAAGCGCGTCGAGCCGCTCGCCCTTGAGATCGAACCGTACGTCAAGCAGCTGCTTGTGGATATGTCAGCGCACCAACACGATCTGGGCAGCACGATCCCGCTGGACGAAGGTGTCACCAGCGGTGCCACCGTCGCCACGGCAGAACTCAACAGCCTGGATGCGGTGCTATCCGGCACAGCGGATCCGGGCATGGCGCGTTGGCTGGGCTTCATGAACGTGTACGACCCCGCGGATCCACGGCCCTTCGAGCTCTATTTTATTCGCGGTTTCGTCGCCGTCGACCAGTCGAAGCTCGATCTTGCCCAGCTGATATCGTTGTTCGTCGCCGGCGGTCCGATGACCGCGCCAGCGAATGTGATGGCACTGCCCTTCGCGGTGCCGCACATGTCGGCCGACGGGCTGCCAGTGTACGACTTCACCGTGCCACTGTTGGTCTTCCGCGGTGTGCCTTCCTCGCGTCCGACGGCACCAATAGTAGGTACGCCCCTACTGCCTGCCGAGCAGGTGGGGGTGAGCGGTACGACTCAGGCGCTACCGACAGGCGACGCGCTCGGCACATGGGTACCAGAGGTGTTGCCGCCAGCTGCGTTGCGCGAGATAACTCTGCCCCTGTCTGGGCTCACGGCAGCGCCAACGTTGGCGGTGGCTCGCCGCAACAGCGGCGCCGGTCCGATCGTTAGCCTAAACGCTCGGCACCCGAACACCCGACGCGCCCTCGCCCTCGTGCCCACAGTTCCCGATGGCGCCACTGAGGGCGGTTGTGGCCGCTATGCCGACGACACGTCGCCGCCGAACGAGGTGGAGTACAGGATCGCGCAGGCCGACTGGTGGGGCCGGTGGAGCGACTGGGGCATCCGAACCGTCGCCGCCAAGCCGCGCACCCTGCCGCCCGCGCCGGTGCTGTCACTGGAATACGAACTGGCCGATAAACTGCCGCTCAACGACACGCCGCGCTTCGGCACCCTTCGCGCCGCGCTCATCATGCCTCGCGTGGACGACCTCGCCGCCGGCAGCCGACTGCTGGTGGGCGCCCGCGTCTCGGGTACAGTGGGTGGCGTGACGGTCAACGAGGAGGTGGATCTACCAGCGACGCATCCGGCCAAGTTCTACGTCACCGTCACACCGCCGGCCGGCATGATAGCACGTACCGGGAGCGTGGAGGCGAAGCTGGTCGCTCACTGGTTCGACAGCGAGGGCTACGGCGATCCCTCCGAGGAGCAGCGCAAGGTGCTGGTGGATCCACGCCCGCCCGCTGCCCTCGTCATGGACCCGACGCTACGCTACAGCGCCCGCCCGGACGCCGTGGGTCGGGCACGGGTGGTGTTGTCCTGGACCGGTGCCCCCAACGCCCGTTACCGCGTCTACACCACCGACGAGACGCGGCTCCGCTCGGCGCTCGCCGAGCGGGGTGCTGCCGGGAATGCCGCCGCCGCAGCGGTGGTCACGGCCGTTGACGCCGCGCCCGACGCCGCATACCGCGGCGCCGCCTGGAGCGACCCTGCACATGCGGCCGTCTTCACGCGTGATCTGTTCACCAACCTTACCGACGAGCCGCTCCACGGCACTGCGCTACGCTACCCGCACGACCTCTCGGGTTCCCTGCGAGTGCTGGCATTCTTCAAGATCGTCGCGATCAGCGAACAGAACGTGGAGAGTGAGTTCACCGCGGCGACACTACTCCCGGTGGCGGTTCCATCGGGCGGACCACCGCCGCGTCCATTGCTCGACCTGGTGGAGTTCACCGACGAAGGAGAGGCCCACTTCACGGCCACCGTCGTTCGCGGACCACAGCCGGCGGCTCGCTGGCGGCTGCGGCGGAGCGTGGCCGACTCTGACCCGCTGCGCATGCCGATCGTGGCCGAGGGTGACGTACCGGCGCCCGCGCCAGACGCTGACCCAGCCACCGACGGACCGCAGGAGATCGATCTAATGGATGCCGGCACGGATCGATTCGCTGAGGGTTCGCTCCCGCCGTGGACGCGCATGTCATGGCGTGTCGAAGTGCAGGCGCCACCACCCCCGGGTACCACCCAGCCGGGGGAGTGGAGCCCGGCCAGTGGAGCCGTGAGCTCAGCATTCATCCCGGCTGATCCGCCGGCTGCCGCCGCGGACCCCGCGCTCGCCGTGAGCGGTACCGACGCCAAGATCAGTTGGCAGCACCCCGAGCGACTCCGCCGCGGCGCCATGGGCGGTTACCGCTTCGACGTCTATCGCCGTCTGCCCGAGGGTCGCGAGACCCGCATTGGAACCGTGCTCGCCGACGACCCGACGGCGTCCACGGGCACCGATCTGGCCCGCACCTTCCACTTCGTGGACGATGTGGGCGGCGACTCGCCGGTCGGCACGAGCTGGCGTGTCGTCACGCTGGATCCCGGCGGCCGACTGAGCGCACCGTCCACCACCGTGACGAGGAGCTGACGGATAATGATTACCCTCACTCCGTCCCCGCGCAGCCTGGGCCTACACAGTCCCGTGCTGGGGCCCTGGTTCTCCGTTGACACGGTCCAGCTTCCCCTTCCTGACGCCGACCTGGCGGTGCCGCTCACCCTGGGCGCCGACGTGGAGTGGCGCCCGCCAGCAGCGGGCATTCTCTCCTTCTATACGGCCAGCGACCCGCGGCCGCTCGGCCTGGCTCACCTGCGCGGACCGGACGGGCTGGCCTTCACCCAGGACCGGCTGATCGCTACCTACGAACTCCTGCCTCAGACATCGGAGCGGCTGGGTGCGCTCATGCGTACCCTTCCAACGCTTGGTAACCCGACAGTTGCAGATCGGGCAACGCGACCAATAATTCGCACGATGGCGCTAGAGATAGTTGATGCTGTCGCTGATCTGTCGTGGTTTGACGGCCGATTGCCCTTCCTGTACCCTGGCACCGTCGACACCGCCACGAAGAAGCTCGAGTACCTGGGGCTCGCGTCCGGCGGCGCTGGGCTTGGCAACGGGGCGGCGCCCATGCGCGACCCGTTCCGGCCCGGCGAGACTGACGACGAGTCGCAGTTCCTGCTCAAGTTCCCCACTAACACCGCGGTGCGGCTCTGGGCCTTCGACCGTCTGGGACACGCCGTGGACCCAGGCGCTGCGGCCTGCTGGTGGCTGTACATGGGGACGCATGCGACCAACGGCTTCGCGGAGCTGTTCGCCGACGGGGTTGATACCCGCACGGCGCCCGTAGCGACGGACTCGGACCGGCTAACAGTGCAGCTCGTGAACCCGTTTGGCGGGCCGCTGCTGGGCCCGGAGCTCGCTCGCGTCACGGTGGGAGGTAGCGCGGCCGGTACGGGTGCGATGCGCTTCCACGACGGGACCAGTTCGGGCGCCGTAGATCTCTCCTTCGCCGCTGCTCCGGCTGGTGCTCCAGACGACTTCCCGCTGCCTCGGCTCGCCGTGCTGCCTGACGGACGCTTTGGCGACAGCGCGTCGCTGTTCAACGGCGGGCCGATCGACCCGATCCTCCGGCGGGATCACGCCCGCGTGGCCGTCGTGAGCATCGAGCACCATCTCACCGGCCAGCCGCGACACGCCGACGGCGGTGCACCCCAGCCGGAGCGCACCCGTGCCGCCGACCAGGAGCGGGTGACCACGCGCATCCTCGTGGACCGCGCCACGCGTCCCGGTCTGTTGCGAACACCGGACGACGTGGCCGCGACGGCCATGGAGGCGCTCGGGCTGCAGGACGGCGGTGCGGCCGTGCCCTCGGGTCTGGTGGCGTCGGCGCTCACCCTGGACTGGGGACCGGTGACCGGGACGCTACCCGATATCCCGGCGCCCGACTCGCTCACCCTTACCGCTCAGGCGCTGGTAGGCGGTGGTACCGACGCCAGTGGAACCGTGGCCGGTCAGCGGGCGCTCCTGACTGTTGATGTGGGTAGCGATGCCGCGGGTGCCTGG
>CAJDWZ010000078.1_pt1 | contig 17504 bp, 15 predicted proteins | sample 7391701 | NCBI WGS metagenome assembly CAJDWZ01 (sample SAMEA7055744, study PRJEB34461) | soil metagenome | biome: terrestrial ecosystem; feature: Peninsula; material: soil | place: Antarctica | collected 2016
GGCGACCGCCTTCGCCGAGGCCGTCGCACGCCACGAGATTGCACCGTCCGCGCCCAACGAGGTCGTGGTACCGATCGCATCCCTCTTCTTCGCTGACGACGGACCGCGCATCGTGCGACAAACCGCCGCACCGGTGACGACGGCGGCCGATCGTTTCCGACTCGAGTCAGCGGCCGCCGCCGAACATCTGCGACGGCTCTGCGGTGAGGCCCATCGAGAAGTCGGGAGCGAAGAGGCTCGTCCGGAGGCAGGTCTGGCGACGGGCCGGGTGTCGGCGCTCCAGACAGCCGCTGATTCCCTCTCTGACCTGGCTCACAGCTACGGCTACGACGAACTGGGCGAGTCGCTGTCGCGCGCACTGGCTGGCCTGGATCCGACAGATGCTCTGGCGCTCGCCGCTGGCGATGCCGTGGGCGCCCTGCTCATCGCTCAGCGTCGGCGCGTGGACGACCTCGCCCGCCGCATCGGCGACCTTGCCGCAGGACGCACCCTGGGATCGCTGGTAGCCCTCGGCTACGCCCCCCTCGGTCAGCCGCGAGCCACTCCCGTGGTCACGACGGCCCAGCAGGCAACCGCAGCGCCCGCAGCGCCCGCAGCTGCTCCGGTGGACGCTTCGCCAGAAGAATGGCGCGGCCAGACCACCGCGACGCCGGCACCCACTCCAGAACTCGAGGCGGAGCCCCACCCCGAGCCGGCTCCAGTTGGCTGGTCGGAGTCAGAGCCCACCGCTGGCCCAACCCCGACATCCGTCCCGGAGACCACGCCGGCACCCACGCCTGAACTCCAGGCGGAGCCCCTTCCCCAGCCGACTCCAGTTGGCTGGTCGGAGTCAGAGCCCACAGCAGTCCCAGCCCCGACATCCTTCCCGGCGACCACGCCGTCAGAAGCAGTTCACGAGGCGGATCCAGCCGACGTCGAGCACACGCCCGCCACCGCTCAGGATGGGCTGACGGCGGCGCGCGAGACTCCGGTGGACGAAGAAGTTGCGATTCCTTCCGGCGCCGACCGGCCGACCGGGCGCGATCTCCACGCACTATTGGCCAGCAGTATCGCCGGCTTCGAGCGGATGCCCACGCCCACTGAAGCCGCCGCTGCCAGCCCAGGTGACGAGCGAACCGCCCACGCATCCACGAGCACGATCACGGGATCGAGTTACGTGGCTGTCGGCGAGCAGGACAGCGAGCAGCCGGTGCCGGTTGAGGTTCTGCTCTACCGAGGCCGCTCGGCATTGGGCAGGGCACTCGAACTGCGCGACGAGATCCGTCGACAGGGTGGCACGCCGCCCGCCGAGCAACTCGACGAGCTGTTCGACCTCCTGGATCTTGCGGCGACCGCCTGAGCGGCATCCGAAAGTCATGAAACCAGGTTTTCGCGGCGCGCTCGGCATCGTGTTGAGCGTGGCGCTCCTCGTCTTCGCCCTGCGCGAGGTCTCGCTTGCCACCGTCTGGGGCGAGCTGCGACGCGCCGACCTCGCGCTCTTCGCCCTCGCCACACTGCTCGCCACCATCACCTTCCCCCTCCGAGCTTTTCGCTGGAGGGTGATTCTGTGGCCGGCGGCACCGGCGATCCCTCGCGGGCCGCTCTGGAGAGCCACCGCTATTGGCGCGATGGTCAACAACGTCGTCCCCGTTCGAGCCGGAGAGGTGGCGCGCGCCTACGCCATCACGCGTGAGGAGCCTCGCGTCTCCTTTGCCGCTTCCTTCGCCAGCCTGGCCGTCGATCGACTCTTCGACGCCATTGTCGTCCTCCTCCTGCTCCTGCTGGCAATGCTCGACCCGGTCTTCCAGGCCGGGGTGGCCGCTGGCGGACGTGGTTTGGTGACCGGAGCGGCGGTCACGGGTGCGATGGGGATTGGTGCGCTCCTCGTCATCCTCTATGCGATCGTCGTCCTCCCGGATCGGCTGATCCGGCTCTACGAGCTGTTTGCCCGCCGCGTCGCACCACGTTTCGAGGAGCGCGGCCGCGTCGCCCTGCGAGCGTTCGCCGATGGGCTGGGCGTACTACGCCACCCAGGCCGCTTCCTCTCCGTACTCGCCTGGACGACCCTCCACTGGTTGGTCAACGCGCTCGCCTTCTGGATAGGCTTCAAGGCGGTCGGTATCGATGTGCCATTCAGCGCCGCTCTGCTCGTCCAGGGGTTGATCGCCGTCGCTGTGGCCCTGCCCGCCGCGCCAGGCTTCTTCGGCGTGTTCGAACTGGTGGGCAAGACGGGACTTGGCTTCTACGGAGTTGGCGGATCCCGATCACCGTCATCGGAGCCGTCTACTTTGCCCGCATGGGAGTGCGGTTGGGTGAGATGGGACGGAAGACGGCAGCTGCGCCAGGCCATACGGCCATGGTCGACGAGGAAGTCGGATGAGGGGTGCAAGGCTGGTGGCGCAGGCGAAGATCAACCTCTTCCTGCGCATTCTGGCCCGGGAGGCTTCTGGCTTTCACTCCCTGGAGACCCTCTTCCAGCGTCTAGACCTCGGGGATCTAGTCACCGTGCGGTTGGACGTGACCGGTCGCAGTCTCGACTGCCAGGGCGCGGAAACCGGACCAACAGAACGCAACCTGGCCTGGCGCGCAGCCATGGCCTATGCCGACGCCACGGGCTGGCCGCCGAGATTCGCGATAGAGGTCGAGAAGCACATCCCGGTCGGTGGTGGCCTGGGCGGTGGCAGCGCTGACGCTGGCGCCGTCCTGCGCCTGTTCGACCATCTCGCGCCCGAGCCCATCGGTCAGTCCCGGCTCCTTCAGTTGGCGGTGCGTCTTGGCGCCGATGTCCCCTTCCTGACCAGCACCACTCCGCGCGCCCTCGGCTGGGGCCGCGGTGAGAGATTGCTCGCCCTGCCCGCCCTGGACGCCGTGCCGGTGCTCCTGCTTGTCCCGCCGGTGAGCGTGACGACTGTCGACGCCTTTCGCTGGCTGTCCGCGGCGCGAGGCGGTGAGGACGCCGGCAGACTTGATCGCTTTCCGGAAGCGAGGCAGCTTTCCGTTTACAGTCTGGATAGCTGGGAGTCGCTGGCGGCCATTGCCGGCAACGATTTTGAGGCTCCGGTAGCTGCCCAGCTTCCCCCCGTGGCGACGCTCGCGGGACTCCGAGATGAACTCCGAACGCTGCCGGACGGCGGCAGTGCGCTACTCTACGCCATGACAGGTTCCGGCTCCACCTGGTTCCTCCTTTCCGCATCCAGACAGGCCGTTGAGGCCTCCGAACGACGTGCCGGCCAGTTGACGGGAGTCAAGCTGATCCGCACTCATACATCTGGACACGTTGTCGAGCCGGAGCCGATAGAGTAGCTTTTCGGCCGGTCGCTGCCCCCTCGTCCAATGGCAGGACATCGCACTTTGGATGCGAGAATGGTGGTTCGAATCCACCGGGGGCAATTCTGGCAAGCCTCGGCGCGCCACACGCACGATCGTAATTTCACCTCCGGGCCAACCTTCGTTAGCTTGGAAGGCTTTGCCTGATCTGCCCTTATGTTCCGTCACGAACGAACCTTGCAAGGATTCAAGCTTCTGTCCGGAACGGCCAATCGGCCGCTCGCCGAGGAGATCGCCAAGCACCTCGGCGTGGACCTGTGCCGCGTCTCGCTGTCGCGCTTTGCCGATGGCGAGATCTTTGTTCGCATCGACGAGAACATCCGCGGAGCGGACGTCTTCATCGTCCAGCCGACCAGCGCGCCAGCGGAGAATATCCTCGAGCTGCTCCTCCTGATCGATGCGGCACGGCGCGCTTCGGCCGCTCGCATCACCTGTGTGATGCCCTATTACGGATATTCGCGACAGGACCGTAAGGATCAGCCGCGGGTGGCCATTGGCGCCAAGTTACTGGCCAACATGCTCGAGACCGCCGGCACTGACCGCGTTCTCGGGATCGATTTTCATCAGCATCAGTTGCAGGGTTTCTTCGACGTGCCGGTGGACCATCTCTATGCGGCACCGGTTTTCATCGCGCATTACCGGAAGAAGAATCTTCAGGACCTCGTTGTCGTTGCACCGGACGCTGGCGCGGCCAAGATGGCGCGCGGCTTCGCCAAGCGGCTCAATGGATCGCTGGCCATTGTCGATAAGCGAAGGCCGGCGGCGAACGTCGCGGAAGTAGTGAACGTGGTCGGTGAGGTTGAAGGACGTGACTGTCTGATCACCGACGACATGATCGATACTGCTGGCACCGTCGCCGAATCGGCTCGGGCGCTGAAGCGTCTCGGGGCGCGTGACATCTATGTGTGCGCGACTCACGCACTGCTCAGCGGCCCCGCGGCTGAGCGACTGAGTGCGGCGCCGATCGAGGAAGTGGCAGTGACAGATACCATCATGATTCCCCCGGAGCGGCAGTTTCCGTCGTTGCGGGTGCTGAGCGTTGGCGAATTGCTATCCAAGGCAGTGCGCTACACGCACAGCGACCAATCGGTCAGCTCGCTGTTCGACTGAGCGAGTCGGCCACAGGCCGGGTGAGAGGCGGTCCCGCGGCGATCCGGTGCGGGGACTGAGGGTAACCCGGAGCAGCATCCACATCATTTTTCCGGAATTCAGGTACGAACATGTCCAGCGTACGATTGAACGCTCTTCCCCGCGAGCAGGCCGGCAAGGGTGCCGCACGCGCCCTTCGTCGTGAAGGCCGCGTCCCCGTGGTCATCTACGGGCACTCCCGCAAGTCCGAGTCGCTCTCCGTCGCCACGCGCGAGTTGGAGAGGCTGCTCGGCGAGATCGCTTTCGGAAGCACTGTCATCGAGCTCGCCGTGGAGGGCGGCAGGACGTCGCGCTCGCTCATCCGGGAGATTCAGCGCCATCCCTTCAAGCGCACGATCCTCCACGTGGACTTCCTGGAGCTCGTGGCCGGCGAGCGCATCGCCGTGAAGGTGCCGGTGCTCTACCACGGTGTTCCCGTCGGCGTCCGCATGGACGGTGGGATGTTCGATCCGCTGCTTCACGAGGTTGAGCTCGACGCAGATCCGGGCAACATCCCGAGCCATATTGACATGGACGTTTCGGAGATGCAGATCGCCAGCGTCATGCGCATTGAGGACCTGGCGCTGCCCGAGGGAGTCTCCGTCATTGATGACCCGACGCTGACGCTCTGCACGGTGCGTGCGCCGCGTGTGGTGGAGGCGGTGGAGGAGACGGAGACCGAGGAGACGAAGGAGGAGCCCGAAGTGATTGGGCGGGCCAAGGAAGACGACGAAGTCTGATCTAACCGACTAGCGGCCTCGCCGTGAAGGTCATAATGGGCCTCGGTAACCCGGGGCGTGAATACGAGGGAACGCGCCACAACGTCGGCTGGTGGGTCGTCGACCACCTGGCCGACGTTTGGCATTTCGACGGCTTCCGGCGTGACGGGGATTCCTTCGTCGCGCAGGGCCGGCTGGGCACCACCCAGATCCGGCTTGTAAAGCCGCAGACTTACATGAATTTGAGTGGGCAGGCGCTGAAGCCCTATCTGCGTCGCCCATTCTGGTCCGCTGCTACAGAACTGCTTGTAGTAGTGGACGAGGTAGCACTTCCGCTGGGCAGTTACCGGCTTCGTTCTCGCGGTAGCGCCGGCGGGCACAACGGACTCAAGAACATAGAACGCGCTCTGGGTTCGCAAGATTACTCGCGCCTGCGGATCGGAATCGCCCCGATCGAGGAGCGTCGCGATATGGGCGACCTCGCTGCTTTCGTTCTCGCGCCGTTCGGAAAAATAGAACGCTCCGAGATTATCACCCTCATGCCGCGCTTCACCGACGCCGTCGAAATCTGGCTGCGAGACGGCATCGAGGCAGCCATGAACCAACACAACCGCTAACCGGGACGGACATGAACGACACGGGAACCGGCATGCTCCTGGGCGACGGCACTGCGTCGTACGCCCTCTGGATCGGCCTCGTCGGCCTGATCTTCGCCTTCATTATCTATCGGGGCGTCGTCAAACAGCCGTCCGGATCGACCGCGATGCAGTTCATCGCCGACCAGATTCACGTCGGCGCGATGGCTTTCCTGCGCCGCCAGTACATGGTACTCCTACCGTTCCTGTTAGTCGTCGCCATCCTGCTCTCCCTGGCCCTCGGCTGGGAGACAGGCGTCGCCTACATCATCGGCGGCGTCTGCTCCGTGCTTGCTGGCTATGCCGGGATGATGTCGGCGACGAAGGCCAACGTGAGGACCAGTGAAGCTGCGCGCGCCAGCGGCCAGGCGGCTGCTCTGCGCGTCGCCTTCAACGGTGGTGCCGTCATGGGTCTGGCTGTCGCCAGCCTCGGGCTCGTCGGCATCGGTACCGTCTTCATGTGGCAGACGGGTCGCCTGCAGACCAGCGAAGGGGTACGCCAGTTCGCCGAGATCATCTCCGGCTTCGCGATGGGCGCGAGTTCGATCGCCCTTTTCGCCCGCGTCGGTGGCGGCATCTTCACCAAGGCAGCCGATGTTGGCGCCGACCTTGTCGGCAAGGTAGAGGCCGGCATACCTGAGGATGACCCGCGCAACCCGGCGACCATCGCCGACAACGTGGGTGACAACGTCGGCGACGTGGCTGGCCTCGGCGCCGACATCTTCGAGAGCTACGTCGGCGCGACGATCGCTACCATCGCCCTCGCCGCGACCTCACCGCTGATTGACTCGGCAAACGTCGTGCGGACACGACCTTCGTCGCCGCCGGCCTCTTCCTCATCCTCGCCTACTTCATCACGATCAACATGCCGTTGGGCATGGAGGACAAGGTCACCGGTTACGTTTACCCGGTGGCCGGGCCGTTCTGGGCGGTGCTGGCAGGGTCGTTGGCTGGTATCCTGATCGGGCTCGTGACTGAGTACTACACGGCCGGCAGGCCCGTAATACGGATCGCAGAAGCCTCCGGGACGGGAGCGGCGACTAACATCATCGCTGGCCTGGCAGTCGGTATGGAGAGCTGCATCGGCGCCGTGCTCCTCATATGCGGGGCAATCTACGCCTCGCATTCCTTCGCCGGTCTGTACGGCGTAGCCATTGCCGCCGTGGGCATGCTTGCGACGGTTGGCGTGACGATGACAGTCGACGCATACGGACCTATTGCCGACAACGCCGGCGGTATCACGGAGATGAGCCATCTGGGCCCCGAGGTCCGCAAGATCACCGATGGCCTGGACGCGCTCGGAAACACGACAGCGGCAATCGGTAAGGGCTTCGCCATCGGGTCGGCAGCGCTCACCGCGCTTGCGCTCTTCAGCGCCTACGCCTCGGCCGTCGGTCTCGGCGACACCGGGCTCAACCTGATTGACCCCCTCGTCGTCATCGGTCTCTTCATTGGCGGTGTCATGCCGTTCTTCGTCGGTGCCAGCACAATGACCGCTGTCGGTCGCGCTGCACAGGGCATGGTAGAAGAGGTACGCAGGCAGTTCCGAGAGATCCCGGGCCTGCTCGAAGGAACCGGCGTGCCGGACTCCGCGCGCTGCGTTGAGATCTCCACCAATGCCGCGCTCAAGGAGATGATCCTTCCAGGCGTGGTCGCCGTGCTCGTTCCGGTACTGGTCGGCAAGTTCATGGGCATCGAGGCGCTCGGCGGCTTGCTTGCCGGCGCCACGGTAACCGGTGTCATGATGGCCCTCTTCATGGCTAACGCCGGCGGCGCTTGGGACAACGCTAAGAAGGCGATCGAAGGTGGCCTCATGGGCGGTAAGGGTTCCGAGCCGCACAAGGCCGCAGTGGTCGGTGACACCGTTGGCGATCCGTTCAAGGACACCAGCGGCCCGGCCATGAACATTCTCATCAAGCTCATGTCAGTCGTCAGCCTCGTCCTCGCCCCCTGGTTCATAGCTTAACAACGGCGATAGACCCGCCCAGCCGCGGCCGTAGCTCGTTAGCTTTACGGTTACCCCGTTCGTGGGGCGCGTGGCGGCAGGCAGTAGTCACGTTCGCGGAGCACCCACCGGGTGTTCCGCGAACGTCATCCGTTATACCCAACCCGTGACCCGTTCTCATGCTGAAGCTTGGCATCGTTGGCCTTCCCAACGTCGGTAAGTCGACGCTCTTCAATGCCCTTACCGCCGCCAGCGCGGAAGCGGCTAATTACCCGTTCTGCACCGTGGAGCCGAATGTCGGCATGGTGGAGGTACCCGACGCGCGCCTCGGAAAGCTGGCCGAAGTCGTGCTACCCAAGCGAACCCTGCCTGCGGTAGTCCAATTCATGGACATCGCCGGCCTGGTCAAGGGAGCTTCCCAGGGTGAGGGGCTGGGGAACAAGTTCCTCGCCAACATCCGCGAGACCGACGCTATCGTCCATGTTGTGCGCTGCTTCGAGGATGAGGACGTCACCCACGTGATGGGGAACGTCGACCCGGTGCGCGATCGCGAGGTGATCGAGTTCGAGCTTGCCCTCAGCGACCTCGCGTCGGTGGAGAAGCGGCTCGACAAGACGAGGCGTTCGGCGCGGACCGGTGACCGCGAGGCACAGGCTGAGCTTCCCGTACTGGAGCGAGCCCACGGCTCGCTGAGCGAGGGCAAGGGCCTCTGGGGACTACACCTCTCGCCAGAGGAACTGCTGACGCTGGCGCCGCTGACCCTGCTCACGGTGAAGCCGGTGCTCTACGCAGCCAACGTCACCGATGCCGAACTGACGGGAACCGAGGGCCCTCACCTGCAGGCCTTGCGGGCGGCGGTGGCGGAGTCGGGAGAAAAGGCCGAGGTAGTGGCATTCTCGGCTAAGATCGAAGCTGAACTGGCCGAACTGGCGCCGGAGGACCGGGATGAGTTCCTAACCTCGCTGGGCCTGGAGTCAGCGGGGCTGGACCGTCTGATCCAGGCCGGCTACAACCTGTTGGGGCTGCAGACCTACTTCACCGCCGGTGAGCAGGAGGTCCGTGCGTGGACGATCCATCGCGGCGACACCGCGCCGGTAGCGGCGGGCGTCATCCACACCGACTTCGAACGGGGGTTCATCCGCGCCGAGACCGCGTCCTACGATGACTTCATCGGTCACGGCGGCTGGAAGGGCGCCAGAGAGAAGGGTGCGGTGCGGTCGGAAGGCAAGGAGTACGTGGTTAAGGACGGCGATGTGCTGCTGTTCCGTTTCAACGTCTGACGACGGTCTCCGTCCCTTCAAGCGGACAGCGATTCGTCACCCGGTCGGGACGTGACAGCGAGACAGTTATCCCATCGGCCAGCGTCCGTACCACAACGGCGGCCTCGGCACTCATGTTGCCCTGCATCGCCCTACAATGATCGCCTGCCGCCTCCGCAACCTGGATGCGGCCTAGAGTGGACGTGCGCCAGTCATACGTCCCATGCTTTCTCTGCCCTGGAGTATCAATGCGGATTCGCACCCTTCTCGCGCTCGGCTTCGCCGTCAGCAGCCTCGCTGCTTGCAGCGACTCCTCGACCGGCGCGCAGGTCTATCGTGTGGTCGGCGTGCTAAACAACGACGGCTTCGCGTCCGTAGTCCTGCCGCGTGATGTCGGAAGCCCGGCCAACCTTCCGGCACTCACCTGCTACACAGCACAGCCGAACACGTCGGTGTGGTTCGAGGTCGGATCGGTCGAGCTACCCGTCCAGTATTTCCCGAATATCCCGAAAGAAGACCGCGTACTCGACAACTGTATCGTCGAGGTTAACGTGAGCAATCCGCAGCAACTGAACGCCACCATCGAGGGCCAGCCGCCCAACTGGCAGTACGCCTTCACTGTCGTATACTGAGCAGTTACCGGTCGCCGAACCACTGGAGATCGGTGAGCTACACCGTCATGTTCTCCGCGACTGGATGACGGTAGAGTTCCGGCGTCTATTACGGGACGCCGCAGATCGCGGTAGCGCCTGAGGAGGGACGCCACCGCGTACATCCTCCCTTCCATGGAGCGCCCATGCGAAAAGTAGCGATGCTCGCCTTTGTCCTCGCCGCCACCACACTCACGGCATGTAAGGGCGACGCAGGACCAGCCGGCCCGGCCGGCGCTACAGGGTCCGCTGGCCCGGCCGGTGCTATGGGACCAGCTGGTCCGCCCGGAACGGGCTCTGGATCGCGCGTCTACCGCGCTAACGGCATTCTGAACGCAGACGGCTTCGCCACGGTGGTCCTGCCGGCCGAGGCAGGCACGCCAACGTCGTTGCCCGTGCTCGCCTGCTATACCGCCGCGCCCGGGAGTTCAGTGTGGTTCCACGTCGGTTCGGTGGAACTTCCCTCCGAGTACTTCCCCAACATACCGGCCAGCGACAGGGTGCTGGACAACTGCATTCTCGAACCCAGTCCGAGTGACGCCCAGCGACTTAACGCAACGATTGAGGGTCAACCGCCCAACTGGCAGTACTCGTTTACCGTCATCTTCTGAGCTGGCTCGGTTCGCCGCCGCTGCCGGCCCAAGGCGGCGGACGGTTCTTGGACGGCAGACTTCCTGTCGCCGACCGTGGAGTCGGGCCAGCGAGGCCGTTGCCTGCCGGTCCGTGAATCGCTACTTTTGAGGGCTAACGTCGAACACCGGCGTTGCATCCGTGGATGCGACGCCGGTTCGATTCTTACCCTCCCTCTCGCTCGGCAACCGGCGGAGGGCGGTCACGACCAAAGGGAGGCTTGCCATCGCATGACACGCGACTATGAAGTGGTTTATATCCTCGATTCGGCGCTCGAGGATGAGGCAGTCAACGAGAGCATCGGTCGCTTCCATGACCTGCTTTCGCTCGACGCGGAAACGGTTGAGCTCGATCATTGGGGACGGCGTCAGCTGGCCTACAAGATCGGTACCCGCGACACGGCGTATTACGTCATCGCTCGCTTCGCCGCCGACCCGACGCTGCTCCCCGAGTACGAGCGCGCACTGCGGCTGGACGATAGCGTGATCCGCTACCTCATCTCGCTGCACGAGCACGAGCTCGGTGCACCGCCGATGACAGAGGAGCAGCTTGCCGCGCGCAGGCGCGACGATGACGACGACGACGAGGAGGAGTAGCCATGCGCCGTAACAAGAAGCCGTGCCCCATCTGCGAGGCCGGAATTCGCTTCATCGACTATAAGGACGAGCGCACTCTCTCGCGCTTCATCACCGAGAACGGCAAGATTCTGCCAAGCCGGCTGAGCGGCGTGGATGCTCGCCATCAGCGTCAGCTAGCGAGCGCGATCAAGAAGGCGCGCTACCTGGCACTCGTTCCGTATATGAGGGGCACCCAGTCGTAACCGCACTGCCCGAACCTCCTCCACCGTCCAGTGCGGTGGCGTTAGCGCTACCGCGCTGGCGGTACGTGTTGCTGGGGCTTGCAGCACTGCTGCTGGTCCCGGCAACGCCCTTTCTGCCGGTGCTCGCGCCGGCGGCTGAGGCCCTTGTGTTGCTCGTGCCCGCCTTCGCCGCCTGTGCGCTGGTGGGCTGGTGGACCGGTGGACGGTTGAGCGTGGCCCTGATCTGGCTGCTCGTCGCAGCCTGGCTGGTAGCTCAGCCCATCCCCGGCGCCGAAGGCTACGGCTGGCTGGTACGTGGATGGGCGGTACTGCTGGCCGGAGTGTTCGGCGCGTTCTGCGTGCTCCGGCCGCGACAGGGCTTTCTCGCTCAGGCTCTGCCGGCGGTGGGAACGAGCCTGCTCATCGGGATGCTCGCCCTGCTCACCGTGAATGGACCGATAGCTGATCAGTTGGGACGCACGATGCTCGTCGAGTACGTCGATCGCACGACCCAGTGGACAGTTCTGCTCGACCGGCTCACTTCGACGCCGGAGTGGACCGCATATTTTGCCAAATCGCCGGAAGCGCTCGCGCTACGGCAGCAGGTGGTTGCCGAGTATGGCCGGATGCCGGAACGGTCGTTGACCGTACTGCCGGCGATGCTAGCGCTCGAGTCACTGGCCGTTCTGGCAGTGGCCTGGGCACTCTTTCAGCGGTTGTCACGCGCTCGTATCGGACCGCCGCTGGCACCTCTCCAGGCGTTCCGGTTCAGCGACCAGCTGATATGGGCGCTCGTGGTGGGTGTGACGATGCTCGTGCTTCCCGCCTTCGCTGAAGTGCGGGACGCTGCTATCAACTTGCTGGTGTTCTTCGGCGCGCTGTACGTTGTACGAGGCCTGGGCGTCCTGAGCTGGATGCTCGCCCCCAGGCGGTGGACGAAGGCGTTGCTCGTCGCGGTCGGGCTCCTTGCGTGGCAGTTGCTGGCGACGCTGGCACTGGCGCTGGGAGTGGGTGACACGTGGCTTGATTGGCGCCGTCGTACGCGGCCGACCTCATAACGATTGGAGTGCATCCCATGGAAGTCATTCTGCGTCAGGCCGTGGACAACCTCGGTCAGCCAGGCGACGTCGTCGTCGTCTCGCCGGGTTTTGCCCGTAACTATCTCCTCCCCCGCGGTATCGCCTATCAGGCTACCGAGGGTAACAAGAAGCGTATCGCCCAGGAAAAAGACCGCCTGGTAGCGGCCGAGTCCGAGCGTCGCGACGCCGCCGAGGCCATCTCCAAGCAGTTCGAGGAGGTCTCCATCACCTTCTCCGCCCGCGTCGGCGAGGAAGGCAAGCTCTTCGGCTCGGTGACCACCGGCGACATTGTCGAGCAGCTTCAGGCCCAGGGCTTCACGGTCGAGAAGCGACAGGTCGAACTCGACGAGCCGATCAAGTCGCTCGGCGTCTACCGTATCCCCATCCGGCTGCATGCTGACGTGCGCCCGGAGATCAAGGTCTGGGTGATCAAGCAGTAGAAGGGCCTTAAGGGTTAGAGAGCGGGGGACGACCGTCATCCAGGCTCGTCCCCCGCTCTTGTTTCTCTAGCTGCCTAAGAAATTGTGGTCCACGCGAGAACCGGTATGTCGCCTTCCCGGTTCTAGGGTTATCGTACCCGAACGCACTGGATCATCAGACTCGAGGGAAAGCCAGCCTGGCGTCGCCTCTCTGACCCGCCAGGGATCATTGCAGGTGTACTCCCCTGCCCTCCCGTCGCCATCCGTCCGTAGCTCTAACCGCGCACCCCGCCCGCTTCGCATGACCGCTCCCGCTACCAACGATCCCCGCCAACTCGCACAGCGCGTCGCCGCCCTGGCCGTCGAGTTGAAGGCGCTGGACGTCGTAATTCTCGACCTCCGCGGCGTCGCCGATGTCACCGACTGCTTCGTTATCGCCAGCGGCACCTCGGATGCCCACGTCCGCGGCATCGCGCATCACATCCTCGACGAACTCCGCAGCGAGGGGGTCCGGGCGCATCACGAGGAGGGGCTGCAGCAGGGGCGCTGGGTGCTACTCGACTACGTCGATGTGATCGTCCACATCTTCCATCCGCAGTTGCGCGAATTCTATCAACTGGAACGGTTGTGGAGCGACGCGGAGGTGGTGCCGGTCGAGCCGGAGAAGGCGCTCCGGTGACTCGAGCTCGCCGCTGGTCGGTCTCCGTCGTGCTCTGCGCGACGCTGACGCCGGCTTACGCGGCGAGGCTTCCGGCGCAGGGATACTTCGGCCAGAACCAGGTTCAGTACAAGCGGTTCGATTGGAAGGTCATAGAAACCCAGCACTTCCGGATTCACTACTACCCGCAGATCGCCGCCACGGCGCGCATCGCGGCGAGCATGGCGGAGCGCAGCTACGGCCGCCTCTCCCACCTGCTCCAGCACGAGTTCACCGAGAAGAAGCCGATTATCATTTTCGGCTCGCGCACCGACTTCGCCCAGAACAACATCTTCGGCGATCTCGGCGAGGGTACCGGCGGTGTTACCGACTGGCTTCGCCAGCGTAACACGCTCTACTTCACCGGCGATTACGGCGAGTTCGAGCATGTGTTGGTCCACGAGATGGTGCACGTCTTCCAGTACGACATCTTCTCGCGCGGCCGGGCCGGCGCCGACCTTGAGAGCATCGCCCGCGTACAACCGCCGGCATGGTTCATGGAAGGAATGGCCGAGTATCTCTCCGTTGGTCCCGTCCATGCCCAGACCGACGCCGTCATGCGTGACGCAGCGCTCAACGGCAAGGTGCCCAGCGTCGAGCGGATGAGTGAACGGCCGGACCTCTTCTTCCCCTATCGCTTCGGCGAGTCGCTGTGGCGATACGTGGCCGGACGATGGGGCAAAGACGCCGTCGGAAACATCATGAACGCGGTGCCGGCCTCCGGAATCGAGCGTGCCTTCATCCGCGAGACCGGGCTCAAGTTGGATGAGCTGGGAGAGGAGTGGCGTGAGTCGATCCAGGCCGAGAAGCTGCCCAGCGTAGCCGATCATGAGCGTGCGCGCCTCTTTGCCGAGCCAGTGCTCACCCGCCGACGGACGGGCGGGGCGGTTCCCATCTATGTAGCGCCCAGCCTCAGTCCTGACGGCGAGAGGATAGCCTACCTGTCCACCGGGAACCCCTACCGAGCGGAGGTCTTCGTGGACCTCTACCTGGCAGACACGAAGAGCGGCAAGCGCTTGCACAGACTCACCAAGAGCACCACGACGTCAGAATACGAGGAACTCCGCACCGGCTACTCGCAGAGCGCTTTCAGCCCCGACGGCCGCTACCTCGCGTTCACCGCCCAGCGTCGCGGCCGCGACATCATGGTACTCATGGACGTGGAGACACGGCGCGAGGTCAGGAGCTACAACCGTCTCCCATTCGAACAGATGATCGGCCCCACCTTCTCGCCGGACGGGCAGCAGATCGCCTTCATCGGGAGTACGGGTGAGCAGTCGGATCTCTACATGATGCAGCTCGACGGAAGCGGGCTGCGGAGACTGACGAACGATCTCTACGGAGACGCCCAGCCTTCCTGGTCGCCCGACGGTCGCCACATAGCATTTGCCAGCGAACGTGGACCGCAGACCGACATGGACCTCATCCGCTTCGGCAAGTGGCGCATCTCCGTCCTCGACCTCGCCAGCGGCGATGTGGAGGTGCTGCCTGGCCAGGCGGGTCGCAATATCAATCCGCAGTGGTCGCCGGACAGCCGCTCCATTGCCTACGTGTCAGATCGCTCGGGGACGGCCAACATCTATCTCTACGACCTGGAAGATGGTCTGCACTATCAGCTCACCAACGTCTACACGTCGATCGCCTCCTTCACCGAGGTGAGCCCGGCGATCAGTTGGGCACGTCGAGCCGACAAGCTGGCGTTCGTCTATTTCGAGGACGGTGACTATTCCATCTGGTGGATCGACAATCCGCGGCGGCTGAAGAAAGAGCCACTGCCCTTAACACGGGACAGCTCAGCGACGACGCTCGTGGCTGGCAGCGACAACGCATCGGTCACCCTTCAGGCGAGCGGCGTCGTTCTCGATTCACTGCCCGAGCGCCGATCAGTCTATCGCTCAGCACAAGGTTTGAGGCCGTCGGGATCGCTGAGTACTGCCGAGACGGCGACGAGCGGATCTTCGGTGATGGCGCTTCTGGATAGGGCTTCGCTCGCCCTCCCCGATACCACCAGCTTCAATTACCATGACTACCGCCCCTCTTTCACTCCGGAGTACGTAGCTCAGCCAACGATCGGCTACGCCCAGAGCAACTATGGCCGCGGTGTCTTTGGCGGCGCGCAGGTCGTGATGAGTGACCTGCTGGCGAACGAGAGGATGGCCTTCGCAGGTGCGATCAACGGCAGGGTGAGCGAGGCGCAGTTGTTCGCCGCTTACGCGAACTACTCCCACCGCTTTCAGTACTTCACCGGGATCTCACAGGCACCCTATTTCTGGCTGGGTGGGGGCGGTTATGAGACCCGCCCCGACGGGTCCGTGAGCGCCCAGCAACTCGTCAACCGCTACATCATGCGCGAGGCGTTCGGCACGGCGCTCCTGCCGCGCGATCGCTTCAGTCGGTGGGAGTTCGGCGGGCGTCTCACCATGCTTCGGAAGGACACCCTTCTCATCGACCAGAGCTTCGACACGTTCGGGCGGCTGCTCAGCTATGACTACAAGGTGCGCAAGGCCGGTGGCGCAAAGATGGTCGCGCCCTACGTGGCCTACGTACACGACAATTCCCTCATGGGAAACACGGCGCCCTTACTTGGCCGGCGCTACCGATTCCAGGTCACCCCGACAGTGGGCGATTGGCGGTGGGTGGAATACCTCGTGGATTACCGCCGGTACGATGCCATCCTCTTCAACGTCCTGACCCTTGCCACGCGTGTGCAGGGGGTCGCCCGCGTCGGGCGGAACGAGGGCGAGTTCCAGGAGGTGTTGCAGCCGGAGTTCGTGCGCGGGTACGATCGGCAGCTCTACTATCGTCGTAGTTGCTCCGCCGGAACCGAGGTTGGCTGTGTCGACTACGACGACCTGATCGGCAGCCGCGTGGCGTTCGCCAACGCCGAACTGCGTTTCCCGATAGCCCGGCGACTGGAGTTTGGTTTCATCCCCTTTGCCCTTCCGCCAATTGACGGTCACGTCTTCTATGACGCTGGGGTGGCCTGGAATGCCGGGCAGAAGGTGGACTTCTCGGGCAGGACGGACGCCACCGCTGGCAACCGTTCGGTACTGCGGAGTTGGGGCGCCGGTGCTCGTATCAACCTGTTCGGCTTTGCCATCCTGCGTCTGGACTATGCGATACCGATCGTTCAGGGCACTCGACGCGGCTACTGGACCTGGATGCTTGGTGGCTACGGCTTCTGATCGCGGCGGCGGATGCGACTTGTACGGCTCCGCCCGCGGCCCTAGCTTTCGCTTCGTGCGCACACTCACCGCGTTGGCGCTCGCGCTCATGGCCTGCGCTCCCGCCGACCGCGGTGATGCCGCGCCGGACCGCGACGCTCGTCCCTCCGTCACGTCCAACGGTCCCGATCCTATCGTCCTGCGAGTCCCTCGCGATGGTGGAGCGGCCGTGGCGTACGTCTATCCAGCCCTCGACTCGGCAGTCTGGAGGTCGAGCGGGAGCCTGCCCGCACTCGACCGCGTCCTATCTTTCGACGCCGAGGTGGGCTCCCTCGCTTTTGTGGACGGGAAGGGATTTCCAGGCCGGCTGGACCTGCGGCTGGGGTCGGTTACCTCGGCCACCAAAACGAAGCTCACTGGAATTTCTTCGGCTGATGCCGAGGTCATTTATGGCATCGATGACTCCGGAAAGGTGGTACGGCTGACGCCGTCAACGGACGCCTGGGTGCTCGAAACGCCTACGGCGGCTCAGGCTGTGATACCGCAACCTGATGGCTGGCTACTCGTGCTGGCTAACCGACCGGACAGTGCACGCGGTCGAAACGCCCGAAAGGAGAGCGTCCTCTGGCGGCTTCGTCCGCCTGAGAAGGAACTGCTGGATACCATCGTCATGCCACGGGTCGGACGGACGATCCGCACGCGGGTGGGCGACCTGATCTATCTGGTGGCCGACAACCGGTTGCTGGGTGTACGTAGCCGGACCCTCGAGACGATGCCCACCATCGACTTTGACAGCCCGGTGATCGCTCTTGCGCCAACCCCCAGCGGCGACCGACTGTTCGTCGCGCTGGATTCCAGCGACCGTCTCTCGGTGGTAGACCGGTACACGGAATCGGTCGGCAGTCGCGTCAGATTACCGGGTCCCGCGCGAGATCTCCGGATGGACCAGTTGGGCCGATACCTGCTGGTCCGGCCGCTCCTCGGCGATTCGGTGTGGGTGGTGGCAGTGAGCAATGGCGAGCTGGTAGGGACGCTGGGCACAGGATGGCGGACCGACCTGCCGTTCGTCGCGCC
>CAJDWZ010000099.1_pt1 | contig 17330 bp, 17 predicted proteins | sample 7391701 | NCBI WGS metagenome assembly CAJDWZ01 (sample SAMEA7055744, study PRJEB34461) | soil metagenome | biome: terrestrial ecosystem; feature: Peninsula; material: soil | place: Antarctica | collected 2016
CCCAGTCCTTACCAGTGGGACGTCCAGGGCCACGACGGCACGGTGAAGGTGACCTACACCGTTTTCGGCGACCGGGCCGACGGCACCTACATCGCCGTGGACCGCTCCCACCTTCACTTCAACGCGCCGGCCATCTACATGTGGGCGCGCGGACTGGAGGAGAGGCCTATCCAGGTCCGCTTCGACAGCGGGCAGCCGGGCTGGCGTATCGCCACCCAGCTCGCGCCCACCGCCGACAGCGCCGTCTTCACCGCCCCGCACCTGCAGTACCTGCTCGACAGCCCGGTGGAGATCAGCGCCCACACCGTCTACTCGTGGAAGATCGAGTCGGGTGGTCGCACCCAGGAGATCCGCGTCGCCCTCCACCACGACGGAACCGACGCCGAGGCTGCCGCGTACGTGGATGGCACGCGCCGCATCGTGGACGCACAGATAGCGGTGTGGGACGTTCTGCCGGAGTTCGACTACGGCAACTACACCTTCCTCGCCGACTACCTGCCGTGGGACAGCGGCGACGGTATGGAGCATCGCAACTCCACCATCGTCATCAGCTCTCGCCCGCTTTCCGCCGGCATGCTCGGCAACCTGGGGACGGTGTCGCACGAGTTCTTCCACATCTGGAACGTCGAGCGGCTGCGGCCGGCGGACATGGAGCCGTTCGACTTCACGCGCGCCAACATGTCGGACGACCTCTGGCTGTCCGAGGGCTTCACCCAGTACTACGGCGGGCTGATCATGCGCCGCGCTGGGCTGGTGAGTGACACCGCCTACGCGCGCACTGCCGGCGGCATCGCCAACGCGATCATCAACGGCCCCGGTCGCCGATACTTCTCGGCGGTCGAGATGAGCCGCCAGGCGCCCTTCGTGGACGCTGCCACGGCGATCGATCCCACCAACCGCGCGAACACCTTCATCTCTTACTACACCTGGGGCGCAGGCATCGGCCTGGCCATGGACATGGAGCTTCGCCAGCGCTACAACACCACACTCGACGCCTTCATGCGGGCGATGTGGGATAAGTTCGGCCGTCACCAGGAGAACTTCGCGCCGACCCGCCCCTACACCACCGACGACGCCCGCCGCACACTCGGCGAGGTCGCCCGCGACACTGCCTGGGCTAACGACTTCTTCGCCCGTTACGTCACCGGCCACGAGTCTCCCGACTACGTGAAGCTGTTGGCGGGTGCGGGTGTGCTCCTGAGGCCTGCGGAGCCCGACAAGGCCTGGATGGGCGACGTCCGCTGGCAGGTGATAGACGGCGCGCTGGTGATGGCTTCGTCGGCAATAATCGACACGCCGCTCTACGCAGCTGGGATGGACTCCGGCGACCGCCTGCTTCAGCTCGACGGGCGCGCCATGAACTCGGCGGCTGACGTAGCGGCAGTGCTCACCGCACATCGTGCGGGCGACGCGGTACCGGTGGTGTTCGAGAGCCGCGGCACGCGTCAGCAGGCGACGATCACGCTTGGTATAAGCCCGCGACTGGAAGCGATGCTATACGAGGAGGCAGGACAGCCGGTGACGACGCAGATGCGGACGCTGCGGACGGCGTGGATGGGGGGCGGGAAGTAGACGGCGTGGATGGGGGGCGGGAAGTAGTCGGGACGTGGAAACGCGCCCTGTGATCGAAGAGTGTCACGCGGCGCTTGAAACACGCCGTTCGGACTGACCTGATCTGACTGTGAGCTGCACCGGCCCCGACATACCCAGGTGGAGTTGCACGAGCAACGGAGGAAGTGTCTATGAACCTGACGCTGATTACTGGGCTGGTTGTCCTCTCAGGCAGTCTTGTTTACCTGCTTGCCGCTATACGTAGACCAGTCGAGAACCGGCAGGCGAGCGTGTGCGCCGCGCTGTGCTTCTTGTTCCTGTCGGCATCCTGTCTAATGCCGTTCCTGATACCGGCCGGCGTGGTCCGCACTATGACAATGGCTGTCTTCCTCGCGGCTGCCGTTTGGTTCCTGGCGCTGGGTTTCCAGTTGTTCCGGAGAGAGCGTCGGCGGATGCGTGGAGCCAATGCCGCGTCGTGACCCGTAGGTGGAGCTGACACGCTCTGTCATTCCCGCGAACGCGGGAATCCATGTTCCGTGCCCAGCCTAGCTCCACGCTTCAGCAGGGGCGAAGACCCGGTGCTGGCCGGAACATGACGGGCCAACGCGTTGAAGTGTGATACGGATCTTGCAGCAGTCGTCGGCAATGCTAGGTTAGACGGAGGTGCTCATGAAGCAGCAACTGAGAATCGTCGCGTTCTACTGGCCGGCGCTGCTCGCAGCCGTCGTAATGGCCTGTGCGACCGGATCGCGATCAGCGACGTCTGCTTATCGCCAGGGACCGTGTCCGCTCCCAGCTCGGGACAGCCTCGGCTCGCGACTGTCTTATACCGCCTTCGTCATCGACGGCGTCCGCATCCCCGGCAGCCAGCGCGTCGTCGGTGGCAACTCACACGGCGGCGCAGTGGCGCTCGACACGGTTCCCGAGCTCGCGGCACTCGACCCAGGCGACATCCACAATATCACGGTGGCACGCGGCCCGGATGTGGAACTGCGATATGGCGTTTGCCCAGGTCAGGCTGTCGTGCTCGTCACGACAAAGGCGGCGGCCGCAGCCGCGGATAGTGCAGGGAGACCAGTGCCCACCAAGTGATGGGCAGAACGCGGCGCTAATGCTCTCGTAGCTCCTCTGAAGCCCGGCCGAGGATTGGTCGACGCACGACTTCCTGAGATTGCTCGGCAATCGGCCGTCGACCTGTGCGCACCCGGTCGACGACCAACAGCGACCTGGATCTCGGAAATTGTGGGCCCTGAAGCGATACAGAACGACAGGATGCCGGACGGATGTTATGAGTTTCTGGACATCCGCAGTCTGCTCTGGCAGTATGGCTCCAGGCTTGTGACGACCTGGGAGCCAAGGTCTCCCGTTCGCTTCACCACACCTTGGGGAGACAAGGTATTTGAGCATTGGGAACTGTGCTGGAGGTCGGGCCTCCCAGATCGTTGAAGTGCAGTCTGGCGTTCTCAGTTCCTACTTCTTCGCCGCGCGAGTCAGTGCCTTACCAGAATGGAAGACGACATCCGGTTCGCCAGGGTGGTGATCATGTTCGTCGATCGAGTACATCGTGTTGTCGGCCGTAGTACCGAGCTTGTGGACGCCAGTAACGGTCCCGTGACCAATAGCGCTACGATAGTGCCAGCTTACGGCGGTGCCATCGGGAATCGTTTTGAACGATGGTGCTTTCTTGGTTGCTTTCTTGGTTGCTTTCTTGGTCGTCATCTGGGTGTCCTCATGGTTGAGGGGTGAGTACCCGGAAATGCGTGTCCTGAAGACGTCTCCCGGTGACGAACGCGTCATTTGGATATGCCGCCATGGCCGACAGCGCTGACGCCATGGCGCCTGGTGTCGCGTGCTGCACGGCGTGCAATCGACATCCTCCGGACGTGCAGTAAGAAGGCATAGAGCATGCCCATCGGGGTCGCGGCCAGTGCGTGATTCTACAGAGTGAATCGGCCTGCGGTTTCCGCCCGTTGCGTATAGTTGTGCTTCGTGCACCGCGCAGCGCTTGCCGGTGAACTCTGCGTTGGGCGCACTCGCAACCAGCAGAGCGCCAACCACCCGCACGCCCGTAGCCTCATGAATGTCGCCCAGCATCAAGCGCCGCCAGTCAGCCACGCCGATTGGATCCGGCTCGGACACACATGGTTCCTTGCGGCGGTCGTTGCGGCTCCTCTCGGTATCGTGCTCCACGAAGCGGCCCACTTCCTCACTGCCGTCGCATTCGGGTTCGACGGCGCCTCCCTCCACTTTGCCTCTACAGGCTACGCGGGTCGCGAGGCATTCTGGCAGGCCTACTTTAACGAATCGCCCGAGGCTGCCGCTCGCATCCTCCCTGTCTGGCAGGTCGGAGTCGTCGCAGTCGCTGGCGTCGTGTTCACCTGGGTGCTCGCCGTCGTCTCTGCGCTCCTCGCACCGGGCCGCGGCCTCCGGTCCTTCGGCGGCGCGCTCCTCGGTGCGTTCGCGCTGTTCGCTCCCGTTCGAGCTTCTGTCGGTCTCACTCAGCTCCTGACCGTCCGGTTCCGGTACATCGACACCTTACCAACCTTCGACGAGTTCCGGGCGGCAACGGCCTTGGGGGTGCCGGTCGAGGTCCTTGTCGCGGTTGGCGTCGTCGTCACCCTCTTCTGCTGGTTCTACCTGTTGCCGAAGCTGGGACGCGACCTGTTCGCAGCCGCCCCGATGCTGTTGATGGGGACCCTGACCGGCATCTTCGTCTGGGTCGCCATCGGACCTCTCGTCCTGCCATGAGGGACAGTGTGCCTGGCTGGCCGCTGCACAACCGCTGAGTGCCTGCCACGACAACGAGCGGGCGCTCCATCAGCGCCCGCTCGTTCGCTGCAACTGGCCATCAGGTGGCCAGTAATTGCCTTTGCTACAGCCGCTCGAACCGGGCCTGGAAGAAGCGTAGATACTTCGGTTCGTGCACCATGCGTAGCCCGCGTGCATCCGCTCGGGCCTCATAGACCGCCTGGATCGACTCCGCCGCGACGTCCATGTGGGCCTGGGTAAACACCCGACGGGGAATGGTTAGCCGGGTCAGCTCCAGCTTGGGACGCTTGTTCTCTCCCGTGACTGGATCGCGCCCGGCACTCGCAATCCCGCGCTCCATCGCCCTGATACCGGAGTCGAGATAGAGCTCGGCCGCCAAGGTCTGGGCCGGAAACTGGTCCTGCGTCAGGTGCGGATAGAATCGACGAGCGTCGAGGAAGACCGCATGACCACCGATCGGCTGGACTATCGGGATGCCCCAAGCCAGCAGCAGGTCGCCAAGGTATCGCACCTGACCGATCCGGGAGTGCATGTAGTCGTCCTGGACGCACTCCGTGATACCGATGGCGAGCGCCTCCATGTCGCGCCCAGCCATCCCGCCGTAGGTGTGCAACCCCTCATAGACCACCACCAGATTGCGGAGTTCCTCGTACAGGCCCTCATCGTTGACCGCCAGCCAGCCGCCGATGTTGACGAGGTTGTCCTTCTTCGCACTCATCCAGGCGCCGTCGGTCTGGGCGCAGAACTCCTTGAGGATCGTCGCAAGCGGAACCCCTGCGTAGCCCTCCTCCCGCTCCTGGATGAAGTAGGCGTTCTCCACCATACGCGTGGCGTCGAGGAAGATCCGGATGCCGTGGCGCTGGCAGAGTGCCCGGACAGCCTTGGCGTTGGCCATGCTCACCGGTTGGCCGCCCGCCATGTTCACCGTCCCGGCCAGGCTCACGTAGGCGATCCACCGTCCCGGCCAGGCTCACGTAGGCGATCTGGTCAGCGCCCACGCGGGAGATCAGCGCTTCCAGCTTGTCCAGGTCGACGTTGCCCTTGAACGGGTGGAGGTTCTCGGGGTCGTGAGCCTCGTCGATGATGACGTCGGCGAAGGTTCCGCCCGCCAGTTCCTGATGCACCCGTGTGGTCGTGAAATACATGTTGCCAGGAATGGTCTGGCCGCTCCTGATCAGGACCTGGCTGAACAGATGCTCGGCGCCGCGCCCCTGATGAGTGGGGACAACGTATCGGTAGCCGTAATACTCCTGGATCGCCGCTTCGAGGTGGTAAAAGTTGCGGCTTCCGGCATAGGCCTCATCGCCAAGCATCATCCCGGACCACTGCCGATCGCTCATGGCGTTGGTGCCGCTGTCGGTGAGCAGATCGATGTACACGTCATCGGAACGGAGCAGGAAGGTGTTGTATCCCGCCGTTTCCAGTGCCGCCGCACGCTCCTGTCGACTGATCATGCGGAGCGGCTCGACCATCTTGATCTTCCAGGGTTCGGCCCACGAGCGTCGGTGCGACTGCTGGCCCACAGTCTGGATCGGAAGTGCGCTCATTGTCAGGAACCCTCGGAATGTGAGGACGGCCGGAATCACGATGATTCAGTCATCGTGGCGACGGCTTCCCTCGCCGTCTGAGGACATTGCGTCCCTATTGTGTGGTCAAGTTCTGCCGTGGGCAAGAGAATCGTCGCTGCGCATGGGCACCGATGTATTGAGCGAGACCACCGGCATGGCGGATTATCTCTTCCGATTCCGTTTACGGGTGTGGGTTGTGATTCGCTTGCCGACGGCCCGGTTCGGGGTAGTTTCGCACATATGAGCGATGACCCCGAGGCGATCACGGCGCTGCTTGGCCAGTGGAGTGCGGGCGACGTTGACGCCTTCGCCAAGCTGGTCGCTCTGGCGTACGAGGACCTCCGGGCCATCGCCCACCGCCGGCTTGCTGTCGCCGGCGATGGAGATCTGGTCACGACCGCGCTGGTCCACGAGGTCTACCTCCGGCTGGTAGGCAGTGAGGGAGGAGAGTGGCAGAGCCGGGCGCATTTCTATGCCTTTGCCTCCAAGGCGATGCGCCATATCCTCGTCGATCATGCGCGGCGGACGATGGCCCAACGGCACGGAGGCGGCGCGGTCCACCTCTCCTTTGACGAAGGAACTCTCGCCGCCGACGAGGGCTTCGAGGACGTCCTCGGCGTGGATGAGGCGCTCGAGCGGCTGGCCGGGCTGCACCCGCGGATGGCGAAGTTGGTCGAGCTGCGCTTCTTCGGCGGACTGACCATGGCCGAGGCGGCGACGGTGCTGGATACATCAACCCGGACGGTGGAGCGCGAATGGACCCGTGCCAGGGCGTACCTGCTCGACCAGCTGAGCGGAGATGACGCCGAGTAGCTCGCGTCTCTGGGAACGCTGGGATGACGTCGACCAGCTTCTTGCCGAAGCGCTGGAGCAGCCGGCTGCCGACCGGGTAGCGCACGTGTGCAGGGTCGCCGCCGATGATTCCGAGCTGCGAGATCTCGTGCTCCGCCTGCTCTCGCGGCTTGACCACGGCTCCGACCGATTGACCGGTCCCTCCAGCCCCGTGGTGCGTAGCGCATTCGCCGACGCCGAAACGACGGCTGAGGCCGACGCCCTGCCGTCGGGAATGGAGGTGGATCGCTATCGGGTCCTCAAGCGACGCGGAAGGGGCGGAATGGCCACCGTCTACGAGGCCGAACGTTCGGACGGGAGCTATGAGCAGCGGGTCGCCCTGAAGGTGCTCCGGCGGGGGCTCGACACCGAGGACCTGATCCGCCGCTTCCGGGTCGAGCGCCAGATCCTCTCATCCCTCTCCCATCCCAACATTGCCCGGCTGCTGGATGGCGGCTCGCTCGCCGATGGTCGGCCCTACCTCGTGATGGAGCTCGTGGAGGGTGAGCCGATCACTGCGTGGGCCGACCGGGCACGGTTGGGTATCGCCGCCCGCCTCCGGCTCTTCCTCAGCGTGGCCGACGCCGTCCACACGGCTCACCGGCAGCTGGTGGTGCACCGCGACATCAAGCCGTCGAACGTCCTGGTCGGGGCCGATGGTCAGGTGAAGCTGCTCGACTTCGGCATCGCAAAGTTGCTGGAGGACGACAGCGAGCACACAGAAGTCGGCGCACGGCCGCTGACCCCACGCTACGCGAGTCCAGAGCAGTTGGCTGGTGGACGCATTACCACCGCGACCGATGTCTATCAGCTAGGCCTCCTCCTGCGCGAACTGCTGACTGGGTTCCATCCGAGGGCGGACTCCACCGGTCCCGATGAGCCGACCTTCCGGTCCGGCCGCGCGGCGGACATCGGCGTCGCCGAGACGGCCCCGCTCGAGGCACGAGCCGCTGCTCGTGGCACCACGCCAGCCCGGCTGGCCCGTCAGCTGCGCGGAGACCTTCACATCATTACCGCCAAGGCGCTCCGCCCCGAGCCGGAGCAACGCTATTCGTCGGCCGATGAGATGGCAGCCGATATCCGTCGCCACCTGGCGGGCCAGCCGATCTCCGCCCATCCGGAATCAGCGGTCTATCGCACACGCAAGTTTCTCCATCGGCATCCCGTTTTCCTTCCCAGCGTGATAGGAGTGTTGCTCGCCGTCGGTCTGTTCCTCGCGACCCTCGCTCGGCACAACCGGCAGCTCGAGAAGGAGCGAGATGCGGCTGAAGCAGCATCGCACCTGGCCCAGGAGACGCAGGCGTTCCTGGTCGATCTTTTCCAGAGCGCGGACCCGATGGCGCCGGCCGACCCGGAGCGTGGGCGAAACATCACGGTTGTCGAGGCCCTTGAACTCGGTGCCTCCCGCGTGAACGAGGAACTGCGTGATGAGCCGCAACTCCGCGCGGCGCTGCTCTCTACGATCGGCGGGGTGTTCACCCGACTGGACCAGACCGATTCGGCGAGCTCCGCCATCAGCCAGGCACTCGCCGTGCGCTTCGCCATTGGCGACACCATGTCCCAGGCGTTCACCGACGACCTTGCCGCGCTGGGATACCTGCTCGAGACCAAGTCAATCGATTCCGCACGAACGCTGCTTACCCGACGCCTGGCCGTGGAACGGGCCCGCGATCCGGTGGATCAGAAACGGGTGGCGCAGGCCCTTATTGCCCTGGGCATGCTGGAGGGAAACGTCGACCTGAACGCCGCGGTGGCGTTGACGGAACAGGGGGTCGACCTGATGCGGTCAACGGGCAGCAAGGGGCTGGGTGAGGCGCTCCGGCGATTGGCCGACGACTACCGCAGCGCGAACCGACTGACGGAGTCGGAGGCCGCCGCGCGGGAGGCGTTCGCCATCGTCCAGCGTGACAGCGGCAGTGGGAGTGTCGCGACCGCGATGGCCGAGCACTCACTGGGCCAGGCGCTGAATAGCCGTGGCCAGGTGGAGGAAGCAGCCCCCCTCATCCGGCACTCCATTGCGGTCTTCGACAGACGGCTGGGCGCCAGTCATGCGTACACGCTGGCAGTGCGGAACAACTTTGCGGTGCTGTTGATCAACACCGGAAGGTTCGCCGAGGCCGAGGCCGAGTACCGAGAGTTGCTGGCGGCGAAACTTGCCAAGCTCGGTGATTCGGACCCGCTGGTTGCTGGTACCTACCAGAACCTGGCGGTCGCTGTCGCCGGACAGGGACGTTACGACGAGGCCGAAGCCCTCACTCGACAGGCGGAGGCCACCTACCGACGGGCGATGCCCTCGGGCTTCTACATTATCGCGTATCCCCTGCTCACTCGCGCCGAGATACTGCTGCAGAAGGGCGACGCCGCCGGGGCGGCCCGCGCCGCGTCCGATGCCGCCGATCTACTCCGGGACCGGGTGCCGGTGGAGCACCCCGCCGCCATCATGGCCGACTGCCGACTGGGTCGAGCCCGGGCGCTGCTGGGCAACATCGCCTCGGCCAAAGTGCTGCTCGACTCGGCGGTGAACCGACTGGAGCGCGTGGAGGGGGTTCGGGAGGCGTATCAGACCGAGTGCCGCCAGGCGCGGATCGCGCTCGGCCCGTCGACACCCAAGCGCTGAGGGGGCAGGAGGCGTGGCCCAGCTATGATTTCCAGCGGGGCGCGGAGATCCTCTTCTTCGACGATTACACCGGCGATGAAGTGGGGGTTTCCCCCGTCGGTACTCCCTCATCCAGGGCAACTGGGAGGTCGTGGACTGGGAGGGAGGTCGATACTTGCGAGCCACCTCCGCCGGGATCCTGGCCTCAAGTCGATGGGGGTTTGGAGAGTCCAAGCCGGTGGACGACCACGCCACCACGGAAGGCAGGGCGAAGAATCGGCGGGTGGACCTGGTGCGAGTGGATGGGTAGCTGGGTCGGCGCACCGGCGGCCATGAGCCGCCGGTGCTGACCGCCTACAGGCCGATCATCATGGGAATGACCTGGGCGTTCTTCCGCGACGAGACGGAAGCGGGAATGACCGCCAGGAGGAGTAGCCGCCCCGTCCTGATCGACGGTGGCACGTCGGGGAACACACCGTTCAGCAGCATCTTGCCGGAGTCGGTGGTGAAGGCCGACACCCGGACGGCGTGACTGGCGGCGGCGTAGTAGGCGCCTGAGCCGTCCTGGATTTGAGAGAGGTGATCGCCGGGGATGAAGTGATCTCCGGGGAGGAAGTGGTCTCCGGGTAGGAAGTGGTCTCCTGGCAGCAGTCGCCCCAGTACCGCGCCCCCTGCGGCCCCCGCCGCCCGAGCCGTCAGCCTGAATGGCTTCGATTCCGATTTCCATATCACCCTGCCCTTCTCCACCAGCGCCATGAAGAGCACGGCGTTCAGTGGAGCGTCGAGTTGGGCCCGGATCACAACCTGTTTGTGGAGTACCTGCCCGATCGGTGCCGTGACCTTGATCGGGGCGCTCCTGGCCGTCCGGGAATCCAGCCACAACTGCGGCGCCCGCCAGCCGCGGTGCGGCCGGCGATCCATGGGGAGGCGGGTGATGTCCTTGTCTGGGCCGACTGGCCGAAGGGCAGGGCCACGCAGATGGCGGTCGACGAAGAGATTGGTAGCGGGAGAGGATCGCATCCCGACTCCTTGGTAGGGGATACCATCCTGAACGCGAGACTGCCTGAATTCCCGCCAACTCGACGGGCGGAGTGGCGGGTTTCACCAGGCGATTGCGTTGAGGGTGCTAAGCGGGTGAGTGGAACCCCAACCAGGAGCGTCTCATGCGAATCGAACTCCCCCTGAGCGTCGCCTTTCTGGCCACGCTGGCCGGCGCGGGACTATGGCCTGACACTCCGAGTGACGGCACCGATGCACCGGAGATCGGCGTTGCAGTGCTCGGCCCGGCCGTCCTTCCCAATGGATCCCTCGGGTGCGATGTCACAGTCACCGCGAGGAACACCGGCACCCAGACCTTGAAGATCAGCAATGCAACCCAGGTACGGGCCAAGCCTTCCATATCCCCTCAGTTCGGCACCTGGAAGAAACTGTGGAAGAGCAACCAGTTCGTACACGCAGGGAAATCGTGGTCGGCGGTCGAGCGCCTGGATTTCGGATGCTCCTACGTGCGGCAGTACCGGTTCCGAATCACCTATGGCGGCAACGAGAAGGCGTTCTTCTATCCCAGCAAGGGTGGCACCAAGAACGAGACGGTGAGCCTCGGCAACCTGTACACCAAGTTTTTCAATGGACAGTAGAGAGTCGCAGGCCTTCAGTAGACCACGCCCCGATGCTCACTGGCACACCCATGGCATGCGTCATCTGTCATCCTCTCGGGCCCAAACCGCTCGCCACAGAAATGACAGGATCTCATCTCAGCCCTCCGAGCCCGGAGACCAGAGTCGACCAGACGCCGTAACCTGACATCACTCCCGCCGGCTCCGACAGCACCTATCAGTGGTCGGATAGATACACGGCGCCAGAAGCGGCTCGACGCCACCGGCCCGTATGCACCGCGTGTCCAGGTAATCGACGGCAGTCGGATCTCCACCGATTCCGGCGTGAGCAGGAGTATCACTCCGCCTTCTCCACTCGGTTCCATCGCGTCCCCGAACCTGAGTTCGATCGCGTCGCGCGTCCGCGAGAGCGTCGGCTGTCCCGCCTCGCCCAACCAGCCGACGGCTGCGAAGCGGGCAGCGAGGGCCTCGAAGTCGCGCGGACACTCGCCGAGCCGGGAGTCTGGCTCGTCCTGATCGATCGGCCATGGATCGGACTTCTCGTTCATGCGTCGCTACCGGGTTCGTGGTCAACACCGAGATGGGTCACAAGTCGATGTCGCACCACGCGTAGCCTCTGTCGACCGTCGCGCAGAGGCGTGGCACCGCGGAATCGGGGCCTCGGTGTCAACATCTGGCTTCCTGCGGGAACGATAGCCGTGGCCACTGACAGTGCCGCCACCACAGGTCCGCGTCAGGCAGAGGCTGCCGCAGGCCTCTCCGGACGGGCGCTCCGTGTGGCCAGCATCCGGGCGCGACCATTGCATTACAGGACTGGGCACCGACAGGCCACCCTCCCCGAGGGCGGCAGAGTGCTCAAGAGCTTGTCCAACATGGTAGAGGAACGCACCGGGGCTTCTCCCGGATTGTATCCTGAGGCTGCCAGGCGCAGATCGCCTCGCGTCACGTGGCCCGCGTTCTGGGGAGCGATGCCGCTGGCGCTCGTCGCCCTTGCGCTGTTCGGCTCGGTGGCCTTCCCGGCGCGCCAGACCTGGCGGATTATGCGCCTGCTAGGCGAGAACAGCCAGGTAATCGCGCCGGCACGGCTGCTCGTCGAGCAGCTACAGATCGGGCTGGCGACCGAGCGCGTCGCACTGCAGAGCTACACACTCTCCGGCGACCAGACACTCCTCGACCGATACAGGTTGACGTCTGCCGATGACCAGCAACGACTCGTCAATCTTAGCCGCCTCGCCCTACACTTCGATTCGACGGCGGCGAGCCACGCGCGCAGGCTCCAGGCTAGCATCGTCGGCTGGCATCGGCTCAATGCAGCACTCATCGCCGAAGGCGGAGCGCCCGCCAGCTTCCGCACGAGTCTTCAGGGCGAGCAGACGCGCTATGACGCGTCTGTGGAGGCAGCCACCGACCTGTCACTGGAGCTCGCCCTCGAATCCGAAGCGCGCGCCGATGGTGTGCGTACGCTTGAGAACCTGAGCCTCGTCGCCAATGCCGCGCTGGTGCTTGCGGCGCTCATAGCGATGTACGGCGTGGCCGTGCTGACGATGCGGGAACGGCGGCTCACAGCCGCCCTTCGACGCCGCATCGACGAGGAGTTCGCGCTGCGGGAGGCTGCGGAAGCGCTCGGTGAGGCGCACACTGTCGACCAGGTAACGCAACTGATCGCGATGGCGGCCCTTGGCGTGGTGACAGGATCCTGCGCCTTTGTGGAACTCATCGAAAGCCCCGTCGACAGACCACAGCAGCTGGTCGTTCGCGGCGTCGCTGGCACGGACGTGCCATCCCTCGGCGCAACGTGCGCGTTCGCCGACTCCAGCGCGGAGCGTGCGATAAAGAGCGGCGGGCCCCTGCTACTCCAGGCTCTCGCTTCTCCCCAGAACGCAGGAATCGTCAGTACCATGCTCGATGCCGGCGGTTCGGCGATTGTCGTCCCGCTCGGCAGCGAGGCGACTCCGAGAGGAGCGCTGTTCGTCGTGAGCGAGACCCCTGGGCAGTTCACGTCCAACGACGTGATGCGTGCCGGCATCTTCGGCCATCTTGCCGCCCTTTCCTACGAGAAGAATCGGCTGCTAGAGGAGTCCGAGGAGCGGCAACGGGTGCTGGAACGCGTCATCCAGAGTCGCTCGCGTCTGATGCGTGGTTTCAGTCACGACGTCAAGAACCCCATCGGAGCCGCAGACGGTTTCGCGCAGCTGCTGGCTATGGGCGTCTACGGTGACGTATCCGTCGAGCAACGAGCGAGTATCGGCCGAATGCGCCGGAACATTCATAGCGCACTCACGCTCATCGACGATCTGCACGAGCTGGCCCGCGCCGAGACCGGTCATCTCGCACTAGTGAACGAACTGATGGATCTTGCCACGTTCACCCGCGACCTCGGCGAGGAGTACCAGGCTGCAGCGCTGGGGCGCGGGCTGAGGTTCAGCGTAGTGACTGACGAATACGGCCCGATCGTTCCGACTGATCGGGCCCGGGTGCGGCAGATCGTCGCCAACCTTCTGTCCAACGCCATCAAGTACACGGAGCAGGGCTCGGTCACGTTGCGCTCCACTCGACAGGCCACCGGACCCGACGGTGTTGAAGGTGACTGGGCGGCCGTGCAGGTCACCGACAGCGGGATCGGCATCGCGGCCGACAAGCAACAGTTCATCTTCGAGGAGTTCAGCCGGGTCGGCAATAGCGACGCAACGGGCGCCGGCCTCGGCCTGGCGATCAGCGCCCTGATTGTGAACGGATTGGGTGGGCACATCTCCGTCGATAGCGAGCTCGGGCGGGGCAGCACATTCACGCTCTGGCTTCCCCTGGACCCGACGACGGTGCCGGTCACTCCGTGACGGCCACTCCGATCTGTTCCGGCGAGCTGCGTCTCCTCTTCGCCTACCGGCCCGATCTCACGATGAGCGCGCGCAGCAGCTTCGCGGAACGCTGTCAGTCAGGCCTGGTCTCACCACGCCTCGACAAAGCCGTCGCATTCGAGGCGCACGTCCGTGGACTTCACACCGGCTCAAGCTGTGGACACGAACTCCGGCCCGTCAGCGATGTTGCGGCGGCGCCGAGGACGGAGCGGGTAACCGAATCGGACCGGCGTACGGCCTGAGGCCCTGATCTCCCAGAACGCACTGGGACTCGCCCGCGATTACGCGCTCCGGCTCGGTGCAGATACGCGCCAGGTCGGCCGGAAGCGTGGCCGCGGAATGACCGGACTTTGATTGCATGGTGCCGGAGCTCGCGCAGCCTGCGGACAGGATCAGCAACAGGGCCGACATGCCTCTGATCACGCTCATCTCTCCTCCCATGAATGAGTTGCGACCAGGATCGCCGCAGAAACCAGGTGACAGTCGCTCAAGATCCCTCGTCGATTACACGGAATACCGACACGTGAGGATAGGGCCGGCCACGGTAGGTCAGAATCCTGTCGCCCCACATGTCGGTCAGGAATCCTGGCTGATCCAGATCATCCACCAGCGCGTACTTCAGATGGGCGCGCGGTTCACCGCGTGGGCCGAGGATGTCGTAGTAGATCTCGCGATCCTCTAGATGCAGGTACGCGACCACGATGCCCGCGTCTCCACACGCCATCCCCATCAGCCCTGTATTCTGCTGGAGACCGGAGGCGGCTTCCGCTGGACCCTCGGCCTCCCGCCGCACCCAGTTCGGTCTCCTGAGCTCCGAACGTATCCTACGCGACCAGGCGACTGTGCCTCCTGGATCGAGCGACACCAGCTCGTAGATCCAGGGATTGGAATAGAGCAGTTGACCGTCGCCGCCGGTGCAGAGCATCCCGCCGGGCTGGGCCGTCCTGGGAAGGAACGCCTGGTCCTTTGGAAAGAGATTCAATTCCGCTTCAGTCCGCGCGCCAGACGAGTCCATCAGGAGCAACCGGCCGTGTCGAAGACCGCCACCCGACCTGCTTCCCGGTCGACGACGGCAACCTCTGCTTCGCTCACCGCGATCTGTGCGGGTGAGAGAAACTCGCCGGGACCGGTCCCCTTACGTCCGAAATAGCGAATCAGCTTACCGGCGCTGTCGTATTGGGCGACCCGTCGCTCGAACCTGTCAGTGACATAGATCGAACCGTCAGCTCCAAACGCAGCGCCGCCGATGGATCCGAAATGCTGGTCTTCGGAGCCGCTGTCGTCTCCAATGGTCGTGACACGCTCGAGACGCGCACTGTTCTGCTCACCAAAGGCCAGAGTCGGCTGACGGGACTCGGCCGGCGCCACCGCGAAGTCATCCCACTCACCTTTCTCTGATGCGCATGCTGCGACGCCTACTGCCACGGCGGCGAGCGCCACCCAGCGCCACAGACGGAGAGCGCTTCCCGGCACAGGACCAGGCCCTGGCGTCGGAGAACTCGTTTCAAGCGATGGCGTGTCGCGCACTTCACGCTCCTGGGTCACAGTCGGTACGACGGTTGTTCGCCGCAGGCTGTACGAGAGCACCCCGGATACATGCGACTGGGCGAGCAGTCTTGCAAGACACTGGGAATCAGAGCGATCGATGGTCGGGCAGCGACCCCGTGACTGCGCCCGAACCCAGCCGGACGCGCTGTCGCTCAGTCCGTCAACCATGACGGCCTCCAACCGCACTTCGCCCAATGATTGGTTATTGCCGCATCTCATGGCACCCCAGTCAGATACCGCACTGCTGCGACAGCGTCGCTATACTGATGCAATAGTGGAGGCATAAGACGGTTGGGACGTAGTCAAGAGGCAGCCCACGTCGTTGTTGAGCTGGCTTCAGGTGTCGCTAATGGAGCTGACCGAGGCGCACGCGGCGGGAAGGGTACGCCAGAATCAGCGCCGTTCTGTGGAGTCCAGTGACCCACGCACGGCAACCCGCGTCTCTCATAGGGGTACTGGAGCCCGGCCGGCGTCATTAAGATCCCTCGGCGAGGCTTCCGGTACGGTGAGTGAGCTCCCTCCCTCCGATACTGCCTCCACATCTCTCGCTTCCCTGCTTCCATTGTCCGACTGGAATTTCTGGCGCGTCTGCCGGTTGGTGCTGCTGTCGCTGGTCTGTGCCGTTGGGCTCGGGCTGGTGCTGCGCATCGCGCAAGGCTCACCCACGGGCCTCATGGGGCCGACGCTCGCCGCTGTCGACACCATGGGACTGGAAGGGCCGATCACGCGCGAGGACGTGGTACGTGCGCGCTCGCCGCGGTCCCCGGCCGCGCTGGCGCTCAGTCTCACCGCCGACCGACGCTCGTCGGCCGTCGGTACGTCAACCGCCGCGATCAGTCTGGGCGGGCTTCCCTTCGTTCCCTTCCACACCAAGCGCGGCGAGTACGTGGGCGCAGTTCGGCTGGGGCTCTGGCCGGCGGAACGTCGATGGACGAACAACACCAACTACTCCAACCCGGCTGGCTTCTTCCTCGTCACGCCTGCTCTACGCTCGCAGCCAGTCTCGCCGCATTTCACGATCGGCGACTTCGCCATGAAGCAGGGCGCACGCGGCCCCGAGGGCGAGACCTACGTGGTGCTCCAGCCCGCACTGCTGGAGAAGCTGGAGCTGACGCTCGCCGAGCTGGCAGCATCCGGCGCCCGGGTCCGCAACTTCCGCATCACCTCCGGCTTCCGCGCACCGCATTACAACAACGGCGTGGAAGGCGCAGCCCCGTCCAGCCGCCACCAGTACGGTGACGCAGTCGACCTGATAGTGGACGACAACGGCGACGGGCGGATGGACGACCTGAACGGCGACGGCGTGGTCAACCGCGCCGACATCTACCTGCTGGCCGACGCCTTCGAGCGGGTGGAGCGCCGACACCCAACACTGGCGGGCGGACTGGGCCTGTACGATGCGACAGGCCCCAGCGGCCCCTTCATTCACGTAGATGTGCGCGGCACCGCATCCCGCTGGGGCAGCGCGTCGCGCGGCGGCGGCAAGGCCGAGCCGGTGCCCGTGTGGGGCGCACTGCGCACCGCAGCTACCGCCGCGGTCCGCGGAGTCAGCCGTCCGGGCTGCAGCGCCGACGCAGCCAGCGCGGTACTGTGCGCAACCCGCAGCGAGCTCGCCCAGCGCGGCGGCGGTAACTGAACCGCAGAGCGCGGTGCGTTACTCCGCGAACTCTGAGGGCTCCGCGTATTCTGTGGTGGTTCACGCGATGCCAGCTACAGACCGGCACATAGGATCACGAGAGTTTTACCGCAGAGTGCGGAGAGTTCGCAGACCCGCCTCGACAGTTCCGGTGCGCATTCCAAAAACAATAGAATGGTTGTCTTACGTCGGGCATTCGTGGGCGGACCGCAGCTTTGACGTCGTAGTCGCTGTCCTGCGAACCCCGCGTCCTCTGCGGTAAATCACACGACGGCAGCCATACCCCGGCGCATAGGATCGCGAGAATGTTTACCGCAGAGTGCGGAGAGTTCGCAGACCCGCCTCGACAGATTAAACGCG
>CAJDWZ010000025.1_pt1 | contig 17210 bp, 7 predicted proteins | sample 7391701 | NCBI WGS metagenome assembly CAJDWZ01 (sample SAMEA7055744, study PRJEB34461) | soil metagenome | biome: terrestrial ecosystem; feature: Peninsula; material: soil | place: Antarctica | collected 2016
GCTCCGCTGCCGCCGCCCGCTCCAGTACTCTCCCTGTAGAGGACGACGCCAGTCCTGTGGTCGCCACGCTTTCCGACAGCACGCGCGACCCGACGAAGTCCGGCACGGTCTTCGAGCCCGGACTTCTGGCCCGTCTCACCCCGCCGCGAACGCCTGGCGACACTACCGACGATCTCACCCTCTCCCTCGACACGCGCCTGGAGTCGAAGGCCGAGCGGCGACGGGACGAGACCTGCTCCAGCAACCAGCTCCTGAATCTCACCGGTAGCTGTCGGACGCTCTTCCAGCCCACCTTCGGCGTCCAGTTCAGCGTCCTCAGCTCGGGCACCGTCGCCAGCCGCTTCCACGTCGATGTCGACTACGACTCGCAGCGCGAGTTCGACGCGTCCAACAATATCGCCATCCGTTATCAGGGCCTGGCGGGCGACTGGGTTGAGCGTGTGGAGGTCGGAAACGTAACCTTCAACCCGCCGCCCTCGCGCTTCATCACCGCCGGTATCCCGATCGGTAACTACGGTGTGCAGGCGGTGGGGCATGTGGGGCCGTGGTCAGTTCAGACGATCGCCGCCCAGCAACGGGGCAACGTTGTTCAGGAGCGCCGCTTCACTGTCGGCGGACAGAGCAAGCGAGAAGTGGAGCGCGAGATCGATGACTACGAGATAGAGCCGCGACGATTCTTCTTCACCGTGGATCCAGCGGAACTCGGGTCACGGTATCCGAATATCGACATCCTGGATCCGTCCCAGATGACGGCCGCGCGGAACGCCCTCGCTCCCGACCGTCGCCCGGTGCGGGTATCCGTCTACCGACTGGTGCTGGGTGGACGGCCGCCCAACCCGAACGGGCCGCGCTTCCGCCTGAACGGCGACCCCACGTCACGTCGCGGTCCGGTCTACGAGCTGTTGCGCGAGAACGTGGACTACTACATGGACCCGTCTCGCCTCTGGCTTGCGCTGGTCCGCCCGCTCAGCCTGAACGACGAGCGACTGGTCGTGGCCTTTAGCGTCCGTGTGGGCGGCGTGGAGACCGTGCTTCCCGATATCGGCGGAACGCCCGACGTCCAGTACCAGGAGCGCGACCAGGTTGCCAACCTGATCTGGCAGCCGCGGCTGGAGCCGGACGCGCCGGCCTTCCGTCGCGAGATCCGCTCCGTCTACCGGGTGGGCGGTCCTGATGTGGACCGTCGCTCGGTAAGCGTGCGCGTGGTGACCGGCGCCGGCGGCGACCAGGAGAAACCGCTCGACGGCCGCGGCGACACCTATCTGCAGCGATTCGGGCTGGCCGAGCGCACCAATAGCAGCTCCTTCGATGTGGAGAACAGACTCTGGCCTCGGCCGGCCGATCCCAACGTCGTCATCGGCGGCGGTGAGGCGGTGCCGATCATCCGTGATCACTTCCTCGTCTTCCCGTCGGCTGAACCCTTTGCTCGTACCGGCCTGGCCGGTTTGCTCGGCAATCCTTCCAACGACACCCTCTACCGAACGCCCGGCGAGTACCTCTACTCGGCCCAGCGACCCTCGGCCGTCTATCGGATCGGGTTGCGCTACAGCGCGGAAGCTGGCGAACCAGGAACCCTCGCGCTGGGCGCGGTGCAATTGCGCCGGGGCTCGGAGCGCGTCGAGATCACCTGCCACGCCAAGGGACCGGTGGTGCGAGCCGAAGCCGCGATGGACGACAAGTTCGCCCGACTGCGCTTCCTCCACGCCGATACGCTCCTATCGCGTCCGCGCGACGTGCGCGTGCGATTCGAGGAGAGCCCGCTCTTCGGGGCCGTGCCCACCTCCATCTTCGGCCTCACGTCCCAGGTGGAGATGGACGCCGGCATCCTCAACGTGACCGCCATCGGTCAGCGACAGAAGACGATCTTCAACCGTCCGACGTTGGGCTTCGAGGCGGCGTCGTCGATCGTGGCCGGGGTGAGCGGCGCCTTCGCCTGGGACGCCCCACGGCTCACGGAGTGGCTGGACCGCCTGCCAGGGGTGCGCGCGGCGGCCCCTTCCAGGGTCAGCCTGAGCGGTGAGTTCGCCACCAGCCGGCCACAGCTAACGGCGGGCGGACAGGCGTATCTGGAATCGTTCGAGGGCGAGGGCGGACTGGCGCCCCAACTCCTGGACAGTCGCTGGTATTTCGGCAGCGTGCCCGCGCCGTCACCTACTCTCAATGCGCTGGGTGGGGCGGGACTGTTCACCCTCTCTCACGCAGCGTCGATGGCGTGGCAGAACAACGGGCGTAACTCCGCCGGCGAGCTCATCACTTTCAGCATTGAGCAGATCGATCCCGAGGTACGGTCTGTGGGTGGCGGCGCGTTCCTACCCGAGCAGATGCTCTGGCTCACCCTCCACCCGCTGTCGGTGGGCGGGCAGTTTCGCGATGGCCGGCTGGAGGAGCCCCGCTGGCGCGTTAACAATGCACCTGCCGGTCGTCGCTGGCGCTCGCTCCACACGGCCCTCGGGCCCACGGGCGCCGACCTGTCGCGGGTGGAGTCGATCGAGTTCTGGACACTAGTGGATACTGACGCCGGAAATGTCGGCGTAAATCCAACTCTGGTCATCGATTTTGGCGACGTCAGCGAGAACAGCCTCACCTTTGCCCCAGACACCCTGCGCGTGGGGCCCGGGCTTACGGCCGTGCTGGACACCACCTTCCGCGGCAAGCGAGCCCAGGGAGTGGACTCGCTGGACAGCGAACTGGACCCATTCTCGCGCACCTTCAACCAGTCGCGCGACGACCGTGGCCTGGCCGGCGACGTCGCCGACCGCGTCACCGTTACCGAAGGCAATCGCACCTTCGAGGCGACCGATGTCGGCCTCTGCGCCCGTGGTACCTCGCAGGTATTCCGCCTGGGTGATACGCGAGTGAACTGCACGGCGCAGAACAACCGCGCCGACAGCGAGGACCTGAACGAGGACGGCGTCCTCAACCTCGACGACGCGACCCTGGGGGCGGAGCGCATCCGTCGTTACGTGGTGGACCTCGGCGACCCGTCGCGCTGGTCCAGGGTGGGGCGCTGCGGCGTGCTCATCGACCAGTCGACGCCGATCGCACCGGCGCGCAGCAGATGCTGGGTACAGGTGCGAGTGCCCTTCCGCGCCCCGGACGACGCCCTCAACGACGGTCCGCCGCTACGCCGCGTGCAGGCCATGCGGGTGACGATGGTGAGTGGCGCCGAGTTCTCTGATCAGCTCCGCGTGCAGATCCCCATCGCCCGGCTGCGGCTGGTGGGTGCGCCGTGGCTCAAGCGCAGCGAGCGCGGACTGCGTGGAATAGCTGGCGAGCGCGTGGGGCAGGGAACGGTCATCGCAACGGTGATCGGCACCGCCGACCGCGATTCGCTGGCTGGCCTCATTTACGAGTCTCCGCCGGGCGTGATCGACCAGCCGGATCAGCGCCAGACCGGACTCGAGGCAAACCGTACCCAGGTCAACGAACGCGCGCTCCGTCTGCTAGCCACCGATCTGGGTGAGTACGATCGCGCCGAAGCGTATGTCCGCTTCCCTGAGGGAGAGAAGAGCTTCCTCGGCTACCGTGAGCTGCGATTGTGGGCCAGAGGGCGGAATAGAGGATGGGGACCCACCGGATCGATGCAGTTCTACGTGAAGGTGGGCCGAGACGCGGACAACTTCTACATGTACCGCACCACGATCAACTCCGGACCTACGCGCGCGGCCTGGGAGCCCGAGCTGCGGGTAGACCTTCGCCGGTTCAGCCGGCTGAGAGGCCAGTTACAGCAACTCTACCTGGCCAACCCCAACGGCGCCGTCGCCTGCAGCGGCGCTGACTCGCTGCTCGTCGCCAACACGCCCATCTCGCCGGGCGCTTCGGGCGCGCGATACGCCGTCTGCGAGGACGGTTACATCGTCTACACCACCAGCCCCACCGTGAGCCCGCCGAACATGGCCGCGGTCCAGGAGTTGGCCGTTGGTATGGTCCGATTCCCCGACCGCGGCGGCGATCCGATCTTCGCCGGCGACACGCTGGAAGTATGGGTGAACGACCTGCGCCTGTCACGAGTGGAGACGGAGCCGGGTTACGCCGGCCAACTGACCCTTGCCGTGACGGCTAGCGACGTCGCCGACCTGGCTGTAAGCGTGACCCGCCGCGATCCCTATTTCCGCCAACTCTCCGAGCAACCCAGCTTCCGGAACGACGACGACATCGAGGCTGCCGCGACTGTGCGCGTGGACCGGTTCCTACCCGAACGGTTCGGACTCGCCGTACCCGTCACCATCCGTCATGCCTTCCGCAACATAGAACCGCTCTACGTCTCTGACGCCGACTATGAGGCTGCCTCCATACCGGGGCTGCGCACGCCGAGTGCGCGCGTTACGTCAGTCAGCGCGACGATCAGGCGGGCGACTCCGCTTACCGATTCGCCATTCGCGCCGCTCCTCAATTATCTCTCATTCAGCGCGGCCATCACCGACGCGAGCACGCGAAGCGAGTACCAGACAGGCGCCGCCCGCGATGTCAGCTCGACCCTGGAGTACGCCATCAGGGCAGACCCGCGCACGGTGACCGTTGGGAGCTGGCTGGACGGGGCTATCGGTAGACTGCCGGACTGGCTGGAGCATTCCGCCGGTGTATCCGCGCTCCGCTCGGCGGCGCTCCAGTGGAACCCGGCGGAGTTCCGGATTTCCACGGGTATAGTTCGGTCGTCCGACCGCCGGCTCACTTTCCTCCGCCCCGACAGGGGACTGTTCGACTCAGGGAGCGAGGTGCGCGGGGAGAGCTATCTCTGGCGGAACGGACTCGCCGTCGGCTTCCGGCCATTCGGCGCGCTCTCCTCGCGACTGGAACTGACGTCGCTCCGTGACCTGCGGCAGTATGGCGACACGAGCGCTGCCTCGCTCGCCGCCAGCCGAGCCCGCATAGACCTACTGGGCACCGACATCGGTTTCGAGAGAGAACGGGCGATGACCGGCACCATCAGCTTTGCCCCCGTTGTGGCTCAGTGGATAGAACCGCGCGTGGACATCCTCGCTCGCTTTGACCTTCTCCGAGATCCCAACCGTCAGCCCATATTTCTGTCGGCGGCTGAACATGCCCTCGTAAGAGGAATACGCTACGACGAGTATCGGGGTCTGGGCGCGCTGGACTCCATCCTCATCGCCGATCCACGGGCCATCGATCCGTTCACCGGTCTGCCATATGCCGACCGGTTGCGTCTTCCGCGGCGACTGGGAAATGAGCGGACCACGACGGCCAGCCTGCGTCTCGATCTCGGGAAGGCGCTGCTGGAACTACCGGACGCGGCCGGAGTTGGCCACTGGCTGGCGCGCATCGTTCAGCCGCTGGATCTGCGTTATTCGCGTGGACTTCGTTCCGCCTACGACGCCGTCCCCTTCACTCCGGGGCTGGGCTATCAGCTGGGCTTCGGCGGAGTTCAGGACTTCAGGCTGCTGGACAATAGTCCGGCGTCCAGCGCCGGTGTCGGCACCCAACTCTCGGCCACCCAAGTGCTCGGTCTGGGCGGCGGGGTCAGCGTGATCGGGCGCTTCTCGCAGAGCCGCGCTCGCAACTGGACCCGTCAGTCGGCCGACGAACTGGATGACGATGGTCAGCGGGTGGACGAAGGCTCCCAGACCGGATTCCCCGACCTCACGCTTCGCTGGAACTGGCGTCAACCGGAACTCGGCGACGGATGGGTGGCCAACGCATCGGCTAGCGCTCGAATGCTGCACACCCGTCAGCACAACGTCGCCCTCGCCGACGCCGCCGCCGGCGTGAGGGAGACTCGCACGACGCGTGTCCGCAGCTATCCGGTGAGCGGCTCCATAACCTGGGCTCTGGGTCGACTGACCACTGGTGGCGGCTATACCTACACCCAGCGCACCGACACCATTCCCGGAACGCTAATTGAGTCCATCTCGCGCGACGCCAGCGGCGAGCTTAGTCGTCCGTTCGCCTTCCCCACCAGTTGGGGACTGCACAGTGACCTCCGAACACGCGTCGGCTACCAGTACAGCCGCTCTCAGAGTGTCGCCAATTCACTCGATAACGACAGCCGCAGTAGCCGCCTCCTCGATACCGGCCGCTGGAGCGGCACCCTGGACGCCGATGCGGACGTGGCGGACAACCTGACCTTCGGCGTCCAGGCTGCTCGCATAGTCACCTATGACCGGAACCTCGGCCGACACCTCGTCCAGACCATCCTCACCGCGGCGCTCACACTTCATTTCTTTGCCGGGCCACTCTAGATAGGCTCCGGAGTGTGGCGGAATGATGGCAGGCGTAGGATGTAATCGGCGTATGATTGCGGCCGAATCACGATTGCCAGTTCGGACTGTTCAGCGTTAGCGCCGGACCGGAGGTTGGGGGCGGAACAGGTGGACAAGGCTGATCCTGGCGGAGGCTGAGATCCGCTTCACGGTTCGAGGCCGCCAAGCACTCTGACCCCTTGCCCCGCGCAGGATGACGCCCGCCGAACGTCGCGCCATTCTCTTCCTCGCCGCCGTCGCCTTGCTCGGTGGGCTGGTGAGAGCGGTGCGTGCGGCCGGAGCCAGGGCGGATCGACCGGTGGGACAACAGGTGGCTTTGGAGGCTCAACGGGCGGCGGTGGACTCGGTGGCCCAGGGACTCGTGCGACTGCGGCCTGGCCGTGGCCGGACCGGTGCCGCGGCATCGTCGCCCGCCAAACCCGTTGGTCCGGTGGACGTGGATCTGGCCGACGCCACCACTCTCATCACTCTACCACGGATCGGTCCCGTGCTGGCGGGACGCATCATCGCCGATCGGGATTCCCTGGGCCCGTTCGGCTCCCTGGAGGCACTGGAGCGGGTGCGCGGGATAGGGCCGGCGATGCTCCGCAAGCTTGCCCCGCACGTGACGTTTTCCGGCACACCGCGTCCCTTGAGAGCGACCCCGAATCGTCCCGATGTGCCTCTCCGGAGACCTCGTGACGGCGGTTCCGCAACTCATTCTCCTGCACGTCGCCCCGTCACAAGGAAGCGACGTCAGAACAGCACTCTGACCCACGACCGCTCACCTGCCACATGGCCGTCCCAGCTGCTGCGACCGCCGAGCGCCTCGGCGACATGCTGATCCGCGAGGGGCTATGCACCCCTGAGCAGATGCAGAAGGCGCTCGTGGAGCAGAGGCAGCACGGCATCCGTGTCGGCTCCGCGCTCGTCAAGCTCGGCTTCGTCAACGAGGTGGACCTGACGCGGATGCTCGCGCGTCACTTCCGCATGCCAGCGGTGGACCTTTCCCGGTTCACCGTCGACCCGAGGATAGCCCGGCTGATCCCTGCCGAAGTCGCCTTCAAGCATCACGTGCTCCCGCTCAAGCGGGATGGACGGGCGCTGACGGTGGCGATGACCGACCCGACGAACCTGCGGGTGATCGACGACCTCAAGTTCATCACGCGCTGCGACATCATCCCGGTCATAGCCGGCGACGTCGCCCTGCGGAATGCACTGGAGAAGGCATACGACACCGGTGGCGATAACTCCGGCATGCAGTCGATGCTCGATGACCTCGTCGCCGACGTGGAGCAGGACATCGAGGTCGTGGAGGAGACGCAGGAGGAGATGTCCACCGCCGCGCTGGCCGCGGCGGTGGACGACGCTCCTGTCGTCAGGCTCATTAACGCGATACTCACCGACGCCGTGAAGCGCGGTGCATCGGACATCCACTTCGAGTGCTTCGAGCACGAGTTGCGAGTGCGCTACCGCATCGACGGCGCACTGCTGGAAGTCATGAAGCCGCCGCTCAAGCTCAAGGCGGCGCTCATATCGCGCTTCAAGATCATGTCGTCTCTCAACATCGCCGAGCGACGCGTGCCTCAGGACGGGCGCATCAAGCTGAAGATCGGGAAGAAGGTGGTGGACTACCGCGTCTCCACCCTGCCCACGCTGTTCGGTGAGAAGGTCGTCCTCCGGATCCTCGACAAGGGGAACCTGACGCTCGACCTGGAGAAGTTCGGCATCGAGCCGCGCGCCGAGAGGGAGCTCATGGAGGCCATCTCCAATCCCTACGGCATGGTGCTCGTCACCGGACCCACAGGATCCGGAAAGACCACCACGCTCTACTCAGCGCTATCCAAGATCAACGGCATCGACACGAACATCATGACCGCTGAAGATCCCGTTGAGTACAACCTCTTCGGGGTCAACCAGGTGCAGGTGCGGACGGAGATCGGGATGACCTTCGCGGCGGCGCTGAAGGCGTTCCTGCGACAGGATCCGAACATCATCATGGTCGGCGAGATCCGTGACCTGGAGACCGGCGGCATCTCCATTAAGGCGGCCCTGACCGGTCACCTTGTACTCAGCACGCTTCACACGAACTCGGCGCCGGAGACTGTAACCCGATTGCTGGACATGGGGCTGGAGCCGTTCAACGTCGCATCAGCACTGAACCTGATCCTCGCCCAGCGACTGGTACGCCGCATCTGCGGCAAGTGCCGTACGAAGTACGTGCCCGACGAAATGGAGCTGGCCGGCGCCAAGGTCAAGCATGAGACCCGACTGGGCGACATGCACTTCACCGAGGAGGCGTTGCACAACGCCCGTAGCCGAGCCATGCCCGAAGCATTGCCGCACCTCGCCAATCTCTCCCTCGACACGACAGTGGGGGAACTCCCCTTCTTCCGCGGTAAGGGTTGTGACGACTGCGGTGGCACCGGTCTGCGCGGACGCCAGGGGCTCTATGAGGTGATGACGATGACGCCCAGCATCAGGCGACTGGTGCTGCAGAACGTCGGCGCCGCCGAGATTGCCGCTGGCGCCATCGCCGAGGGAATGCTGACGCTGCGCATGGATGGCTGGTTGAAGGTCCTGAAGGGCATCACGACACTGGAACAGGTCATTCGCGAGACGAGCGTGTGACTTCCAATAGATCCTCGCGCCGACCATCGCGCGCACCCCGCTTCACCGCATCCCCGCATCCCAGGTCATGACCGCACCCACGACGCCAATCAGCCTGCGCGCCCTGCTCGAGGAGATGATCGAGCGCAACGCTTCCGACCTGCACATCACGGCCGGCGAGCGTGCGAAGGTGCGCATAGACGGCGCCATCACCAGCTCCCACGGCGAGACAGTGCTGACGCCGAAGGACACGCTGCAGCTTGCCTACAGCGTGCTCACAGAGGCGCAGAAGAAGCGGTTCGAAATGGAAGACGAGCTGGACTTCTCGTTCGGCATTCAGAACCTCGCGCGCTTCCGTGGCAACGTCTTCAAGCAGCGTGGCTGCGTGTCGATGGTGATCAGGCAGATCCCCTTCCAGATCAAGACGTTCGAGGAGCTGGGACTGCCGGCGGTGGTCGCGCGGATGGCTGAGAAGCCGCGCGGACTGGTGCTCGTTACAGGTCCTACAGGCAGCGGAAAGAGTACGACGCTGGCCGCCATGATCGACAAGATCAACCGTGAGCGGAAGGGGCACATCATCACGGTGGAGGACCCGATCGAGTTCATCCACCGCCATCAGAACTGCATCGTCAACCAGCGCGAGGTGGGGACGGACACGAAGTCGTTCAGCAACGCGCTCAAGTACGCGTTGCGCGAGGACCCGGACGTCATCCTGATCGGAGAGATGCGCGACCTGGAGACCATCCAGGCGGCGCTGACCATCGCCGAGACCGGCCACCTGGCGTTCGCGACGTTGCACACCAACTCGGCTGCCGAGTCGATCAACCGCATCATCGACGTCTTCCCGTCGCACCAGCAGTCGCAGGTGCGGGCGCAGCTCGCCTTCGTTCTCGAGGGGATCATCACTCAGACCCTGTTGCCGCGTTCGCGCGGCCACGGCCGGGCGATGGCCGCCGAGGTTCTGGTGGTGACACCGGCAATTCGCGCCCTCATCCGCGACGACAAAATCCACCAGATCTACTCGCTCATGCAGTCGGGCAAGAAGTTCGGCATGCAGACATTGAACGACGCCCTCTACGCCCTCTTCGTGAGTCGCGAAGTGAAGCTGGAGGACGCCCTGAGAGTGAGCGGCGACCCGAACGAACTGCTGCGCATGACCGGTCACACCATGCCCGATGGGGACAGCTCAATGACGAGCGGTCCGCTGAGCGGCGCCAATGGTAAGCTCGCCTCGGCGACCGGCGGCCGGCGCTAACTAGCCCAAGCAGACGAACACCGCGCATCAAGCCACCCGCAACCCGCACCGTACCATGCCCACTTTCGCGTACACCGCCCGCGCAGCAAACGGCGACCTCCGTTCAGCGACCCTCGACGCACCCTCTCGCGAGGAGGCTGTTGCCCAGCTGCGGCGGCAACGCATGTCAGTGGTCAAGATCGAGCAGGAGACGCGGAAGAAGAGCGCCGGCGGCAGGATCAAGATGCGCGACATCGTGATCTTCACACGCCAGTTCAGCACGATGATCAACGCTGGACTGCCGCTGGTGCAAGCGCTGGACATCCTGGCCAAGCAGTCGGACAACAAGGCGCTGGCCGACGTCACGCGGGCAGTGGTGGCCGACGTGGAGAGCGGTCACACGGTGGCCGACGCACTCGGCAAGCACCCGAAGGCGTTCACCGACCTCTATGTGAACATGGTGGCCGCCGGCGAGGCTGGCGGTATCCTGGACACGATCCTGATGCGCCTGGCGACGTTCCTGGAGAAGAACGACGCACTTGTGCGTAAGGTGAAGGGAGCGATGACCTACCCGGCGGTGATCATGAGCGTGGCCGGTATCGCCATCCTAGTACTGCTTATCAAGGTCATCCCCGTCTTCCAGGAGATGTTCGGCTCGGTGGGCATGGAGTTGCCACTGCCGACGCGGGTCGTGATCGGCGCATCGCAGTTCCTGCAGGCCTACTGGTGGGCGATGATCATAAGCGCGGTGGGTGCGGTGTTCGCCCTCAAGGCCTATTACAAGACGTCCGCCGGCCAGCTCGTCATCGATCGAATACTGCTGAAGTTCCCCGTGCTCGGCGACCTACTTCGGAAGAGCGCTGTGTCGCGCTTCACGCGTACTCTGGGCACGCTGCTCAGCTCCGGCGTGAGCATCCTGGACGGCCTCGAGATCACGGCCAAGACGTCGGGTAACCGGGTGATCCAGGACGCGATCATGGCGTCGCGCGCCTCGATCGCCGGCGGTGACACGATCGCCGCTCCGCTACAGAAGAGCGCGGTCTTCCCGCCAATGGTGATCTCGATGATCGCGGTCGGTGAGCAGACCGGTGGACTGGACGAGATGCTGACGAAGATCGCCGACTTCTATGATGAGGAAGTGGACGCGGCGGTGTCGGTGCTCATGAGTTTGTTGGAGCCGATCATGATCGTGTTTCTGGGCATCGTGGTGGGCGGCATGGTGGTGGCGATGTACCTGCCGATCTTCGACATGATGAACGCGGTGCAGTAGTTGGGTGTGGAGTCATTCACGGTTGTAGTTGTCGCACCAGGCTAACGACGACGACACGAGCAGTGACGGGTCGAAAGGCGGTCCCATAGTGGGCCGCCTTTCTCCGTTATGGCCACCGGTGGGAGCACGGCGAGCCGCGCCACCTAAGTGCTGACAATCAGTAACGGCAGTGTATGTTTAACGTACGCTCACTCCTTGGTGATTGATGCTTGGAGTGTTTTGCAGACCTCCGGAAGAGCGCGCACGATCGATCGCGCCACTTCCTCCCACGCTGGAGGCCTCATGCAAGCATCCGCGTTATTCACATCGGCCCAGCGCAGCGGTGGTATGGCGCGCCAGTCAGGCGCCCTCCTCCCGGCGACCTTGTGGTTCGCGCTGCTGCTCTGCGGAGTGGGCACCGCCGCATGGGCCCTGCCGCCTGCTGATGGTCGCACCGCTGCGTCAGTGACTGGTCAGGTGACTGATGCTTCCGGACCCGTAGCCGGGGCCACTGTCAGTATCACTCCTGCCGATGGCAGCGGCAGGGCTGCCCCCGTCAACACCCTGAGTGATGTCGATGGCCGCTTCTCGATCTCGGGAGTTGCGGCGGGTGAGTGGACACTGAATGTGCGTCGCCTGGGTTACATGCCGCATACGGAGCCACTTGCACTCACTGATGGCCAGGCCGCCATGGTGCAGGTAAGACTCATCCTGGTGCCGCAGCGACTCGATACCGTGGCCGTGGTCAGTGACGGCGTCCCAGAGCGATATGGCGCGAATTCACGCATGAGTACTTTCTATGAGAGGCGGGCCCGGGGACGCGGCCAGTTCTTCGCTCGTGAGCAGCTGGATCTCGTCCCGAATCAGCGCTTCTATCAGTTCCTCTCCACCACACGGGGCGCCAAGGTGAGGCTGGAGGCCGATGGTACGGTGAGTGCGACATTTGCCAGATGTTCGGGGCCCTCGACGCTGCAGACGGGTGTCGGCCTCATGGGGATCGCCCGGGGCAGCTCCGCTCAGGCGACGCCAACGGCCATCGTATTCCTGGACGGCCACAAGATGGGCAAGGAAACGTCGCGAACCCTTCTGGGGGAACTCAGGATCGAGGATGTCGAGGCCGTGGAGGTTTACAATGGCCCTGCGGAACTCCCGTTGGAGGCGATGGGAGACGCCTGTGCGGCAATCTTTGTCTGGACGCGATTCGGCCCCGGTGTTCCTCCAGGGATCAGAGCGGACTCGGTTCGTCGGCCCTGACGCGCAGCACGTTGCACGCGGTGCCCTCGCTACCCCAGCGCTGCTTCCAGCGCCATCGCCGCATCCGTGCTCGCGTCGCGTTACTTCACGATCATGGGCGCGCATGAGCGAAGGCCGGTGCTCGGCCACCCAGTCGTCCATCGCGGCGCGCGAGCGCCGAGACCTGCGCAAGAGTAAGCGAGCACGCCGGCTCATGCCGGTCACCTGTCACTCCAATAGGGCACATGTATTGCTGAGCTACACTGTGACGTCAGCCGATGGTCCGACGACGCCAAGCGTGCTTTAGCGGCAAACGGAACCGGTCTGACCTCATCCAGAAGAATGAATCAGCAAATGCCTTCGACAGACTGGCGACCCCTCGACTCAACGGCTGGTTGACGTCGTGCTGAGCGACGACGAGCTGCTGCTGGATGGCATCGAACGCGCGGCGTTCGGCTATTTCCGGCAGACGGTGAACCCCAACAACGGCCTGGTTGCGGACACATCGCGCCCTGGCTCGCCCTGCAGCATTGCAGTGGTCGGGTTCGCGCTGTCCGTGTATCCAATCGCTGTCGAACGTGGTTGGATGGCGCGCGACGAGGCCGTCGCGCTCACCCTCGCCGCGCTACGCTTCTTTCGCGATAGTGACCAGAGCGGTGGTCCCGATGCAACGGGCTACAAGGGCTTCTACTACCACTTCCTCGACATGCAATCGGGGAAACGTGTGTGGCGCTCCGAACTATCCATGATCGATACAGCGCTGCTGATGGCGGGCGTGCTAACGGCGCGCGAATACTTCAGCGAAGCTGCCGCGCCGGAAACAGAGTTGCGACGGATGGCCGAGGAGTTGTACCTGAACGTGGACTGGGCCTGGTCGCAGGACGGCGGCACGACGATCATGCAGGGTTGGAAACCGGAAAGCGGATTCTTGCATTACGGATGGGAAGGGTACACCGAAGGCGTTGTGTTGTACGTGCTAGCGCTCGGTTCGCCAACGCATCCGCTCTCCGGCGACTCCTACCACTCGTGGACCGTGACGTATCAGTGGGAGAATCTCTACGGCCACGATATCCTGTACGCCGCCCCGCTCTTCATCTACCAGTTCTCCCAGGCATGGATTGATATGCGTGGGGTGCAGGACGCCTTCATGCGTGACAAGGGTAGCGACTACTTCGAGAACAGTCGGCGCGCTGTCCTCGTGCAGCGCGAGTACGCACGGCGCAACCCGGGCGGGTTCGCCGGCTACGATGAGGACTGCTGGGGCCTCTCGGCAGGCGATGGCCCAACCGGTGGCGGCCAGCGGGATGGCTCCCGGCTGTTGGGGTACGCGGCTCGCGGCGTACCCTATGGCCCGGACGACGGAACGCTTGCCGGGTGGGCTCCTCTGGCCTCGCTGCCATTCACACCAGAGATCGCTCTCAAGGCTGCACGGGTAATGCATCAGCGTTACCCCGAGATGCGTCCCGATCACCAGTATGCGAGCGGGTTCAACCCAGGGCTTGTTGATGCCGATGGCAAATACTGGGTCTCCAGGGGTCACTACGGTTTGGATCAGGGCATCGTAACGATGATGATCGAGAACTACCGTACGGGATTCGTCTGGCGGCTGATGCGCAATTGCTCCTTCTTCGTCGCCGGGCTTCGTGGTGCCGGCTTCGCCGGAGGTTGGCTCGACCCGGATGCACCTGAGAACCATGTCGGCAACTGAGCGGACTGAGCAGAGTCCTGCCACGGTCGCTGACGATCTCAGCGAACGGGAGCGCATGCGTAACGTGCGCCCGAGCGAATGGCAAAATCCTCGGCCTGCCGAGCGCTATGACTTGCTGGTTCTGGGAGCAGGTACTGCCGGACTGACAGCTGCCCGAACGGCGGCAATGAGGGGTAAGAAGGTCGCGCTGGTCGAACGCAGTCTTCTGGGTGGCACGTGCCTCAACATCGGCTGCCTGCCGTCAAAGACGCTTATTCGCACTTCGCGCCTGTATAGTGAGATGAGGGAGGCAGGGAAGTACGGCGTAGCTACTCCACCAAGCATTCCAGTGGACTTCCCTCTGGCCATGCAGCGTATGCGGCGCATTCGCGCCCGCGTCAGCCGACTCGACTCGGCCCGAGATCTGGCGGCTTCGGGGGTGGATGTATTCTTCGGGGACGCATCGTTCAGCGACGCCGATGCGCTGATGGTGGATGGCACCACGCTGCGCTTCGAGCGGGCCGTGATTGCAACAGGTGCGCATCCTAAAACACCGGCAGTGCCGGGCCTGGTTGAGGCCGGCTTCATCACCAACGAGACCATCTTCGATCTGACAGAGTTGCCACGTCGCCTCCTGGTGATTGGCGGCGGCCCTCTTGGCTGCGAGATGGCCCAGGCGTTCTGCCGCTTCGGAGTGCAGACGACCATCGTCCAGAACTGGTCGCTCTTTCTCCCTCGTGAGGAGCGTGACGCGGCGCAGATTCTGTCCGATGCCTTTGCCCGCGATGGCATCGAGATACGGCTGGACACCATTGCCGTTAACGTGCGAGTGCAGGGTGACGAGAAGATCGTCGACCTTGTTCACGCCGACTACAAGGACTCGATTGTGGTCGACGCGATACTCACGGGGACCGGCCGCGCACCGAACGCGGATGGGTTGAATCTGGAGGCAGCGGGCGTTGCGTACGACAGCTCCCGCGGCGTTCACGTTGATGATTTCCTGAGAACCGCCAATCCACGCATCTACGCTGCCGGTGATGTCTGCCTGGAGCACAAGTTCGACGACACGGCAGATGCATCAGCGCGCATCGCGGTGGAGAACGCACTATTCGATGGCCGCCAGCGCCTGAGCGCGTTGATCATTCCGTGGTGTACCTACACCGATCCGGAGATCGCCCATGTCGGCCTCTATGTGCGACAGGCGCACGAGCAAGGTATCTCGGTCAAGACCTTCACCGTCCCGATGCACGATGTGGATCGTGCGATCGCCGATGGCGAAGAAGAGGGCTTCGTGAAGATCCACACCCGAGAGCGCTCAGATGAGATCCTCGGCGCAACGATCGTCGGCCGTCATGCGGGAGAGATGATCAGTGAACTCACACTGGCGATCGTCGCTGGCGTGGGGCTCAGAAAGCTGGCGACTGTCATTCACCCCTATCCGACTCAGGCAGGCGCCATTCGCCAGGCGGCAGACGCGTACGAACTCGCGAGCAACGGGGAGCCGGGCACGCTCGATGCGTCACGCTCTCGTGGAGCGTAGCCGGCAGCTTCCGCCAGGGAATAACGCCACGTAGACCGACTACAGCGACGTGCGCGACCGTGGCAGGTAGGCACAACCCATTGAATCATGAAGGACTCTCCCGGTGACTCCATCCCGGTACCACGGCTATCGTCGTCGGCGCCGCGTCGGTTCTCGTCACCGCATCAGCAGACTCCGCAAACTCAGCTGCTCTCCAACGGCCGCTATTCAGTAATGATGACCGCCGCCGGCTCAGGCTACAGCCGATGGGGTGATATCGCGATCACGCGCTGGCGTGAGGACACGACGTGCGATTCCTGGGGGAGCTACATCTTCCTTCGTGACGTCGACAGTGGTGCGGTGTGGTCGGCAGGCTATCAGCCCACGGGAGTCGAACCGGATCGGTACCAAGCAGGGTTGTTCGAGGATCGAGTTGAGATCGACCGACTTGACGAATCGATTGGCACGAAGCTGACGGTAGCGGTCTCGCAGGAGGACGACGCCGAGGGGCGTCGCGTGGCGATTACCAACCACGGTAGCGGTCCACGTGAGATCGAACTGACATCGTACGCAGAGCTTGTGCTGGGTCCGAACGCAGCAGACATCGCCCATCCTGCCTTCTCCAAGATGTTCGTCGAGACCTATGCAACAGGTGCAGGCGCTGTTGGTCGTGGCGCGATCCTGGCCGCGCGCCGGCGCGGATCGCCAGACGACCCGGCGGTATGGGCGGCGCATCTCGTGGTGGTGCACGGCGAGACGTTAGGTGACGCGGACTGCGAGACGGATCGGGCACGCTTTCTGGGTCGTGGACACGACGTACGTAATCCCGTGTCCGTGATGGCCGGACTCCCCCTCTCCAACACGTTCGGCGCTGTGCTCGACCCCGCGTTCAGTGTTCGTCGTCGCGTCAAGCTGCAGTCAGGAGCGACCGCGCAGGTCGCGTTCTGGACGGTCGTGGCCACGTCGCGCAGTGAAGTGCTCGGCCTGATCGGCAAGTACTACGAGCCGGACGCGTTCGAGCGTGTCCTCACCCAGGCATCGGCGCGCGCGCAAGCACAGCTACTGAGTCTCCAAGTCGATCCCGACGAAGCCAGTCTGTTTCAGCGGCTCGCCAGCCATGTGCTCTACACCAGCAGTGATCTCCGGCCCTCGTCCGACATACTGTCTCGCTCCGCGGGTGGGCAGGCTGACCTCTGGCCACTCAGCATTTCGGGCGACCTGCCCATCGTCCTCTGCCGGATCGACGATGTGAGGGATCTGCAGATCGTTGAGCAGCTGGCACGCGCTCACCGATACTGGCAGGCGAAGCAGCTATTTGCGGACCTCGTAATTATCAACGAGCAATCGTCAACGAACGCGCAGAGCTCAAGGGATCTGCAGTCTGCACTTGAAGCAGCGACGCGGGTGCCGCAATCGAGGTCACCGGCCAAGGGAGCGGCGGTGCGGGGTACCGTTACCATTCTCCGAGGCGAGCAGCTCTC
>CAJDWZ010000065.1_pt1 | contig 16996 bp, 16 predicted proteins | sample 7391701 | NCBI WGS metagenome assembly CAJDWZ01 (sample SAMEA7055744, study PRJEB34461) | soil metagenome | biome: terrestrial ecosystem; feature: Peninsula; material: soil | place: Antarctica | collected 2016
CCATGTCGTCGCCCGTGCGCGCGTCGTCCAGCCTCCGACGCAGCTCACCGACTCGTGCCGAGAGATGGTTGGAGCGGGCCATGAACTCGCCGTGCCAGAAGGGCATTCGTGCTGGCGCGCCCGGTGCCGGCGTCACCACCACGCGGTCGTGCTCAATGGAGTTGATGCGCCAGGTGGAGGAGCCGAGCTGGAATGCGTCGCCCACTCGTGATTCGTGGACGAACTCCTCGTCCAGTTCGCCCAATCTCGTTCGGTCGGGCAGGCTCACGGCATAGAGACCGCGGTCGGGGATCGTGCCGCCGGAGATGATCGCCACCATGCGCGAAGAACGGGCGGGAGCAACGGTGTCAGATACGCGGTCCCAGTGGACGCGCGCATCCAGTTCGGCGGCGACGTCGGCCGGATACTTCCCGGCGAGCATGGAGAGCGTCTCGTCGAAGGCGGCGCGGGTGAGCCCGTGGTACGGATAGGCGCGCCGGACGAAGTCGAACATCTCGCGCGCTGTCCACTCCGGCTCTTCAGAGGCGACCATGGCGACGATGATCTGGGCCAGCACGTCGAGCGGGTTCTGGACCACGCGCGTGGGCTCCACGTCGCCCGACTGCATGGCACCCAGGATCGCCATCTGCTCCAGCGCGTCGTCACGAAAGGTGGGGATAAAGACGCCATGGCTCACCGCGTCCAGGGTGTGTCCTAAAGACGCCATGGCTCACCGCGTCCAGCGTGTGTCCGGCCCGTCCGACGCGCTGCAGCGCCGAGGCGACGCGCTTGGGGCTCTGGAGCTGCAGCACCAGATCCACCGAGCCCACGTCTATTCCCAACTCCAGCGAACTGGTGGTAATGACGGCGCGCAGCTCACCGGCCTTGAGTCGCTCCTCGAGCAGGAAGCGGCGCTCGCGCGACAGCGAACCGTGATAGGGGAGTGCGATCTCCTCGTCGGCTAGCTGGTTCACGCGCGCGGCCATACGCTCAGCCTGGCCGCGGTTATTGACGAAGACGAGCGTTGTGCGGGCGCCACGGATACGGTTGAGGACGAGCGGCGCGACGGCGTTCCAGATGGTGCCGTCTACATGGGACAGGTCATCCACCGGTGAGACGAGTTCCGTCTCCATCCGCTTGACGAGACCGCAGTCCACCACCTGCACCGGGCGGAAGCTGGGTGCCGCTCCCTCAGTCGCCGGTGTGTCGCAACCGCCCAGGAAGCGGGCGATCTCGTCGAGCGGGCGCTGGGTGGCGGAGAGGCCAATACGCTGCGGCGCGTCGGGTGCGACGCGGGCGAGTCGCTCGAGCGTGAGTGCCAGATGGGCACCGCGCTTGCTGCCGGCGACGGCGTGGATCTCGTCGACGATGACCGCACGGAGCGCGCTGAAGATGCTCCGCCCGCGCACCGAAGTGAGCAGGATGTGGAGCGACTCCGGCGTGGTGATGAGTACGTGAGGCGTGCGGCGCAGCATGCGTGCGCGCGCCGACGACGGGGTGTCGCCGGTCCGCACGGCGACGCGGATCTCCGGGAAGTGTTCACCGGCGGCGTGGAAGCGTTCCTTGAGCTCAGCCAGCGGCCGCTCAAGGTTGCGATGGACGTCGTTGTTGAGCGCCTTGAGCGGGGAGACGTAGAGCAGATGGACGGCGTTGGCCAGCGGCTCCCGCGAGCCTTCTACGATCAGCGCGTTCAGCTCCCAGAGGAAGGCGGCGAGCGTCTTCCCGGTGCCGGTGGGGGCGAGGATGAGGGTGTCGGCGCCGCTGGCGATCGCCGGCCAGCCCTGGCGCTGGGGGGCGGAGGGTTCGCCGAGGGTGGTGGCGAACCAGTCGCGGACGATGGGATGGAAGTCGGCGAGAGGGGTGGTTGCGGGCTGGCGGGGCATGGTGCGTTACCCAAGCGAGATGCGTGCGAGCGCGAGGAGTGTCACGCACGTTGCTTCGATCTGGTAGCTGCCTACCCCCCCAGTCCAACGACCACGTCGACCCTTACGCTGTCGATTCGTCCCATGCGGGTGCTATAGAAGTTCACCGTCCTGTTCCTCACGCTGCCCCGGAGAACCCCGTCTTCCGACTCTACGGTGGCGTTCACCACCAGACAGGCCGTGAATTCTGAGAAGTGGGGTCCCGCGAGCAACAGCTGATACTCTCCGAGCGCGCTGGGCTTCTTAACTCCTTCCGCTGCCGGGCGTGGTCGGTCGCAGTCCTCGTAATAGGGAATTACTTCCACGACAGCGTGCTGCTGCAACAGGCCAGCCTCATCTCGAACCTGGCCGTAGACGAACGCGCTCGTGGGGTAAAAGGCGCCCGTTGTCAGGTCGCTGCCGCAGGCGCCACCGAGCAGGAGCAGGACAAGGATGGGAGCGAACCGGCTACGCCATGCAGGGCTGACCGTCGGGACGGCCTGTCCCTGTTTCGTGTTCGACATGGTGCTCTGCTCCTGGTCCTTTCGACGTTGGTCGTGCCTGAGGTGATGGCAGAGAGGGGCGACGAGGTCGTTCCATCTGGTAAGCCTCTTCTCGAAAGCTAAGTTGCGGCGTCACTGACCGCGCTGGAGCAGTTCCGCCCGTACCGTGATCCCACGGGTCGCCGATCCGGGATTTCTTCGGTGAGCCTCCTGACCTCGCCGATCTACGCATCGGATAGGCGTCGGCGCGACGCCAGGCACCTCTCGCGGCGAGAGGCAGGATGGGGAGCCGTGACGGTACACTCCACTACATTCCGCGCATGCAGCGGGGGTCGCTTCACGCATTGAGCCTACTGGCGTCGCGCTGGCCAGCCCCTGGCGGGCCAGTGACTACACACGGTAGCACCTGCTCCATGTACGGCGATCCATGCATGACGCTCCGTGCATCGCCGTGACGCACGCTTGCGCACTGCGCCGTGCGATAGCGATTGAGGACATTCTCCGCTCCCAACCCAGCGACACATGCGATCAGTACATTTTCCACTCCGCGCCCCTCGAGCCGGGCTTGGCGGGTCGAGGGCCCTCGTCCTCATGGGCCTCCTGGCCAGTCTTCTCGCCAGCGTCGTCGCGCCGCGCGTGGTAGTCTCGCAGTCCAGCGCACCGTCCGCTGCGGAGGCAAATCGCACCGCTCGCGAGGTGATAAACCGCACGATGAGCCCGTTCTGCCCGGGCCTCTTGCTCGCCAACTGCACGAGCCTGTCGGCGGACTCCTTACGACGCGCTATCCTGGCTCGTGCCGAGGCGGGCGAAAGCCGCAAGAGCATTGAAGGGGATCTAATCGCAACCTACGGTGAGAGCGTCCGAGCGGCGCCGGAGGCGCGCGGCTTCGGGCTCGTGGCCTGGCTCATGCCGGCAGTGCTGCTGCTCGCCGCCGGCGTGGGCACTGCGGTCTGGCAGCGCCGCTCGGCCCGGGCCGGTGCACGTGCCGCACTGCATGCCAGTGCCGCGACATCAGCTAGCCCCGACCCTGTCCTGGCCGAGCAACCGGATGACCCGGAGCGGGCGGCGGAACTGGAGAGGCTGGCCGTGCTCGTCCGACAGGATGACCCCCGATGAGGCGCGGCCCCGCCCGCGCCGTGCCGACTGCCGCCCTTTTGGTCGTGAAGCGAGGTCGCGCCAGGGCTCAACCGTTGCCCCCCGACGTCGCAGCCTCGACCAGCCCCGCGAGCGCCGCGGTGACCTTGTCGTTCACGTCGGCGACCCCGCTCAGGCCGTGGCGGTCGGCGAGGTAGCTTGGCTCGTTGTAAGCCACGAACACGCGGCCGCTGGCGTCCTGGTAAACGAGCACCTTCTGAGGAAGGTCGATCCCGACTGTCTGCTGGGACTGCATGAGCTGCGTCCCAAGCGCCGGATTCCCGAACACTACGAGTCGGGTCGGACGGAGGTCGAGGTCCACTGACGCCGCGGCCGCGGCGTGGTCTAGCTCGGCGATGACCGTGAGGTTCGGGTTCTCCTTGATCGCAGCGACGAGCCGGTCGTAGGTCGTCTCGAAGTTGTTAGTGCTCTCGACCGTGACCACTCCTTCGTTGAGCGAGACCGACCCGGCGGTGCCCCGTACGGTCTCAACGGCCGCGGTCCCGCCGGTGGCGATCCCGGCGAACCTGGCGACCGCCCCTACGATCTTCTCTTGCGTCGCCGCCCCACCGACCCCATGGCGCTGCGCGACGTACTCGGTCGTGTTGTAAGCGACGACCGTCCGCCCGACGGAGTCCTCGTAGACCAGCATCTTCTGCGGCAGGTCGAGCCCCGCCTGCTGGTTGATCTGCATTAGCGGGGTCACCAGGGCGGGGTTCTCGAACAGGACCACGTGCGTTGGGCGCAGTGTGAGGCCCACCGACGACCCGTTCGCCGAGTGGTCCACCTCGGCCAGGACCGAGACGGGTGCGGCAGCCTCGAGAGCGTCGGTCAGCCGGGAGAACGAGGCGGCCACGGTTGCATCGCTCTCCGTAATGACGAGGCCGGGCCGGCCTGGTGAGTCCGTGTCGACGGCGTTGCGGGTAGTGTCGCACCCGGCGGAGAGCGTGACGAGAGAGAGCGCAAGAACGAGTCGGAGGAACATAAGAGTGCCGTGGTGGAAGGGTTTTGAGACGTGTTAGCCGTTCAGCCGAATGACACGTTTTCCAAAGGCCTCGCCTTTCAGGAGGCCAATGAAAGCGGACGGCGCTCGTTCCAGCCCTTCTATCATCTCCTCGCGGTACTTGATCTTTCCCTCCCTGACCCAGGCGCCCATCTGGCGGGCGAACTCCGGGTAGAGGTAGCCGAAGTCGTCGAAGACAATGAACCCGCGCATCGTCATCCGCTTCCGCAGGATCTGCCCCATGAGGTAGCTCATCCGGTCTGGCCCGTCGGGCAGCGAGGTCGCGTTGTACTGCGAGATAAGACCGCAGACGGGGATGCGCGCGCGTGCGTTCAGCAGCGGCAGCACCGCGTCGAATACGGCTCCTCCAACGTTCTCGAAGTAGATGTCGACGCCGACCGGCACGGCCGCCCGGAGCGCACCCGGAAAGCCGTCGGCCTTGTAGTCGATGCAGGCGTCGAAGCCAAGGGTTTCGACGACGTGGGTGCACTTCTCCGGGCCCCCGGCAATGCCCACGACGTGGAGCCCCAGGATCCTGGCAATCTGACCGACCGTTGCGCCGACGGGACCGCTGGCGCCAGCGACGACGAGGGTTTCACCGGACTTCGGTTGGCCGATCTGGGTTAGGCCGGCCCAGGCGGTCAGGCCCGGCATCCCCAGCACACCCAGCGCCCACGACGGGTTCTCGGGATCGGTGCCCAGGTTAATCGCGCCCTTGCCGTCGGAGAGTGCGTAGTCCTGCCAGCCGCCGAACGCCACCACCCAGTCGCCCTCAGCAAATCCGTCGACGTCCGAGCAGCAACATCTGGCCCTCGCCCGGGACCGGCAGGTCGACGGTCTCCAGCCGAAGCGTGTCGCCATCGGGTTCGCCTGTGGGTCTCTGGGCCAGTACGAACCGGCGGTTTTGCGAAGTGGATTGGGTCATGGTTGGCTTGATCTGGTTCGGTCCAAGGAATGTGCAGTTCTGAGCTCACACACGTCACGCCGAGGCGGTCGGGACGAGGCATGGGTGGGAGAGGTCCCGCACATCCGTGACCACTGCGGCCAGACCGGTTCGCATCATTCCCTTACTCGTGCTCTCGTTTTTGCGAGAGACGGTTCAGAGTAGTAGGCGACAATAACTTGGGACGGCTCGTTGACCCTGACCATAACGAGGCGTTCGTATGGCAACGTGCGAGGATGCGGGCATGACGACGGCATTCGTGTTGGGCGGTGGAGGACAGCTCGGGGCGCACCAGGTTGGCATGCTGCGGGCACTCATTGAGCGGGGAATCACACCGGAGCTGATCATCGGTACGTCGATCGGTGCCGTCAACGGCGCGATGATCGCTAGTGACCCGTCACTGGCCACCATCGACCGGCTGGCCGATCTGTGGACGACGATTGGACAGAAGGGCATACTCGACGGTTCGATCTTCGAGTGGATAAAAACATTCACTCAGTCGGGGACGCACCTGCAGGGCAACGAGTCGCTGCGCCAACTGCTCACCGACGCCCTACATGTCGAACTGATCGAGGAGCTGGTGGTGCCGTTCCAGTGTGTGGCGGCGTGCATCGAGATCGCCGGCATTCACTACTTCGAGCGCGGGCCGCTCGTCGACGCAGTGCTCGCATCGTCGGCAGTGCCGGGTCTGCTGCCGCCCGTCGAGATCGACGGACGGCACTACCTGGACGGTGGCCTCGTCGCGTCGATTCCGCTCGACCGGGCGATTGTGCTCGGGGCGACGAGGATCCATGTCCTGCAGGTAGGACGGATCGAAGCGCCGCTCGAAGTGCCGTCGAAACCGTGGGAGGTGGCGATGGTTGCCTTCGAGATCTCGCGCCGGCACCGCTTTGTCGAGACGCTGGCGAACGTGCCGCCCGAGGTGGAGGTACACGTGTTGCCCACCGGTGAACCGAAGGCCTTCAACGACCTCAAGCAGTACCGGGTGTCGAGTTCGTCGACCGTTGCCGACCGGATCGAGCGGTCGTACGAGGCGACGTGCGCGTATCTGGACGGCATCGGGGCGTGACCACCGCGTGAGCATCAGACTACCGCCCCGCTGGCTGCGACGATTGGTGTTGTGGCCGCTGCCAATTATTGGTGGTGTCGTATACGTCGCGACCGCTCCGTTGTGGTTTCTCGTTGCCACGCTGCTGTCGTACAAGCTGCCGGGGAAATGGCGTCTCGCTCGGAGTCTCGGACTGGCAACCGTCTACCTGGCGACCGAAGTCTTCATCATCGCCTCGGCGTTCGCGTTATGGGTTGCGAGCGGGTTCGGCTGGCGGATCCGTTCAGAGCGGTTCATCGCGCTGCACTACAAGGTGCTACGGATTGCACTGGCGACGCTCGTCGGCGCCGGGCGGCGGCTGTTCGTGCTCCATATCGACTCCGCCGGTCCTCCGCTACCTGCCGCTGATGACGGCAATGGCGCCCCGTTGATCGTGATGAGCCGCCATGCCGGTCCGGCCGACTCGATACTTCTCCTTCACGAAGTTATGAGCTGGCACGGTCGCCGTCCTCGGATCGTGATGAAGGATCTGTTGCAACTGGATCCAGCCTTCGACATTCTGCTCAACCGCCTCCCAAACCAGTTCATCTCGGCTGGCGACGGCGGTGGACAACGGGCGGTCGAAGCGATCTCGGAGCTCGCGACCGGCATAACCAGCGCAGATGCCTTCGTGATCTTCCCGGAGGGCGGCAACTTCAGCGAAGGCCGAAGAGTGAAGATGATCGAGCGGCTGCGTGCCGACGGTTACGAGCTAGCGGCGGAGCGCGCCGAGGAACTGCGCAACGTGCTGCCGCCCCGCCCGGCCGGCACCCTCGCTGCGTTAGCGGCGGCGCCCGACGCCGACGCCGTGTTCGTGGCGCACACCGGCCTCGACCAGATCGCCAGCATCCGTGATCTCTGGACGGCGATCCCTGACAACAAGACCTTGCACATCAACTGGCGCATGATCCCGGCGGGCGATATGCCAAAGGACCCCGCTGACCAGAAAGAATTGCTGTTCCTCGCCTGGGAAGGTATTGACCGCTGGATCGCCGATCGACGCATCAGTAGCGGTCAGACTGACGGGTCGAACCAGGCTGCGTTGACACTCCTGGCGCAGGCCATCGACAAGCAATGAGATGAGGCGTCAACTCACGCTATTTCTACCGCCGGATCAGCGAGCCATCGTCGAGCCAATAAGGCATCCACGCAATGCGGCCGCCGTAATCTACGACCTGTCGGATATCGCGCCTGCGCTTGCTGGCCTCACGGCCACCTTTCGCACCATCGCTCTCAGTGAGCAATACGGTTCAGGCCCGTGGTTGGTAAAGCAGGAGTACGGGAATGCCATCTAACACTTTATTCCAGCCGCTTCGGGTCGGGAATGTCGATCGGGGTCGCGGGAGTATGTGGCGAGACCCCAAGTGACGAGGGCGGTGGCCGGGAGATCCGGTCCCCCTCGGTCTCGTAGGCGAGGCGTCGGTAGTGCGCGCACGTAGGGAGCCGCATTCGAGGGCGAAGCCGGCAGCCGCCTCTCACCACCACGCCGCGCATATTTCCCACGGAACCCCTGACGCCTCTACAGGGACAGTCCCGACAGCATCCTGGCGCAAAGAGGGCGACAGTACAGATGTTAGTCCACCCCGCTTGATGTCCACCGGCCATGCTCGGCGGAGTGATCTCCGCCCCAAGCTATGCATATGCCGTCTGATTCCACGTCCCCAGTTGCCACAGCTAGCGTCGCCGACGACCACTCCGAGCATTTCTTCCAGGAGATTGTCGCCCTCGCCGCTGACGCCATTGTCGCCACGGACGCCGACCAACACATCGTCCTCTTCAACCGCGGCGCCGAGGATATCTTTGGCTACCGCGCCGACGAGGTGCTCGGCCAGCCGCTCGAGATGCTGCTACCCGAGCGTGCAGCGAAGGCGCATCGGGAGCACGATATCCCGTCTTTCGAGCGCTCCGGGGTGACAGCGCGGAGGATGGCCGAGCGAACCGAGGTTTACGGCCGACGCAAATCCGGCGAGGAGTTCCCGTTGGAGGCGGCGATATCGCGGACCGTTGTGAAGGGCGAGGCACGCTACACTGCCATCCTGCGCGACGTGAGCGAGCGCCGACGCTCGGAGCAGGCGGTGCGCGAGAGCGAGAATCTCTTCCGCACTGCTCTCGAGTGGTCGCCGATCGGGATGGCCATCCGGGATCTGGAAGGGCACTGGCTGGCCGTCAACCGGGCGCTCTGCGACCTCGTGGGCTACGGCGAGGAAGAATTGCGGAAACTCAGCTTCCGGGAGATCAGTCACCCAGACGACGTGGACGCGGACGCGGTGCTGGCCGACGAACTCCTGGCCGGAGAGCGCCAGGGATACTCCCGCGAGAAGCGCTACATCCATAAGGACGGACATGTCGTCTGGATTCTGCTCGCTGTGACCCTGGTGCGGAGCGAGCGCGGCGAGCCGCGGTTCTTCATCGCGCAGATGAAGAATATCACTGCCCGCAAGAATGCCGAGGCGCTGCTGGCGCGACAGACGGAGGAGCTGGCCCGCTCCAACGCCGAGCTCGAGCAGTTCGCCTACGTGGCCTCGCACGATCTGCAGGAACCGTTGCGTATGGTGGCCAGCTACACCCAACTGCTGGCCCGGCGCTACGAGGGCCAACTGGACGAGAAGGCGGACCGGTGGATCGGTTATGCTGTGGACGGAGCGCAGCGCATGCAGGCGCTCATCAACGACCTGCTCGCCCTCTCCCGGGTGGGCACCCACGGCCGGCCGCTGGAGCTCTGTCAGTGTGAGCCGATGCTCATCCGGGTTATGGAGAGCCTGGCGGCGGCGATTGCCGAGAGCGGAGCCGAGGTCACTGTCGACACGCTGCCTCTGCTCCGCGCCGACGCCGGCCAGTTGGGCCAGCTCTTTCAGAACCTGATCGGCAACGCCCTCAAGTTCCGTCGGCCCGGTGTCCCACCGCGGATACACGTCGGTGTGGAACGGCGTAACCGGGACGGTCTGGGCGAATGGCTCTTCAGCGTTAGTGACAACGGTATCGGTATGGACCCGTCCTACACCGAGCAGGTGTTCGCGCTCTTCCAACGCCTGCACACTCGTGAGGAGTATCCCGGCACCGGCATCGGGCTGGCCATCTGCCGCAAAATCGTCGAGCGCCACGGCGGCCGCATCTGGGTGGAGTCCATCCCGGGCACCGGCTCCACGTTCTACTTCATCCTTCCCGCTATTGAGTGATGACCTCCCCAAACTTCACGGCCGGCGGGATGACACAGCCGTCGCCGATAGACATCCTACTGGTTGAGGACAACCCGGGCGACGCCGAACTCACGCGCGAGGCGCTCGCTGGCAGCAAGCTGCTGAGCCGGCTGCACGTGGTGCGCGACGGCGTGGAGGCACTCTCCTTTCTACGTCAGGAGGGTGACTACGCGCAGGCTCCGCGGCCCGATCTGGTTCTACTCGACCTGAATCTTCCGCGGAAGGACGGGCGCGCTGTACTCAAGGAAATAAAGGCCGATCCGTCGCTGCGGCTCATCCCAGTGGTGGTGCTAACCAGCTCGCAGGCCGAGCAGGACGTGGCACGCGCCTACGAGCTGAACGCCAACTGCTACGTGACCAAGCCAGTGGGGCTGGAACAGTTCCTGACGATAGTGCAATCGATAGAACAGTTCTGGCTTACGGTGGTCAAGTTGCCGCGTGACGCCGCATGAGTGGCGCCGGCGCCACCGCCCCGCATCCTGCACATGTAGCGGCGCCCGTGGCGCCGCTACATGTGCTTCTGGTGGAGGACAATCCGGGCGACGCGGAGCTGATGGCTGAGATGCTCCAGGACGACGTACCGGATGTGGCGTCCTTCACTATCCGGCATGTGGCACGTCTGGCCGATGCCCGTGCCGAACTGGACCGTTCGCCAGTAGACGTGGTACTCCTGGACCTCTCCCTCCCCGACAGCCATGGCCTGGATTCGCTCCAGACGCTGAGGGCCGTCGCGCCGGAGTTGCCGGTGGTGGTGATGACTGGCCTCGCCGATGACGAGGTCGCGCTGAGGGCGGTACAGGCAGGGGCGCAGGACTATCTGGTCAAGGGACGCGATGCCGCAGGTGCCGTACGCCGCGCGGTACGCTACGCCGTCGAGCGTCAACGGTTGATCCGTGCTGCCCAGCATGCGTCAGCAGCCCGCGACGAGATGCTCGGCGTGGTCTCCCATGACCTGCGCAACCCGATCGGCACCATCGGCATGTGTGCCCAGGCTCTGCTCGACCCTGACCCAGTACCGCCGGAGAACGCGCGCGAGATGGGAGCGATCATCGAGCGTTCCTGCGACTGGATGCTGCGCCTGATCGGCGACCTGTTGGACGTCACCCGGATGGAAGCCGGGGTGCTCGCCCTCCAACTCGACCCGCTGCCGGTGGCCGGCGTAGTGGCGTCGTTGCTCGAGATGTACGGTCCGCTGGCTGAGCGTCGCGGCGTCTCCCTCCAGGCTTTCGTCGCGCCTGACATGCCGCGCGTGTACGGCGATGGAGACCGGATATTTCAGGCGCTTGGGAACCTGGTTGCGAACGCCGTCAAGTTCACCCCTGCGGAAGGTGAGGTCACGATCACAGTCGAGTCTGTTGAGAACGGCGCAGAGGACGGCGACGCCGGCATCATCTTTCACGTGAGCGATACCGGCCCGGGCATCGCGGCCGAAGCGCAGGCTCATCTCTTCGACCGCTTCTGGCAGGCGCGCAGCGCGCACCGCGGAGGAGCCGGCCTGGGGCTGGCCATCGCCCGAGCCATAATGCTGGCGCATGGAGGCACAATCGACGTCAGGAGTACGCCAGGCGTTGGAACGATCTTCAGTTGCAGCTTCCCGCCCGCGCCCGCGCAAACTCCCACTCCGCCCGCCTGACGGCTGGCGCGGCGCCCGGAGTGTTGTTCGGAGGAAGTGAACACCCTACCGCTCGCACACTCCCTCTGTGGCGGCCATATTACGGAGGTCCGCCGGGGCTCGGCCAGCGCGCTGCCCTCGCCCCGCCGGTGCGTTGGCTTGTGCACGGGCAGTCCATGCACACCGGGACTCCCATGTGAGGTGAGTCTTTAGGGCCACGCGCCGGACTTCCCGCGAGCCCTCCACGCTACTCCATGACCGGTGACATAATCACCCTCGTCCTCGCCGACGACCACGCCCTGGTGCGCGGTGGTATGCGGGCGTTGCTGGCCAGTGCTGTCGACATACAGGTGATCGGTGAGGCCGGCGACGGCGAGGAAGCCATCGCCGTGACCGAGCGGCTGAAGCCCGATGTGTTGGTCATGGACCTCGACATGCCGGTGATGAACGGCCTCGCCGCCACCCGGGAGATTGTCGCCCGCGAACTGCCGACGAAGGTGCTCGTGCTCTCCATGCACGACGAGGAGGAGCATCTGGTGGAACTCCTCCGCGCGGGGGCTGTCGGCTACCTCACCAAGACTGCCGCCCAACGCGAGCTGGTGGACGCTATCCGCGCCCTCGCCCACGGAGACGTCTATGTGCGGCCGGCGGCGGCACGGGTGCTGGCCCGTGGTCTCACCCACCGCGACCCGGTGAAGGAAGATCGTGAGCGCTACGATGCGCTCAGTGAGCGCGAACAGTCCGTGCTCCGACTGATGGCGCGTGGTTTCAGCGGCCCAGAAGTGGCCAGCCAACTCAGCATCAGCCCGAAAACAGTTGAGACGTACAAGCAGCGCATCGGTCAAAAACTGGATCTGCACCACCGTACCGACTACGTCCGTCTGGCTCACAGGCTCGGTCTGCTCGGCGACATGGAGTGACTGCGCACGAAAGGTGCAAGCGAGGGGTTGTCGCGGCGGTCGGTCTGTATGTCCGGTAATGCGGCATCACCCGACGCAACGGCAGGGAGTGCGCTGACAGCGGCCTGACCCGTTCAGGGCCATCTTACAGCGTCCAACCTTCACCCTCATAAGGAGATCCGTCCATGCTCAGGCTGCGCGATATCATGACCACCGACGTCATCACACTGGCGCCCAACATGACGTTGCGGGCGGTGATGGAGCTCTTCTCCACGCACCAGATCAGCGGCGCCCCGGTGAAGGAAGGCAACCGCGTGATTGGTGTCATCTCGGCCACCGACATCGTCGCCTTCGCCACGAACCCCCCTGACGCACAGCCGGCAGATATGGGCGACCCGCCAGGCGCCGCTGACTGGGACAACGAGGGCGAATGGGATGACGAGAGCGTCCGTTCCACGGACTACTTCTCCGATAGTTGGACAGAGGTTCCGGACGAGGATGGCGGGGCCGGTGAGCTATCGACCGAGGGCGACGTGCTGGACAACTACACTGTGTCCGACGCCATGACATGGGGCGTCTACTCGCTTCCGGCTGCAGCCGACGTGGTGTCCGCGGCCGAGGTAATGCGTTCCGCCGGCATCCACCGCATGTTGGTGATGGAGGACGGTCGGCTGCTAGGCATCGTGAGCACGATGGACCTCGTTAAGGCTGTTGCCCGCAATCGCATCGTTCGGCGTACCTTCGTCTTCGACACACCTCGCGGCGGGGACTGAACCACCGCTGGCGCAGCGGCGTCGGTTCGCCATGATTGCGAACCGTTGCCGCCGTGCACGCCAACCACTCCCCTGCATCCTCTCGACGTCCAGTCCCAGGCGTCACGGTTTGCCGGGTAACCCGCCCGTTGGCCGTCCGGCTCACGGGCGGTCGTGCATCAGGCCCTGCCAAGTGAGGTGATGATGACAACATCGCAGACCGCGGCCGGTGACGAGCCGACGCATTCCGAAGCTGCCGGTCCGCTGGTGGTCGCCACCGCTGGACGGGGTGCGGCTGCCGTGATCGCCGCCGCTCGCTTCCTCTCCGAACGCCTGGAAGCGACGCCGATGGTGATTGCAGTGCATGATCCGGTCTTCGCCTATGTACCGGAGATAGGTATGGCGCCGCTGCTCCCGGAGTTGGAATCGGAGCAGCGCGAAATACTCCGCGAGGATGTCGTCGAGGCGCTCAGGACCGCCGGTGGCGAGGCCACTTCCTGGACGGTAGCCGTAACCATCGGCCCGCCCGCGCCCACGATCGCCCATATCGCCCGTGAGCGGGGCGCGCGCATGATTGTCATGGGAATCGGCAGGCGGGCACCGCTGGATAGAGTCTTCGGCGCCGAAACCACGTTGCGTCTTATTCGTCTCGCCGACCAACCAGTGTTCGCGGTAGTGCAGGACTTCAGCGGACCGCTACGACATGCGGCGGTGGCGATGGACTTCAGTGCGCCCAGTGTGCGCGCTGCCGAGGAAGCGCTGGCGCTGCTCGGCAGCGAAGGCGGCACGTTGTCGCTGGTGCACGTGAGACAGACCAGCCGTCGGACACGACGAGAGGACGACGATGACGTCAGGGAGATGTACGAGCGGAGGGTCGCCGATCTCTTTGTACGCCTCCGGCGCATGCTTGCCATACCTTCCTCGGTAACTGTCCATGAGGTGGTGCTGGAGGGTGATCCGGCCCCGGAACTGGTGGGCTTCGTGGAGCGCGAAGGCGCCGACTTCGTCGCCACGGGCAGCTCTGGAATGGGCTTCATAGACCGACTGATAATTGGCAGCGTGGCGACCCAGATCCTGCGCCGCTCCGAGGTCTCGGTGCTCGCCGTACCACGACCGTCGGCAGTTGACGTGCAGCGTATCGAGCACCAGCTCGTCAGCATGGAATGACCGTCGCCGATCCCAGAGAGTCGTCCGAGGGGCGGCTGGAGCAGCAGCCCGTGAAGGGAGAGCGCAACGGCTCGCGACAGCGAGCCCAGTTGCTCATCCTGGCACTGGCCGTAGCGTTGTTGGTCGCCCTCTTTCCGTTCCTTCCCGGATTGTTGGGCGCCGTCGTGCTTCACGTGATCTTCCGCCCCACTTACGAGCGGTTGACGCCGCGGATTGGCGAGTGGATGACCTCCGTGCTGATCGCCGTGGCGGCCATCCTTCTGCTCCTCCTGCCCGGTGTGTGGATTACGATGATTCTGGTTGAGCAGGCGCCGGGAGCACTGGCGCGCCTCCTGGCCAGCGATGCTTTTAGCTGGCTCTCCGCTCTGCACGTGGGTCCGGCCGACATCGGTGCACAAATCGCTCGAGCCGCCGAGGGGATGGTAGGATGGGCGTCGCGCTCGGCGCTAGGAATCGTTGGCAGCGCCACTCGCGCCCTACTCAACCTGCTCCTCGCCATTATCGGCCTCTACTACCTGCTCCGCTCCGACGGCGAACTCTGGCTGAAGCTACGGCCGCTCATCCCCTTTTCGGCTTCCGGTGCTGAGGAGCTGCGCGTGCGCTTCACCAGCGTCACCGAGGCAACAGTACTGGGGATCGCCGCAACCGGCCTGGCGCAGGGCGCCACCGTCGGCCTGGCGTTCTGGGCGGTTGGGCTGCCGAACCCGGTGGTGTGGGGGCTGGTGACCGCGATTACGTCGGTGCTGCCAGTGCTCGGTAGCGCGCTCGTCTGGGGCCCGGGGGTGGTCGTACTGCTGACAAATGGACGGCCGATAGCGGCCATAGTGCTGGCGGCGATCGGGGGCGTCATCGCCTCGAACGTGGACAACCTGGTGCGTCCGATGGTCTACCGCAGGCATTCCGATGTGCATCCCATGGCGACGCTGGTGGGGGCATTTGCCGGGGTGAAGATGATGGGGCTCGTCGGGCTGCTTCTCGGGCCTCTCGCCATCTCGTATCTGTTCGAGCTTCTCAGGCTTTATCAGGAGGAATACGGGGAGCGGGCGGCGACTGCCACGTAGGTCGCGCACCTACACCGTTGTCCAGTACTCCACCGACGGCGCGGAATGTGATACTAGGCCATGTTCCATGTAGTGGGCGATAGTGGCGGCAGAGGACCGGCTGTCGACGCGCCCCCGGACCCTTACAGGCCGCGGGATCGCTTGCGGAAGTCGCCCACTTCCCGAGTTGCAGGAGGTGTGACATGACCGCGATGGAAGCCAATCGCCCAGTACCGACCACCGACCCGCTGGCGGCGGCCAAGGATGCAATGCGCGAGCTTGCCGAGGTGCGCCAGCGTGAGTGGCCAGGGGTACGGATCACCGACGTTACAATGGTAGCGGACGTGCCATTCACTCCCGATCGGCACCAGCGCGTTCGGGTTCATGTCCGGCTGGGTCGGCTGATGCCGGCCGACGTGAGAGTACACCTCACGACCGAGACCCATAGCGCCGATACGGCTCAAGACGACGGATGGACGCGCCGACTGGTAGCCTCCCAGACTTACGACAACGGCCACTTCGTCTTCGAGGGGCACGTGCCGGTGCACGTGCTCGAGACAATGGCATCTCACCTAACCGTCGTGGTGGAGGCTCTACCCCAGACCGGTGAGATGGCAACGCAGTTGGAACCCGTAAGACGCAGGGTGGTGTGACCGCCGTCGCCGCTCAGAGTTCTCAGTACTGGTAGCGGGTGCCCACCAGTGTGCCACGCCAGTATGCATGCCGACCCTCCGGCAGCAGCCAGGCTAGCTCACCTTCAGTCGGGATCATCATCCCATCGATTCGCTCGTAACTGCCGATTACCCCTTCGGTGGCCGTCAGCACCAGCCCACCTTCCACACTGCGATAGCGCCTCCCGCTGACCCGCACTACTTCTCCACCGTCTCCGAAATGGAAGTCGGCGACGGCCGTCGCGCCGTGGTCACGAAGAGTCGCTCGCGCCGTGCGGTCATCGATCGCCGTCCACCTCAGTCGTTCGCTCGGCAGGAGCGCTGTCGGGAGCCAGACGGCCTCGGCCAGATAGCGCCAGAGCGCGCTCGCCGCCACCTCGGCCGTGCCCTCCTGATCGCCCAGTGAGAACACGCCGGCGATGGCAACGCGTGACGCACCCACGCCGGACAGATAGCTGTCGCGCACCCGGACGCCTACCGGCAGGGGTGCCATGGAGATCGCCGCGCTCCAGACAAATCCCGGTGGTTCGGTCGTGATGTGCTGGACAGAGGTGAACGGCTGCCAGCGACCCGGCTGGGCGGCGAACTGTCCCTCGTGCTCCAGGCGCGCTCGGCTTACCAGACGCTGCTGCGGCCCGAGAGCGAAGGCCACGTATCGCTGAACCGGCGCGGGAGCAGCCGCGAGCAGGTCAGAATCGTGGCGATCCCGCCGGGCCGTCACCGGGTGGCCATCAGGTGCGGGTTCATGCAGCCGCTTCACGGCGCGCGCACTCCTGGCATCCCAGCGACGTGCGGCCAGGGCGGCGGCCGTCGCCGCGGCCCCGACCGCGATAATCGCCGCGCCGAGGATTCCTCCCCAACCGTTAGTTCTGCTACGCATGGTGGTCTCCAACCTGATGGTCAGGCTCTGGCCGGGACGGATGTGGCGGCAAACTGATGCGCCGGCAAGAATATGCGGGTCTTCAGGCTTTGGTGTGGGTAGTTGGACCTGATCCCGATTCCAGGTGCATCTAGACCGTTGAAATGAGGACCGGAATTCAGCTCGGTCCTGTTTTTCAATCCTGTTAATCCTGTTAATCCTGTCAAACAATGTGGTTACGGGAACGTC
>CAJDWZ010000111.1_pt2 | contig 16967 bp, 12 predicted proteins | sample 7391701 | NCBI WGS metagenome assembly CAJDWZ01 (sample SAMEA7055744, study PRJEB34461) | soil metagenome | biome: terrestrial ecosystem; feature: Peninsula; material: soil | place: Antarctica | collected 2016
CCTGGGCGAACGCAGTCCAGGCACCGAGCGCCTCGACCACGACATCATCTAGATAGCCTGGCACGAGCAGCACGTCCTGGCCTCCGGCATCGGCTCGCGCCAGGTGCAGCAGCTCATCCAGCAGCCCGCTCACGTCGGTCAGTTCGTCCCGTAGCTGGTTCAGCGTCACAGCCGAGTCATTCCCGGCCCCACGCGGATCGAGAGCCAGTTCGACCGTCCCCCGCATGCGCGCGACCGGGGTACGCAGTTCGTGGGCTGCATCAGCAAGAAAACGGCGTTGCTGCGACAGCGCGCCGTCCAACCGATCGAGCAGTGCATTGAACCGGGTTCCAAGCCGGGCGAACTCGTCCACTACCGGACCCACCGGGAGACGTTCTGATGACCGCTCGGCCGTTATTCGCTCGGCCGCACTGGCCATCTGGCGCACGGGTCGCAGGGCCCGACCGGAAAGCCACCAGCCGCCGGCCGAGGCCACAATCACGCTGAGCAGGATGATGCCACCGAACCAGATGTCCATACGCTGAAGCAGAGCGACGTCGGCAGCCCTGCTGGCGACGATTCGAACGCGCCATTCCGGCGCAAGCTCCGGGTCCAGCGGCAGCTCGATGGTACGGAGCGGCGGAGCGATCGGATTGCGCGGCAGCGGGCGGGTGGCCAATTCTGAGAGCTCCACCCCGGGCGGCGGCAGAAACTGAACGTGCCGTCCAGTGAACACCAGTTGCGCTGCCAGATGCTCGACCGTGGCGTTTACGGTATGGTAGCCTACCAGCTCGAAGCGGAAGAAGCTGGTAACGAGGCCGCCGCTGAGCTTTAGCGATTGGTCGAAGTTTTCGCGAAGCGTCTCGGCGAGCGCGGTACGAAGGCCGATCACGGCGACGGCGAATGCGGCGAACAGGGTGACAGCGTACCAGGCGGTCAGCCTTGCCCGGACCGAGTGCCGGAACTGGATCATCGAGGGTTCCCTGGTTCGCCCAGCCGGTAGCCGGCGCCGCGGACGGTGCTCAGCAACGACTGCTCGTGGTCCTCGTCGATCTTGCGACGGAGCCGGGCGATGTAGACGTCGATCACGTTGCTGAAGGGATCGTAGTTGTCGTCCCAGGCGTGAGCGCTGATCTGCTCCCGTGTGACGACACGGCCCGCATTCCGCATCAGGTACTCGAGAACGGCGAACTCCTTCGTCGTGAGAGTGATGACGCGCTCGCCCCGCGTTGCTTCGCGGGTGGCGGTATCCAGGGCTAGATCGCCCACACTCAGGGTGACAGGAGTCAGGTCTGCTGGCCGACGTAGCAACGCCCGCAACCGTGCATCCAACTCACCCAGGGCGTATGGTTTGACGAGGTAGTCGTCGGCGCCGAGATTGAGGCCGGCAATGCGGTCCTCGACGGCATCGCGAGCGGTGGCCATGAGTATTCGTAGCGGTCTCGCGGCATCGCGCAGGCGGCGGCAAACCTCCAGACCGTCAATGTCGGGCAACTGGAGGTCCAGCACGACGGCGTCATAAGGATTCATGGCGGCGAGCGAGAGAGCCATCTGGCCGTCGGCCGCCACATCCACGGAGAAACCCCCGCGTCGCAGATACTGTGACGCGTTGTCAGCCATTCGCGTATCATCCTCCACAAGCAGAATCCGCATATGTGGAAGCTAGCCCGCGCATCATTAACCTGATATGAACAGTTGCCAACGCTGCCGACGCGCATCGTTGCGAGGAGTCTCAGTGACCGAAGCACAATCCGATGTAGCCACACTGATCGCCGCGACCGCTCCTTGCAATTCGTCGGTCGCCGCAGACCCCCTGCCGCCCACGTCTCCGCGGCTGGCGCTGGTGCTAGGCGGAGGCGGCCTGAAAGGCTTCGCACACATCGGCGTCATCCAGGCGCTGGAAGCGCGGGGGTTGACGCCAACGGTATACGCCGGGACGAGCATTGGTTCGCTCATTGCCGCCGCCAGGGCGTGCGGAGCGAGCGTGGCCGAGATGACTGAGAGAGCAATCGCGCTGCGCCGCCGCGACCTGTTCCGCATCAACCATGTGGGGATGGTGATGGAACGCATGCAGTCGCCGTCGCTCTATCTGGAGAATCCACTTCGTGATCTGGTGCAGGCTGTCGTGCCGCACCGCCGCTTCAGTGACGTTGAGGCGGAGTTGCTCGTGAGCACGGTGGATCTGGAGCGGGCCAGCCAGGTCGTGTGGGGACTACCCGGACTGAAGGACGTCTGGGTTGACGACGCTGTTTACGCCTCCTGCGCCCTTCCAGGCTTCTTTCCTCCGGGTAGGGTGGGAGGGAGGATCTGCGTCGACGGAGGAACGGTGGACAACCTGCCCGAATCGTTCACCCGCACCCTGGACGTGGACGCGGTGATCGCGGTGGACGTGGGAAGCTCTCAGATCACTCGCGCGCACGGCGCAGGCGACCTGGGATTCGCCGGCGTCTTCATGAGGGCAGCGACGACGATGATGAACGCCCTTCAGGGACGTCACCTGGCACAACATGGCGGCCCGCCGATGCTCCTCATACGACCGTCCATCTTCCACCTGGACTGGTTCACCTTCGGACGTGCCGAGGAACTGATCGAGGAGGGACGTCGGGCCGCGGAGGAGGCGTTCGATGCCCTGGATGACGTCCTGGCGGCTCCCGACGGCATCTACCCGCGTCGTACAGTTCGAGTGTCCGTGAACCCGGCTCTCTGCATCGGCTGCGGGATCTGCGTGGCGATGGCGCCCGACATGATGGCGCTGGATAAAAACAGGCTGGCCTACCCGATTCAGCCGGTGGTCAACTGGTCACCGGCCGACGGAGAGTTCGTCCGCCACTGTCCCACCCGGGCAATTCACGCTCATGAGGTGGCGCTGGATGCGCTCGCACCCGACCCTGAGAGCGAAAAGCTGCTGGAGCGTCCTCGCATACGGCCGCGCGCAAGAAGCGCCGGCTGAGGCGGGTCAGGCCGCGCTCAGCCGGCCGTCTCCCGTTCAAGCGCAGCTACGGCGAGGCGTTCATAGGCAGTAACGGCTGACCGGAGTTCCTCCACCCGCACGTACTCGTCCTGGGTGTGCGCGACGTGAATCGACCCGGGGCCGAAGAGATAGGGAGTGCCCCAGTTCGTCAGAGCCGGGATATCTGTGGCGTAGGCCGCCACGGAGGTCGGGAAGCCGGGAAGTGTTCCGAGGCGCACCGGCGGCACACTGATCCCCTCCTCGATCGTCGCTCGATCGCCTGCCCATTCGCGCAGGATGGCGAGCACCTCCTCGGCCGGGGTGACCAGGCGAGCCATGAGACGCGCCTCGGCCCACGGCGCCACAACGTTGTCGGCGACTCCTCCGGCCAGCTGCCCGATGTTGATCGTCGTCTCGCCGAGCAGTGGGTCGCTCGGCAGCTTAAGGGAATCCAGATCGGCGAGCAGGCGGACCAGATCGGCGGTGGCGGAGTGGCCCAGATGGGGATAGGCCGAGTGTGCGGCCCGACCCTCGCAGCGCACCAGCAGCTTTAGGGCGCCCTTGGTACCCACAGCCAGCGTACTCTCGGTAGGCTCGCCGTTGATGAGTACACGGCTCGAGTTGCTGACGAGGTTGGCCGCATGCGCGCCGTCGTGGGTCGTCTCCTCGCCAACCACGAACAGGAGCGCGATCGGGAAGCCAGAATCTCGCAGTCGTGTGGCGGCGCACCACATGGCAGCGGCTATTCCCTTTGCATCGCACGCCCCGCGGCCGAACAGCCGGTCACCGTCAAGACGCGGCGCGAGGTATGGCGGAACGGTATCCAGGTGAGTGGAGAGGGTGACCGTAGGGGATGTTGACGCTGTGGCGTAGATGGCGTGTCGCCCCGGAGTTACCGGTATTCGTTCGACCATCCATCCCTCCCTCGTGAGGCGGGCGGTGGCGTGGTCGACGATAGCCTCCTCGAGGCCGGTAGTGGAGTCATGCTCCATGAGCTCGATGGCGAGGGAGAGCGGATCGAGAGACAAGGTTCGGCAGAGGCGAGGGAGAGGGGCAGCAACGCTGGGAATGGCGGAATCTGGACGGTGCGCGGGCCGCGTGGAACCTGTTGGCGCGGGGCCCCCCCAAAACTACGGTACCACCGATCCGTCGTTTGCACGGCACCGGACTGTCTCTTGCAGCATCAGCTTCACGCCGTCGAGCTGCCGGACAGCCATTCCGACCATTCATGCTACATTACCAGTAGCCTGCATGGCGTAGGGAACGTCGTGCAGCGGCTCCGTGACTCATTGCGCGCACCAGCGTGCCAGAACTAGAGATCACCGAAATGACACATCCCAACTCGTTCAGCAGTCGTGCCACGCTCGACGTTGGCGGTAAGCCTTACACCATATTCCGCCTGGACGCCGTAGCCGGCCTACCGGGCGCGACGGTGGATACGCTGCCCTTCAGCCTTCGGATTCTGCTGGAGAACCTGCTGCGCAACGAGGACGGCGGCTTCGTGCAGGCTGACGATATCCGCGCCCTGGCAACCTGGAACATCAAGGAGCCGGCCGCCAAGGAGATCGCCTTCCGTACCAGCCGGGTCCTCCTGCAGGACTTTACCGGCGTACCGGCGGTCGTCGACCTCGCCGCGATGCGTGATGCCCTCGCTCTTCTGGGCGGCGATCCAACACTCATCAACCCACTCCAGCCTGTCGACCTCGTCATCGACCACTCGGTGCAGGTCGACGAGTACGGCACGGAGGCCGCCCTCTTTATTAACGAGGAGCGTGACTACGAGCGTAACGTCGAGCGCTACCGCTTCCTCAAGTGGGGACAGCAGGGCTTCACCAACTTCAAGGTCGTACCGCCGGGCACTGGAATCTGCCACCAGGTGAACCTGGAGTATCTGGCCAGCGTCGTCTTCTCGGCTGAGAAGAATGGCGAGACGGTCGCTTACCCGGACTCGCTGGTCGGCACCGATTCGCACACGACGATGGTTAACGGCCTGGGCGTATTCGGTTGGGGCGTGGGCGGAATCGAGGCCGAGGCGGCCATGCTGGGACAGCCGCTCTCGATGCTCGTACCCGATGTCGTGGGCTTCAAGGTGCACGGCAAGCTACCGGCAGGCTCGACGGCGACTGATCTCGTCCTGACCGTCACCGAGATGCTCCGGAAGAAGAACGTCGTCGGCAAGTTCGTCGAGTTCTACGGCCCCGGTCTCTCCTCGCTCTCCCTCGCCGACCGTGCGACGATCGGCAACATGTCGCCCGAGTACGGCGCCACGATGGGCTTCTTCCCAGTGGATGCGGAGACGCTCAAGTATCTGCATCTAACCGGCCGGAGCGACGAGCACGTGGCTCTGGTGGAAGCCTACTGCAAGGCGCAGGGAATCTTCCGCACTGACGATACGCCCGACCCCGAGTACACCGTCACGCTGGGACTCGACCTTGGCACCGTGCAGCCCAGCCTGGCCGGACCACGACGTCCGCAGGATCGGGTGCCGCTGGCGAAATCGAAGGAGATGTTCCTGGAATCGCTTGAGGAGGTGCTCGAGCGCACCGGGGCCATCAAAAGCGCGACTGTCGCGGCACACGCGCACGGTGGGTCCGCCGAGTCCGGGGCTGGTACCGCAGTCCTTCCGGCCACCCAGAGCGCTCTTGTCGGCGAGGGAGTTGAGGTCGAGAAGGATGGCGAGACATTCCGACTCCGCCACGGGTCAGTCGTCATCGCGGCCATCACCAGTTGCACCAACACCTCCAATCCGAGCGTCATGCTCGCCGCCGGCCTGCTCGCCCGGAATGCAGTTGCTCTGGGGCTTCGCAGCAAGCCGTGGGTGAAGACGAGCACCGCACCCGGCTCGCGTGTCGTGACGGACTACTACAAGAAGTCTGGCCTGATGGAGCCGCTGGAGACACTGGGCTTCAACATCGTTGGTTATGGCTGCACCACGTGCATCGGTAACTCCGGCCCACTCCCCGAGCCGATCGCCAGCATTGTGGAAGAGAACAAGCTGGTAGTCGCGGCCGTGCTCTCCGGCAACCGTAACTTCGAGGGACGCATCAACCCCCTCACCCGGTTCAACTATCTCGCCTCACCGCCGCTGGTTGTGGCTTACGCGCTGGCTGGTCGGATGGACATCGATTTCGAGCGCGAGCCGCTCGGCGTCGGGAAGGACGGTCCAGTCTTCCTGCGCGACATATGGCCATCCCCGACCGAAGTTCAGGACGAGATCCTGCGCAGCGTGAAGGGTGAGATGTTCAGGAAGCAGTATGCCAACGTCTTCGACGGCGATGATAAGTGGCGTGCGCTCGACGTACCGTCGGGCAGCACCTACGCGTGGGATGCCGACTCTACCTACGTCAAGAACCCGCCGTACTTTGAGGGCATGACGTTGCAGCCGCCCGGAGTGGTGCCGGTCACTGGGGCTCGCGTACTGGCCTTCCTGGGGGACTCCATCACCACCGACCATATCTCGCCTGCCGGCAACATCGCGGCGGCCAGTCCGGCCGGGAAGTGGCTGATCGAGCAGGGCGTGAGCACGAAGGACTTCAACTCCTACGGCTCCCGTCGTGGTAATCACGAGGTGATGATGCGCGGCACCTTCGCCAACATCCGCCTGCGCAACGAACTGGCTCCAGGTACCGAGGGCGGTTGGACGACCACCGCACCGGGCGCCAAGGCCGTCTCGATCTTTGACGCTGCCATGCAGTATCAGCAGCAGCAGATACCGCAGATCGTGATCGCCGGCAAGGAGTACGGCACTGGCTCGTCGCGTGACTGGGCAGCCAAGGGTGTGCTACTCCTGGGCGTCCGCGCCGTCATCGCCGAGTCGTTCGAGCGCATCCATCGCTCCAACCTCGTCGGCATGGGCGTGCTGCCGCTGGAGTTCCTCAACGGCGAGACCCGGCAGTCGCTCGGACTAACAGGCTTCGAGACGTACGATATCGAAGGAATGGACGAGAGCCTGAAGTCACGGTCGGTGCTCACCGTCCGCGTCAGGGGCGACGGCGACGAGAGCCGGACCTTCCAGGTTCGTGCACGCATCGACACGCCGGAAGAGCTGCTCTATTACAAGCACGGCGGCATTCTCGCCTACGTGCTACGCCAGTTGGTGGGTCGGAAGAAGTAAGCTCCAAAAGGGCTGGAACGAAGACGGGGGTTGAGCGAGAATCAGTCTCGCTCAACCCCCGTCGTGCGTCTGGCTCCGAGCGTGATCGACATCTTCCGCCGTTTCTCGCTCTTCGTTCCTGCCCGCGTCCCCTTTCTCCAGCCCTCCGATCTCCAACTCCAGCGATCTCCTGATCTCATCAGGGTCGAGCGGACGGAGCATGTCGCGGAGTTCCGTCTCATCACCCAACGGTACCTGCCCGGCCGGCGGAGGGGGCTGCAGACAACCACTCAGGGACTTCTTACCAGATGCGGGATGTTCAGGGACGTCGGTGCACGTCCACGTTGTTACCGATCACCGCACCGGCTGCAGCACCAGCCACGGCCCCGATCAGACCACCCTTCAGGCGGTCGCGCCTCCCGCTCGTCGCGACACCGATTGCCGCGCCGGCCGCCGCCCCAATAGCGGCATCGCGTTTGGTGTTCTTCTGCACGGTGGTGCGCTGGCCGCCGCCGTAGACCGCGCCACTGGCTGCACCCGAGCTACCGCCGGCGGGCGCCCGACTGGCGGTCGTCGTACGGGCCGGCGCCGGCGCCGGTGCGGGCGCGTAGACCGGCTGGTAGACCTGCTGCTGCGGGTAAGGCTGGGCGTACGGCTGCGGAGCGTAGCCAGGGGGAGCATAGCCGGCTGGTAGGTAACCCTGAGGCGGATACTGGCCCAACTCCACCGTATTGGCCAGGGAGAGGTCGTTGCGCAACGCGTCGTCCATCGCCGCTGGTGGCTGGCTCGACGAGCAGGCCGCGGTGGTCAGCAAAGCAGCGGCAATGAGGGTGTGACGGATTCGGAGCATGAAGCCTCCCTGGTTATCTGCTTGTCCACGAGCCGACGGTCGCGGTTCGTGGCCACTACAGGGGCATCGTGCGTGCCTCGTCGCTTCCCTGGGAGAGACCGGCTTTTCCGTCCACAGCGCTGTACAGAGAAGCGCATTGAACGAGGACAGAGCGCATTCCCTCTGTGATCCCCATCACGCGGCGGCTGACCCCCGTCAGAACTTCACCATCGCGTGTACCGTATGAGGGATCGTGGCCATAGCGGCCGTGTCGCGGCCGTCAGCACTTTACGCGGCCTCGTTGTCAGATCGCCTCTTGCGGTCAGTCACTCGAGCGCCCGCACCAGCTGCGCATCATGACCATAGATGTCCTGATAGAAGCGGATCGCCCCGTCGTCTCCCACCACCGCTGTTGAGTAGAGGACGTAAACCGGGATGGGCCGCGCAATCGGCACGCTCCTCGACGCGCTCCCGACCCCCTCCGTCATCGCCGCGGCGACACTGTCACGGTCCCACTCTGCCTGGTCTTTCAAAACCCACGTGGCCAGTGCCGTCGGATCCTCCACCCGGATGCAACCGTGGCTGAAATCACGCCGCGATAGCATGAACAGCTGGGTAGCCGGCGTTCCGTGCAGATAAACGTTGAATTCGTTGGGGAAGAGGAACTTCACTGGACCGAGAGAGTTGTTGGCTCCCGGGCGCTGTCGCATGCGCAGTTCGCCCCGGGCTACCCGATTCAGGTTGGCCGAGGTATTTGCGAATATCGTGGCATCGTGATCACCTCCGCGTACGATCTCCAGCCGCTCCCGAGCCATGTAGCCCCCATCACGCCGGGCCTTCGGCACCAGCTCGTTTCGCGAAATGCTGTACGGCACATCCCAGTAAGGCTGAAATACCACCTGGCTCATGCTGCCGACGAACATGGGAGTCGCACGCCGACCCGCACTGCCCACCACCACATTCATGCGCAGCACCGGACGACTCGCCGTGGGATCGTCCTCGAACGCGTACACGCGGAAGGCTGGCACGTTGACCACCACGTACCGCTCGGGCGCCACATCGGGAAGCCACCGCCACCGCTCCATGGCCAGCTCGATCTGCTGCACCCGTGAGGCCAGGGGCGTCCGCAACTGCTCCACAGTGGCCGGACCTACAATGCCGTCAGGATCAAGACCATGACGCTTCTGGAACGTTGTCACCCCATCCACCAGAGCATCGTCATAGATGGAATCTGACTGCGCGGGAATCGCCGCCGTCGCATCAACTCGTGGCAGGTCTCCGAGTATGATGAGGAATCGAGCCAGCGCGGGCGCATCCGCGTATGCATCCCCGCTGCGGAGCACTCTGCCGGGATCGGGCGGGCGGATCTCCGGGCCCGCGGCCAGTGCCCGATAGCGGGCCAGTTCGGTGATGAGGGCCGCGTAACCCGCGTATGGCGGCTCCTCGGCACGGATCGCAGCGGCCACATCAGGGGACCTGCTAATCGTCAGCGCAAGCGATGCGAGATCCAGCCAATCATGCATCTCGGGCAGCCTGAATCCCACTGTCCGCGGGTCGACGCGCCCAGCGTGCAGGTGGGCCATCAGCCGCATCAGCTGCAGTGAGAGTTCCACGTCGAGACTGGCGATGGCAGTGACGTCGGCGGCGACGTCAGCACCACCAGCGGTGGCGCGACCAGAAATGGACGCGAAGCCCGACTGAAGCGCGGCGACGTCATACTCCGCTGGCCGGAGTCCCCGGGTATCACTGGTAGCCAGCGCCGCGAGCGCCTGCATCGCCTGCGGTGTGGCCCTCCCACCGCTGTCGAACCAGAGCGGCCAGGCCGTCTCCTCAGGGTAGAGCGCAAGGAGCCTCGCCCTTGAGAGCCCATGAGCAATGGCGCCGTCGGACGGCAGCGGCATCGTGTCCGCCGCCACGGCCAGCGCGCGGCTGTACGGGCTCGCCGGCGGCTGAGCCAGCGCCCACCCGGGCTCGCCGAGCCAGAATGCCAGCGCCATCGCATAAAGCGCCAGCCGGATCGGCCATCGTGAGCCGGAACCGCGTGCGCGCGTCGCTGCATCGTCAGCGCGGATCGCGGGAGCCACCCGCCAGGCTTTTAAAATTCCGTACGCCATGGGTACTTGAGCTCCAGGCTCGCGGCAGCACATACGTGGGTTAGAAGGAGATTCGGGCGGCCCCGCCACAGCCGAACGCCTGCCGTGCCGCGGCGTCGCTCCGGCCGGCCTCGGCTGCGGCAGGGAACAGTTCGTGCCCGCTATTATACCAGTATCGAGCAGCTTATGTGCCGGACCTTGCCGTCCGCTGACGCCCCGTCGTATCGCGACGCGCTCCTGCGCCGCGCCACGACGGGCCGGACCCGATTCAGACATGACCCAGCAGCCGTTCACCGTTGGCATCATCCAGGATCACGCTACCGACGACATCCCGCAGAACGTCGAGCGCGCGGTCGCCCTCGTTCGCGAGGCGGCCAGCCGTGGCGCTCAGATCATCTGCCTTAAAGAGCTCTTCAACTCCGTCTACTTCTGCAAGTCACAGCATTGCGACCGGTTCGACCTCGCGGAAGCGATTCCCGGACCTACCACTGACCGCATGCAGGCTCTGGCTCGGGAACTCGAGGTAGTCCTCGTCATACCCATGTTCGAGCGACAGGCGGCCGGCATCTACCGCAATTCAGCGGTGGTGATCGATGCCGACGGCAAGCTCCTGGGGGTGTATCACAAGATGCACATTCCCGATGACCCGATGTTCAACGAGAAGTACTACTTCACGCCGGGCGACGGTCACCGGGACGACCACGGGGAGACTCCCGGCAGCGCCAACGGCTTCCGCGTCTGGAAGACGCGCTACGCCAATATCGGGGTGCTCATCTGTTGGGATCAGTGGTATCCCGAGGCGGCACGTATCACCAGCCTGCTCGGCGCCGACGTCCTCTTCTTCCCTACCGCTATCGGCTGGCATCCGGCGGAGAAGGACGAGTGGGGGCTGGCCCAGGTGCAGGCATGGCAGACCATGCAGCGCTCACACGCCATCGCCAACGGCATCTATGTCGCATCGCCTAACCGCGTCGGTCATGAGGACGAGCCGGGCACCGACGGCATCGACTTCTTCGGCCACTCCTTCATCGCCGATCCGTTCGGGCGCATGGTCGCCGAAGCCGGCCAGGACGAGGAGATCCTCATCCATCGCTGCGAGCCTGAGCTGACGGAGACAGTCCGTCGTAACTGGCCCTTCCTGCGCGACCGTCGTATCGACGCCTATAAGCCGATCCTCAACCGTTACCTCGGACCACCGCGATGACGGCGAATGTCGGCGCCCGGCCCGGCTCGCTCAGGATGCCCGCCGAATGGGAGCGGCACCGGGCCACCTGGATCGCCTGGCCGCATCACGAACCCGACTGGCCGGGCAAGATGGGTCCCATTCCATGGGTCTACGCCGAGATAGCAAGAGTTCTCCATCGGCACGAGCGGGTGGAGATCCTCTGCCATGACGACTCCGTACGCGCGGACGCGCAGACGACGCTCGGCGCGCACGGTGTGGACCCGAGCGGTTACCGCCTTCATATCGTCCCCAACGACAGGGTCTGGCTGCGCGACTCGGCGCCCACCGGCGTTGTGGACGAACAGGGGCAGGTGCAGATGGTCGACTGGCGCTTCAACGCCTGGGCCAAGTATCCCGATCACCTGAAGGATGCGCGCGTAGGCGAGGCAATCGCGAAGATTGCTGGAGTGCCGCGCCTGGTGCCGACGCGCCCAGACAACGGCGAGCCGGTCGTAATGGAAGGGGGCGCAATAGAGACCAATGGAAGCGGCCTATTTCTCGTCACCGAGGAGTGCCTGCTCAGTCACGTGCAGGAACGCAATCCCGTACTCACCCGCGAAGGTTACGAGCAGGTTTTCCGGGACTACCTGGGAGTACGCGAGACGATCTGGCTGGGGGAAGGGTGCGTCGGCGACGACACCCACGGTCATGTGGATGATATCGCTCGTTTTGTTTCCGCGGACACGATCGTTCTCGCTCACGAAGAGGATCCGGCTGACGAGAATCACGGTCGATCGCTCGACAACCTGAAGCGACTGGAGGCCATCGCCGGATCACCGTCGGTCGGTCCGCTGCGCATAGTCACGTTGCCCTTCCCGCGGCCTGTGTTCATGAATGGCGAGCGGTTGCCGGCGAGCTACGCGAATTTCTACATCGCCAACGGCGTCGTAATGGTCCCCACCTTCAACGACCCCAACGACCGGGTGGCCCTCAACACCCTGGCCGAACTGATGCCCGATCGGACGGTCGTAGGGATCCACTCGGTGGATCTGGTCTGGGGACTGGGAACCCTGCACTGCCTGTCCCAGCAGGAGCCGGCGTGAGCTAGCCCCTCACCCCGGCTCCATCCTTCCTTATATTCCGAGACTACCCCCAGAGGCGAACCTCAGCGAGCGCAGGTCCGGTATGGCTGGTCACAGCAAATGGAAGACGATGAAGCACTACAAGGCGGCCACCGACAAGAAGCGCGGTGCCCTCTTTACGCGCCTCATCCGCGAAATAACCATGGCCGCCACGCAGGGTGGCGGAGATCCCGGCGGCAATCCGCGTCTCCGCACGGCGATCGAGAACGCCAAGGCGAGCTCGATGCCCAAGGAGAACATCGAACGCGCGGTCAAGAAGGGCACGGGTGAACTGGAAGGCGTCGATTACCAGGAAGTGCTCTATGAGGTGTACGGGCCCGGTGGCGTCGCCATCATGGTCCAGGCAGTGACCGACAATCCCACTCGCACCGTGGCCGAGCTGCGCCACAAGCTGTCGCGCAATGGCGGTAGCCTTGGCTCGGCCAACTCGGTCGCCTTCATGTTCGACCGTAAGGGCCAGATCCTTCTCGACGCGACCAAGATTGACGAGGAGGCGGCGCTGCTGGCAGCGCTGGAAGCGGGGGCTGAAGACATGAGGCAGGAGGACGACCAGTATATCGTCACCACCGATCCAGGTGAGCTCCACACCGTTCGTGACGCGCTCGAGACGGCCGGCCTGTTCATAGTCGAGGCGGAGCTGGGTTGGGTTCCGCAGTCGACCGTACCCGTGGAAGGCGAGACGGCGACACAACTCGTTAAGCTCCTGGACGCGCTGGACGACCTGGGCTGGTTCTCGGCATCGATCCCGGTACCGCCATCACCGGTTATGGACTGGTGCGCGGTGACCGTCCGGGGACGCCCACGCTCGTGGAGTGTGGTGTGATACGCACGCGCGCCCGCGAGCCACTGGCCTGTCGCCTGGCTGAGATCTACGATGGCGTCCAACAGATCATCGCCGAGCATCGCCCCACGGTCCTCTCCATTGAGGACGTCTTCTACAGCAGGAATGTTCGGACAACTGTCGTCCTGGGTCACGCCCGTGGGGTGATCATGCTCGCCGCTCAGCAGAGCGGGCTGGCGATCCACGAATACCCTCCGGCGGCGATCAAGAAGGCCGTGGTCGGCAACGGTGCTGCCACCAAGGAGCAGGTCCAGTTCATGGTCACTCGCCTGCTGCGGCTGAAGAGTGTGCCCAGCCCGGCGGACGCGTCTGACGGAGTAGCGGCAGCGCTCACATTCCTCCTCGCGCCGCGGCTGCCGACCATCGCCTCGCTGTCATCGCGTTCGCAGGTGGGTCGGTGATATCGCAGATCAGTGGTACTGTCACGCTCCGTGAGCTCGATCGCGTCGAGCTTCTGACGTCAGCCGGCGTCGGCTACGAGTTGCTCATACCATTGAGCGTGTTCGAGGTACTGCCGCGTGTAGGCGAGCCGTTCACGCTGCATACTCACCTGGTGGTGCGCGAGGACGGTTGGCAACTGTTCGGGTTCAGCACGAGGTATGAGCGTAAGGTCTTCCAGAGCGTGCTGGCGGCCAAGGGAGTGGGTCCGGCGCTGGCTCTCGGCCTGCTCTCCACGCTGAGCGCCGAGCGGCTCGTGCGGGCGATAAGGGAGAAGGATCTCGCTGTCCTGCAGACCGTGCCGAGGGTGGGGCGCAAGAAGGCCGAACAGTTGATTCTGGACCTCGCTGACAAGCTGGACGAACTGGCGGGTGACGATCGGGAAGGCGACCGCCGTCCCGATGTGGCGGGCGCCGAGGACGCCGTGCGTGCGCTGGTCTCGCTGGGTTATAACGCTGCTGAGGCAGAGCGAGGGGTGCGCGGCGCGCTGGAGGACGGTGGCCCAGCAGTGAGTGCGGCAGAGCTGATTCGCCGCGCCCTGGCATGGATCCGCGGCTGACGACCGCACCGCGCCTTTTCGCCGTTCGGCTGGTGCCCTGAGCGGTACGCTGACTTGACGTTCCAGCGCCCGTGTTGTCTCATGTGGAAGCGCTCTGCACATGTACGGCATACGTACCCTGAAACCCAGCCGCCATGCCCGCTCGCCGCACCAGCAGCTTCTCCGAGTCCATGATCCGCGAGATGACTCGCGTGGCTCAGCAGACCGGGGCGATCAACCTCGCCCAGGGCTTCCCTGACTTCCCCATGCCGGCGCCGATGAAGGAGGCGGCATGCGCGGCCATTAACGGCGACATCAACCAGTACGCCATAACCTGGGGCGCGCCCGCCCTGCGTCTGGCGATCGCCGAGAAGTATCGGCGGATGTACGGAATGGACGTGGACCCGGATCGGGAGGTGACGGTGACTTGCGGGGCCACCGAGGCGATGGCGGCAGTCTTCCTGGCTCTCATCAATCCCGGTGACGAGGTGATCATCCTCGAGCCGTTCTACGAGAACTATGGACCCGACGCGATCCTCGCCGACGCCAAGCCGGTCTTCGTCCCGCTGGAAGCTCCAGACTGGCGACTGGACCCGGAGCGACTGCGAGCCGCGTTTGGCCCGAAGACAAAGGCGATCGTCGTCAACACGCCACACAATCCCACCGGACGGGTGCTCACACGCGAGGAGATGAACCTCATCGCCGAGTTGTGCATCGAGCATGACGTCTGGGCCATCACCGACGAGATCTACGAGCACATCCGCTACGCCGGCAGCCATCACGTGCTCGCCACCTGGCCCGGCATGGCCCAGCGCACCATCACGATCTCCGGGCTCAGCAAGACATTCAGTTGCACCGGATGGCGAATAGGATACGCCATCGCGCCGGCGGAGATCACCAATGCCATTCGCAAGGTGCACGACTTCCTGACCGTGGGAGCACCGGCGCCGCTCCAGGCCGCCGGCGCTGTGGGGCTCGCCTTCGACGCCGACTACTACAACCGGCTGGCACAGCGTTATCGCGAAGGCCGGGACCTGCTGTGCGGAGCCCTCCGCGAGGCGGGCTTCTCGTTCACACTTCCCGAGGGCGCGTACTACGTGCTGGCCGGCTTCTCGGCGCTCAGCGATGCCGACGACGTGGGTTTCGCCCACTGGCTGGCCGAGGAGGGGGGAGTGGCTACGGTTCCCGGCTCCAGCTTCTATCACAAGAGGGCGCTGGGGCGGGGACTGGTGCGTTTCGCCTTCTGCAAGAAGACGGAGACGCTGGAGGCCGCGGTGGAGCGGCTGGTGGGGCTGCACGCGCGGGTGTAGCGCGGGGGTAGTCGGGGCTGTCGGCTGAGCGCTGCCACGCCTTACGACCCCCATTCTCACCCATAATCCATCGCCAGCAAGCCGGGGGCGATCACCATCTGGTGATCGCCCCCGGCTCATAGTCCCCTGACTCCTCTCCCGCATCGGCGCTGGCTGTCGAGCCGCCAGCTCCGATCGGTCAGCTCACGCGCCGCCCGGCGGTGCTGCTCCTTCAGCGATCTCTGTCTCCAGATCCCGCCGCTGCACCAACGTCAGGATGCTATACAGCGCGACCTGCTCCTGCTCCTGATTCACCACCTCCACGTCCCACTCCACGACCCCCTGTGGCGGCTGACCTTCCACAGCTTCCTTGGCCGTCTTCTGCTTGCAGGTGAGCGTTACCTGGATCGTGTCGCCCGGATAGACGGGCTTCACGAAACGGAGATTCTCCAGGCCATAGTTGGCCAGCACCGGGCCGGGGGCCGGATCGACGAACAGTCCAGCGGCCGCCGAGATGACGAAGTAGCCGTGAGCCACACGTCGCTCGAAGAAGGAATCGCGGGCGGCGATGGCGTCGGTGTGGGCGTAGAAGAAGTCGCCGCTGATGCCGGCAAAGTTCACCACATCGGCCTCGGTAACGGTGCGTCGGTGGGTTACCAGCGCATCGCCCACCTGGATCTCGTCGAAGTACTTCCGGAACGGGTGAATGCGATCGGTGGTGCGCTCGGCGCCGGCGGTCCACTGATTGGTGACCGCCGTGACCATGGTCGGCGAGCCCTGGATGGCGGTGCGCTGCATGTAGTGCAGCACCCCGCGCTTGCCGCCCATCTCCTCGCCGCCACCGGCGCGTCCGGGGCCACCATGCACCAGGTGTGGCAGCGGCGATCCGTGGCCGGTGGACACCTTGGCCGTGGTGCGGTCGGCAATGAGGATGCGGCCATGATAGGCCGCCGTGCCCAGCACCACCTGGCGGGCGACGTCGCGGTCGGCGGTGAAGAGCGAGCCGACAAGGCTGCCGCGGCCCAGCTTCGCCAGCTCGATCGCTTCGTCCAGGCTCCCGTAGGGCATCACCGTGTTGACGGGACCGAACGCCTCGACTTCGTGCGGAGCGGTGTGTTCGAAGGGGCGATCGCTGTAAAGCAGGAGAGCCGGGAAGAAGGCACCTGACTCACGGTCGCCACCGGTGATGTCATATGCTTCCAGGTCGCCGTAGACCAGCTGTGCCTGGGCGAGGAGCTGATCCACGCTCTTGCGGACCTCCTTCACCTGGGTACGACCGGCCAGCGGACCCCAACGCACGCCTTCCACGCCCGGGTCGCCAAGGGTGAGGCTGGCGAGGCGCTTGGAGAGCGCGTCGATCACCGCCTCATCCATCCCCGCCGGCACCAAGGTGCGGCGAATGGCTGTGCACTTCTGGCCCGCTTTCACGGTCATCTCGCGGGCGACCTCCTTCACGAACAGATCGAACTCCGGCGTTCCCGGCGCGGCGTCGGGTCCCAGCATGGAGAAGTTGAGCGAGTCAGCCTCCATGTTGAAGCGGACGCTGTGATCGATGATGCTCTTCATCTGCTTGAGCTTGCGTCCCGTCCAGGCAGATCCGGTGAAGGCCA
>CAJDWZ010000142.1_pt1 | contig 16871 bp, 16 predicted proteins | sample 7391701 | NCBI WGS metagenome assembly CAJDWZ01 (sample SAMEA7055744, study PRJEB34461) | soil metagenome | biome: terrestrial ecosystem; feature: Peninsula; material: soil | place: Antarctica | collected 2016
GTGGAAAAATCGATCTCGGCCTTCGACAAGCTGGCCGGAAACGCCGGGTGTTTGAAGTCGATCGAAAAGCCGACCTTGAAGCCATCGAAAGGCTCGAGTCGCGCCCACCGGTCGCCGTCCTTGACGGTGACGATGCGCTTGACCCGGATAAAGCGCTTGGGCGCCGATTGCTCCTGGATGCCGGCCGACGGAAGCGGGAGTCGGAGCCGCGTCCCACCCGCGATCCAGCGGTGCTGGTGGGCATCGAGAAGGAAACACGACATCTGCTGCGCGAACTCGCTGTACGCTCGCTGGAACTGCTCGGCGGTCACCGCCTTGACGGTCGCTTCGTGAGCGACGAGATGGCCCGACAGTTCACCGCCCTCATCGCCAATGTCCCCGACGGCGGCGACCGCGAGGCGCGCCTGCGCGAGGTGATCCGCTCGGCGCTGGACGACCTGGAGGACGCGGTATGACAGCCGCTGGAATTGCGTGGACCCATCTCCGCGCCTTTAATATGGGACAACTCTCCTGATTCACCCAACACCACGAGCCACGATGCGACCCAGACTGCTCGCCCTACTTGCTTCGCCGCTGTTCGCGCTACCACTGGCGGCACAGCTACCGGGTTACGCGCCGGCTACCGCGGCCCGAGAGAAGGCGGTCGAGGCGGCTGCCGTAGCCGTCCCTGATGCAGCCAGGGCGCGCGCCCACTCCCGCGCTCTATCCTCCGAGGTGCACGTGGCCGGCACTCCGGCCCAGGCACGCACCCGCGACTACGTCATCGACCAGATGAAGGCGATGGGGCTGCAGACGGAGGTACGCGCCTACGACATCTGGATGCCTCATCCCACCGACGTCCAGGTCTGGCGTCTGTCGCCGGACACGCTGGTGCTCTCGCTGCAGGAACCGCCGATAGCTGAGGATCCATGGACGCAGCTACCGCAGTATCCCACCGTCAACGGCTACAGTGGTAGCGGCGACGTCACCGGTGAAATCATCTATGTGGGCTACGGGTTGGTGGAGGACTACGCGACCCTCGACTCCATGGGAATCTCGGTGAAGGGGCACATCGTCCTCGCCCGCTACGGCCGCTCGTTCCGCGGCATCAAGGCTCGTGAGGCGGAGAAGCATGGCGCGAAGGCGCTCCTCATTTACAGCGACCCGCAGGACGATGGTTTCGTCCGCGGCGACGTCTATCCCGAGGGCCCGTTCCGCAACGAGAACGGCGTGCAGCGGGGGAGCGTCATGAACCTGGATGGCGACCCGAGTACGCCCGGCTGGGGCAGCGTTAAGGGCGTCCGTCGCCTTCCGGTTGACAGCATGGAAGTGCCGCGGATCCCGGTCGTCCCCATCTCCTGGGGCAATGCGGCGAAGCTGCTGAAGGACGTGCGCGGCGCCGACATACCGGCCGGCTGGCAGGGCGGAATGCCCTTCCGTTACCACATCGGCCCGGGCCCCGTGCGGGCGCGGGTGATGGTCGCGACCGATACTGCGACCAACGCCATCAAGACAATCTGGAATACCTACGGCATCGTCCGTGGCAGTGAGTTCCCCGACGAGATGGTCCTCATCGGCGGCCACCGCGACGCCTGGAGCGTGGGTTCGAGCGACAACGTGAGCGGTACGGTGAGCGTGCTGGAGGCGGCGCGGGCGGTCGCCGAGCAGGTGAAAGCCGGGCACCGTCCCAAGCGGACGATGGTCTTCGCAACGTGGGACGCCGAGGAGTGGGGGATTATCGGAAGTACGGAGTACGTGGAGGACGACTCGCTACGGCTGATGCGTGGCGGAGTGGCATACCTGAACCAGGACGGTGGAGCCTCCGGACCGAACTTCGGTGGCGGCGGCTCGCCGTCGCTGCGCGAGACGCTTCGCGACGTCGCCCGCGGCATTCAGGACCCCAACGGCAAGGGCAACGTCTACGACGTGTGGCGTACGCGGGCAGGAGTGACCGTGGACTCGCTGGAGCCGCGGATGAGTGATCCGGGCGGCGGCTCCGACTTCGCCGGCTTCTACAACCACCTGGGCATTCCCATCGCCGACTGGGGTTTCAGCGGCAGCGGCGGCGGCAACTACCACTCGGCCTACGACACGCCCCACTTCCAGGAGAAGTTCGGCGACACCGAGTATCGCTACCACGCTACCACGGCAAGCGTGGGCGCGGCGATGATGCTGCGGCTGGCCAACGCGGACATCGTGCCCTACGACTACGTGGAGTTCGCCCGCACGATGCACGGCTACCTGCCGGGCATCGAGGAGGAGCTGAAGACGGCCGGCGTTGGTAGCGCGACCAGCGGCATCGCGACGCTGCGCACAGCCATCGAGCGGATGGAGAGCTCGGCGGCGGCGTGGACCACAGCGCGCGACGCGGCGCTGGCCAACGGAGTACCCGCACGGCCGGTGCTGGAGCGCACCAATCGCGCGTTGCGCGAGGTCGAGCGTGCGCTCACCCGTACGGAGGGACTGCGTACCCGTCCCTGGTTCCGCAACCTGATCTATGCCGCCGACGAGAACAACGGCTACTCGAACGTCGTCTTCCCGTCGGTAATCGAAGCGTCACGAAGCAAGGACGCGGCGCTCACGGCGGCCGAACTGGCCGACCTTGCGAGTCGCTTCCAGGCGGCGGCAGCGGCGCTGGACGCCACGCGGGCAGCGCTGGGTAGCTGATCCAGCATTGTGAGAGCGCCGGGCGTCGGGGAGTTATCCCGGCGCCCGGCGCTTGCCGTTTGCGGATGTAGTTCGAGTAGCCGGCGTTCGGTGCTCGGTCGTTATCCGTCGTCGGTAGAGTGATCCCCACGCTCGAAGTTTGCAGTTTAACGTCGTCGTTCGATCGATCCGGCCGTCCGTCGCTCAGTCGCTACCTGCGGTAGAACCTTCGAGCAGACCGTCCACCAGCGACTCGGCAGCGTCAACATTGCGCGGATCGCGAAAGATTGGCGCGCCGCGCAATGTGGGGCGGACGGTGGCCGCCAACTCCTCCAGCCGCGCCAGCTGCGCGACTGCCGCGGCATAGGTGTCCAGCAGCCCCTCCACGTCGGGCGTTGATGAGAGCGCTCGAGCGCGCTGAAGCACTGCTGTGTCGTAACCCGCATTCCACCAGTGGGCGATGGCCCTGTCCAGCCGCTGTCGCCACTGCTCGGCCGGTGCGACGTGGTGGGCGACGACGGTGGTGAGTTCTGCCAGGAAGAGGGCGAACTCCTGTCCAACTGGCGGCGTAGCCGTCGGGACGGCTGTCCCAACACCCTGCTCCGTCGCTATCGCCGACGCCACGCCTGCACCGGGAGGCGTCACCGTGGCCACACCTGAATCCCACTCTCGCGGCGTCGCCTGGATCGGCACGAGGACCGGCGAGGAATGGCGACGGGCGACGTAGGAGCGTGGTAGAAGAAGGCCGTCGCCGGAGCGGGCGAGCGGGAATGCACCGGTCCGGTGGCGCGCGCTCCCCGTAGGCGTGCGCCGGCCGGGACTGGTCATCGCCCAGCCGCCGGGAGGCGTCGGGCGACGCGACACGACAGAGCTGGATCGCGGCGTCGGAACTCGCCCGTCGACTTCGGCTGTCGGAAACGGGGGCTGTTGTGGAGCCATCGTCGGCGGAGTCGCTGATGCCATCGCGGGCGCCGGTTCGCGGCGCGGCGGAGGGGCGGGGAGGGGAGAGCGCACGTCCACCCGCACCGACCTGTCGATGACCGGATGTGGCGATCGTGGCGGTTCCAGCGCCATCACCACTGCACGGGCGTTGGCCGGCGCCATACCCGCAACCGCGCCGCTGCAGGAGCAACCCAGCCGCGGCGCGACGTCGAGCAGTATCGGCTCACCCCCCATCAACTGGTCGGCGAGCTCCGTCGCGTAGTCGGCGCCGCTGATCTCGAGGACGCGGTAGGGTAGCCCGCGCTCGGCCATCGCCTGCGCGGTGGGGAGCCCGCCGGGAAGGGAGAGATGACGACGGCGGTCCGGCGGCAGGACGCCGTCGAAGGTGGTGGGCATCTCCTCCAGCCTGACTCCGAGCTCCACCAGCCGGTCCAGGAACTCGTGCGGAGCAACCTGCTCGTCTATTGCCCTTGTGCCTGCTCCGCTGTCGTCGAAGGGGCAGGCGCCAACGTAGGTCACGTGGAGTGGCGCCGACCCGGCCAGCCGGCGCAGGTAGCGCGCCGCGGCGACCGGGGGAGCGGCAAGCGGGATGAGGGCGTTGGAGAGTTCAGCACCGGCGTTCGTGAGACGCGCCGCGACGAGCGGACAGGAGCAGCAGATCGCCGGACGACTGTCACGGTGCTCGAGCTCCTTCAAGTAGCCCTCGGCCACCAACTCGTCGCCCCAGCTGGCGGGCACCGCGCTCTGGTAACCGGCCCGCAGGCAGCCAACGAAGAGCTGCACCGCCGTCGCTGGCAGGGCCGACAGGACAGCGTCGGCGCCCAGAATGACGACGGAGGTTGGCGATACCGAGAGCGCCCGCATGGAATCGTGCGACGACATGCCGTCAGGCCGTGCCGGGTCGTTCAACCGTGCCTGCGCACACCCATTCTGGAAAGACTGAGAACAGTTGCTGGCTGCCCGCGTTCCACAGGTGAGAGGCAGCGGCCGGACCGTCGCGCGCGATGCGATCCTCAGTGCCTTCGCCGTCGGACCAGTTCATCAGGCGGCGGGTGACGAAATTATAGACCTGCTTGCCCGTTGCCATCCAGATGCGCGAGGGCAGCGCCTTTTGTGCCAGCATGCTCCGTTCGGCCGGGGGCCTATGCCGCTAGTGCCCGGTGGCCCTGTGGCTTTCCCGTCTACCAGCGCGGCGCGGGCGCGGACGGCCTTTTCATCGTGCTCCAGGGCTGCATCATTTTGCGGACCCGGCTGAAGGGCGGTCGTGCGTTCGTGCCCAGAGTGTGCAGTAGTGGTGAGATTTTCGGCGCCGAGGGACTGGCGGCCGATGGTGTCTATCAGACCGACGCGCGGGCCGACGGCGAGACTGTCACCCTGCACCTGAGCCGCAGCCGGATGCGAACGCTGCTCTGCGAGCGGGCGCCGACTGCGGTCGCCCTGGTGGAGCAGGTGGGTGTTGCTCACGGCCAGTTGCTCGAGCGACTGCGAGAGCTCTCCATGCTGAGCGTCGAGCAGCGACTGATGGCCGCTGTGGAACGTACGCGCGTCCTGCGTTCCCAGTCGGACAGCAGCCAGCCGCTGGTGCTCGACACGGCCGGGTACCGGCTGCTCTGCGAGATGGTGGGGGCCACCCGTGAGTCCGTGTCGCTGGCGATCGGCAGGCTGATGGATGAGGGGCTGGCCGACCGCGACGGCGACAGGGTGGTGATAAACGCGAGCGCCAACGGTGCAGTTGATAGCGACGCCGCTGAGGATGCCGAGCCGTCCGATAACGGTCGATCGGTCAGGCGCGGGCGGCGGTCCGGTGACCGGACAGCCTCGCTGCGTTCCTGAGGATTGCCGCTGGCGACTGCGGGCGGGGGGTATCAGTCGCAGGTAGCAGGACACGGCTCCGCCCCTCACCCGCGGTATGATACCGTGGGCGGGTTGATGGGGAGTTGTCGGCGTCTGTGCTTCCCGACGCGCTGTCACAGCTTCTGCCTCTCGCGTGTGTGTGGACACGAAAACGCCGAGCCCGCCAGACGGCGCGATTCGGTGACTGTGGCTCTCTAAGGCATTCACCGTACCGTCGAGCTCGTATGGCTCACGGCACGGCCCGCTACACTAAAGCTTCGGCTCCCCGCCCGTAATGCTTGAGCCTTGGCAAACCGGCGCTCCTATCGTATTCCACTCTCTGTGGCGTACTCTACAGCACGCCCAGCCTCTGGTGCATTACCAGGGCAGAACCAGAGCGCCAGAACCGCCCGGCGGAGCTACGGTTGTCGTCCAAAGCTGACGATCGCGGAGGCCGAGTTACCTCTCGGCGCGCCAAATGTTTGTAGCGCCGACGCCACAGCTTTGTCGACGTAAGATCGGCCAGCTAGCACCGACCATCGGCCCCGACTGTCTGACTCTGACACTCCAGGCTGCTCCGACCCCGTCACCGGCCTGATAGCCATCGCCGCCCACCGCCACAAGCGGTGCATCGCGCCATCAACGCAGCACGAACCCGACAGTCACGTGAATGACACCTTCCGACACCGGCGTGGAGAACTTCCCGACGAACCGGGGCTACCCGAGATTACCCCCACCGAGCTCGCTACACGGTGGGACGCCGGCGACCGGCCGGCCATACTCGACGTGCGAGAGTCAGATGAACATGCTCTTGGCTACCTGGAGGGAGCGCGGCTCATCTCGCTCGCCACTCTCCCCAGCATGGTCCAGGGCATTGATCCGGAGGTCGAGTGGGTGGTCTACTGTCATCACGGCGTTCGAAGCGCGGCCGCCGTTGACTTCCTCCGTCGTCACGGGGTTCGCCGGGCCCGGAACCTCGCGGGCGGCATAGACCGCTGGAGCCGGGAAGTAGATCCGACTATAGCCCGCTACTGATGCGCCCTTCCGCCCTGCTACGGCCGGCGGCCCTCGCCGCCATCGTCGGTTCGGCGGTCGCGCTGACGGTCGTCGCCAGTCGCCGCGCGGCGCTCCGCCGCCACTCCGCGCTACTCGACGGGCGCGTCGGACTGGGCGCCGACGGTGTGGTTGCCGGCGCCGCCACCATTGACCTGCCATATGGAGACGGGGGAGATCGGGCGGCCCTCATCCTCCACGGCTTTGGCGACACGCCGCAGTCGGTGGCCCCGCTGGCCATCCACCTGCACGCGGCCGGCTGGACGGTCCGCGCCCCGCTCCTCCCCGGTCACGGCCGCACCCTGCGCGAATTCGGCCGTTCCTCGGCGGCCGACTGGCTGGAGTGCGCCGCTGAGGAGATGATGGCGCTCCAGGCCACCCATCGGCGCGTCGTCCTGATGGGTCAGTCGATGGGTGGCGCGCTGGCCACGATCCTCGCCGCCGCCTCTCCCCCGCCGGCGCTCGTCCTCCTCGCCCCCTACCTCGACATGCCGCCCCGCGTACGGCGGCTGGCGCGTCTCTCCAGAGTCTGGTCGCTGGCCCTGCCCTACGTGGACTCAGGCGGCGAGGAGAGCATCCTCGACGAGACGGAGCGCGGCCGCAGCCTCGGCTATGGCGCCGTGAACGGTCCGGTCTTGAGGCAGTTGCTCAACCTCGTCGAGCGCGCGCGCGTAGTCTATCCGCGGGTGCACTCGCCCCTTCTCATTGCCCAATCGCGTCGAGACCACCGGATTGCCCAGGAGGTTACCCTGGACGGGTTCGAGCGCTTCGGTAGCGCGCAGAAGCGACTGGTCTGGCTGGACGAGGGGGGGCACGTGTTGGCCGTGGACCGCGGACGGGAGCAGCTTTTCGACCTCATCGAGGCATGGCTCGATGAAGTCGTAACGCCGTTGTGAGCACTCTCACACAGGCGCCGGCGGTTGCCGTCGCGCGGTCGTGGGCCATCTTACCTATCGCGCGGTCGAGCAGCGGCCGGTAGCCGTGGCGCGATTTTCGTCGCGTCTCCCAATCTCCTCCTACCCTTCCTCATGCTCCTCTCAGTTCTCTCCGAGACCACCGCGAACGAGCGGCGCGTGGCGCTCGTGCCAGATAGCGTCGGCCGGCTCGTGAAGAGCGGGCTGACAGTCACCGTGCAGAGTGGCGCGGGACTGGCCGCCGGCTTCACCGACGCCGCCTACGAAGCCGCCGGTGCCACCATCGCGCCCGATGCCGCCAGCGCCGTTACCGGCGCCGTAATGGTCGCCAAGGTGCAGCCCCCGAGCGCCGCTGAGGTGGAGTTGCTGCCGGCGGGAGTGGCCACGGTCTCGCTGCTCCAGCCCAGCAGCCACGTCGACCTGATCGCGCAACTGAATGCACGCGGGGTGAAGCCGTTCTCGCTCGAGATGGTGCCGCGCATATCCCGCGCGCAGAGCATGGACGTGCTCAGTTCGCAGAGCACCGTCACCGGCTACAAGGCAGTCCTGGTCGGCGCGTCCGCGCTGGGCAAGCTACTCCCGATGCTCACCACCGCCGCCGGCACGCTGGCGCCAGCCAAGGTGTTCGTGCTGGGGGCAGGCGTGGCCGGACTGCAGGCCATTGCCACCGCGCGCCGACTGGGCGCCGTCGTGAGCGCCTTCGATGTGCGGCCGGCGGCAATGGAGCAGGTGGCCAGTCTGGGCGCGAGCTTCGTGGCCGGCGACCTGGTGAGCGCCACGTCAGAGGGAACCGGTGGCTACGCCCGCGCGCAGACCGAGGAGGAGCAGGCCAAGGTGCGAGAAGCGCTCGCCGAGCATCTACGCACGATGGACCTCGTGATCACCACAGCGCTCATCCCCGGCCGCCCCGCGCCTCTTCTGTTGACGGCAGCGATGGTGGATGGGATGAAGCCCGGATCAGTGATCGTCGACCTTGCCGCCGAGAGTGGCGGCAACTGCGAACTCACCCGCGCCGGTGAGACGGTGGAGGTGAAGGGCGTGTCCATCATCGGTCCGGCCAACCTGGCGAGCACGGTGCCGCAGCATGCCAGCCAGATGTTCAGCAAGAACGTGGAGACGTTCATCAAGCACCTCGTCAAGGACGACGCTCTGGTGATAGACGAGGCCGACGAGATCACTAGTGCGATGCTCCAGAAGGGAGCGGGTTGAGTTGGCCGGTGTGGATCTCCGCGCTCGCCTGCCTCGACCGATGCAACCGTCACTCATGATCACTCGTCCCCAAGCGCCAACCCTTCACCCATCGACAGCATGTCAGACGCACTTCTGTTAGGCATAGTCGTCTTCGTCCTCGCCACCTTTCTGGGTGCGGAGCTGATCGGGCGTGTACCGCCCACGCTCCACACGCCGCTCATGTCCGCCGCCAACGCGGTGAGCGGAATCACGGTGGTGGGCGCCATCATCATCGCCGGCTCAGGCTTCGGCTGGATCTCCAACGTCATCGGCTTCCTCGCCATCGTCTTCGCGATGATGAACGTGGTGGGCGGCTATGCCGTAACCGATCGTATGCTGGAGATGTTCAAGCGCGACGAGCCAGCTAGCGGCGCTGCCAGTGCGCCGGGCAAGGAGGCAGGTCGCTGATGTCGCCATCATTACAGGCGCTGGGCTACCTGCTCTCCGCCGTTCTCTTCATACTCGGCCTCAAGCGGCTGAACAGCCCCGCCACAGCTCGCACCGGAAACCGGCTGTCGAGCATCGGCATGCTGCTGGCCATCGCCATCACGCTCGTCGACCGGGCAGTCATCTCGTACAGCGTGATCGCCGCCGGACTGGTGGTGGGTGGCGCGCTGGGACTGTGGATGGCGCGGTCGGTGAAGATGACGTCGATGCCGCAGATGGTCGCCCTGCTCAACGGATTTGGTGGAGCGGCGTCGCTGCTCGTGGGCGGCGCCGAACTGCTGCGTACCCACCGGTTGGGCGAGACGATGCCGGTGGACGCCGGGATCACCGTGCAGCTGGCCGTGCTCATCGGAGCAGTAACGCTCACCGGAAGTCTGGTGGCGTTCGCCAAGCTGCAGGAGTTGATGAGCGGTAAGCCGATCACCTTTGGCGGCCAGAAGCTGTTCAGCGGACTGGTCTTCGCGGCCATCATCGGCCTCGCCGTCTACCAGGTGATCACGCCAGTACCACTGCTCTGGACCTTCTACACCGTGGCCGGGCTGGCAATGGTGCTGGGAGTGATGCTGGTGATCCCGATCGGTGGTGCTGACATGCCGGTGGTGATCTCGCTGCTCAACTCGTATTCCGGTATCGCCGCGGCAATGACCGGCTTCGTGATCGGGAACACGGGCCTGATCATCAGCGGTGCGCTGGTGGGATCGTCGGGCATCATCCTGAGCCAGATCATGTGCAAGGCGATGAACCGCTCGCTGGCCAACGTGCTGTTCGGCGCCTTTGGCGCGACGAGTGGTGCCACCGGTGGCGCGCGGAGCTCCGAGGGGCTCACCGTTCGCACGATCAACGTCGAGGACGCGGCGATGCAGTTGGCCTACGCCCGACTGGTAATCGTGGTGCCGGGCTACGGACTGGCGGTGGCGCAGGCGCAGCAGCAGGTGCGCGAACTGGCCGACCTGATCGAGAAGCGCGGGGGTGAGGTGAAGTACGCCATCCATCCCGTGGCTGGCCGCATGCCGGGGCACATGAACGTGTTGCTGGCCGAGGCCAACGTGCCGTACGACAAGCTGTACGACATGGATGACATCAACCCCGAGTTCGAGCGGGCCGATGTGGCGCTGGTGATCGGGGCGAACGACGTCGTGAACCCGGCCGCGCGCACCGATACGTCGTCACCCATCTACGGCATGCCGATCCTGAACGCCGACCACGCGAAGAGCGTGATCGTGATGAAGCGCGGCATGAGCGCCGGCTTCGCGGGCATCGAGAACGATCTGTTCTACAACCCGCGGACGTCGATGCTGTTCGGGGACGCGAAGAAGTCGTTGTCGGCGCTGGTGAGCGAGGTGAAGCAGGTTTAACGGCGACGTCTCTCGATTGCGTTAACGACGAAGGGGAACGGGCAGCTGCCCGTTCCCCTTCGTCGTTAGCTGGTGTTCCGCGCCGGTCAGTCGTCGCCCGGCGTCACTCGCTCCACGAGGTCGCTCGCCGCACTGGTCGCCGCGCTGGCGATTCGCTCGGCACCCTCGTACGCCTGATGTGCGATGCCGACGGCAACGCGACGAGCGCGCTCCACCGGACCCGCTGTATCAGCGCGCTTGCGCGTGCTCTTCTTCGCTGTCTTGGCGCCGCCGGCTGCGCTCTTTGGCGAGGCCGGACGCTTGGTGGTGGAGCGCTTGGCGGCAGTGGAACTACGCTTTGCCGCTGGACTCTTCCGAGCCGTGGTGCTCTTCGCGGCGGACGTGGAGCGCTTGGCGGTGGTGCTGCTGCGCTTTGCCGCTGGGCTCTTGCGGGCCGTGGTGCTCTTCGCGGCCGACGTGCCACGCTTGGCCGTGGTGGCGCGCTTCGCCGCCGTACCCCGCTTGGCCGTAGTGGTACGCTTGGCGGCTGCCGTCCCGCGCTTGGCAGTCGTCGTACGCTTCGCCGCCGTCCCGCGCTTCGCGGTCGTGGTGCGCTTGGCTGCCGCACTCCGCTTGGCAGCCGTGGCGCCGGCGCGCTTGGCCGTCGCGCTACGCTTCGCCGCGGTTCCACGCTTGGCTGTGGTGGTGCGCTTCTGGGCCGCAGTCCCTCGCTTGGCCGTTGTGCCGCTCCGCTTCGTGGCCTTGGTCGCCGTGCCACCCTTGGCCGTGCTGGCTGCCTTCTTCGCGGTACTACGCTTGGCCGTGCTGGCTGCCTTCGTTGCCGTGCCGCGCTTGGCGGCTGTCGTGCTCTTTGCTGCCGCACCGCGCTTGGCCGTCGTGCTCTTGCTCGCGCCGCTCGCCTTCGCGGAGCGCGTTTTAGTGGCTGTGCTACTGCGCTTGGCTGCCGCGCTGCGTTTCGCGGTGCCGCGCTTGGTGGTCGTTCCACGGGATGTACCCGAACGTGTCGCCATGTTGCGCTCCTGGTGGAGGTTCGATTGCGCAGGTGCAAGAATCGCGCGCAACAGTGCAGAGCTCGTGTTGTCGGCGGCATGGCTCTGGCAGACAATGGGTGGGGCGCTAGAATTGGCGTATCCCGCACGTCCGCACCGGAAGCAGTTGCGCCACTGCGCTGTCACCGTCAACGTGGTCGTGTCGCCGTTGTTCACCACACTTCTCTCGAGGTTTCCATGCGTGCTCTCCCGACACTGACGACGCTGTTCGGCGTGGCCGTACTCGCCGCCTGCGGCAGCGGCAATGACGCCGCCGTCGGCGCTGCCGACACCACCATGGCGCCGGCGCCCTCCGCCATGGCCGATCCTGATGCGGTCACGCAGGGCGACGGCGTGCCCGCCGGCTATCTGGGACAGGTGGATCCGCCACGCGAAGGTCAGCAGCCGGCCGACATCGCTCAGGCCCAGTACGCAGCCAAGGACGGACGGTGGGAAGTCACCACCGGACCGGCGCACATCGTCTACGCTGTTACCGACACCGCCTCCGGCAGCTACACGGCGACGGCCGTGATAGACCAGATCGAGAATCCAGAGCACCCGGAAGCCTTCGGCCTGTCTCCGATTGGACGGCCAGCCCCGACGTTCCCAAGAGCGGTGATGACGGAAAGGCCACCTACAAGCTCAGCGCGAAGGTAGACGCCGACTCGGTGCACTTCATGGTGAACGACAAGCAGGTGACGGCCGTAGCGAAGGCCAGCGTGCCCTCCGCCGGCATTGTCGGCATGCGCATCAACCACAGCCTGCACCTGATGGTCACGCCTCCAACCATCAGCCGATAACAGCGTTCCACGCGGACCGCGGCCCATACGGCGCGGTCCGCACGCCGGGCGCTGCCCGTGCGCGGTATCTCCTCCTCCCTACCTGAACGATGATCTCCTCCCGGTTCAGCAACACCGCGCTGCTCGCCACGACAGTCCTCGCTATCACGTCACTCAACGCCTGCGCCCGTCCGCAGGTGGTTGAAGTGGCGCCGGTACGGGCTGACTCGGTGGTGCGCCCCGTGCAGCCCGCGGTCGCCGCCGCCCGCGCCGCTCGCCCGCTCTCCACTGTCGACGATCCGTTCCAGTCCATCTACCGCATGGACCTGGCGGGCCCCAACGCATACCGCACCGCCAGCGGCAAGCCGGGTCCGCAGTACTGGCAGCAACGCGCCGATTACACCCTCGTCGCCACCCTGGACACGACGACGCAGTCGGTGAGCGGCACTGTCTCCATCCGCTACACGAACAACGCACCGGATACCCTCCGCGTGCTCTGGATGCTGACCGAGCAGAATCTCTACCGGCCGGGCAGCCAGGGTTCGGCCATGAACCCACCCGACTCGCGCTGGGGAGTGCGCGGTTTCGAGGGCGGCTTCGACATCCAGGAAGTGACCGTCAACGGTCGCGCCGTGACGCCCTACGTGGACGACACCCGCATGCGGCTGGACGTGTCCGGAACTCCCGTAGCCGCGCGCGGCGGCACGGCGACGATCACCATGCGTTTCAGCTTCCGCGTGCCGGAGCACGGCTCCGACCGTATGGGACGCGACGGCACGCTCTACGAGCTGGCCCAGTGGTATCCGCGGATGGCGGTCTATGACGACGTGAACGGCTGGAACGCCGATCCCTACCTCGGGCAGAGCGAGTTCTATCTGGAGTACGGCGACTTCGACGTCACAATCAACGCGCCGGCCGGTTACACCATCGCCGCCACCGGCACGCTGCAGAACGAGGCTGAGGTGCTCACCTCGGGTCAGCGCGCGCGGCTGGCGCAGGCACACAAGGCCGACACGGTGATCGCCATCATCCCCGCCTCGGAGGCCGCGGCGCGCACGGTGCCGGGGCTCAAGGCCTGGCGTTTCAGGGCCGAGAACGTGCGCGACTTCGCCTGGGCTGGCGCGCCCGACTTCCGGTGGGACGCCACGAGCTGGGACGGCATCCTCACCCAGGCCTATTACCAGCCCCAGAAGACCGGAAAGGCCTGGGAAGACGCGGCCGAGCAGACACAGTGGACGATTCGCAACATGTCCCAGCTCTTCTACCGCTACCCGTATCCACAGGCTACGTCGGTGGCCGGACCGGTTGGCGGGATGGAGTACCCCATGTTCGTGATGGTCCACTACGGTCGGAACGACGACCCCAACACGGTCTTCGGCACCATTGACCACGAGCATGGACACGAGTGGTTCCCGATGATGGTGGGGAGCAACGAGCGCCGCTACGCCTGGATGGACGAGGGGATCAACACCTACATCAACGCCTTCTCTCGCGAGCGCCGTTATCCGGGCCAGGACGTCTACCAGGGCTACCTCGCCAACTGGCGTCAGGTGATAGCCAGCGGCGTCGACGAGCCGCTCATGACGCGCCCCGATCATATGGACCGCACCGCCCTCGGCGCACTCGGCTACCGGAAGCCGGCGGCCGTCCTGATCGCGCTAAGGAACCATGTGGTGGGGCCGGAGAGCTTCGATCTCGCGTTCCGCGAGTACACCCGCCGGTGGGCGTTCAAGCATCCCATCCCGGCCGACTTCTTCCGCACCATCGAGGACGTCTCCGGTCAAGACCTGAGCTGGTTCTGGCGCAGCTTCTTCTACACCACCGACGTGCTGGACATCGCCGTCGGCCAGGTGAGCATGCGCGACACGACGGGGCTCAAGATCGCCGTCATCCCGTTGCGGATGGTGACGTCCGTTCCGTTCCCGGTAGTGATGAGGCTCAAGCTTGCCGACGGCTCCATTCGCGACGTGCGGTTGCCGGTGGACATCTGGGCCGGTGGCCGGAACTTCAGCGCCGAGTTGCAGGTGAGCGCCAACGTGACCGGCGTGAGACTGTGGCCGTCGGGCACAGTGCCCGATTGGGACGCGACCAACGACGTCTGGGGCGACGCTCCGGCGGCCAATCCGCCCGGTCCGGTGACCGCCGGCGGGTTGAGCGGGACGATCAGCCCGCGCTGACCACTCCCGCTCTCCAGCTCTGACGACGACGGATGCATCCCCGGAAGATGGGGGTGCATCCGTTTCGTCACCCGACGGTGAGCGTGCTATCTTTCATATCTGCAACTGAAACCAGTCCGCGCGGCCGGCCGCAGAGCCGGCGCGCGGTTCGTCTATATAGAAGAAGGGAAGATGCCCGATTTTGGAAGCTGGGGAACGGCGTGGTGGAAGCCGGTCCTGTTCATCGTCATTGCCGGCCACTTCACCAACGTCTGCGTGACGCTCTTCCTCCATCGAGAGCAGACGCACAAGGGCGTGCGGTTTAACTACCTGGTGCAGTTCCCGATGCGCGTCTGGCTCTGGCTGTCGACGGCGATCGTGACCAAGGAGTGGGTGGCCTGTCACCGCAAGCATCACGCGTTCTCCGACCGTGAGGGCGACCCCCACAGCCCGCTGGTGGAGGGACTGCGCGAGATCGTCCTCAAGGGCGCCTTCTACTACCGCAAGGCGGTCAGCCAGCCGGGCGTGCTGGAGAAGTACGGCAAGGGGACCCCGAACGATTGGATCGAGCGCTACGTGTTCGGCCAGCGGACGTGGATCGGGATCGCCATCATGCTGGCGATCGACATCTATCTCTTTGGCTTCTTCGTCGGTCCGGTGGTGTGGGGCGTTCAGATGATCTGGATCCCCTTCTGGGCCGCCGGTATCGTGAACGGCATCGGCCACGCCCTCGGCTACCGCAACTTTGAAGTGAAGGACGAGAGCCGGAACATCTCTCCCATCGCCATCTGGCTTGGCGGCGAGGAGTTGCACAACAACCACCACGCCGACCCCCACTCGGCGAAATTCAAGGCCAAGTGGTACGAGATCGACGCCGGCTGGATTTACATCCGGCTACTGTCGCTGTTCGGGCTGGCTCGGGTGGTTTACGCGCGGGGCGACCGGAAGTAGACGGCGCTGGCTGGCAACGAATGCCAGACGCCAGGCCGATTATTGTAGAAAAACGAACTGCCCCGCCGAGTGGACTATCACTCGGCGGGGCAGTCGGACATGCCGGATCGGTTGCTTCGCCTTCGGCGTTAGCTCCGGTCGACGATCTTGCGCCGCCGACGGGCGATGACGGCGAGGCCGGCGAGACCGGTGGCCAGGAGGGCGACACTCGCCGGCTCGGGGACGACAGTGGGATCGACCGACGCGAAGTGTCCGCGCATCTCGATGATCGGTTTCGGGTTGGCTCGCGTGCTGTAGACGGCGTAATCCCCATCACCGGCTTGCGAGTACCAGAAGCCGTCTGGCCCGTCGGTGGCAGTTGGCGACCTTGTGTAATTGACCCCGAGGCCCAACAGGTTGCGGAAGCCTAGGAAGTAGGTCGTTCCAGCATTGAGGAGCAGATCCTCGAACATCGCCCCGCCTATGCCGCCCTTGGCGTCAGACGAGTTGAAGGTCCCGAATGCGAGAACAGTCCCGCCCTCGGCGCCGCGATCGGTGCGAATCTCAGCGATCACATCTCGGTCATTGCCATAAGCTTCAAACTGTGTCCCGAGGAAGCCGACCCAGACGGAGTTAGCAGGTGTGTAGTACCAACCTGCCTCTCTGACATTGAAATAACTCCCCGCCGGGGCTTCACCTGTATTCCAGTCCAGAACGACGCCCTGGGCATGGGCGGGCACAGCTGCGAAACACATGAGGCCTAGCAACGTTGCTGCGGTCGTTCGCATGTCTATCTCGCATCGGGGGATACGGCACACTCCAAGGAAGATGAGAGAGAGGCAAGAACGTCACCGAACAGGCTGGAGAGTCACTGTTTAGCCTTAAGTAGATGATGCGCAACGAGTTCGCTCTGATTGCCAGGTCTCATGACCGTCACCGGTATGACGACATGGGCTCGATTGCTGTGGCCGATCGGCGACAGCTGTGGCGCAGTCACGACGACATTTGTAATTCTGTGGACCGCCGGGCGCACCACGTCACAGCGTGTCTCCACCTCACACCTCGCATCCGGGACCATCCACGCCAGCTCCGGATCTGTATAGATTCAGGGGATAAGGGACACATTCACCCGATTCCGTAAATCATGCCAGAGACCGTGACATGCACCCGCTGCGGCGAGACGCGCGCGGGATTCGAGAAGCCCCCCTTCCCAGGACCAGCCGGTGCTCGGGTGGTGGAGGAGATCTGCCAGGAATGCTGGGGTAAGTGGCTGAAGCAGCAGATGCAGCTCATCAACCACTACGGCCTGAATCTGATGGATCCGCAGGCGCGGTCGTTCCTGACGCGGAACATGACCGCCTTCCTGTTCGGTGGCGGCAGCGGCGACGCGATCGACACGTCCAAAGAAGGGACTATCGAGCACTAACGGGCGACGGGCGTCGGGCGTCGGTTCGACCGCGGCTCGGGCGACAGACGCCGGGCCGCTCTCGAGAGAGAAACTGGAAGCGTTAACCAGGCCCAGCCGTATTGCATTGTCAGTGGGGGGGAGTAGTATGGATTCACTTGCTACAACACTCCC
>CAJDWZ010000097.1_pt1 | contig 16568 bp, 15 predicted proteins | sample 7391701 | NCBI WGS metagenome assembly CAJDWZ01 (sample SAMEA7055744, study PRJEB34461) | soil metagenome | biome: terrestrial ecosystem; feature: Peninsula; material: soil | place: Antarctica | collected 2016
GAGCTGGGCCGGGGTGGGATGGGCATCGTTTACCTGGCCCGCGAGGTGAGCCTGGAGCGCTTGGTAGCGATCAAGGTGCTGCCCCCGGTGTTCGCCAGTCGGCCGGAGTTTCGCGAGCGTTTCCTGCGCGAGGCGCGCACCGCGGCCAGGCTCTCCCACCCGAACATCGTCCCCATCTTCCGAGTGGGCGAGGCAGGCGACTACGTCTATTTCGTCATGTCCTACGTGGACGGCGAGACGGTGGGCCAGCGTCTCCGCGCCCGGGGCCCATTTCCCGCCGCCGAGGCCGCTCGGATCCTCCGTGAGTCGGCCTGGGCACTCGCCTATGCCCATGCTCAGGGCATCGTCCACCGCGACGTGAAGCCGGACAATATCCTGCTCGAGCGTTCCAGCGGGCGGGCGCTGCTCACCGATTTCGGTATTGCTCGCGTCCAGGAAGCTACGGCGCTCACCGACGAGCAGAATATCATGGGGACGGCTCACTTCATGAGCCCCGAACAGGCCACCGGTGAGCCGCTGGACGGACGAAGCGACCTCTACGGCCTTGGCGTTGTCGGCTACCTGATGCTGACCGGACGGCTACCGTTCGACGGGGCGACGGTGCCTGCTGTGCTCGCAAAACAGCTCACCGAGCAGGCACCCCCGCTGCTTGTTGCCGGCGCCGGCCGGGCGATACCGCCACGGCTGGCGCAGGCGATCGAGCGGTGCATGGCCAAGTCGCCGTCCGCTCGTCCCACCAGCGGCGAGGCGCTGGCTGAGGCGCTCGCCGAATCGACCCAGGAGCGGCGAGCGCTCCCGGCGCCGCTAAGGGTGTGGTTGCAGAAACGGGATCCGCTCACGCCAGCATACCTGGTTTGGACCTCGGTATCGCTCGTCGGCATGTACGGACTGACTCTTCAGTACCTCTACCGACCCGATCAGCCGTCGCCCGGCGCGATCCTTCGTTTGCTGCTCGCAGCCGCCATTCCTATCGTGCCTCTGGCTGCGTATCACCTGCGCCACACATGGCGGGTGCTGCGCCTTGGCTACACGCGAGGAGATCTTGTCCAGTCACTGCGGCTGCATGCCGAGCAGCAGCGGGAGGATTCCGCCGTGACGGCGAGCCCGGTACCGCCGTTCCTCGCGCGCAGCATCCGGGTGCTCACCTACGGCTCGTGGATCGCGCTGTTAGCCTTCGCGTCGGCGCTACCCTTCTTCTTTGCTCCCACGAGCGGTCACGGGGTTCGCTTCTCGCTTTCTGCCTGGATCCTCGGGATTCCGGCCGTGCTCACCGTGGTTGGCAGCGTGCTTGGAGTGACCTTCCCGGCGCGGGGCCTGCCGCCCGGCCGGGCGACCGAGCTGCGCCTGAAGTTCTGGGAGAGCCGCCCGGGCAGGTGGATGGCGCGCCTGCTTGAAGGACGGAGCGAAGGCCGAGGCTCGCCAGAGGGACTCGTCCAGCGCCACACCGAAGTCGCCATCGGGCTGGCCGTCGACCAGCTCTTTGCTGCCCTCCCCAAACAGCTTCGCGGCCAGCTTCACGAACTGCCGGACGTGGTGACTCAACTTGAGAAGCACGCCCGCACCGTGCGCCGTCGTCTGGACGAACTGGACATACTGCTCGGCAGCGCCACTCCGAGCGCTGGCAACTCCCGACTGCTCGCCAGCGCCACCGTGGCCGATAGCGTGATCGCCCAGCGCGACTCGGTTAGCGACGACCTGCGCGGCGCTCGCGATCTCGCCGAGCAACGGCTGGCCCAGACTGTCGCTGCTCTGGAGACGATTCGCCTCGATCTACTGCGTCTACAAGGGGGTGTCGGCGACGTCGGCCGGCTGACGACAGCGATCCACGACGCCCAGTTACTGGGCGTCGAGGTGGAGCGTCTCCTGGCTGTCCGCGACAGCGCTGAACGGGCGATCGATGGGAATAGCAAGGAGAGTGGTGAAGTGGTGCGCGCATGACGGACGCGGCAACCTCTGGACGTGATGCGCCCGCACCTGTACATCTAACCGTTCACCGCGGATGAGCTTACGCCGGTTGTTCGTTCAACTGGGCGGCGACGGCGCGACGGACCAGCCATCCCGGAGTTGATCAGGTCCGGCGGCGGAACGACGTCGCCTGCTCAGTCCCCGCACTGTACCGCACTCGCCTGACGCCTGCCTGTTAGCGGGCACCCTGTCCATCTGTCCGCGGCCTCCCAATTGTCTACCGTCTTCCTCGTCGCTGCCGCGTTCGGTGGCGCGGTGCTCCTGTTGCAACTGCTGCTCGGCCTCATCGGCCTGGGTGGTGGCCACGACCTGGGCGGTGGCCACGACCTGGGCGGGCATGATGGAATAGTGGACGATGGACTGCAGCTGCTCACCGTGCGTGGCGTCGCCGCGGCACTCACCTTCTTCGGTATTGGCGGACTGGCCATGCTCGCCGCCGGTAGCGGTAGCATCGTCGCGACAGTTGTCGGTGCAGCGGTGGGCGGCATTTCCGCGCTCGGTGTTGCCGTAGTAATGCGACAGTTGGGCCGGCTGGAGAGTGACGGCGTCATCCGGATGGAGGGAGCCATTGGGCTTTCGGCAGTGGTTCATGTGGGTCTGCCCGATGGTGGCGCGGGCAAGGTCATGCTGTCGCTGCAGGACCGACTTCTCGAACTGAAGGCCGTCAGCCTGGACGGCGACATTCCCACCGGCACTCCCGTTACTGTCGTCGGTCTCACCGACGACAACACCCTGGAAGTCGTACGTACTCCCGAACCTGGAGAATGAGATGGTAGTGGTCCCCGTGATGGCCGTCCTGGCGGCCCAGCTCGACCTTCCCTCCGATCCGCTGGCCACCATCCTTAACGCCGCCACCTGGCCGCTCGTCGGGGCAGCTGCGCTCCTGGTACTGCTCGTCGGCCTCTTCCTGCTCTTCGTCAAGCGTTACAAGCGCTGCCCGAGCAACAAGCTGCTGGTAATCAGCGGACGAGTGAGCGGGGGTAACACCGCGCGCTGCATCTCCGGTGGTGGTGCCTTCATCTGGCCGGTAATCCAGGAGTGGGACTATCTCACGCTCGAGCCGATCCAGATCGACATCCCGCTCAAAGATGCACTGAGCTTCGAGAACATCCGGGTCAGCGTGCCTAGTGTCTTCACTGTTGCCGTGGGCACGGATTCGATAGTGCGTCAGAACGCTGCTGTCCGTCTTCTCACGCTGGACCAGAACCAGATCAAGCGCCAGGCGCAGGATATCATCTTCGGTCAGCTTCGTCAGGTGATCGCCTCGATGCGCATCGAGGACATCAACCGCGACCGTGACGCGTTCCTGCAGAACATCCAGAAGTCGCTGGAGCCAGAACTGGAAAAGATCGGCCTGGTGCTGATCAACGTGAACATCACCGACATCACCGACGAGAGCGGCTACATCGAGGCGATCGGGCGGAAGGCTGCGAGCACGGCCGTGCAGCAGGCCCGCGGTGACGTGGCCGAGCAGGAGAAGCTGGGCGAGATCCGGGTGGCCGAGGCCGAGCGCGAGCGTTACGTGAAGGTGGCCGACAACACCAAGCAGCGCGACATCGGGATCCAGGAAGCGTTGCGCGAGAAGGCTGTGCGACTGGCCGAACTGGACAAGGAGCAGCAGGTCGGCGAGCAGACAGCGATTTTCGAGCGCGAGACTCAGGTGAAGGATGCCGAGCAGCGGAAGCGTGTCTCGATGGCCGAGGCCGAGGCCAAGGCGATCGCCGGCGAGGCCAGCTCGCAGGCGCACATAGTTGCTACCCGTGCGCAACTCCAATTGCGCGAGGCCGAAGCATTCCAGCTCGCCGAAACCAAGAAGCGGGAAGCCCAGGCGGCAGTGAAGGAGGCTGAAAACCGGGCTCTCACCCGCGCCGCACTGGCCGACGCCGAGCGAGTGGAAGCCGAGCGTCGTGCCGCGCTGGAGGCCCCGGCAAAGGCTGAGAAGGCGAAGATGATCGTGGACGCCCAGGCAGATGCCGAGCGTCGCACGCTGGCCGCGCAGGCAGAGGCGACAACTATCTACCTGAAGCTGGAGGCCGAGGCCCGTGGACAGTACGAGATACTGGCCAAGAAGGGCGAGGGCCTGAAGCTGGTGGTGGAGGCTTGCGGTGGCGCCGAGCAGGCCTACCAGATGCTCATGCTGGAGCATCTCGACACCCTGGCCGAGACCGCCGCGACGGCCATCTCCAACATCAAGTTCGACAAGGTGGTGGTCTGGGACGGTGGTACCGGCGCGGGTGGCGGTGCGGCAGCCGGCTTCCTCCAGAACCTGGGGAAGACGCTGCCGCCGATGATGCACGTTCTGCGTGACATTGCCGGTGTGGAGCTACCAGGGTTCATGGGGTCGCTTACCGACGAAGGCACGAATGCCGTGTCAACCGGCAGCAATGCTGGCTCGCGCGCCGTAGCGGCCGGCGCGTCGAAGGCAAAGCCGGCGGTCGAGGCGCCGCCAGTTGTCGCCCCGGTTACTGCCCATCGCCCGGTGAGCAATCCATCAGGGGGCTGACAGACTCGGAAGTCGTAAGACGAGATCAGAGCAGAGAAACGACGGCGCACTCCGGATGGAGTGCGCCGTCGTCCTGTCTGATGGTTTTTTGGACAGGATTGACGGGATGGCGGTACGCTACCTGAAGCGCGCCCATTCTCCCGAATCCGGTCAGGAATCCGCGGCGGCGCTCCGACAATCCTGTTAATCCTGTTAATCCTGTCTGAAGACTTTTGGACAGGATTAACGTGATCTACGGGATGGGCGGTACGCTACCTGAAGCGCGCCCATTCTCCCGAATCCGGCCAGGAACCGCTCGCGGCGCCCCGACAATCCTGTCAATCCTGTCGGATCGGCTAGTGCTCCATCTGGAACGGCTCGATGAGCGCGCGAATCTCGGCCGGGATTGGATGCGGCGTCATGCGTTCCGCCTGGACTGCCACCAGCACCACGCGGATCGTCGCATGGTGGATACTGCCATCGGCGCTCCACGCGTCAACCAGAAGGGTCACCGAGCTCTTACCGATGGCATATACGCCGGCCCGAAGCTCGAGCAGGTCGTCGAAACGCGCCGGCGCGTGGTACTCGATCTGGAGTGCGCGGCGAGGCAGCCAGAGGCCGAACCTCTTGAGCGCGTCCAGCGCTGACGTTCCGGCGGCGCGCCATAGCTCCTGCTCGGCAACGTCGAGCATGCGCGTGTAAGCGCTGTAGCGGACTATGCCGGCGAGGTCCACATCCTCCCAGCGCACTCGCTCGGTAACGCGGAAGGGAAAGTTGTCGGATGGCGCGGACTGCGCGGACGGGGATACGGAGGCGTTGGTCACGGTCAGATTCGGCAGGGTAACACAGATGCCGCGGGCGGCGCGACAGGCTGCGAATGACATGGAAGATGTGGGCCGTACACAGCGGCTGGAACCACCTCGCCCCGATTGGCGGCGAATGGCGGCAATGCTCGGCGCCATGCCGATGACGGGAGAAGCGGAACGGTGACGTTCGATCTCACGGCGAGTCGCATTGGTTGAACGGGGGGGGCCCCGACTCACGCAGATCGCGTTCGCACTGGCGCCCCGCCTCCCTCTTCCGCTGTCATGCTCCGCGCCCTATGCTAGCTGCTCCCAATGTCTGCATCCATACTCCCAATCGCTCGCCCGTCCTTCACCTTCATCGGTGAACGACTCTGGCTGGATTTCGTGAACACCGACGCCACTCGTGGCAAGGTGCGCACCGATGCCCTGCTGAGCTTCGACAGCTACCTGCGCTGGCTCGAGGCGGCCGGCGCGCTGGATGGCGAACGCGCGATGACCATGCGTCGCCGCGTCCTCGAGCAACCAGCTGGCGCTACCGCGGCGCTCGTGGAAGCGCGCCGCACACGCGCCATCCTGCGCCAGCTGGCGGAGCGCGGATCCCGTGCTGATCGCCCCCGCGCCGATGCGGTCGCCGAACTCAATCGCATCCTCGGGCGGAGCGCCGGCACGCGGCGCCTGGAACTGCGACGCGATGGTAGCGTCGCACGCACCTTCGTTCCCGTCGGCGACGCCTTCACTGGCCTCCTCATCCCCATCGTCGAGTCGGCCGCCGATACGCTGGTGCTGGACGAACTCACGCGCGTCAGGCGCTGCGCCGGTGCAGACTGTTCACGAGTCTTTCACGATGCCACGCGCAATGGTGCGCGGCGGTGGTGCGACATGAGCGGTTGCGGTAATCGCGCAAAGGCAGCGCGCCATCGCGCCCGGACCGCAAGCGCGCGTCACGAGCCGACCAACGCCGTTACCGACTGACCAGTTCGTAGCTGGGTGCCGACCGCGCCCATGTCACTCCCCGTTCCATCGATGACGGCCGGGAAGCCGGTCCAGGGCCAGCGAGGTTAGCGGCTCCGTCCTCGACCGCGCTTGCCACGTGGCATCGGTGAGCCGCCACGACTCGAGCCGCCGCGTTTGTCACCGTCGCTCTTGCCCGAACGCGAACCATCGCCGGTTCGGCCTCGTGCACCGTCACTCGACCTACCTCGCGAACCACGCCCAACCGCACTACCACGTTCACGGCTCCCCCGTTCGCGCGCCGGCCGGTCACTACCCAACTCCTCAGGCGACCAGGGTCGGTCGAGCAGTTCCTGCAGTTCACCCAGCGTGTTCGCGCGCACTGACCCACGCTTACCGCGCAGCACCATCAGCCGCAACGGACGGTCCAGCTCGGGCAACTCCTCCGCTGTGAGTGTACGCGCCGCCTTCTCATGCAGGCGCAGCCGTGCGACACCCCGCGGTCCCTCTTCCGTCTCCTCCACCTCGTAGGCGATCGGCACCTCGTGCCCACGTAGCTCCACGGCGTCAGGCAGCTCGGCGTAGCGCTCGACGTCGGCGTCGGAGACGAACGACTCGCGCGGTAGCGTCAGGCGCACCGCCCGGAACTCCTGAAGCGAGGTGACGTCTCCCAGGCGCTCCTCGTACCAGCCGATCAGTTCGCGCTCGCCGAGCTTGGGCGTGGTGCCGCCAGATCGCCGCCAGACCTCGCGAATCTCTTCCACTACCGGCCTGTTCCGGTGCACCGCGACATGTCGAGCCTCGCCGCGGGCAAGCGCCGTCGCCAGCGCGTGACGCAGCTCGGAGCGGTAATCCTCCGGCCACGGCTCCTCCACGCCTGACACCTCGCGATCCAGCTCGAACCCATGGTACTCCAGCCGTGTCGTCAGCAGCAGAGGCGAGCGCTTCCGATTGGCGTCGAAGCTGACCGTCGTCTCGCCGCGTTGAGCGTTACGGCGGATCAGGTCGAGCGGGACCTGCGTTCCCTCAATGCTCGCCCGCGGAATCCCCATACGGTCAGCGAAGAATCGCAGATATCCGGCGACAGCGCCCCAACTCCCGGCCACGCTCGTCTTCGATACTCGCGCCGATTCACCCCACGCTGTCTCCTCGTCGATCACGAGATCGAAGGGCATGAACTGCGCGAGCAATTCGGCAAATCGTTTGTGGATCGCGTTACCCGCGCGCGGCATACGCGATGGCAACCGCACGCCAACCCCGCGATAGACGCTCGCCATCGCGAGTGCTGCGTCCTCGACCGCTTTGACCAGCACGCCGCGTCGCTCTGCCCACTGCTCCACCTCCTCGGTCCTGAAGAGATGTCGCTCCAGGCCATATACCTCACCGATATAGCCGCACTCGCTGAAGCCCTCGGCGTACAGGTTATAGGCAGTCAGGTGATCGCTCCCCGGCACCAGCACACCGTCCAGGTCGCGCTCGTCACGCGTCATCCGGTGGAGGCTGTCGATGGAGCTCATCACGGCGAGGTAGGGCAGCAACTCGTCCTCACCGTTCACTATCAGCTCGGCCCACGCACGATCCACCGGCAGGGATTCGACGGCCCGGCCGTAGGTGGTCAGGCGACCGTTCTCCACGATCCCGCGCTTCTCCAACTTGGCCAACGACCGGCGGTAGGCTACGGCGTCCAGCGGCACCGGCAGCTCCAACTCGTCAGCACGCACTCCGAGGTCGGCGCAGGTGAGCGCGACGCGCTCGGAATCACCCGCCAGCTGGAACTCCGGCGGCGTGGGCCGCAGCGTGGCGAAGTCGATGTCGCGATCGCTCAGTATGAATACGCGCCCGCCTTCCACCCGCCCGTGAACCCGGCCGGCCATCTGCAGGATCTCGTTGGCACCGAGGTGCAGCTTGGTGAGCACATTGCGTCCACGCTCGATGACGTTGGTGAAGCGCACGTCATCGATGATCACGGTGTCCAGTCCGCGCACGTTGAGCGCGCTCTGGCCGGCGGCCGTCATGGCCAGGAAGTACGGCTTCAGCCCTCCGCCCTCCAGGAACGGCCGCAGGATGCGTATCGGTTCACCGCCGTGGTAGTAGGCGCTGTTGATGCGCGGAGCGCGTTCAGTAACCGTTTCCGCCGCCTGCTCCACACCGGCGCGAGTGGGCAGGAACATCGCCACTCCGCGATTCTCGCTGAAGAAGCGCTGCAACGTGCGGTCGCCAAGGAACTGCAGCGGCGCCTCGTTCACGACCTTCACCTTGGCCGCTCTCGTCGGATCGAATGACGACACCTCGAGCACGTCACCGGAGTCCAGATAGCTGGCATAGAAAGCGGGATCGACAGTGGCCGAGAGCCAGATGAACCGGCAACCGACCCGCTTCCCGAGCGCCAGGCAGAGCTCCAGTTCGGCTGATGTCTGGTGTATCTCGTCGACGACCAACGTGTCGTGAGGCAGGATATCGCCATCCTGGAACCAGCGGCGAGCGATACCGGTGGTGACGATAATGAGGTTCCACGTCGGCGTCTCAGGAGTCGCTTCACGCTCCCGGTTCACCACTCCCACGCGAAGCTGCTCGGTCCCCAGGATCGTCTCGGCAATGGGCCGGATAGCGAGCGTCTTCCCCGTTCCCGTACCGGCGATGATACCGAACCCGCGACCCGAGCCGGCCAGTTCGCGCAACCGCGCTCCATGATGCTCCTCGAGATAGGTCTCGAGATGCAGCGCCATCGCCAGTTCGATCGTCTCACATGCCGCTCTCGTGGGAGCGATCACGATCACGCGCCCGGTGGGCGGCGTGGCCGCTACGAAAGCGTCGCGATCGGGCGGCAGGGAACGGTCGGTGGTGGCGCGGGTCATCGCTGCTGGGTGTGGGAATCAGTAGACGGCAGGGCGAGACGGCAGACGGTCGCCAGATGAAGATGGCAAACTACTGACCACCGTGTGGCCGTCCAGCAGCAAGAATGGACCGCGAAGTGCCCTGTCAGCGAGAGATGACCTGTACCGGCAGCCCGTCGCGGAACAGTTCCACGCGGTCGGCGATGCCATCGCCGTTACGGTCCGTCCAGATCTGGACGATACGCCCGGAGCCGTCTATCCAGGTCACCCTCTCGGGGATGCCGTCGCCGTCCCGGTCGGTGATTCGGGCCTGGGCATCGGAGCGCTGGAGCCAGCGCTCTACATCGTATGACGGCACGCCGCGTCGAAGGGCTACGGCGCTGGCCATCTCTGGAAGGGTTTGCGGGATCCGATCGGCGCTCATCCATGGCTCGTCGCAGCGGCCGTCCCGGTCCCGGTCGAAGCAGAAGCCAGCCGCGTAGCCAGCCGCACCGTCCAACCGCTGGTCCGGACGAGCCATAGCTCCGCGCTCCGACCCCATACTGGCGGCGTTCTCGCGGGCGCGGCGGATGGTGTACGGATCGCAACGAACGCCAGGCGGACAGTAGTCCATGGCGGGGTCGTAGCGAGCGTCGTCGCAGCGGCCATCGCCGTTCCGGTCGGCACATCCGTCCGGACCGCCCATCAGGTCGTCGCAGCGACCGTCAAAATTGCGGTCGGCGCACTCGCCAGGACGGGGTTCCAGCACGCTCGGATCGAAGCCAGCAGCGCCGTAGCTGCCGCCATATCCGCCAGCGTAGCCGTACTGGCCTCCCAGTAGCGCTACCTCTCCGCGCACCCGCACTTCGACCTCGCGCGCGCTCAGCGCACGTCCATCGGCCGACTGTGCCCAGGGTACGAGGCAAGTAGGTCCTCATCCAACCAACGCTCGCGAGCCAGCAGGTCCTGGGTGTAGCCCGGCGGCGGCGTGGGCGGCGGTCGGACTCGACCGCGCTCCTCGCCAGACGACGGTGGCGGCGGCGGTGGTGCCTTGCGCGCGGCCGGTGGCGGGGTACTGGCTGGCTCCGTCCGGCTACGCGGTGCCTGAGTCTCCGCACGCTTTGGAGCCGGCTCGGTCCGTGTGCGCGGGGTCGGCTCCGCTCCACGGCGCGTTGGCGTCTCCTCGCGCGATCGAGCCTCGCTATTGCTCCCGCTGCGGCTGGGCGCGAGCCCTCGGCGAGGAGTCCACAGTTCACTCGTCGGAAGGCGTTCGCGCACCCGCTCTGCCTCGTCGAGCGACCTGACAGGCTCGCCGAAGACAACCACCGCGTTGGCCGGACGCTTCTTTATCGCCGTCGCACAGTCGGTGGGCGCTGGCTGCTGTCCGGCGGGTACCCCTTCAATCCATATCCGGCACATCCCACGCGGCGGCTCGTAGCCATCGGGCACCACAACGCCCCCCTTACCGCGGTCCTGCGCGGACAGTGGGGCGGTAAGGAGACCAAGGCCAAAGCCAACAGCCACTAACTTTTGTAGAGATGAGCGCATCCAGATCCTCCGCTTGTCGTCGACAGCGACGATGCTACCCAACAGTGCACGGCCGGTGCCACCCGAGATCATTCGGCGCCTGCCAGCAATCTCTTGCCATGCTTACACTTACACAACCGGCCCGAACAGTTCCAGAATAGCTGTCCCACCACGAGGACGCACGGGACGGACAGTCTGTCACCTCTCAATCGCCGAAAGAGATCCCCGTTGCCCTGGCCGTCAGCACGATGTCGTGAGTCGGGTCCACCCGCTTCGGCTCTCTTAGCACCTCCTCGATTGGCACAGTCACCAAGTACGGAGACTGGAGAGCGACCATGTAGCCCCAACGCTCGTCGGCCACAGCGCGCACCGCGGCCGCGCCAAAACGGGTCGCCAGGAGCCTGTCGTAGCCAGTGGGCTGACCGCCGCGCTGGAGGTGGCCGAGTATCATCCAACGGGTCTCCTTGCCGGTACGCCGCTGGATCTCCACAGCGACGTCCTCGGCGATGCCACCCAGCCGTTTCGCCTGGCCGGGCATCGATGCGCCCAGCACCGACTCCTCGCCGCCGGCGGGGAAGGCCCCCTCGGCGATAACGACGATCGAGAAGCGACGGCCAGTGCGATCCCTCTCCCGCACCTTCTCGCACACCTTCTCGATGTCGTACGGGATCTCGGGAATCAGGATGACGTCGGCCGTGCCGGCGAGCCCGGAGTGGAGGGCGATAAAGCCGGCGTTCCGGCCCATCACTTCCAGCACCATCACCCGGTCATGGCTCTCAGCGGTAGTGTGCAGCTTGTCGATCGCGTCGAGCGCCGTCTGGACTGCCGTGTCGAAGCCGAAGGTGCTAACCGTACAGGCGACGTCATTGTCGATCGTCTTCGGCACCCCTACCACGTTCATTCCCCTCTCGCACAGACGCTGGGCGATAGCCAGCGAGCCGTCACCACCGATCGAGATTATCGCGTCGATTCCCAGCGAGCGGGCTGTCGCGATGAGCTCGTCGGAGCGATCGATCTCGGTGTAGGTGCCGTCGTCCTGGAGGATGGGATAGTGAAAGGGATTTCCGCGGTTCGTGGAGCGGAGGATGGTACCGCCCAGATGAGCGATCCCGCGAACTCGCTCTCGCGTGAGCTGAATGATCTCGTCGTCGCCGAGGAGCCCTGCGTAGCCGCGAATAATCCCGAGCACGTCCCAGCCACGATCGATCGCGGTGAGAGTAGCGGCCCGGATGACGGCGTTGAGTCCGGGAGCGTCACCGCCCCCGGTGGACAACGCGATGCGCATTGAGAAGTGTGCTGGAGAGTGAAAATGGTGGAACGCGAACGGTACGGCGCTGGAGCTGATACCCGTGGGCGCTCACCTCGCGCGCCTGACGCCCCCCAGAGCCCTGCAAGCTAGCGGCCGTCTCGATGAATCGTGCGAGCGGGTCGACCAGACCGGCGGGGCGGCCATTCAACGTAACGGAACTCCGGTAGCCGCCGCCGGCCGTGCGAAAGCGCTGCCCGGGGTCCGCTTCACGAGCAACGGTACCCGCGGTATCCGACGCCAGTCTTGGGGAGGGCGAAGCCACTGCTGCCTCTCAGGCGAAATGGTGCCCGGAGGCTTCAACCGATGTGCGAGCGGCACGGCCGGGGCCCTTCACCGTAACGGAACCCCGGTAGCCTCTGCCAGCCGAATGAGAAGGCTATCCTGGCGCACCACCACCCTCCGCAGGGAATCTATCTGCTCCTGCAGATCGGCATTCTCTGAACGCATACCATTCAGAGCGTCGCTCAACTGGAGCATCAATTCTCCCTGCGAGATCTCCGATGAGTCCACCATCGGCATGGTGCACGCCGCAACGGAGACGGTTACCAGCGCCATGACGACGATCCTGAGCGTGGCTCGGGCTGATGGCGGTCGGACTGAATAACTCATGGTTTCCATATGGACTCTTGAGTGCGCAACTGCCCGTCACCAGCGTCGTTCGGTACCGGCAGCCGCTCGTTCGATGCCTGCCCATGACACTCGCAACGCTACCCATTCATCCTGCACGACGCAAAGCTCCGGCGTCGCGGAAGCCGAGCGCAGCAGTTCCAAGCTGCATCCACGGCCAGTCGTCCACGTACCCGACCCCCCGACATGGCGGCCTCCCGTCCTCGCACAACCTCAAGCCCACTTGAGTGCCGTTGGACACCGTGCGCCAGCGTGGCTCTAGCGCGCTGGACGCGACGGCGCAGGCGAGGCACGACGGTGATCGAGTTGGCTATCGTACTCACCCTGATCTCGATTCTCGCCGCGATCGCCATCCCCGCATTCGGACGGCAACGCGACGCCGCGGCAGTGCGCCGGGCGACCCAATCTCTCACCGACGCACTCGCCGTCGCCCGCGACGTGGCGCTCGCCGGCGTGGCTCCGGTGGCTGTCGAGCTGGACGCAGCGACCGCTTCCATAACCGTCCACTCAGCCACCGACACGATCGAGCGGCACGAGTTGGGTTCCGTGCTCGGCGTCGCTATCCATGCCACACGCGATTCCACGGCCTACGGAGCCGACGGACTGGGCGTGGGCGCGGCCAATCTCACTGCGATCCTCTCGCGTGGCGCCGCCGCCGAAACTGTGGTGGTGTCCCGGTTGGGCCGCGTGCGCTAAGGCCACACGCCAGTCGAACCGTTCCCAATGCTCTGCCGGCCGCGGTATTGTGGTGGTGACCCCGTTGGGCCGCGTGCGCTGAGGCCGCGCGTGCAGGGCGACACGTCGCCCTCCCCAACTCTCAGACGTACATGTCGTCGAGGTCGGCGGCTGCCAATTCCACGAACAGGTCGGCGAGTCGGGAACAGACCACATCCAGGAATACCGCACCTTTCTCCGCCGTCGCGGTGGCCGGATCACCGACTCCGGTGTCCGACGTTACCCGCGTCCACTGCCGAGGCGCCCACGCCCACCCGTCGCGCAGCCCGCCGATCCGCCACTGCTTCACACTGCCGTCGCCAGCCGTCGACAGTGGCTCCAACAGCGCCGGCGCCAACTCCAGCATCACGCTCGTCTCCAGCTCACCAGCATGGTCGCCAGGCTGGTCAAAGTACGGACGAGGGTCCACGCAGTCGTACCAGTTCACAGCGCAGATGAAGATCGGGAGCTCCGGGTGCAACTCGCGGATCATCTGCTTGAAGTTGTTCCCGCCATGGCCGTTGACTATCAGGAGCTTTCGAATGCCCTGCCCCGACAACGCCGAGGCCAGGTCGCGCAGCACGGCGAGCTGGGTGGTGGGAGTCACGTTCAGGGTAAGCGGAATATCCAACTGCGTCGTGTTCACCCCAAACGGCACCGTGGGAAGCACCGCCACCCGCGCGCCGCGTCCCCAGGCCTGCTCGGCCGCCCTGACCGCCACACCCTCGCTCTCCATGTTGTCGGTGCCATAGGGAAGGTGATAGTTATGCGCCTCTGTGGCGCCCCACGGCAGCACCGCCAACTCGTACTTGGTATCCCTTACCGATGCCCAACTGGTCTCAGCCAGTACCCACGGCCGCCGACCGGGATGCCCTGCCTCAGTTGGAGAGCCGGATGCAGCGCCCCTGTCGAGATCATTCATCGTCCACCATCCCGCGCCGGGCCCCGACCGCGACTCCATCCACGGCGTTCGCGTCAGCAGACCGACTCCAGTTGGCAATAGCTCCGAGTTGGCGCGCATGATGTCGCTCGTGGAGGCCGACGGAGAGCACCCACTGGTAGAGATCCAGGTCGCCCAGCGCCGGGTGGGTGTGGACGACCTCACCGAGCGCCAGGCCGTCGACGGCGGCAAGGGTGGCATTCATCTCATCGCGTGACTGCTCCAGCGCGGCGATCGCCTCATCGGCTCTCACGTCAACGCCGGGACGGACCAAATCCGGCGCAACGAGCTTTTTAGTCCCGCCAAACAGGTCATGGTCGAGGCTTCCGAGCACCGATGCCTCGCTGGTCTCCGGCCCCAGACCGGCGAGTCGCGCCTTCTCCGTCCGTCGCCCGATCAGCCGGGCGATTCCAGACTCCACCTTTGCCAGATGATCCACCACCTCCGCCGCGGTCCACGTCTCAGCAGTTGAGCGGCGTTCCCGCCAGCCATCGGGCACCGCCTGGAACGCTGCTTCCAGCCCCGCCCGCTCGACAGCTATGAACGAGGCCAACTCGGCGATTCTCGGATGCATGTGCTCTCCCTCGGTTCGGATTCTCCACCGGGCGTGGCGGTACAACAACACGACAGCGCCCGTCTCTCAATCACACACGTGATCGGTCGCGTCGGCAAGAGATGTGGCCAACCGGTGCAGAGCGCTCCGACATCCACGCGGTTGTCGGACCACTAAAAACACACGTCCCCCGGCGACCTTTTGGCCTCCGGGGGACGTCTCAGATCAAAGGAATCAGAACCGATTGGCTACGACTTCCGACCGAGTAGCCCGCCGAGGATTCCCGGGGCCATGCGGCCTATATCGTCTACCACGCTGCCGTCCTTGTTGCGGTCGAACAGCGAGCCGAGGATACCGCCCATTCCCGGTGCGTTCTGGGCGATACGGGTCGACTCCTGCTGGAGTTCGGTGCCGATCTGGGCCGGCTCCAGCTTCTGCTGGCGCATCCGGCTTCCCAGGTAGCCGAGGACGATCGGGGCCAGCATGGTGAGGAGCCGACGGGTCTGGGCGCTGTCCATGCCCGTCGCCTTACCGATGCCATCCGCCACCACTGACTCTCGCTGGCCAAAGACATGGCCGAGGATGCCAGCGCCGTCGGTGGCCTTGCTGCCTGCAGCGGCGCCGCCGCCACCCAGAAAAGCGCTCATATTGCCGAGCAGGCTCCCATCATGGTCGCGCTGCAGCGCCTGACCCAACGCCTGGGCCCCTTCCGGCTTTGCCGTGTTGTGCGCCAGTCCACCAAGCAGCATCGGCAACGCCATCGCTACTGCGTTCTGCGTGGTCTGCGGGTCCGTACCAAGTTGGCCAGCGATATTCGTGAGAGCATCGCCGCCAAGTGTCTGGCTGATATCGTCGAGAAGGCTCATCTTGGGTCCCTGTCATAATTGAGGTGACACCCAGCTCCGGTCCGGAGGGGGCGATTCTCACTATGGGAAGAACCGGACCAGAGAGAGTGACTGCCATCGCTGGTGAGCCCGGCAGGGGCGAGCCTCAGCTAGTTCCGACAGAGCCGAAGTCGAAGCCAGGAACGGAGATTCGCGGTATTTCCTGGCCTATTACCCGCTCGATCGTGCGGACCATAGAGATCTCGTCCGGCGACATGAAGGTGTAAGCGTCGCCAGTGGCCGCGGCGCGCCCGGTACGGCCTATCCGGTGGACGTAGTCCTCCGCCTGCTGCGGCACGTCGTAGTTGATGACGTGGGTGATGCCCGATATATCCAGGCCGCGCTGGGCGATGTCAGTGGCAACGAGGACAGTGATCTCGCCCGACTTGAACTGTTCCAGTGCCTTCATGCGCTGGATCTGCGACTTGTCGGCATGCATCGCCGTCGCTTCCACTCCTGCACTTTCCAGATGGCGCACGACCTTGTCGGCGCCATGCTTGGTGCGAGTGAAGACGAGCACTGTGTCCATGTCACCCTTCTGCCCGATCAGTTCCACCAGCAGGTCGGCCTTCCGCTCGCGAGCCACCGGATAGACGGCGTGGGTGACAGTCTTGGCGACTCCGGAGCGGCGCCCGACCTGGACGACGACCGGCTTCCGCAGATAGCGGCGCGACAACGCCTCCACTTCGGGCGGCATGGTGGCGCTGAAGAGGAGCGTCTGCCGGTACGGCGGAATCTGGTCGACAATACGATTGATCTGCGGAGCAAAGCCCATGTCGAGCATCCTGTCGGCCTCGTCGAGGACCAGGAACTCGATGTCATCGAAGACGACGTTCTGACGCTCCAGATGATCAATCAGCCGCCCGGGCGTGGCCACCACGACATCCACGCCGGCCCGGAGCTTCTCTTCCTGAGGCTCCAGTGGCACGCCGCCGAACACCGCCACGACGCCCAGGTCGGCGTGTGAGCTGTACCTGACAAAGCTCTCCTCCACCTG
>CAJDWZ010000159.1_pt2 | contig 16545 bp, 20 predicted proteins | sample 7391701 | NCBI WGS metagenome assembly CAJDWZ01 (sample SAMEA7055744, study PRJEB34461) | soil metagenome | biome: terrestrial ecosystem; feature: Peninsula; material: soil | place: Antarctica | collected 2016
AACCGCGAATCCAAGCGCAATCCGCGCGCGCCCGACTTCAAGTGCCGCGACAAGGGCTGCGAGGGCGTCATCTGGCCCCCGCGCGACCCCGACGCCCCGCCGGCGGCGCCCGCCGGGACAGCTGACGACCCAGCGTGCCCCGTCTGTGGCGGCAAAATGTGGGACGACCGGCTGTCCAAGCGCAATCCGCGGGCGCCCGACTTCAAGTGCCGCAACAAGCCGAAGATGCAGGGCGGCCCAGGCTGCGAGGGAGTCATCTGGCCGCCGCGCGACGGCGAGCAGCGCGCCGGCGGTGCTCCCGCAGCAACTGCTCCACGCCGTAGTCCGGCAGCGCAGTCCTCGCCGCCGCCAATGCACGATGTTCCGCCAATAGACGACTACCCCGGTGGCCACCCGGACGACGACGACGATCTGCCGTTCTAGGACGGCTCCGCACCTTAGCGGCGCGCTCAGGAGTAGGAATCGAGACGGGGCCGGACGCATTGAAGATGCGTCCGGCCCCGTCTCTCTTGCTACCACCGCGCAGTCCCCGCCTCGATACACCGGCTGGGAAGACCGATCAGCGAGTGGTTGCGGTGATTCCCCGTCGATCCAGGAGGTCGCGGTAATACGACAGGACGCGTGAGCGAACCGTCATCTCGGTGTCATCTCCTTCGAAATGGAAGGGAGCGTAGCGATGACGATCGCCCGTTACCGAGAACCACCACCATGAAGGAGATGGCGCCGTTCGCGCCGTCTCGACGCTGCACGTGAAAGTCCGACCGTCCGCTTCGAAATCGAATGCTTCCATCTACCGCCTCTTCGCTGGGTGATCTGTAATCTACACCCATGCGCAGGGCAGAGGCGGGAGTGGCTTCGGGAGACAGTCTGGCCGACTCCTGTCGTCCAACGGTGTCGTCGCTCTCGTCCGCTCCTTAACCGCGCACCGCTGCCTCGATTCTGGCGACGTCAATCTTCTGCATCTCCATCATCACCTGGAACGTGCGCTTTGCCACATCGCCGCCGCTGGCCATTGCCTCGGTCAGGACGCGGGGCGCGATCTGCCACGAGAGGCCCCATTTATCCCTACACCAGCCACACGCGCTCTCTTCGCCGCCATTTGCGATTATCGCGTTCCAGTAACGGTCGGTCTCTTCCTGGTCGTCGGTGGCAATCTGAAAGGAGAACGCCTCGCTCTTCCTGAACGCGTCACCGCCGTTGAGGCCCATGCACGGCACGCCGCACACAGCGAACTCAACCGCCAGGACGTCCCCCGCCTTGCCTCCGGGAAAGTCTGAAGGCGCCCGCTGTACCGCGCCAACCTTGCTGTCGGGGAAGGTCTGGGCATAGAAGCGCGCGGCCCCTTCCGCATCATGGTCGTACCACAGGCAGATCGTGTTCTTCTGCATCGTTCTAGACAAAACCCTGCTCCCTGTAGTGCGCAAACCCTGCTTCAGTGAGTTTTGCCAGCTCCTGAAACAGAGACTTATCGACAGCGGTGAAGTTGAAACAGGATTTACCTTGCATCCTCTTCTTCAGCTCCGCTGAGGCGGGGGCCAGTAGCGGCGGATGAACATAGATCGGCATCAAGTGGTAGCTAACATATTTCTTGCCCACTTTGACGGCGCCGAAAAACAGTGGCTTTTTGTTCTTCTGCATATGCCGGGTATCCACGTGCAGTTCGTTGTCGCTGCTTATTTTGGTGTCGAGCTTTGCAGCATACGGAGCCATGATTTTCTTTAGCTCGTGGTAGGTAGCATCAAGGTCAGTCATGGACCCTCTCCGGATCTTTGGATTATTAGGTAGCGATTGGCTCACCTCGGGCAAGCGATAGCGGGGATGGAATTTGGCGCTGCGACCGCCATCAGGAAGACCCGCGGTGTGCCCGTCGGTGGCGTGATCTTCGACAGATGTACCTCAACCGTCGGGCTTGTCCAGAGGATACCAAGTACTTCGCCCGCCGGCACCTCACCCTCGCCACATTGGTGCGTAACCAACCCGCGGGCAGTGAGGGCAACCCCGAGCGAATCCACTACGCGCTCTGCATCAGCGACGCTCTCCGTCGGCCGCTCCCAGGTGAGTAGCGAGATCGTGCCTCGACGATCGACTTGCCCGCTCAGCGTGCCGAGCGCCACCTGTCCGGCTGGCGCGTCCCACTCGCAATACTGATCGCCTGTCGTCCCGAGGTACTCACCCCGAGGACCACGATCCTGACAGCGCGGCCGGGTTTGGCCCGCGCTCCAAGCTTTCGCGAGCTCGGCCAACGTCGGCGGAGCGCCGGCGAGTGTCTCTGCGGAGCGCGGCTCCGAGCGGCCTTCGGCGCCACAAGCCGCAGCGATGGCGCACATACCGGCGAGCATGATCCCGCGTAATCGCATCAAGTTGCTCCTTGAACTGTGTGGCCAGGTCACGCCCAAGTTCAGTTGCAAACCCGGAGGGGCGCAGCTACCCAACCACTTCATCAGGACGGCTGCGGGTGACCGGATCTCCAACCCACCCGTGCGTCAGCCGCATCGCCACGCTAGACGGGCGGCCTTCCGGTGCGTGGCTTCACAGCTCCACCCTCGGCCATCAACGCCGCCGTGAAATACTGGGACTCCTCAAGTCGTCCTACGTCCTCTGCGACTGCCTCAATCCGCTCTGCCAGCGTGACGAGTCGCTCCCGTTCTGCTAAAAGCATCTCCGGGTGAGCGCGGGACTCGCGGGTACGGCGGAGGAAACGCAGCGCGAGCCAGCCGACGACGACCAGTGGCGCTAAGAATACTGCCAGCGTCCCCAGCATGAGCGAGTAGTTGGGCTGCAACAGGTTCACAAAAGTCTCTCCTTACGACTAAACGCTGCCGCCACCTGACGTGTGCGTTCAGCTATTAGCCAACGAGGGCAGAGCACCTAACGACTTGATTGCAATGCCGGCGCTCCCTTCCAATGCGGCCAGCAGTCCGGCCTTGAGCGCGTTCCCGATGCCGGCCATTGCACACTCTCCGCGAGGATCGCGGTTCTGTGCTGATTAACAGCTGAGTCAAGCGACGCCACACAGCGCCAGCTTTGCGCCGCTGTAGCGGAAGCACAAAGGTGAAGCTACGAAGCGGTGTCGGCTTGAGCGAATACTCAGGCCGCTGCTGCCACGGATTGAACGCGTGGTTTGCACAAGAGAATAGCTATCGCCGGTGGAAGAGCGAGCCAAAAGCCGGATGCAGGCATTAGTACGACTCCGAGAACGCACAGTCCCAGGAGGCTCCAACCCAGAGACGAGGGTAGAGCGTTGGGAGATGACCTCTCAAGAGCCGACACAGCTAAGCCGCAGATTCGCTAGCTCGCCTGTGCCGCGGCACTCGATCGTCGGTCACGGCCGTTTGACGCGCGTCCAGCGCTCACTACGCCCGAAGCCGAGGCCGACGAGTCCACCGACCAGCGTGGAGGCGGCAGTGAACGGCACCCCGATGATCACCGCCGTGACCGGGCCGCTGAGCATGCAATCTCCGCATGGATGCCGACGCTCGTCGATGGCGGCGGCGATCACGAGCGCGCCGCTCAGCCCCACTCCGACCAGTGCACCGTAGCCGGCACCCCTGCCAAATGAGGCTCCCGCCGAGCGCCGACCGGCGTACTGTTCGAGACGCACGATATCGATGCGACCGACGGTCCGCAGCGGCGCCCCGTCGGTTGCCGCCAACCAGAGTGTGGTGCTGTCGGCGTGAGTCAGCACTCCGGTAAAGCGGGCCGGCGCGGGATCCGGCGGGGCGGCCCGCAGCTGGATCCGAAACCGCGCCCCAATCGGCAGCGAGTCGGCGCGCTGCGCACGAACCGGGTGTGGCGCGATGATGGTGAGCGCGACGACAGCGGCTGTCAGGAACGTCGTGAGGGCATGCTGCATGGCCGGTGCTCCATCGGTAGACGACTCCCGCATGTGCACTGACGCGGATGCCGGTGGCGAGCTAACGCTTGAGTTAAGCGGCCCGCGGCTTTCCACGCGTCCGCCTGGACGAACTGCCAGCCGCTTCCGGCTCGGACATCGCGTGCGTCTACTGGTGAGCCGACATCACGCTTTCCATCCATTCGATGTAATTCGAGATGCGAACGTTGAACACCACCTGGCCGTAAAGGCCGGGCTCTAAAGCAGGGCCCGGAGAATACATGTTCCAGGAGGCCAGGCCAACAAGTTGCTTTACACCGCCTTCCTCAATGAGGACGGGACCACCGCTGTCGCCGCTCCCCGAAATACCTTCAAGGGGCAGGCCCAACGGAGGTGGATCGAATCGATACCAAAGATAGCGGGCATCAGCGCCGGTCACGACGTTGAACGCATGGCGCAAAATGCCCCGATGCGAGCCGTGAGGGACTTCGCCGTCGATGCCGTTGCCAGTCGATCCCTTGCCTATTAGCTCAATGGTTGCCCCGACTTCATCATTCCCGCGATAGAGCGCTACCGGGATGACATCCTTCACCGGCGACGCAAGCTTGATGAGCGCTATATCGTCCATTCATGGGCGCTGCGTGGGCCGCAGTTACAACCCATTGCGGCGCGATGAGGACGCCGTGCCCTTCGCCGGGCATGTCTGCCAGCGCCGGAAAAGCAGACGCCGGAATCCGGTACTTGGCATCGTCGACGTCGCTGCGAATGACAACTGCGCTGGCCGTGGAGGAGATCGCCAACAACAGTAAAAGAGAGTAACGATTCATCTGTGTATTGGTGGTCAAGGAGGTGACCTAACGGCGAGCATAGGCAGCGAGCAGAGTGAGCCGGCCGCGGCTCTACCCCACGTCGCCAGCTGCAACACCTCCTCAGGCAACGGCAAAGAGGCATCTGGCCTTGGATGAGACTACGGTTCGCGCGGCAGGCTGGTTTCGGCGCTTAATGCGCGACCAGAAGAACCGAATGGCAATCCTCCTGGCCTCCGCTGCCGCGAGCAGTAAGATTTCCTGACTCACATTTGGTTCTTCCAATCATCCGATGGGAAGCTCTAATGAGGTCATCTGCCTCAGCCATCTGCTCAGGATACCTCGCGCTCGAGGATCAACTCGTAGTATTTCGCTGCGCCGTATGCTCCTGTCCCGGGAGCAAACACCTGTACCAACCGCCAACCTTCTTTAGCTTGCTCGTCGATTGCCTCTTTGTAGCGCTCCTTGCCCGCTTTACGGACTTCCATCCAGCCCTCGCCCATGCGGAGGAACTTGTATTCGTATCGTTGTGACAAGGTGTCTCTCCATCTAAATGATCCAACGCTGGCTTCTGTAGCGGACGCGTACATAAGCGCGAGCGAAGCGAAATCCCAAAATCGCGCCTGCAGCGAATATCGTTAGACGGATGCGCGTGATGTGGCGGCGACGGCTTCACGAAGGCGCGGCAACGTCGCACCGTACTCGGCGAGCGCTCTCGTCGCCGCATTGCGCCCCGCTCTCATCAGGCCGACCAGAAGATCTTCCGTCTTGACCTCACTTTGGTGTCGCTCGAAGGCCTCGTTAATGGCCTCGGCAATCGCGTCCTCGCTGCCGGCCGTCATAAGAATCACGGCCTCCGTCGAGCATGCATCTGTCGCAGCCGCCATGCTTATGCGAGAGCGAACGTGGAGCTCGGCCACGTCCACATCGATCGCTCGTAAGGCGGCTGCTACGGCAACCGACGGAGCCGACGTTAGCGCTGCCAATAGATGCTCCGGCCCGACGAGCTGGCCGCGCCCACGTGCGTCGTTCATTGCATGATCGACAACTGCTTTCGTTTCAAGCGACAGCAGCAATTTCGGCAGAGCCCGCCGCCGCTGTCGCTGGCGCGCGCGCTGAAACATTACCATGCTCCAGGCCGCCGCAGTCAGTCCTACCAGCATGAGCATTAGCATGCGACTCCCTTCTGGTGATTCCGGCTATCGTCAAGTTCGTTTGCGAGCCAGTCGAGGCGCTAACATGTGGGTAATCCGTTGAGCCTGCCAGGGGTGCCGAAAGACTCACCTGCCTGTCTGTTGCAGCGCAACGCTACGGCTCGGTCGCGCTCCTGCCAGACCTGCTGATCCGATAGAGACCGCCTCCCAATTCAGCGAGCCTACTTTTGCTCGTCAATTTTCTTTTGGAGCGCGGCTGCGAGATCTTTGGCCGGCAACCAGGTGATAGCTGGCCGCTTGCACAGATTGTCTGCCTCGGAGCCGAGCCACTGCTCATAGAAGGATGTCTTGATTGTGATGAAGGGTGCCCAATCGTTCCCCATCCCTTCAGCACTGGATTGAAATTCACCGCATATCAGGTATTGCGTTTCGCCTGCTGGCGTTGGGATGTGCCCCAGTCGGACATTTCGTACTCGGATTGACCCATGCGAAGTCTTATGGAAATCCTGGGCCGATGTAGTGAGAAGAAATGACGTGGTGACGGTGTCGTCGCTCTGCACGTGTTCAGCGCTCGGTTGAGCGGTGGAGCACGCAGCGTCGGGTCTTGACTCCGACCCTCCCACGCTCACCTTCTCCCTCACGGTAGCGGCCCTTCCGTCGCAGGGGATTCACCGGCAAGGTAACGATCCACGCCAGGCAGACGATCGCCATCTTCTGCCAGTCTTCGCTCACGTTCAGACACGGGCTCCCGATGGAGACAGGAATCGATAATGGCGTGCTGCGACGCATGAAGACGCGCACCGTGCACACTCCGTTCAGCGCTCCGGCAGTCGCTCGTATGCTGGCCCTGGCTGTAGCACTCCTCAACGTTATTCCAGTCGGCGCGCAGCAGCGAACTACGGTCTCCGGCGGTTCGTTCAACGTCGAGGAAGCAACCATCGCGCAGATTCACACCGCGATGCGAGATCGCTCGCTAACATGCGTGGGTCTCGTGCAACAATATCTTCAGCGCATCGACGCGTACGATAAGAAAGGGCCCGGCGTTAACGCGATAGTGCTGGTGAACCCGGACGCGCTCGCCACCGCCGCCGACCTGGATCGTCGTTTCGCACGCGACGGGATCACGCTGCCGCTGCAGTGCATTCCAGTGATAGTGAAGGACAACTATCAGACGGCGGGACTTCGCACCACTGCCGGCTCACTTTCACTGCAGGGCTTTGTACCGCGCGAGGATGCGTTCGTGGTTCGCAAGCTGCGCGAGGCTGGCGCAATCGTGCTCGCGAAATCCAACATGGCCGAGTTTGCCTTCAGTCCGTACGAGACCGTCAGTTCGATCCTGCCAGGCTACACGCGGAACCCGTACGACCTGGCCCGCGTCACCGCTGGATCGAGCGGTGGAACCGCGGCCGCGGTCGCGGCGGACTTCGGAGCTGTGGGACTCGGCACCGATACTGGCAACTCCATCCGCGGTCCGTCGGCGTTTCTGAGTCTCGTCGGAATCCGCCCGACGATGGGGCTTCTGAGTCGCGGCGGTGTCGTTCCGCTTTTTCTCTCGGCGGATGTCACAGGACCAATGACGCGCACCGTCGCCGATGCAGTGGCATTGCTCCAGGTAATGGCCGGCCCCGATGCCGCTGACACAACAACCGTGCACAGCGCCGGAAAGATCCCGCCCAGCTACGCCGCGTCGCTTGTGCGCGACGGGCTCAAGGGCGCGCGCATCGGCGTGCTGCACCAGGCTTATGATAGACCAAGCGCGGATTCGGAAGTGATGACGCTATTCCAACGCGCGCTGGACGATATGCGTGCGCAAGGAGCGCAAATCGTGGATCCCGTGGCGGTGGACAGTCTCACCCAGCTGCAGCGCATCTCCACCGCACCCTGCAGCCCGTTCAAGTACGATATCAACCGATACCTGAGCGCACTGGGTGATCAGGTGCCAGTCCACAGCCTGGATGAGATCATCAAATCACGCCAGTTCCATCCCTCCATCGAGGTGCGACTGAAGAACGCGCAGGCAGTGACCGAGTCGCCGGAACAATCGACGGGCTGCCGGGAGCAGACAGAATTTCGCGCTCGATTGCGCGAAGCCGTGCTGGAGCTCATGGACCGAAACAAGCTGGACGCGTTGGTATATCCAACCTGGAGCAACGTACCTCGACTGATCGGCGACCTGAACACTCCAGCCGGTGACAACAACCAGCTATTCGCACCAAGTACCGGCTTCCCCGCCATCACCGTACCGATGGGATTCACGCGCAATGGAACCCTGCCGGCGGGCGTGCAGTTCTTCGGCCGACGGTGGAGCGAGCCTGAGCTGATCAAGCTGGCCTACTCCTACGAACAGGCGACCATGCACCGGCGTCCGCCGTCCATTACGCCCGCATTGAGGTAAGAGATAGCGGAGGCGAGATCATGTACGGACAACCGGCGCCAGATCTTGTGCGGATAAGCGGCGCCAGACCTTGCGCGATGCAAACTGAACACCTGACCGGCAGCCTTCTGTAGAAGCCGAGCCGCGAGGCGACGTCGACTTGAATTACTCGTTAGCCTCTTGCCGGTAGCATCCAGAACAGAAATGGAAGATTCGCCATTCTCCGCCACCCTCATGACGATGCGTTTGTGACCGGCACCATCAAGAAGCGCTAGTGAGGCAGTGCCGTCATCACCACGCCCAAGCCAAATCCTGCGGCGAACATCATTGCCGTATGGGCTATCGGAGACCACCAGCCCAGCGATGCGGAGTTGCGTCATCGCTTGAGGATCTCGTCCCGGCTGGAGTAGCGTTCGGGATACCGCGGTTTCGAGCCTGTTGGACCGCTTGCCGCGTGCGACCAGCGCCACCGCCGCGAGGCCGAGGCAGAGCGAGGGAAGCAGCAGCGGGATCCACCGACCGTCGAGCCACCAACCGAATCCCGGCCCGCCCTGGGCAACACTTGCGACGAGCGCCCCTCCAGAGGTCAACGCGAACAGCCCGGCCGCTGCGGCTGCCGCCGGCAACCCAATCATCAGCCGCCGACGCGAGCTTCTTTACGCACAGTTACCCGGCATCGCGTGTCTCGCTTACATTTGCTGGGATTCGCTTGATGGCATGTGGCTGATCGCTCTTGTCGTGATGCTAGCGGGATGGTTCTACTCGCTTGGGGCGCACATGGTGGATCGCCGGCGTTTTCACGCGTGAGTGTTTCGGTGTCAGAGAGGGCGAAGGGAGGCAACATGGAAGTCACTGGTCGTAATTTCCTCTGGATTAATCTGGCAGCCATTGTCGTGGTGATCGCCGGTTTGCGGGAAGCCGGGCCCATCCTGGTGCCGTTTTTGTTTGCCGCCTTTCTTGCCGTCATCAGCTTCCCGGCGGTGGAGTGGCTGACGGCCCGCCGGGTGCCGCTCGCTATCGCTGTGACCCTGGTGCTCCTTGTCGCCGTGGCGTTGCTCGGCGGGCTAGGCGTGATCGTGAGCCAATCGGTAAAGGGCTTCACTGCCAATCTGCCGTCCTATCAAGAGCGGCTGGCCGAGCAGGTCTCCCAAGGCAGGGCATGGCTTGATCGGAGCGGAACTAGCGTTCCCATCCCCAACATCGAAGATCTTGTCGATAGCGCGGCCATCTTCAGTGCCACGGGCAGCTTGGTTTCCGGTCTGGGGATGCTGCTTACGAACGTCCTGCTCATTCTGCTCTCCTATGTGTTCATGCTCTTCGAGGCGCCCGGCCTGCCCGCCAAACTCCGCCACGCCTTCGGACGGGATTCTTTGGCCCTCGGTGACCTGGATGTGATGGCGGGCAAGATGAAGCGCTATCTCTTGCTCAAGGCCGTCGTCAGTTTGGGAACGGGCATCCCGGTCTGGCTCTTTCTCACGCTGATGGGAATCGACTATCCGGTGCTGTGGGGTCTGCTGGCCTTCTTACTTAACTTCATCCCGAATATCGGTTCCATTATTGCGGCGGCTCCCCCCATGCTACTCGCTGTCATCCAGTACGGCCCGCTCTCGGCGATCGCGGTTGGGGTGTTTTTCCTGGTGATAAACACAGTGATGGGCAACATTGTAGAGCCCCGGATCATGGGCCAGGGCCTTGGCCTCTCCACCTTTATCGTCTTCGCCGCTTTGGTGTTCTGGGGATGGGTGCTGGGCGCGGTGGGCATGTTTCTGGCCGTGCCCCTGACGATCATGGCGCAGATCGTTCTGGCCAGCCACCCGCAGACGCGAGGTATGGCAATCCTGATGGGCGGCGAGATTCTTGACCTGCCGGAGCGCGCGCCGGAGCCGGCGCCCGCCGCTTAAAAAACCACGCGCCCGGCGCGATCAGTGCGAGCGCCGTCCACTGCGCCGTTGAGAGCGCCGTACCCGCCGGATTCGCCACGTCGTGTGCGCGGAAGGATTCCACAGTAGAGCGGCCTAGCGAAGAGAGCACCAAAAACAATCCCAGGATGCGGCCCGGCGTCCATTGCCGATGGCGAGGCGAGCTTCAAATGTTAGGTGGCGACGCCAAATGATACGGCCGTCAGAATGAGGCCACCAATTGTTAGGGACGCCAGGCCAATCAACGCTATATAGCGAATAGCATGTGGAACTGTTTGCTGAGCGAAGCGATGATGCCACCGCCAAGGAACCAGAGCCAGGCAAGCCGTGGTGACGAGTAACACCCAGCCGAAAACACTGAAGGCGCCGGCGAGATACATCCGTGGCGCATAGAGTATGAGCGCACCGCCCACCAGGCAACGTAGAAACAGCTCCGCGAAATGCACGGACTTTGAGCTGGCGAAGCCGAGCAGGAACCGGCTTGCTCGCGCGGGGACCACCAGTGATGCAGTCCCCAAGGCAAGCAGGTACAGCCCGGCAAGGACAATGACAGTAAGGGCAGCGACCTCAATCAAGGACATTGTCCGACAAGCCTCCCAACGCCTGAGTTAAGCTGCGGGCGAACGCAATAAGAGCGCGCCGCAGGCGCGCCATTCTTAACTTGCCCGACTGCTACAGCGTTGGTTAGGCGTCTCGGAGAAACGCATCCGGCCCGACCCGACAGCGATCAGGATGATGCCGGTCATCAGCGTTGATGGCAGAGTTTCCCGGTGTCATCGGCTGCTAAGCCCCGAGAGCGCGGCAAGCGGACTCCGGCATGAATCTGGCGCTGCTACCTTTCCTCCTTGCACTGCACCTTTAACAAGGGCCACCATGCGCATCACCGGCATCATCCTGATCATCCTCGGCGCCATCGGGCTCGCGTACGGCGGCATCACGTATACGCGCCATAAGGACACCGTAAGTGTCGGGCCAATCAGCGCGACCGTGACGCAGAAGGAGACGCTGCCCATCCCGCCCGTGCTCGGAGGCATCGCGCTGCTCTTGGGCGTCGGGCTCCTGGTGATGGGAAGCAAGCGGACAAGCTAGAGGGCGCAGATCCCGCGCACTCGCCGACAGTCCAGATGGTGACAACGAGTGTGGCATTCAGCAGGGGCAACCGCGACTCAGGGCGCACCGCGCGCAAGTGAGCGACGGTGCGCATCTCCTGATCCGATGTCAACGCACGCCGATCCCCAGCTGTTGGATCGCATCCACGCCAGAGACGCATGTCCATTCGGCTCCGACCGTCATGCAGAAGCGCGGCTATCGCGGCTGCACTACTCGTCGCTATGAGCAGCATCCCGGCCGCGCAGGCCAGTCCCGTACCCGGCGACTATCGGTCGCTGGTGGATCTCTTCCAACAGTGGCGCGCCGCTGAACTCCCCGCGATGCGCGACGGAGTGCCCGACTACACCGCGGCGGCGATGGCCGCGAAGGCCGCCGCGCTCCCACGGTGGTTCGCCAGGCTCGACGCGATTGATACCACCGGATGGTCGGCGGCGCAGCAGATCGACTACAGGCTGGTCAGAGCCGAAATGAATGGGCTGGATTTCGACCTCCGCGTACTCCGGCCGTGGGCGCGCGACCCCGCGTTCTACGTGAGCGTGTGGGCCAGCCGCACCGACGTACCCTCCCGCGAGGGGCCTGTCTCCCAGCCCGAGATCCAGCTATACGACTATCGCTTCCCACTGACTGCGGAAGCGCAACGCGAGCTCACGGCCAGGATGGTTGTGATCCCGGCTCTGCTCACTCAGGCTCGCGCCAACCTTCAGGCGAGCAACGCACGCGACCTCTGGGTGTTCAGCGAGCAGCTCCTGCGGTCACAGGCTCGCGCGCTGACGGCGCTGGAGAATGGTACGCTCACCGTGAGCACGCTTGAAGGCAGCCAGCACGCTGATCTCACCGGTGCAACACCGGAGTTGCGCGCCGCGATAGGGAATGCGCGGCATGCTACCGAAGCCTTTATCGCGTGGCTCGCGAAGGAAGCACCCAGCAAGAACGGCCCATCAGGGGTGGGAAAGGAGAACTACAGTTGGTACCAGCAGCATGTCCACTTCACCCCGTACAGCTGGCACGAGGAGGTTCTCGCTCTCCGGCGTGAACTGGAGCGCGCGCACGTTTCGCTGCGCCTGGAGGAGCACAACAACCGCAATCTGCCGCCGCTCGAGCCGATCGAGGACCCGGCCGCATACGACCGGATGGCCGGGGCGCGGCTCGACAAATTCGTTCGCTTTCTGGTCGACGACCAGATCATTCCCGACAGGCCATACTTGAGGGCCGCGCTCGAGCCGCAGCTCCCGCGCTTCGTGCCGAAGGATAGGCGCAGCTTCTTCAGCCACATCACCCAGCGGGAGCCCATGCTCCTGCTCTCGCACGACTACCACTGGATCGACCTCGCACGGATGCGCGACGAGCCCCACCCGAGCCCCATCCGGAACGCCATCGCACTCTCGAACATCTGGGACACGCGCTCGGAAGGCTTCGCGACCGCGTTCGAGGAGATACTGATGCACGCGGGTCTGTACGATGACAACCCGCGCGCCAGAGAGCTTGTCTGGATCATGCTCGCTAACCGCGCCGCTCGCGGCCTCGCCTCGCTCTACGTGCAGGCCAACGAGATGACCCTTGAGGAGGCCGGCCGCTTTCACGGCGAATGGACTCCGCGCGACTGGGCCAGAGCGGGCGATGAGCTAACCGCTTCCGAGCAACTGCTGTACCTGAGGCAGCCCGGCTACGGGACGAGCTACATCACCGGTAAGCTCCAATTCGACGATTTGATGGCGAAGTACGAGCACCAGCTGGAGCTGGCGGGGAAGACGTTCGTGCTCGCGGAGTTCATGGGTCGCTTCAACGACGAAGGGATGATACCTATCCCGCTGATGGAGATGGAGCTGATTACGAGCGAGCAGATGCTGCCTGTCCGGAGCCCGCTGCCAGACGAATAGTCAGGCTGCGCGCCGGGTCAGAGAAGGCTGCGGATCCAGCCGCCGTCCACCGGTATGGAGGCGCCGGTGGTGTAGCTGGCATGCGCGGAGCAGAGGAAGGCGACCATCGCGCCGAACTCCGCCGGCTCCCCGAGGCGGCCCATCGGGATCTGTGATTCCCAGGCCTCATAGGCCGCCTCGGGCGTGGTGCCCTTGAGCGCCGCGGTCCGCGCCGCCAGCTCTTCCACGCGCGCCGTGCGAGTGTAGCCGGGCATCACGTTGTTGACCGTGATGCCGTGTGGCGCGACCTCGTTGGCCAGCGTGCGGGCGAAGCCGGTCACGGCGGCCCGCACGCTGTTCGACAGGATCAGATTGTCCACCGGCTGCTTGACGGCGATCGACGTGATGTTCACGATGCGCCCCCACCGGCGCTCCCGCATCCCCGGCAGGACGGCGCGCACGAGCTCCACCACGCTGGTCAGGTTGGTGCGCACGGCGGCCTCCCACGCTTCCGGCCCGTGGCTCTCGAACGGCCCCGCCGACGGTCCACCAGCGTTGGTGACAAGGATGTCCACGCGACCAAACTCGTCCTCGGCCGCCTTGACGATGTCGGCGATGCCGGTGGGACTACCGACGTCGGCGACAACGTCCACCACTCGCACGCCGGTCGTGCGGCGGATATCGGCGGCCGTGGTACGCAGCGCCGCCTCGCCGCGCGCGCAGAGCAGCAGGTCGGCACCTTCGGCGGCGAGCGCCTCGGCCGATGCCCTCCCCAGCCCGCGGCTCGACGCGACGACGATGGCTACCTTGCCACGGATGCCGAGGTCCATGGGTTAGCGCTCCACCTTGTCGTGGAAGTAGCTGTCGGTGCGGTCGAGCCAGTCCTGGCGAATGGGGCTGAATATGTCCACGTCCAGGGTGTCCTCGAGCGCCTCGGCCATGTGCGGAACGTTGGACGGGATGTGCAGCACCTCTCCGGCGCGCACGATCACCTCCTCGGCCCCGTCCTCCCCGATCCAGAACCGGAGCGCCCCCTCGACGATCCAGGTGATCTGCTCATTCTCGTGGGAATGACGAGGGACGATGCAGCCCTTTTCGAGGTAGACCTGCGCCAGCATCATTCGGTCGCCCGTCACGAGGCGGCGCGAGAGCTGATCGGTGACGTGCTCCTTGGGCAGGTCGGCCCAGCGGACGTGTCGGACGGTGGAGGGCATGGACATGGCGAGGTGGGCTGGAAGCGGGAGGCGAGGCAGCAACGCGGCTGCCGGCTGTAACCGTTTTACGCGTCGCCGGTAGGGAGCGCTGATGCCCGGGGGCGCCAGGGGTGAGGGCCGGAGCGACCAGGGCGCCGGCGGTGTCTCGCTCGCGGGGGGAGCGCCAGCGCACGCGATGCTTCCCTGGTAATCAGGGTCATCGGGACACGCCGGAGCATCACTCGATCGCGAAGTTCATCATCATCCCCATGTCCTCGTGCTCCAGGTTGTGACAGTGGAGCAGGAAGAGTCCCCGGTACGCGTCGAACGTCGAGATGACCTCGACCTGCTCGCCGGGATACACGAGGACGGTATCCTTCCAACCCTGCTCCCATGGCAGCACTCGGCCCCGGCCGCCCGTGCGGCTCAGGACCTGGAAGTGAGCCGCGTGCATGTGTACCGGATGGGGGAACGGGGACTCGTTCACGAAACGCCAGATTTCGGTGGACCCGAACGGCACGCGCTCGTCCACCCGCGACATCTCGAACGCCCGATTGTTTATGGTGTGGTTCATCATCATGCTGTCGAAGCGAAAGACGCGCTCGCGATCCGCTTCGGAACGGTTCAGCCGCTCGATCGGAGCGAGCCCTCGCGGGACGCGCGCCTCTTCCCGTACCTCCCGGGTCACGACGAATTCGAGCAAGTCGAGTTCGGCACCCTGCGGCAGCCCCTGCTGGCCCATCCCCATTCCCATCCCCATCCCCTGGGCGGGGCTGGGGAACGCCAGCGACTTCAAACGGACCGTCGTGCCGGCCGGTATTCCAGAAAAGTCCACCAGCAGGTCCGCCCGCTCGCCTGTACCAAGGTCCACGTACGGCAGCTCCACGGACTGTTCCAGAAGACCGCCGTCGGAACCGATCATCACTAGAGGCGCTCCGTTCGACAGGGCGAGCCGGTAGATGCGCGCGTTCGCCGCGCGAATCCACCTTTACCCGGGGGTACCGGACGCCGTTGACGAACGGTGTGTCTCCCAGGAAACCCTCCATCAACTGGCGACCCCGCGCGCCGTAAACGAGTCCACCCGAAGCGTTCTGGAGCTTGTCCTGTAGCACTAGCGACAGTTCACGTTCGCCCGAGGGCAGCCCCAAGCCAGCTTCCACGTCGTCACGCACGATGAACAGACCGGCGAGGCCGTAGTAGACCTGCGGTGCGGTACGCATGTGCGCATGCGAATGGTACCAGTACATTCCGGCCCGCTCGCCCACGTTGAAGTCGTAGTCGTAGCTCCCCCCCGAATCCACCGCGAACCGCGGATGTCCATCCATCGCCTCGGGTGGACGCAGACCGTGCCAGTGCGCGATCGTCGGCTCCGTCAACTCGTTCTCCAGCCGGATCGTCACCCGCTGACCCGTCCGCGCCTCGATCGTCGGTCCCACCGGCCCGTCGCCCCACGTCATTACTTGCGAGTGCACGCCTGGCGCGATCTCGGCCGTCGCCTGCCGAGCCCTTAGCAGCAGACCGTCCGGCGAAACCCGCGGCGGCTGGTAGAGTATCCCGTTCTCCGTGCCACCCGGACCCAGCGGGTCGGCCTTGCTCGACGCGCAGGCGGCAAGCAAAGGACTGCTCCCCACCGCGAGGATGGCCCCCGATGCGACGCTCCTTTCCAGAAACTCACGTCGACCGATCCGTCTCTTGTTTTCCATTGCTGGCACCCGCGTTCAAAGCCTTCGCCCGCTGGCGATCCAAAGAGAGAGCCCGCGGACGGGCGTGATTTATCACTCTAGTATGATTACGTGGTCGTGCAGGTTCCCGGCGGTTCAGGTACGCGGAGGTCCAGCTGAGTAATCTGCCGATTGCGCAGTGAGCGAACATGCCTTCCGGGATTGCTGGTCAGGTAACCCCTTCCAGCGAATCGATGTCGCCGCTGCACAGGGCTCGGACATTCTGCGTGACCCTGGCGGGTTCCCAATCCCACCAACTGAGCATCTGCAGCCGTGCAATGATGTCATCCTCGAATCGATACCGGATGATGGCGGCCGGGTTGCCCCCAACAATTGCGTACGGCGGGACGTCCCTCGTAACCACCGATCCCGCAGCAACGATCGCCCCATCACCAATGCGGATACCGGGCATGATGATGGCGGCATAGCCGAGCCACACATCGTTGCCAACGATCGTGTCACCGCGCGCGGGCCAGCTTTTAGGCATGGCAGCCTCCCATCCATGACCAAAGATAGGAAAGGGATAGGTGGTGAGCCACGTGGTCGGGTGATTCCCGCCATTCATGATGAACCGCACCTC
>CAJDWZ010000020.1_pt1 | contig 16435 bp, 10 predicted proteins | sample 7391701 | NCBI WGS metagenome assembly CAJDWZ01 (sample SAMEA7055744, study PRJEB34461) | soil metagenome | biome: terrestrial ecosystem; feature: Peninsula; material: soil | place: Antarctica | collected 2016
CGCCAGTTGGACCGGCTGGTGGCCGCAGTGTTACCCCCGGGCGCACCGGGCGGCGAGCTACCGGTGGCCCATCCAGGATTCGCTCGCGCGGATACGGATGCCGATCGTCCAGACTCTCACTGACGCTACACGCCATGCACAGCACCGGTAGGTCGCGCTCCGCCGAGACTCATCTCTCCCAGCGTGCCACGCCCAAGATCCAGCGCTGGATCGATATTCTGGCCGCTCTCCTACGCCACCGCTTCGGACTCACCATGGAGCAACTGGTGGACGAGGTACCGGCCTATTCAGCAGCTCCGGCCGACGGTGCTCGGGCGCGCATGTTCGAGCGCGACAAGAAGGAACTTCGCGGGCTCGGCGTGCCTATCGAGACCGTAAGCGTGGACGACGGGGAATCGGCTCGCTATCGGCTGCGTACCGCAGACTTCTATCTCCCCTACCTCACGGTGGTAGGACCGGCCGGCCGCGCAGGGTCACGACGGCTGGATCGCGATGGCTATCGCGCACTCCAGTCGCTGGCCTTCGAACCGGACGAGCTTTCACTGGTGGTAGAAGCCGCGGCACGCGCAAGGCAACTGGGCGATCCATCCCTCTCCGCCGACGCCACCTCCGCTCTCCGCAAGCTCGCCTTCGACCTACCCGTGGATTCGGCAAGCGCGGAGAGTGGCACGGTGATCGCCCGCCCCCGCGCGGCGGCGGATCCGGAAGCACTGGCAGCGTTGGGCGAGGCGCTACGGGCGCGGAAGAGAGTGGAATTCCAGTACCATTCCATGAACAGTGACTCCACCTCCCACCGCGCCGTGGAGCCTTACGGTCTCTTCTTCCTGGGCGGACACTGGTATCTCACCGGCCGCGACATGGATCGCGACGCGGTGCGTAACTTCCGGGTGAGCCGTGTGAGTGCCGTAGCCATGAACGGCAAGCGCATGGAGACACATGACTATACCATCCCCGCCTCCTTTGTTCTCGCCGAGCACGCGCGCTCCCGGCAGGCCTGGGAGTTGGGCGACGGCGACGCTGATATGGCAGTGGTGGAGTTCGACGACGTGGGCGGCGCTACCGGCGCGGTGAACGCCGCTGCCGCTCTGGGGTCGCCGATTCCGGGCGCGCCGCTACGACGCCATTTCGTCGTCCGCCGCAACGGTGTCTTCGCCCGCTGGCTCCTCTCCCTGGGTGGCGCCGCCCGCCCGCTCTCGCCACCGGCTGTAGTGGATGAGTACAACTCGCTCCTTGCGACCACTCTTGCCCACTACCAGGACGCAGACTCCAGGAGGCAAACGTGACCGCGGCCGAGCAACTCCGGCGCATACTGCTCCTCCTGCCGCGCCTGGCCGACGGCGAGTCGCACAGGCTGGATGACGTGCTGGCCGAGGCGAGTATGGACATGCGTGCATTTATGCACGACATCCAGCTCATAAGCGAACGCTACGACGGCCCGGGTGGCTTCGTGGAGGGCGTCCAGATCCATTTCAACGGCGATCTGGTGGAGATGACGTCCAGCCACTTCCGCCGACCCATGCGCGTTACGGCGAAGGAACTGTGCGCGCTGGAGCTGGGGCTCGCCATGCTCCGCGCTGAACGGCCGGCGGAGGACGGACCGGCCATCGAACGCGCGCGCGAGCGGCTTCACCAGACCATCAGCCGTCTTCCCGATGATGGCCTGCTCGATGGAGACGGCAGGCTCGCCCTGACCGACGATCGCCACAACGTTTTGCTGGCCGATATCCGGCGTGCCATGGGTGCACGCACCAAAGTGCACATGCGCTATCGGAAGGGTGCGGACAGTGCCAGTACTGAACGCACGGTGTGTCCGTATTCGCTGGTGTTTGCGTCCAGCGTATGGTATCTGGTGGCGCACTGCGAGAATGGCGACGGGCTACGCGTCTTTCGCCTGGACCGGATCGAGCAGCTTCAGCTTCTCGACGAGAGTTATCGGATACCCTCAGGCTTCGACGTCGACCAGCTACTTCGCGATGACCGTCTGTTCGGGGCTGAGCGTCCACGAACGCTAGTCGTGCGCTACTCGCCGCGAATAGCCCGCTGGATTGCTGAGCGAGAGGGATGTCAGCCCGACTCCGACGGTAGCCTGACTGTGCGGCATCCGCTCGCCGACACGGACTGGGCTGTTCGCCACGTACTGCAGTACGGCCCCGACGCCGAGATCCTGGAACCGTCGGACGTGCGTGACGAGATCTCGAGACGACTGCGCTCGATGCTCGCTGCGGGCGTTGAGTATGAAGTAGAGCGGGCGGCGGTATCACCACTGGAGAGCGTTGTCATCGACGACCGCTGAACAAGGCAGGGTGACGGTGTGGGGATCACAGGCGCCGTTCAGGCGGATAACTTGCGGCGTCACGATTTTCCGCTTCCCTGCTCACAACGGTTCCCATCATGAAAATCCCCGACGATCTGACAACCACTCCATCGGGTCTGCAGTACAAGGACCTCACCGTAGGCACCGGCACCGAGGCAGTCGTGCGCAAGCAGGTCCATGTGCACTACACCGGTGAACTAACGGATGGCGAGAAGTTCGACTCGAGCCGAGATCGTGGCTCGCCGCTGGCATTCCAGCTCGGCGTCGGTCAGGTGATAGCCGGTTGGGACGAAGGAGTCACCGGGATGCTAGTGGGCGGTCGGCGGATCCTCGTCATCCCGCCAGAGCTGGGCTACGGAACCCGCGGCGCGGGCGGCGTGATTCCGCCCAATGCGACTCTGGTCTTCGATGTCGAGCTGATGGACGTGGGCTGAGGCTGCTGGCTCCAGCCACGTCCCCACGCTACGTTCTTCACCACAACCCACGCGCGGCGATTTTCCCGATTTGACGGGCCGCGCACCGGATCATTCCGGCGTTTCTCGTCTAAGTCGTGGCCTCCCGGCCCGCGACCAACGCGGGCCGGGCTTTTCTCTGCCCGCGCCGCCGCCACTCATCCCCACGGGCCAGCGGGCCTCAGATTCATGACATACGTCTTTACCTCCGAGTCGGTCTCCGAAGGACACCCTGACAAGGTGTGCGACTTCATCAGCGACAGTGTGCTCGATGCGCATCTCGCCCAGGATCCGACTGCGCGCGTCGCCTGTGAGACGCTGGTCAAGGGCAACCACGTCGTCCTCGCCGGCGAGATCAGCTCCCGCGCCGTTGTTGATCACGAGGCATTGGTGCGCGATGCCGTCCGACAGATCGGCTATGTGGACCCTGCTGAGCGCTTCCACGCCGACGGCCTGTACCTCTCCCTCCTCCTGTCACGCCAGGCGCCGGAGATCGGTCAGGGCGTGGACATCGGCGGCGCGGGCGACCAGGGAATCATGTTCGGCTTCGCGACCGACGAAACTCCGGAACTGATGCCGCTGCCGATCCTTCTCGCCCATCGCCTGGCGCGTCATCTGGCCGACGACCGTCGGGCCGATCGGGTGAGCTGGTTGCGCCCCGACGCCAAGACCCAGGTGTCCGTGGAGTACGACGATGACGACAACCCGGTTGCCGTTCGCACGGTTCTCGTGTCCACCCAGCACGCGGCAACTGTCAGTCAGGAGGACATTCGCAACTACGTCGCCGGCGAGTTGGCCCCGTTCGCGCTCGGCGAGTGGTGGAATGACGAAGTCGTGTTGCTCGTCAATCCAACCGGCAGCTTCGTCGAGGGCGGGCCGTCGGCGGACGCCGGAGTCACGGGCCGTAAGATCATCGTCGACACTTACGGCGGGATGGGACGTCACGGCGGCGGTGCGTTCAGCGGGAAGGACGCCACCAAGGTGGATCGGAGCGGAGCTTACTTCACGCGCTGGGCGGCGCGACAGATAGTAGAGGAAGGGATCGCCCGTCGTGCCGAGGTGCAGGTGGCTTATGCCATCGGCTGCGCCGAACCGCTATCAGTCCGGGTGGACACTCACGGCAGTGGCAACGCCGGCCACGCCGAGACCTTCGTCTCGGGCCTCGACTTCCGTCCAGCAGCGATCATTGAGCGATTCGATCTGCGCCGTCCCATCTTCCGCTCGACGACGAACTATGGTCACTTCGGCCGGCCGGAACTGCCCTGGGAGCAGTAGCCACGGTTCTCTGACGAGGCGCCGTAATCGAGTCTGGCAGCCGACGACCGGCCGGGATTCACTAAACGCCTGCTTTCGCGACATTCTCAGCGACTGAAATCTGGTCGGCGCAGGGCGAGCCCATCCTTAGGCCCGTGGCGTTGGCCACGTAGGGTCGTCTTACCCCGAAATCGCGGCACGCATTGTGAACAGACTTCGGCGTCAGGCTGGTTTGTCTGACGAAGGTTGAAGCGCTGTAGAGGAGGGACCGACCTCCCTGTTGACCACTGGCCCCGGATCACGTCTGGCCGGAATGGTCTGTTTCAAGTAAGCTTCCCGGGTTCGCGAGTCCGCGCTCGGCTAATTCCGCGAGCACTGAACGAAGCGGCTCGGTACATCCCACCGTGAGGAAAGTTATGGACAAGAAGACAGTCGGAATGGCGCTCGCTCTCGCCGCCCTGACCGCAGCTCCGCTGGCCGCACAGCGGTCCGGGTCTGTGGAAGTGGGTGCGTACGCCCAGTACACGCAGTTCGATGACGAGCTCCTGATCGAGGACTCGTGGACGTATGGCGGTCGCCTGGGAATCTTCATCTTCCGCAACCTGTCGCTCGAAGGCTCGATCTCCACTGGTAGCGCCGAAGGCAACGCGGGCATGGACACGTACCGCCCGATCTACGGACACGTCATCTATCACCTGCCCATCGTCGGCCGCACGCAGCTGCTGCTCGGCGCCGGCTATGTGAACCAGGGGTACCTGGGTGATCAGACGTTCAATGAGCACGAAGACGGCTTCTCCGGCCTCGCCGGTCTCCGTTTCCCGCTCGGAAAGGCCTTCTCGCTGCGCGTGGACGGTCTTTATGACTACATGCCGTCGCCAGGCCCCGGCCTGCAGGTTGGTAACGTCGATGCAACCTCGACGAACCTGAGCGGCCGCGCTGGACTGAGCTACACCTGGCGTCGTGGCGCGGGCCAGGCTCCGCCGCCGCCGCCGGTCTTTGTTCCGGCTCCGGCTCCGCCGCCGCCGCCAGCACCGGCTCCGACCCCAACTCCGCCCCCGGCTCCTGCTCCGGCCCCGGATCGCTCGGGTGAAGTGCGTAGCATGATGACGGAGATGATCTACTTCGACTTCGACAAGCAGTCGCTGCGTGACGATGCCCGGGCCACGCTGGATCGCAAGATCCCGCTCTTCCAGGCCAACCCGGATATGCGCATTCGTATCAGCGGTCATGCCGACGAGCGCGGGTCTGACGAGTACAACCTGGCCCTCGGCCAGCGTCGTGCCGCCTCGGCCAAGGAATACCTCGTTCAGCGTGGTATCAATGCCAGCCGCATCGATGTCGCGAGCTACGGCGAGGAGCGTCAGGTCTGCACCGAGAAGACGGAAGCCTGCTACCAGCAGAACCGTCGCGATGAGTTCGAGATCATCGCCGGTGGTCCTTCGTTCAAGATGCCCTGACCCTCGTCAGGGATGAAGACAACGCCCCCGCTGCCTCCATGGCAGCGGGGGCGTTGTCGTCCCGGTCGGAATCCGAGCCAGGCAGTCGGCCGCGAATTCCAGCGGATGCGAGGGAGAGCGTCAGCAGACGCCGCCCGAAATACCTCTCCCTGCACCCCTGCCCACGGCACAAAGCTACGCTCAGAGGGTATTATCATCCGTAGCACCCGACGATGGCTGGCACCGCCCATGCGTGCCCGTCGCTGGTACAGGTGACGGTCCCACGCGGCGACTTGCCGCTCCTCCAGCAGCGGAGGTCCGATGCCCAGATTCCAGTTTCAGTTGAGGAACCCGAAGCAGGTGAGACAGGCCGGGGTCGTTCAGAGTGATTCGTTCACGGACGCGCTCTCGGCGATCAGTGAGCACGTGTCGCCGCGCGAGGGTGATACGCTCGAGATAGGCGTAAACGGCTTCCCACCGGCACTTTACGAATGCGTCTGGATGCCGGAGCGCGGCACCAGTGACTGGATGCCCAGCGCCCGCTTGGCAGCCTAAGAGATACTCTCGATCGCGTGGCCGCCCGTCCCCCCCCGACGTGTCGCGACGCGAGGTCCCGTTAGCGGTCGGTCTGCAAATTCCGCTAGCGGGACCACCCTGGCCGGTTACCGTCGCGTCCGCGCGCGGTGACCGGCCAGTGTGTTTCCACCACTGTGTCGCGCATCCCAAAGATCGTGTCGAAGAGGTTCACGACGTAGCAGACATGGTTCGGCACCACGCGTACCTGGTCGCCTATCGATGGCCGCCAATCGGTCGCGCTGAGATCCAGGATACCGTGCTCCTCGCTCATCCTGGTGACTATGACTTCCGGACGATCCTCCAGCGCCCCATAACCGCCCGCAGCCTGCGAGTCTCCCGGCAGGGGCTCGCGGCCAAGGGCCTTGCTCCCTGCATCGATCACGGCCTGGCCGGGCACAGCGACGCTGACGACGGTCGCCAGCACGGTGAGCGCGCAGTCCTCCCAGTCGCAGGCTCCGAGGGCCGCGGTCGTCCGGTCGTTGTAGACATAGGTACCGGGGCGGACCTCAGTTACCCCTGGTACCTCGTGGATCCGCCAGCCGATGGGCGTGGAGCCACCGCTCACTACGCGCGGGCCGAGGCCTGCCCCTTCCAACGCCTCGATCACCCGCGCCAGATCCTCACCCAACTCGTGGAGCAGGGCACCCTGCCGTCGCTCCTGGGGCTCACGGATGTGACCCGGGTAGAAGAGGATTCCATCGTAACGTAGGCCGTCCAGTTGACTGACCTCGCGCGCCAGCTTCACCGCGTCCCCGGGCGTCTGGACTCCCACCCGGTGCATGCCGAAGTCCACCTCGACTAGCACACCGACAAAGCGCGCGGCGTCACGCGCGACGTTGGCGAGCGGGATGGCCACCTCCACGTTGTCCAGTGCGAAGCTCAGCGCCACCTCGCGATCTATGGACAGGGCGCGATGGATCTTGGGAATTCCTACCGGCGGATGAGCGAGCAGGAGATCGGACGAGACGGTACTCATGACCTCAAGCTCGTGCGTTGTGGCGCAGGTGAGACCTACCGCCCCCAATCGCATCTGCTCGGCAGCAATCCGCGGCGCCTTGTGAGTCTTCACATGCGGGCGCAATGCAAGGCCGTGCACCGCGCAGTACGCCGCCATCGTGTCGAGGTTGTGCGCCAGCCGGTCCAGATCTACGATCGCAGCCGGCGTTTCGAGCTCGGTGGCGTATTGGGGCATTTCCAGGGATCAGCGGTGAATGTTCCGGGACGGATCGCCGTCAGGGTTCGTCTCTTAACTTCGCGCTACGCACGCCGAGCGTACAGGGTGGATGAGAGCGCTGGCCCTGCATCGATGCTGGCCCTCCAAGCATCAGAACCCTGACGAGATGGCCCCGAGCACAGCTCGGACGCCGAGCACGGTGGAGAGGGCAACAACTATGACGCCGAGCGTGTTCGCGAGCCAACCGTTGGTGGCGTTGCCGAGAAGGCCGCGGTCGTTCATGACGATGAGCAGGAAGAGCGCGATAAGAGGGAGCAAAAGTCCGTTCGCGGCCTGAGCAAAGACAATAGCCGGTACCGGTCGCACTCCCATGAGGGCGAAGAAGACGCCGCTGCACAGTACTGCTCCCCAGATGGCCCGCAGTCGACGGTCGCGCAGGTCCTGCGACCAGCCGAACACCCCGGCGAGCGCGTAGGCGGCAGCCAGCGGTGCGGTGATGGCGCTGGTCAGTCCCGCGGCGAGTAAACCAGCGGCGAAGAAGATGCGAGCCCAGCTACCCAGCAGGGGCTCCAGTTGGCGCGCCATTTCCGCCGCGCTCTCAGCCGACCCAAGGCCGCTTGAGGTAGCCGCCGCGGCCGCGGTGACGACGATCGCCATCGAGACGATGCCGCCCAGCCCGATGGCCACTACTGAGTCGGCCCGCGCAGCACTCAGCGCGCCCTCGCCGGTGAACCGCTGGCGCGCGGCACTCGCGTGGAGAAAGAGGTTGTAGGGAACTATCGTCGTCCCCACCAGCCCGAGCGCCACCAGAGCGCCGCCCGGCGGCACGGTGGGAACCGTGGCGCCCCGTACCAGCGCACCCACGTCCGCACCCACGCTGAGCGCGGTGACGAGGAAGACGAGTGACATCAGCAGCACCATTCCCACCATCACTCGCTCGATCGCCCGATAGCTGCCCAACCAGAGGAGGATGGCGGCGAGGACGGCGATGCCTGTGGCCCAGACGCGTATGTCGCCACCCAGCGCCGCCTGAGCGCCAAGTCCCGCGCCGAGCAGGTTGCCGGTCTCGTAAGCGGCATTGCCGACGCCGATGGCACTAGCAATGAGGATTCCGGCCGCCAGTCGCAGCGGCCCAGGAAAGCGACGGCGTACTGCCTCGCCGAGCCCCAGCCTGCCCACCGTCCCCAACCTGGCTGACATCTCCTGGAGGACGATCGTGCCGATGGTCGCGAACACCAACGCCCAGAGAAGCGTGTAGCCGAAATTTACCCCGGCGAGTGTGCAGGTGGTGACGGTGCCCGGCCCAATGAACGCGGCCGCGACGAGAGCTCCGGGACCGATGCGAGGAATGCGGAAGGTTGGCATCGGGGGAGATTAGGGCGCCGGAACCGGCTGGGTTAGGGGTCACGCGGAAACCACGAGGCGGGGATGTTCTGGCCGCCGGAGATTTTCTTCTCCTCCAACACTGTCTTCGTCCGTATATTCCCGCGCCTCCTCTCATCCACCCCCTCCTGCGCCCATGCTTCTCTCCCTCGCCCTTGCTGTCGCTCTCGCCGACTCGACGCTCAACGTGCGCCCGCCGCGAATCGAGGCAACTGTGGAGGTCGACGGCCACCTCGACGAGCCGGTGTGGGCGCAGGCGGCCACGCTCAGAGGGTTCTCGCAGTACTCACCGGCGGACGGGAGACCGGCCGATGACTCAACGACAGTACTCGTCTGGTACTCGCCGACGGCGATCTATTTTGGAGTGCGCGCTTACGACCGCCACGGCGATCCTGCGTCCACGGTCCGGGCCACACTCGCCGACCGGGACCGCATTTTCAGCGACGACAACATCCAGATCCTTCTTGGCACTTTCGACGACGGACGGCAGGCGACACTCTTCGCCGTCAATCCTCTGGGAGTGCAGGGCGACGGCACGCTCGTAGAGACTGGACGCACCGCCGGCGGATTCATGAGCAATGCGCAGCAGACTCGCGAGCCGGCCGACCTGAGTCCCGACTTCGTCTTCCAGAGCAAGGGGCGTCTCACCGACTACGGCTACGAAGTGGAGATCCGAATTCCCTTCAAGAGCCTGCGCTATCAGCCGGCCGACGTACAACGTTGGGCGATCCACGTCATACGACAGGTGCAGCACTCCGGGCACGAGGACACATGGGCGCCGGCACGCAGGTCCGGCTCGTCGTTCCTCGCGCAGTCTGGCTATCTGGAGGGGCTCACCGGCCTGCAACGAGGCCTTGTCCTCGACCTCAACCCCACCGTCACGCATCGCACTAACGGCACACCGCGGTTCGACACCAATGGCGCTGTAGACGGCTGGACGTACCGGGGAGAGCGCCCGGACCTGGGCGGTAATGTGCGGTGGGGAGTGACCAACAACCTCACCCTCAACGGCACCGTAAATCCTGACTTCTCGCAGGTGGAGGCCGACGCCGGACAGTTCTCCTTCGACCCGCGATCAGCGCTCTTCTTTGACGAACGACGGCCCTTCTTCCTGGAAGGTTCTGAACAGTTCGCGGTACCCAACCAGCTCATCTACACCCGGCGAATAGTGCAGCCGGTGGCGGCCACGAAGCTCACCGGCAAGATCTCCGGGACCGACGTCGCCCTGCTCAGCGCATTCGACGACCGGAGCTACTCGGTAGATGGCAACCGCCCGATGTTCAACATTGTCCGCGTGCAGCGCGATTTGGGTAGTCGCTCGCGTATCGGCATGGCCTACACCGACAAGGTGGACGGCAGCAGCTCCAACCGCGTCCTCGACGTCGACGGGCGACTCGTTTTCCGCGACCTCTACAGTTTGCAATTCCAGGTCGCCGGCAGTCGTGACGAACGTGACGGAGCGACTGTGAGCGCGCCGCTCTGGGACACGCGCCTCGTCCGCAACGGCCGCGCCTTCGGCCTCAACTATCGCCTGGGTGGTATCTCACAGGACTTCCGCACGCTCAGCGGATTCATCTCTCGCCCCGGCCTCGGGCGGGCCAGCGCCAGCCACCGCTATACCATCTTCGGCGACCGCGGGGCGCTCGTTGAGAGCTTTAACACCGAGCTAGTCACCGACGGCATCTGGAAGTATCGCGGTTTTCTGAAAGGCGACGACGCGATCGAGAAGAAGCTGCACCTGAATACCTCCGCATCGCTGCGCGGCGGCTGGTCGGCCGGCGCGTCGATACTCCTCGAGCAGTTCAGCTTTGACCCCGACCTGTACGCCGGCTTCATGGTGGAGCGGCCAGCGACGGGCAGCACTCCGATGGATACCGTCTCCTTCACCGGCACGCCGCGGCTCGGCAACCTGGACTGGGTTATCAACCTCGGCACGCCGCAACTCGGCTTCGGCTCGGCGAGTCTCTTCCTCATCTGGGGACGAGATGAGAACTTCTTCGAATGGGCGCCGGCTGACGTGCGCATCGGCACGCTGACCATCAACCTGCGCCCCACTGACAAGCTGCGCATAGACGGTACCTATCGACAGCAACGCTACGACCGTCGTTCCGACGGCAGCACAGTGTATGTGCGCCACATCCCGAGGTTGAAGGCGGAGTATCAGATCGCCCGCCCGTTGTTCGTACGACTGATTGGCGAGTACGACCTGAGCCGGCAGGACGCCCTGCGCGATGACTCGCGAACCGGTGGCCGCCTCCTAGTCCCTCAGGGCGACGGTACGCTTGGCTACGACAACGGTGGGCGTCGCAATGTCTTCCGCGGTGATGCCCTGATCTCCTACCAGCCCACGCCGGGCACGGTCTTCTTTGCCGGCTATGGCAGCCTTCTGCGGGAAGACGAGCCGTTCCGCTTCGGCCGCACCCTGCACAGGACCAGCGACGGCTTCTTCGTGAAGGGAAGCTACCTGTTCAGGATGTAGTGAGAGCGGCATAACGCCGCGGACCAGTAATGCACCATGCTACATACCACCGCACTTTGCACATCCCCATCCGTCGTCTCCCTCCACCACCAGTCCCTGGCAACGGGAGCACGGAAGAGCGCGTCGGCGCGCGCCAACACGAAGCGTGAAGGCGCAGGCAGAATTGGGGCAGAGATAGCGCTCGCCGCCAGCAGTCGGCACGACGTCCAGAAAGCGCACCTCGCAGCGCGGACAGGGCTTGCGCGGCGCGCGAGGGGCGGCGGCAGCAGCCGTGGTTGCGGCAGCGACTCCGCTGGCCGCTGAACGGACTGGCTTGCGTCGCGCCCCACCACCAGCGGTAGCTCTCTTGGTGGACGGCGCGCCCGATCGACCGGGCGCCGCCGGGGCTGCGACACCGGGTCCTGACCGCCGGCTGCCGGCCGGCGTGTCCTGCCATTCCACATAGTCGCAGGCACCAGTGGGAAGCCCGTAGCGCACGCAGCCCCAGAATTTCACACCCTTCTTCTTCCCACGTCGCTCCAGGAGTGCGGAGCCACATTTAGGGCAGCCGCCGGGCTTTGCACGCGCGCGCACGTCGCGCATCATGTTGCACGCCGGACAGGCGAGGAAGGTGCCCTTTCCCTTCCGTCGGGTGAGCTTGCGATATGTGGCCTCACCACAGCGGTCGCAGGTTATGGAAGTCTCCTCTCCCCGCCCGCCTCCATCTCCGCCGACGCGGGCAACACCGCCTCTACCGCGGCCGCGGCCGGTGAGCCCCTGGTCGACGCGATACGCCGCTGCTCGAGGCAGGGCATCATGCATCGCGGCGCGGAAGTCGTCGTACCAGCGGCGCAGGTAAGTCTGTCTCGTCTCGCCCTCATCCTGCCGTTCGATGCGATCGAGAGCAGACTCCATCGCCGCAGTGTACTCCTCTCCCACCAGCGTCGGCAGGCTGGCGGAGAGCAGGCCGTCTACCTGCATGCCGAGTACGGTGGGTTGGAGGACGCGCCTGGTGCCGCCCTTTCGCGGCTTCCCACGCGTGTTGGAGGCGACGGCCGAATCGCTGTCATCATCACTGCCTTCAACGTCAGCCTGGGCAGCGGTACCCTTCGATGCGGCGGCCGTAGTAGTCTCGATCGCGTAGTCGCGACGGAGCAGTGTTTCTATGATGCTGGCGAATGTGGCCGGTCGTCCGATGCCGCTGAGTTCCAGCTTGCGGATGAGCGCGCCGGTGTCGTAGCGCGAGGGAGGCGAGGTACGCTTCTCGGCGATGGCGTATTTACCCGGCGTCAACTGCTGGCCCGCGGTCACCGACGGCAGTTCGTGCTCCTCCTGACGTGCGTACGGCCGCCAGTAGTGCAGGAAGCCCGCTTTCATCAGCACCGCCCCTTCGGCAGCGAACGACACCGGGCCGGCATCTATCCAGATCGTCGTTCGGTCAAAAACCGCCGGGCCGCACTGGGAGGCCAGGAAGCGAGCGCGGATGAGCGCGTAAAGACGCTCCGTTCCGGTTGGCGGCGAGTCATCCCCTTCCAGCGCCGTCGGGCGGATGGCCTCGTGGGCGTCCTGCGCCCCAGTCTTCGACCGCGCCTGCGGAGGGCGCTCGGGAAGGGCATCCGGGTGCTGAGCGGCGATATAATGACGCGCCATCTGCGCCGCCTCATCGCTCACCCGCACCGAGTCGGTGCGATGGTAGGTGATGTAGCCAGCCTCGAACAGTGCCTGCGCCTGATCGGCCGCCTGCCTGGCCGACAGGCGCAGCTTGCGGCTGGCGTCCTGCTGCAGCGTGGACGTGGTATAGGGTGGCTCCGGCCGCCGCTCCGTACGCCGGCTGTCGACCGCCCGCACGATGTGCGGATGACGCCCAGCCTCGTCGCGCGCGGACTCGGCGTCCTCGTGAGTGGGGAACCGTCGCGCCTGGAACCTTCGCTCCGAACGGCCTGCAGCATCCGGCCGCTCTGTCATAGGGTCGTCGGGCTGCGCCGGAACTACGGCGTCGAACCCCTCACCGTAATTCACGCCCACCGTCCAGTATTCCTCGGGCACGAAGGCGAGGATCTCGCGCTCGCGCTGGCAGAGCAGGTGCAGCGCGGGCGTCTGGACTCGTCCGGCTGAGGAGGCGCCGGCAGGCCAGCAGATCTCGCTGGAGACATCGAAGCCGACGACGCGATCGAGCACGCGGCGGGCGCGCTGAGCGTCCACGCGGGCAAGGTCGACGGCGCGCGGGCGGGCGAGAGCTGCGCGGACGGCTGCCGCGGTGATCTCGCGGAACTCTACCCGGCGCTCTCCACGCCCCAGGCGCAGCTCGCGCGACAGATGCCAGGCTATCGCCTCACCCTCGCGATCAGGGTCGGTGCCCAGTAGCACTCGATCGAAGCCGCCCGACTTCATCAGCGCCCGCAGTTGGCCAATGACCTTCGTGTTGGTGACCTCGTACCGCTCCTCGAGCGTCGTCAGGTCCACCCCGTAGTCCTTTCTGGGCAGGTCGCAGACATGACCGACAGATGCCCGCACGATGACATCCTGCCCAAGAAAACCCTGAATTTTGCGGGCCTTGTTCGGCGACTCGACGATGAGGAGTGTGGATGCCATATTCTGAATCTACCGCCGCGGCTCGTGAGGTTCCGCGCCCGTTGTGGCTAGCGCGGACGGATGGGTGTCAAAGTGACCAGGGTCGTCCAGCTGATCCTCTCCGCTGTCTCCTAACCAGCCGTCGCAACCAAGAGTGGCGTTTGTGGAACGCGCGATGCAGCGCTAATCGAACCGCACTCGTAGAACTTTCGTAGCGCAGCGCCCGACACGGCTCGCGCCGGACGCTGGTGGTGGTCAGAGATCCCTGTCTGCCTCTTTCCTATCCTCCGTCCCTATCCCTCTCATGCGAACCGTGCAGCTCCTCCCCGCGATGGTCGGCGCGCTCGTGCTGGCGACCGGCGTGGCAGTAGCGCAGGCCCCCGCGACCGGCGCAACGACAATCGACTCGGTGACACTCGCCGGCATGCCCTGGCGACAGGTGGGACCGGCCAACATGGGCGGCCGCGTCACCGATGTCGAAGGCATCCCCTTTCCCTCCAAGACCTTCTACGTGGCTGCGGCAGCCGGCGGTATCTGGAAGACCCAGAACGCCGGTACGACCTTCCAGCCCGTCTTCTACAATGAGCGCGTCGCCTCGATGGGCGACATCGCAATCGCGCCCAGCGACACGAACACCCTTTACGCCGGCAGCGGAGAGGAGGACTCGCGCAACTCCATCTCTCCTGGCGGCGGCATCTTCAAGACCACTGACGGCGGAAAGACATGGCAGTCGATCGGCCTGGAGAAGACCGAGACGATTGGAAGGGTAGTCATCCATCCCACCGACCCGAATATCGTTTACGTCGCGGCGCTGGGCGCAATCTGGCGCTCCAATCCCGAACGCGGCCTGTACAAGACCGTCGACGGCGGCAAGAACTGGAAGCTGATCAAGTTCATCAGCGACAAGGCTGGCTTCGTGGACATCGCGATGGATCCGCGCGACCCCAACGTGCTCTACGCATCGAGTTGGGAGCGGGTACGCGGTCCATACTTTCTAAAGAGCGGCGGGCCAGGAAGCGCGCTCTGGAAGACCACTGACGCAGGTGCCACCTGGACAGAGATCAAGGGTGGCGGCTTCCCGGAGACGATGAAGGGCCGCATCGGCCTGGCGCTAGCTCCGAGCAACCCAGATATCGTCTACGCGCTGATCGAGGCGGATTCGGCGAAGGGCGAGACGACGCTACAGAACGGCCTGTACCGCTCCGACGATGCCGGCCGCAACTGGCGCAAGATCTCCAATCGCAACTCGCGGCCGTTCTACTACTCACAGGTGCGCGTCGACCCCAGGGACCCGGATCACGTATTCTGGTCATCCACGCCCGTCAGCTACACCCGCGACGCCGGCAAGACTGTGGGCAATGCGACGGTGGGTATCCACGTCGACCATCACGCGATGTGGATCGACCCGAACGAACCGTCGCACATCATCGTCGGCGACGACGGTGGCGTGTCGCAGAGCTGGGACGACGGCGGTACTTGGGACTTCATGAACCAGATGGCGCTCGGCCAATTCTATGAGGTGAGCTTCGACATGGCCGTGCCCTACCGCGTCTGCGGTGGCCTGCAGGACAACGGCAGTTGGTGCGGCCCCAGCCGGCGCCGGAACGGAGAACTGGGCAACGCCTTCTGGTTCACCTTCAGCGGCGGCGACGGCTTCTATACCGCACAGGACCCCAGCGACCCGAACACCATCTACGGCGAGTCGCAGGGCGGACGCATGTCGCGCGTCAACTACGCCACGGGTGAGCGCGCCTCGCTCACCACGCCAACCTGGCGTCAGCGCTATCAGCAGCTCGAAGACTCGGTGCTCATCGCCCAGGGCGATACGACCATGCCGCAGTCCAGCGCCACGAAGCGGCGGATCGCCGAGTTCCGCGCCACGCAGAAGGCCGACTCGGCAGCGCTCGACATGCGCTTCAACTGGAACACGCCGTTTCTACTCTCGCCTCATAACCCGAGCGTCTTCTACGCCGCCGGCAACCGCGTCCTCAAGAGCATCCATCGCGGTGAGGGCCTCTACCCGATCTCGCCCGACCTGTCCAAACAGGACATGGCGAAGATCCGGGTTAGCACGACGACCACTGGCGGTATCACGAACGATGCAACCGGCGCCGAGACGTACGGCACGGTGACGACGCTCGCCGAGTCATATGTGCGGCCGGGACTGCTCTATGCGGGCACCGACGACGGCAACGTCTGGTTGACGCGGAATGACGGCGCTCAGTGGGAGAACCTCACCGACCGCTTCCCGGGCCTGCCGGCCAACACGTACGTGGTACGGATTGAGCCGTCCTATGCCGACAGCGCCACCTTCTACGTCGCCTTCGACAACCACCGTGTCGGCGACCTGGAGCCGTATCTCTACATCACCACAGACTACGGCCGTACGTTCCGCTCCATCGTCAACGACCTGCCGAAGGGCGGTGTCGACTTCCTGCATGTGGTGCGCGAGGATCCGACCAACCCCAACCTACTCTACGTGGGAACGGACGTTGGCGCGTACGTCTCGCTGGATAAGGGCACACACTGGCAGCGCTTCATGACCGGGCTGCCGACGGTCCCAGTGCATGATCTCAAGATCCATCCGCGCGACCATGAACTGATCGCCGCCACCCACGGCCGCAGCATCTGGATAGCTGACGTGCTGCCGCTTCAGCAGCTCGCCGACAGCGTCAGGAACAAGCCGGTCCACCTCTTTGCTCCGAAGATCGCCTACCAGTACGGCGCGTCTCCGGCTCTGGGTGAGGACGCGGGCCAGAAGGTATACGCAGTGAACCCGCCGCCCTACGGCGCCGAGCTCACCTATCGGGTGGCAGC